>LULI01001091.1_pt1 | contig 12412 bp, 10 predicted proteins | sample 728191 | NCBI WGS metagenome assembly LULI01 (sample SAMN03860293, study PRJNA289734) | marine metagenome | biome: seawater column; feature: ocean; material: water; isolation source: Red Sea water column Station 169 - depth 50m | place: Saudi Arabia: Red Sea | collected 2011-10-15 | depth 50 m | reverse complement strand
TTAGTGAAAATAATTGGTTTTTTACCAATTAGAACACCATAAACTTTCATATATTCTTTTGCAGCAGCTGAGAGAAAAACTCCCGGTGTATCATTATTTCCAAAAACAATTGGTCTTTCAATAGATCCTGTTGATAGCAATACTTCTTTTGCTCTTATATACCAAAGTCTTTGTCTTGGTGTGTACTTAGGTTTTTTTTCTAAATGATCTCCTGTTCTTTCAAACATTACCATCATATTATGATCATAGTATCCAAAAACTTGAGATCTATTTTTAACAATAACATTAGGCATCTCTTTTAATTCAGATATAATTTTTTCTGACCAATCTTTTCCAGATAAATTATCTATCGTAACGTCATCTGTTAAAAGCGTCCCTCCATATCTAGGTTTATCCTCTGCTAATATTACTTTTGCTCCGTTTTTAGCAGCTGCATAAGCACTTGCTAAACCAGCAGGTCCAGAGCCAGTAACTAATAAATCACAATATTCATATTTATGCTCATATCTCTCTTTATCTTTTTCTAGAGAAGCAATTCCTAACCCTGCTGCTTTTCGAATAAAAGGCTCATACACTCTATACCAAAAACTTTTAGGCCACATGAAAGTTTTGTAATAAAAACCAGCTGGAAAAAAACGATTTAAGAAATTATTTATTGCACCAATATCAAAATTTACTGATGGCCAACAATTTTGACTAGATGCTGATAAACCATTTACTAATTCTATTTCAGTTGCGTTAATATTTGGTTCTGAACAACCATTAATCTCAACTTGCATTTTTGCATTTGGTTCATCAACTCCTGCACCAAAAAACCCTCTTGGACGATGATATTTAAAACTTCTTCCAATTAAATGTATACCATTAGCAAGTAGTGCTGAAGCCAGTGTATCACCCTCATACCCAATATATTTTTTTCCATTAAATTTAAATTCAATAGGTTTATCTCTATTGATTAAGCCACCAGTATTTAGTCTAAAATTTTGTGACATCAAAATTATTCCTCTGGTTTAAAAGTTCTAAAAATTTCGTGAGTAGTTGTATCTCTCTCAACTTTAAACCATTGTCTGCATCCAGCAATATGATGCCACAATTCAATATGTTTTCCTCTCGGACTTTTTCTTAGATAAACAAAATTATCCCATTCTTCATCACTTATTTCTTGATTAAGTTTTGGTCTAGTAATTGTTCCATCACCTCCGTAGGCAAATTCTTTTTGAGACCTGTCCCCACAGTAAGGACACTTAATATTTAACATTTATGAAATCCAAGTTTTTGTTCCAAGGCCCTTCTCATCTAACAAGTAACCTTTAGAAAATCTATTTAGACTAAATCCCTCATTTAATTCATGAACTCTATCTTGTGCGATTGTATGTGCAAATGTCCACCCAGAAGATGGAACCGATTTGAAGCCTCCATAACACCAACCACAATTTAAATATAATCCATCGATATGAGTTTTATCAATAATTGGTGAGCCATCCATTGACATATCCATGATCCCTCCCCAAGTCCTTAACATTTTCAATCGACTTAAGAATGGAAATAAAGCAACACCTCCGGTTAAGACATGTTGTATCGTTGGAAGATTGCCTTTTTGTGCATAACTATTATATCCATCAAGATCTCCACCCATAACCATCTCACCTTTATCTGATTGACTAATATAAAAATGTCCAGCACCAAAGGTTACCACTCCATCTAAAACTGGTTTCACTGGCTCAGAAACACAAGCTTGTAATAAATGAGTTTCTATAGGAAGTGTCATATTAAGTTTTTCTGCTAAAACATTTGTGCTGCCGGCTACACACAATCCAATTTTTTTTGATTTAATATCTCCTCTAGATGTTCTCAAACCTGTTATTTTTCCTGCCTCAATATCAAATCCTGTTACTTCACAATTTTGAATTATATCGACACCCATTGAGTCAGCTTGTCTAGCATAACCCCATGCGACCGCATCATGTCTAGCAGTACCAGCACTTGGTTGTGCTAAGCCTCCAAAAATTGGATACCTAACATCATCAGAAAAATCTGCCATAGGTATAATCTTTTTTACTTCTTCCCTATTTAGTAAAACAGCGTCAATTCCATTTAATCTCATAGAGTTTCCTCTACGAGCATAAGCATTCATTTGCGCATCTGAATGAGCTAAATTTATTATTCCTCTTGGTGAAAACATGACATTAAAATTTAATTCCTGACTCATGTTTCTCCACAAGTTCATTCCAAATTCATTGAACCTAGCATTATCATCATACATAAAATTTGATCTGATAATTGTGGTGTTTCTTCCTATATTTCCTCCACCAATCCATCCTTTTTCAATAACAGCCACATTAGTTATTTGATGTTCTTTAGCTAAATAGTAGGCAGTAGCTAACCCATGGCCACCACCACCAATAATTACAACATCGTATTCTTTTTTAGGTGTAGGATCTTTCCATGCCAAATCCCATTTTTCATGATTAGAAAAAGCATTCTTGATTAGGCTAAATACTGAATATTTTTGCATGATTAAATTTTATAATAATGAATATAAATAGTTCCTATTTTTTTTATATATAATTTTTAGATATTTCCAAAGCTCTTAAAAAGAGATACTAATCGAGCAGTTTTTGTATATTTAAAGAATTTTATGAGTGAAATAAAATCAGACATTCAAATTGCAAGAGAAGCTAAAATGCAACCAATCAAAGACATTTTAGCAAAAATAAATGTTCCTGATGAAAGTTCTGCCTTCAGCCCCATGGGGCGTCACATCGCAAAAATAAATTTAGAATACCTTGATAGTCTCAAGAGTAAAAAAGAGGGAAAATTAATTTTAGTGACTGCCATAACTCCTACTCCAGCAGGAGAAGGAAAGACCACAACCTCTGTAGGTCTAAATGATGGTCTTAATAAAATCGGAAAAAAATCTATCGTCTGTTTAAGAGAACCAAGTTTAGGTCCATCTTTTGGAATGAAAGGTGGAGCTGCTGGTGGTGGCTATGCTCAAGTTGTTCCTATGGAACAAATTAATCTTCATTTCACAGGTGACTTTCATGCAATTACATCTGCACATAATCTTTTATCTGCATTGATAGACAATCATATCTATTGGGGAAATAAACTTAATATAGATGTAAGAAGAATTGTTTGGAAAAGAGTTTTAGATATGAATGATAGAGCGTTAAGATCAATTAATATTAATCTTGGTGGTGTCGCTAATGGATTCCCAAGGGAAGATGGTTTTGATATTACAGTTGCTTCAGAAATAATGGCAATCTTTTGCTTGGCTAATAATTTGGAAGATTTAGAAAATAGAATTGGAAATATTACTGTTGCTTACACAAGAGAGAAAAAACCAATATATGCTAAAGATTTAAAAGCACAGGGACCTATGACTGTTTTGTTGAAAGAAGCTATAAGACCAAACATAACTCAAACATTAGAAAATAATCCCGCAATAATTCATGGTGGACCTTTTGCTAATATTGCACATGGTTGTAATTCTGTAATCGCAACTAAAGCCGGACTTAAATTAGCTGACTATGTGGTAACTGAAGCTGGGTTTGGTGCAGATCTTGGTGCTGAAAAATTTCTAGATATTAAATGTAGAAAATCTGATTTAAAACCAAGTTGTGTAGTTATTGTTGCTACAATTAGAGCATTAAAAATGCATGGTGGTGTAGCCAAAGATGATCTTAAAAATGAAAACGTTGAAGCACTAAAAAAAGGTTTGGTCAACCTTGAAAGGCATGTTGAAAATGTAAAAAAATTTGGTCTTCCTGTAGCGATAGCTGTAAATCATTTTATAAAAGATACTGACGATGAGGTAAAAGCTTTAGTTGATTTTTGTAATAAATTAGGAATAAAGGCAAGTCTTTGTACTCACTGGGCAAATGGAGGAGAAGGTACAAAAGAATTAGCTTCACATGTTGCTGATTTATGTGAAAAAAATGAAAATAAATTTAAATTTTTATACGAAAGTAAGACACCATTGTTTAAAAAAATTGAAACAATAGCAAAAGAAATTTACAGAGCCGATGAAGTTATTGCTGATACAAAAATTAGAGATCAACTTAAAAGTTTTGAAGAAGCAGGTTATGGAGAATTACCAATTTGTGTAGCTAAAACTCAGTACAGTTTTTCAACTGATCCTAATCTCAAAGGTGCACCTACAGGTCACTCATTACCAATTAGAGAAATAAGGCTTTCCTCAGGAGCTGAATTTATAGTTGTTGTCTGTGGAGCAATAATGACAATGCCTGGATTACCAAGGGTACCAGCAGCAGACTCTATTAAACTTAATAAAAAAGGTGAAATCGAAGGGTTATTTTAATTTAATTCGTTAAGCCAATTTTTAAGCTCTAACATTCTCTTTTCTTTATCTGAAACTGAAATTTCTTTTTTGATAAAAGCAATGTGTTTTTGAACTTCAGTGTCATCTTTAAATACTTTTCTACTTTCAATTAATCTTTCTTTTCTAAACTCAATAAGATTAATCATTTTTTCATAAGTTATTTCTGGATGGTATTGTAGCCCCCAAATTTTTGTCTTATTAACCTCAAAATATAAACCTTGAACTTTATTAATCTTATTCGAGGCTAAACAAATTCCTTTATCAGGTATTTTTACCACCTCATCAAAATTGAATGCTGGGGAATTAAATTTTTTATCTTTATTTTTATAAAGAGGATGGTTTATTCCATTTTTGTTTATCTCTATTTCATTTGCTATACCAATATGTGAATTATCAGCCTTTTTGACTTGGCCACCTGCTGCTGTGACTGCTACTTGCATGCCCCAACAAATTGCCAAAATTTTCCCTACTTTATTTTGACAATTTTTCATGAATTCAATTTGCCTTCTAATTTCTGGAGTATCATTATAAATATTTAAACTACTTCCACCCCAAATAAGACCATCATACTGCTCAAGTTGATCTGATATTAATTGAATATTTTGATCTGAAGAGGGGTTAACAACATCAAATGAAAGTTCATCAGTAAAATGGCTTAAGCTGTCCTTTAAGCTTTCTGTATGTGTTTGAATACCATTTTCTGAAAAGCTCTTATTTTCTTCTCTTAAGTTTCCCTCTACAATTAATATTTTTTTCATTCAAACAATTCTCCTGAAATGCTATGCTGATACATCAGTTTAAGATCCTCTTGATTGATTTTTTTTGGATTACCACTAGTAGATGGATCTTCTAAAGCCATTAGAGATAATTTATTTAAATCTAGTTTGGAACAATCCATAATGTCAGATAGTTTATGGGGGATTGCTAAATCTTTTCTTAAATTCAAAATCCACGATAAAAAACTTTCAAAATTTTTATCTAAATCTAAATAATCACAAATTGAGATAATTTTTTTTTCTATAATAGATTTATTAAAAGTTAATACATACGGCATAAAAATTGCATTACTCAATCCATGATGAATATTATATTGAGCATTAACAGGATGGCTCAATGAATGAATAGCACCTAATCCCTTTTGAAAAGCTGTTGAACCCATTGACGAAGCTGCTAAAAGATTTTGTCTAGCTTCAATATTTTTTCCATCTTGGTATGCAACAACAAGTGAATTTTTAATAAGTTTCATTCCCTCCAAAGCAATACCATCTGCCATAGGATGAAAGTTTGGTGCACAGTATGCCTCAAGATTGTGAGCTAAGGCATCCATCCCTGTTGCAGCAGTTAATCTTGGAGAAAGCTCAATAGTCAATTTTGGATCTAGAATGACAATTGAAGGTTTTTTATCATTAGCTCTTTTCCAATAATCTCCAACATCCTCAAAATCCCAAATGGGTCTACTTTGACCTGACATAAAAGCTATAGCTTTCCCAACATCAATTGCACTTCCTCCACCAATCGTAATTACGCCATCACAATCATTCTGTTTAAATTCTTTCACACCCTCATCGACATTCTCACCAAATGGATTTCCTGTAAAATTTGAAAATAATATTAACTTTTTAAATTTTTTTTTAATTTCAATAATTACCTCCTTAATAAATGTAAGATTTACTAAATCTTTGTCAGTAACAAATAATGGATTGTTAATCTTTAAATTATGGCAAGCTTCAACTAAATCTTTAACTCTATCTTTGCCTACCCAAACTGTTGTTGGATAATTCCAATTAGATTTCATATTTTTTTAAGTGACTGTAAGTTTTCTATTATTCAATATTGCTCTAAATAAACTAATCATTAAAGGAATTTTTTTTTTATTAATTTTTCTCATAATATATGGGGCAATTTCTCTAACTAATTGTTCTCCTTCAACAGTGTCATTAGGCATAAATCTTTTTTTTGCATTTTTAAATGTATATCCTTTTCCTAAGTAACTGCCCATTTTACTATTTCGACCACCCGCAGCGCTAACATATAAATCACTTGATGACGTATTAAGACTTTGACCAGCACCTATAATCATTGCATATATATTTTTAATCGCAGAGCAGACTTCTACACCAATAATATCTTTCGAGAATTCATTTAAATAATATTTTGTAGAAATCCTTTTTCCAATTTTTTTTGCAAAATTTATACTTTTATTTGCAATTATTACACTTGTCTGATGTTTTCTCGCCAACTCTTTTGCTAAGCAAGGACCTTTTAAAACTGAGATATTTTTTATCCCAGAAATTTTTTGAAGTTTTTCAGAAATGGTAAAAATTTTCTTACTACTAGATATATATTTTAACCCTTTGGTAAGAACCAACAAAGGTGTATTAATCTTATTTTTCTTCAACTCTTTACCAATAAAGTCTATTCCAGGTAAACTTAAAGCAATTACTATTAAATCAAATTTTTCTTTTAATAAATCACCAGAATATTTTCGAAATTTAAGTTTTTTTGGCAAATTCATTTTTAATGCAGAATGGTATTTTCTTTTTGAGGATAATTCTTTTATGAATTTTTTTGAGTAAGGCTCAGTAATTACAACATCATTCTTATTTTCCAGGCAGGGAATTGTGAAAGCAGATCCCATGGCCCCTCCTCCAATTATTAAAAATTTTTTCATATTGATTTAAATTCAAAAATATTAATTAAACGAAAATTTAAAATGCAACACATACGTGAAAATTTTCTATGTCAATTTTCATATTAAGTCATTATTTTATTTTAAATTTTAATATTTTGTTAGTAAAATAAACTTAATTTTTATTAAATCTTATGAGTAAAGTAGCTATTATCGGTGCAGGTCCATGTGGCTTATCAATGTTAAGAGCATTTGAGCAAGCAGAAAAAAAAGGTGAAAAAATTCCTGAAGTGATTTGTTTTGAAAAACAAGAGGATTGGGGTGGTCTCTGGAATTATAGTTGGCGAACAGGTTCTGATCAGTATGGAGATCCAGTTCCAAATAGTATGTATAGATATCTTTGGTCTAATGGACCCAAGGAATGTTTAGAGTTTGCTGACTATTCTTTTGATAAACATTTTGGCAAAGCAATTCCGTCATTTCCTCCAAGGGAGGTACTATACGACTATATAGTTGGAAGAGCTAAAAGTGGAAATTTAAAAAATAAAGTTAAATTTAATACAAGGGTCATCAATACAATCTTTAAAAATGAAAAATTTGAAATTAGCTATCAGGACAAAGTAAATGATAAAATTTTAAAAGAAAATTTCGATTTTGTAATTGTCTCAACTGGTCATTTTTCTGTTCCATTTATTCCTGAGTATGATGGAATGAAATCATTCCCAGGAAGAATTATGCACTCCCACGACTTTAGAGACGCAGAAGAGTTTAGAGGTAAAAATATTGTGGTATTAGGCAGTAGTTATTCAGCTGAAGATATTGCGCTTCAATGTAATAAGTATGGAGCAAAAAGTGTAACTATTGGATATAGACACAACCCAATGGGATTCAAATGGCCAAAAGGCATGAAAGAAGTCCATTACCTAGATAGACTAGATGGAAAGAAAGCTATCTTTAAAGATGGTACTGAACAAGAAACCGACGTTATAATTTTATGTACAGGATACTTACACCATTTTCCATTTTTAGAGGAAAACTTACAACTGAAAACAAGAAATAGACTCTATCCACCTAAATTATACAAAGGTGTAGTCTGGCAAGATAATCATAAACTAATGTATCTTGGCATGCAGGATCAATTTCATACATTTAATATGTTCGATTGCCAAGCTTGGTATGCTCGTGATGTAGTTATGGGTAAAATAAAAATGCCTGATAGTAAAGAAATTGAAAATGACATAAACAAATGGGTTGCAATGGAAGAAAAACTTGAAAATCCTGATCAAATGATTGATTTTCAAACAGAGTATACCAAGGAGCTACATGAAATGTCTGATTATCCTAAAATTGATTTTGAATTAATAAGAAAACATTTTAAAGAATGGGAACATCATAAAGTTGAAGACATATCAACTTATAGAGATAAATCTTTCTCATCCCCGGTAACAGGATCTGTTGCACCGGTTCACCACACGCCTTGGGCAAAAGCAATGGATGATACTTTAAAAACTTTTTTGAATAAATAATTAAGTTTTAATCAATACCTAGGTGTTTTTTTCTTTTTTCAACCCAAGATCTAATCAGATTATCAAATATAAGAGCTATAAAAGCTACACAAATACCAAGTGTTAACCCAATCCCAGCACCTTTTTTATCTGATAGTGCTTTTAATATATATTGTCCTAAATCTTCAGTACCAATGAAAGCTCCAATAATTACCATGAATAAAGCAAATACAATTGTTTGATTTATACCAAGCATCATGTGAGGAAAAGCTAAAGGAAATTCTATCTTTGTTAATCTTTGAAATTTATTGACACCAGACATGGTTGCAGCATCGTGTAAACCAGCAGGAACACTCCTCAATCCCTCAATAGTGTATCTAGTAGCAGGTATTGTTGCATAAACTATAACAGCTATTAAAACAGATGTATCCGTAATACCAAATAACATCATCACTGGAATTAGATAAACAAATGATGGGAATGTTTGAAAAATATCACATACTCCTAACATGAAATTAGCAGAGCGTTTATTTTGAAAACATAATGTTCCAACTGTAAATCCAATAGTACAAGATACAATTACTCCAAATGTTGCCATATAAGTCGTTACTAAAGCCCTATCCCACCAAGGACTTAAGGCAATAAATAGTGTCAATCCACAAACAACTAAAGCTGAACGAATTCCACCAATGAGATATCCCGCACCAACAACTAAAACTATAGTTGCTACCGCTGGCATCCTTAAATATAAAGCCCTCATTGGTTGAAGCACCTCTTGAATGAGCCATGTATTAAATGCTTTAATATAAACAAAAAAAGTATCAAAAATCCAATCAACCCCTTTATTCCAAAAATCAGCAGTTGATATTCCTTTATTATGTGGAACTTCAAATAGATAATTAAAACTACCTTTAAATAAAAAGGTTCCAATATAAGCCAGTACTATTCCAACAATTACTGTTGCTGCAAAAAATAAGATATTTTTATTTCTTTGAAAGAATGTCAGATTACCAAAATAATCTGTTTGTTTATTAGCCCAAGCTAATGACATTTTATCTAATAAAATCGCAATTAAGCTAATACACAAGCCTGCTTCTAGTGCTAATCCTATATTTAACTGATTTAGCGCCAATAGCAGATTAAATCCTAAACCTTTTGCACCAATAAAAGCTGAAATTACTGCCATGGAAAAACACACCATAATGACTTGGTTAACACCAATTAAAATATCTCTTCTTGCAGTTGGAATTAAAACTTTAAACATTAATTGCCAATTATTACATCCACTCATTCTTCCAGCTTCAATAACTTCTGGAGGTACTGCTCTTAAGCCTAATATGGTTAGTAATATCATTGGTGGTATAGCTACAACCATGGTGATTATAACTGCAGCATGATCACCAACTCCAAAAAGAACTAAAGCAGGAACCAATACCGCATATTGCGGCATAGTCTGCATCACTAATAATATTGGATAAAGAGCTTTCTCGACACGTTTACTTTTAAATGCTGCTATTCCTAAGCCTAACCCAAAAATAAAAGACAAGGGTGCTGCGACTAGTATAAATGAAAGAGTTTGCATAGATGGTTTCCATTGACCAAATATTGAAATATAAATCATCGTTAAACCAGCAAACAATGCTAGACCTTTCCCACTCACCTTATATGAAAGGATTGCTGCACCTGCTGCTACAATAGTCCATGGTAATCCTGGAAGTTCAGCCCAAGGATTTTTATCGATCCAATCCCAACTGCTAAATGCCACTATAGTTTCAAGACCACCTAATAAAACCTCTCTTATTAATTGTATTAAGAAAGTCATAAACGCTGTTAAATTTCTACTTATTTGTAAAACTACAGGACGACTTTTAAACTCTTGTGTATCTTCATTCCAAACCTCTATTGGCATCCATTCATTCATTAAGAAAAATAAAGAGTCGTTTATCCAAATAGGTAGCCAGCCTAGTAATGGAGGTAACCGCCAAAAAACATCAAAGGCATAATATCTCACCTCTTTACCTAAAAACACATAACTACTCTGATTTGGATCTTTTACAAATTCTGCTTGGCCACGGATAAATTTATATGTTTCTGGAACTTCAATAGCAAAACATAAAGCAAAAAATACTATTAATAAAAATAACCATTGAAATGTTTTGGGGTATTTTTTTAAAAATTCCATACTTAATTATTATTTTTTCTTCCTCCAAAAACTGTATTAATAATTTTAGTTGGGTTTATAGAGCCCACAATTTCATTTTTACTATCGATCACAGCTACGGCTTTTTCTTGAGTAAGAATTTTTTCTGCAACATTTTCGATTATTTCATCCTTTGAGACTTTTAAATCACCTAAATCATTTTTAGATGCATCCATTACATCTTCAATTAATAAAACTTTTTCTCTTGGAACCTCTTCTGTAAACTTTCGTACGTACTCTGTGGCTGGATTTAAAACAATATTAGCAGGGGTATCTAATTGCTCAATTATACCATCTTTCATAATTGCGATACGATCAGCAAGTTTTAAAGCTTCATCAAAATCATGAGTAATAAACATAATTGTTTTTTGTAATTTTTCTTGAAGTCTTAAAAATTCATCTTGCATTTCTTTTCTGATTAAAGGATCTAAAGCTGAAAATGGTTCATCTAAAAACCAAATATCTGGTTCGACTGCCAATGATCTAGCGATACCAACTCGTTGTTGCTGTCCTCCAGATAATTCTCTTGGAAAATAGTTTTCTCTTCCATCAAGTCCAACTAGCTTGACCATATCCATTGCTTTACTGATGCTATCCTCAGTTTTTATTCCTTTAATCTGAAGTGGAAAAGCGATGTTCTCCACAACTGTTTTATGAGGCAGTAAAGCAAAGCTTTGGAAAACCATACCCATTTTATTTCTTCTTAGCTCAATAAGCTCTTTGTTGTTTAGTTGTAATAGATCTTGTCCTTCAATGAAAATTTTACCACCTGTTGCATCTGTTAATCTAGATATACATCTTAATAATGTTGATTTACCTGAACCAGATAAACCCATCACAACTAACATCTCACCTTTTGAGACTTCAAATGATGCATTGTTTACACCTACGATACATCCATTTTTTTGAAAAGTTTTGGCATCAACATTTCCATTTGACTCTTGAAGCATTTTTTTGGCATTTGATCCAAAAATTTTGTAGACATTTTCACATTTGATTACTGTCTCAGCCATAAATCTTAATTAAGTTATATGAAAATAAGGTAAAATTAAATCCATAATATTGTAACCATTTCCCCTTAAAAATTTTTAATAAAATAAACTCTAGTATCAATTCCAGTACTTAAGAAACTTAAAGCTTCACCACTAACGGTTATCGACTCATTTACTCCTACATTGTTTCCACTTACTGTAAAACCTGCAAAACACTTATTTTTTGTGTCATCCCATTTTACAAACGTCTCGTCAATTTTATTTCCGTTAATTGTATAAATTTCATGAGCTCTAAAATTTAAAAAATTTGCACCCATTATCGCACGTTGTGGGATCAACTTTGTTGCCTTACAAACTTGTTCATATACTTCATCACTTAGTTTAAAATGATCAGTGCCATCAAATGTAACTAGTATGCCAGAAGGAAGTTTTGAAATAAGCTCACTTAGTTTTTTCTCTTTAGCAATTCTTTCCTCCTCAAGTTTCATTTTTCTTACTAATTCATCGCCTCCCCCAAACATAATGTTTAAAACGAAAAAAGATGATATGACTATTAGGATAATAATTACTAACCCACCAAATTGTTTAGTGAATTCAGGTAAATTTTTAATCTTATCTAAGTTACTTTCTTTTGACATTTAATCTTGTAATTTACCATTTTTCCAAATTCCAGATTTCACTGACCCATCAGCCCAAGTAAAAGTTCCTTTGCCATTCATAAATCCTTTAGCCCATTCACCT
>LULI01000637.1_pt1 | contig 12463 bp, 10 predicted proteins | sample 728191 | NCBI WGS metagenome assembly LULI01 (sample SAMN03860293, study PRJNA289734) | marine metagenome | biome: seawater column; feature: ocean; material: water; isolation source: Red Sea water column Station 169 - depth 50m | place: Saudi Arabia: Red Sea | collected 2011-10-15 | depth 50 m | reverse complement strand
GGTCCGCACCCTCGAGGGCCCGGGACGCGCCGACGTGGCCCGCTCCCTGGCGATCTGGCGCGACCGGGTCGTGGCCGTCGACGAGGACGTGCCGGCCGCACGGACCGTCGACCTCGGCGGTGCCGTGGTGGTGCCCGGCTTCCACGACGCGCACAACCACATGGCGTGGTTCGGGTTGTCGTTGGCCGAGGTCGACCTGCGGGTGCCCACGCTCGAGGCGTTGTACGACGCCGTCGCCGCCCGCGCCGCCACCCTGGGGCCCGAGGACTGGGTCGTGGGGGCCGGGTACGACGAGAACAAGCTCGGCGCCCACCCCGACCGCGACGCCCTCGACCGGGCCGCCGGCGGGCGTCGCGTGTGGCTCAAGCACACCAGCGGCCACATGTGCACGGTCAACGGGCCTCTGCTGGCCGACCTCGGCCTGGCCGAGGCGCCCGTCGACGTGCCGGGCGGCCTGGTCGTCGTGGACGACGACGGTCGGCCGACCGGGCCGCCTCCCGCTGCGCGTGGAGCTGATGGTCGCCGCGGACGCGCTCCACCCGCTTGGCGGGCACGCCGCCGACGACCTGGGCGTCGGGCTGGACCTCGGCATCCGGACCGGTCTGGGCGACGACAGGCTCCGGATCGGTCCGACCAAGGTCTTCAGCGACGGGTCGCTGATCGGGCACACCTGCGCCCTGAGCGAGGAGTTCGCCGACACCCCCGGGGAGCGCGGCTACCTCCAGGACACCGCGGACGCCCTGCGCGCCCGCATCCTCGACGCCCATCGCTCCGGCTGGCGGGTCGCGACCCACGCCATCGGAGACGCCGCCATCGACCTGGTGCTCGACGCCTACGAGGAGGCCCAACGGCGCTGGCCGAGGCCCGACGTGCGGCACCGCATCGAGCACTTCGGGGTGTCCCGGCCCGACCAGGTGGCTCGGTGCGCACGGCTCGGCGTCGTGCCGGTGCCGCAGGGACGGTTCGTCGGCGAGATCGGCGACGGCATGCTGCGCGCGCTCGGGCCGCAGCGGGCCGGGTGGGCCTACCGGTACCGGTCGCTGCTGGACGCCGGGGTCGTCGTCCCGGGGTCCTCGGACCGGCCCGTGGTCGACGGCCACCCGCTCCTGGGGATGCACGACATGGTCAACCGACGCACCGACTCCGGTGCCGAGTGCGGACCGGACGAGGCCGTCTCCGGGCTCGAGGCGCTGACGACGTACACGCTCGGGTCGGCGTACGCCTCCCACGCCGAGCGCGACCGCGGCACCATCGCCGTCGGCAAGCTGGCCGACCTGGCGGTGCTCGACGAGGACCCGGCCACCTGCGACCCGACCAGGATCCGTGACATCGAGGTGCTCAGGACCTACCTGGGCGGGCAGGAGGTCTGGCGTGCTGACGACTGAGGTGGACACCGCGCAGCTCGCGGTGGTGCGCGCGATCTACGAGGACGCCTTCCCTGCGGACCTGCGCGCCGACTTCGACTCGCTCCTCGACGACCGCCTGGTCGTGCGGGTCGCCGAGGGCGGGGCGCCCGAGGGGCTCGCGGTCCTGCGAGCGCTGGGCGGCACCGGCTGGGTCTTCCTGCGGTACTACGCGGTGGGCGTGCGGGGCGGCGGTGTCGGGACCGCGATGCTGGGCGAGCTGGCGGCCCTGCTGGCCGGCGAGGGCTGCTCGCTGCTCGTCTGGGACGTCGAGGACCCCGACGAGCCGGGCCTGGCCGCGCACGAGGTCGAGGAGCACCGGCGCCGCATCGCGTTCTACGAGCGTGCCGGCGGCCTGCTGCTGCCGGTACGCGACTACGCGCCGCCCCACGGCGACGACCTCGATGACCACGCCCCGCATCTCCGGCTGATGTGCCTGCCACTCGGCGGCGCGCAGGCACCTGCCGTCCGCGACGTGCTGCTGGCCGCGATGACGATGCGCTACGACCTGGCGCCCGACCACCCGGCGGTCCTCCGGGCGCTGGACTCGCTCGGCTGAGCTGCTGACGGCTCAGCCGGTGGTGGTGCCGGTGGTGGTGCCGGTGATCGAGCCGGCGAGGTCGGCCGGGTCCCGGGGACGGGAGTGCCGGGCGAGCAGCTGCTTGGCCTCCTCGACGCCCTCGTCGAGGTCCCACAGCAGCACCCCGCGCACCGCCTCGTCGTCGAGGTAGTAGGCCACGGCCCCCTCCCCCACGGTCTCCACGAAGGTCTCGAGCGACGCGTCCAGGGTCCCCACGGCCTGGTAGCCGAGGCCGAGCACGTCGGAGTAGAACATCGGGGTGTGGTCGTAGGTCTCGTCCGACCCGGCCATGATCCGCCCGGCGACCGTGCCCATCGTGGTGGCGTTGTCGACGTGCTCGACGCGGGTGCGGCCCAGGATCGGGTCGGGGTACGACGCGACGTCGCCGGCGGCGTACACGTCGGCGGCGCTGGTCCGCAGGTGCTCGTCGACGACGACCCCGCCGTCCTCGGCGCGCTCGACCGACTCGGGGAGGAAGTGACCGGCCGGCTCGACGCCCAGGCCGACGACCACCACGTCGGCCTCGAGCTGCTCGCCGGACTCCAGGTCGAGGCGTACGCCGGCGGCGTGCTCGCGCCCGCCGGCGACCTTCGCCCCGCCCCGCACCTCGACGCCGGCGTCGGTGAAGAGGCGCTCGAAGCGGGCGGCGAGCTCGGCGGGCAACATCTGCCCGCCCAGGACCTCGCCGGGGTGCAGCAGCGTGACCCGGCAGCCCTCGCCGACCATGGCGGCGGCGATCTCGGTCCCGATGTAGCCGCCGCCCACGACCGCGACGTGGGGTCGGGTGTCGGCCAGTACCCGCAGCCGGTGGTAGTCGGTGAGCGAGCGATAGTAGAGGACCCGGTCGCCGCCGGGGAGGTCGGTGAGGGTGCGCGGTCGGCCGCCGGTGGCGACCAGCACGCGGCCGTAGCCGATCGTCTCGCCACCCTGGGTGGTCACCTCGTGCGCCTCGGGGTCGACGGAGACGACCCTGGTCCGCGGGTGGAGCGTCGCGCCGGTCTCGCCGACCGTGTCGAGGGCGGTGTTCTCCACGGTGAAGTCGGGGTCGGTCCACAGCTTCTTGGACAGCGCGGGGCGCGGGAAGGGGGCCGTGGGCTCCTCGCCCAGGATGCCGATGCTGGCGTCCTCGTCCTGCTCGCGGATGCCGTGGGCGGCGGCGTCGGCCGCCATCCCGCCTCCGATGATCAGGTGGTCGTAGTGCGTCATGATGGGTTCCTCGGTGATCGCCGGGCCAGGTGGTCGGGTGATCAGATGGTCGCGACGGAGCCGGAGTCGACCCGCCAGTTGGAGCCGTTGACGAAGCTGGCGCGCTCGGAGCAGAGGAACGCGACGACGGCCGCGACCTCCTCGGGCTCACCGCGGCGCCCGAGCTCCATGTGGGGGCGCTCCTCCTCCAGGAACGAGGCGATGGCCTCGTCGAAGGAGCAGCCGAGCTCGTCGGCGCGCTTCTCCATCATCGCGTCGGTCATCGGGGTGTGGATGAAGGCCGGTGACACGCAGTTCACGAGCAGGCCGTCCTGGGCGTAGGTCTGCGACAGCCCCTTGGCGAAGGCGAGCACGCCCGCCTTGGCCGCGCAGTAGGGCAGCTCGTCGTCGTAGGGCTGCACCGCGTCCTCGGAGGTGAGGTAGACGATCCGGCCCCAGCCGTCCTTGCGGAGCGACGGGAGGACGGCCCGGGTGACGCGCACCGGGGCCAGCAGGTCGATGGTCAGCGTGTCCACCCAGCCGTCGTCGTCGATCTCGTGGAACTTGCCCTGGGCGCCGGTGACGCCGGCGGAGTGCACGAGGATCGAGAGGCCCTTCTCGTCCGCGACCTCCTCGACGTGGCGGGCCAGCTCCCGGGCCGCCGCGTCGGTGGTGAGGTCGGCAGCGACCGTGTGCAGCCGACCCGGTGCGGCGTCCAGCTGTGCGGCCGCCTTCTCGAGCGACTCCTCGTCCTTGTCGGTGAGCACCACGGTCGCGCCCTCCTCGAGGAGGATGCGGGCGGTGTGCCAGCCGATGCCGGAGTCCCCTCCGGTGATGAGGGCGGTGCGTCCGTCGAGTCCGAGGTCCATGACGTCCACGCTGCCCACCGAGGAGAGGGTGTGAACCACTCGGAGGGGTGTGCGCAGAGGGGTGTGTGCGGAGGGGTGTCGGCGACCGGGTGATGCCTGGAGCCCGCCACCGCGCTGCGATGGGGACATGACGCGATTCGGGTACACGTTGATGACCGAGCAGTCCGGGCCCAAGCAGCTGGTGGAGTACGCCGCCCGCGCCGAGCAGGTCGGCTTCGACCTGCTGGTGAGCAGCGACCACTACTCGCCCTGGCTCACGAGCCAGGGCCATGCGCCGTACGCCTGGACGCTGCTGGGCGCCGTCGCCCAGGCCACGTCGGACGTGGAGCTGATGACCTACGTGACCTGCCCGACCATGCGCTACCACCCCGCGGTGGTGGCCCAGAAGGCCGCGACGCTGCAGATCCTGGCCGACGGCCGGTTCACGCTCGGCCTGGGCAGCGGGGAGAACCTCAACGAGCACGTCGTCGGCGAGGGGTGGCCCGCGATCCAGACCCGGCAGGCCATGCTCGTCGAGGCGATCGAGGTCATCCGGCGTCTGCACACCGGTGACCTGGTCGACTACGCCGGCGAGTTCTACCAGGTGGACTCCGCCCGCATCTGGGACGTCCCGGAGCAGGGCGTCGACATCGGTGTCGCGGTCTCCGGCGACCGCTCGGTCGAGACCTTCGCCCCGCTGGCCGACCACCTCGTCGCCGTGGAGCCGAAGGCGGAGCTGATCACGACCTGGAACGGGGTGACCGGCGCGAAGCGCATCGGTGCCGACGGTCGGGCCGTCGGGCAGATCCCGATCTGCTGGGGCCCCGACGAGGAGAAGGCCACCGAGCTCGCCCACGAGCAGTTCCGCTGGTTCGCCGGCGGGTGGTCGGTCAACGCCGACCTGCCGACGCCGGCCGGGTTCGCGGGTGCCACGCAGTTCGTCCGGCCCGAGGACGTCGCCGACAACATCCCGTGCGGCCCGGACCTGGACAAGATCGCGGAGGCCGTCTCGGCGTTCACCGAGGCCGGCTTCACCGACGTGGCCCTGGTCCAGATCGGCGACGAGACGCAGGAGGCGTTCCTGTCCGAGGCGGCCGGGCCGCTGCTGGAGCGGCTCAGGTCCTGAGCCGGACAGGAGAATCTCCGGCCAGGTATTCGACAGACCGCAAATCATCTGTCACCGTGCTCGTATGAGCATCGAGACCTCCATCGCAGCCCTGGTCGAGGACGAGACCGGTCAGCCCTACCCCTACCGAGCCGTCGAGCTGGTCGAGCCCGACTGGACCCGGTTCCCCGGCTGGAAGGACGTCACGGCTGCGGAGTGGGAGTCGGTCCAGTGGCAGCGCAGCCACTGCGTCAAGAACCTCAAGCAGCTGCGCGAGGTGCTCGGCGACCTGGTCGACGAGCGCTTCTACGCCGACCTCGAGCGCGACCAGGCCGAGCGCGCGACGATGTCGATGCTGGTGCCGCCGCAGATGCTCAACACGATGGCGTCGCACGTCGCCCCGCGTGGCGCCGGGAGCTTGACCGACGCGTTCTACGCCGACCCGGTGCGGCACTACATGCTGCCGGTCTTCTCGGACCGACGCACCGACTGGCCCAGCCACCCCCATGCCACCCGCGACAGCCTGCACGAGCACGACATGTGGGCGGTGGAGGGGCTGACCCACCGCTACCCCACCAAGGTCCTCGCCGAGCTGCTGCCGACCTGCCCGCAGTACTGCGGCCACTGCACCCGGATGGACCTCGTCGGCAACTCCACGCCGACGGTGGAGAAGCTCAAGCTGACCGGAAAGCCGAACGACCGGCTCGGCGCGATGATCGACTACCTGCGGCGTACCCCCAGCGTGCGCGACGTGGTCGTCTCCGGCGGCGACGTCGCCAACATGCCCTGGCCCCGGCTCGAGGCGTTCCTCACCGAGCTGATGACCGTGGAGAACATCCGCGACATCCGGCTGGCCACCAAGGCGCTGATCGGGATGCCGCAGCACTGGCTGCAGCCCGACGTCGTCGAAGGCGTGAACCGGATCGCCACCCTCGCCCGCAGCCGCGGCGTCAGCCTGGCGATGCACACCCACGCCAACCACGCGAACTCCGTCACCCCACTGGTCGCACGGGGCGCCAAGGCGATGCTCGACGCCGGCCTGCGCGACGTGCGCAACCAGGGCGTGCTGCTCAACGGCGTCAACGCCGACCCGCACGCGCTGCTCGACCTCTGCTTCCGTCTCCTCGACGGTGCCCAGGTCATGCCCTACTACTTCTACATGTGCGACATGATCCCGTTCTCCGAGCACTGGCGGGTCTCGGTCGCCGACGCGCAGCGCCTGCAGCACCACATCATGGGCTACCTGCCGGGCTACGCCACGCCGCGCATCGTGTGCGACGTCCCGTTCGTCGGCAAGCGCTGGGTGCACCAGCTCGCCGGCTACGACACCGAGCGCGGCATCTCGCACTGGACGAAGAACTACCGCACCTCGATCGAGGCCGGCGACGCCGAGGCGCTGCAGCGCACCTACACCTACTACGACCCGATCCACACGCTGCCGCAGGCGGGCCGCGACTGGTGGGAGCAGCACGGGCGGCTCGACGAGTCCGCGCTCAAGGCCGCCGAGGTGGCCGAGGCGTCGCGTCGTACGGCGGCGCTCCAGGCCTGGTGACCTACTCGCCCGTCACCGGTCGGTTCTCGTAGTAGGTCGTCAGCACGATCGTCGTCCGCGTCGACACGTTGGCCGCCGAGCGGATGCGCGCCAACAGGTCCTCGAGGGCGGCCGGCGTCGTCGAGCGCACCTTGAGGACATAGGACTCCTCCCCCGCGACGGACCAGCACGACTCGATCTCGGGGATGTGCTCGAGCCGGGCGGCGCAGTCGTCGGGCTGGGAGGGGTCGATCGGCCGGATCGAGATGAACGCGGCGAGCGGCAGCCCGATGTCGGCGTGGTTGATCGTCGCGCCGTAGCCCTGGATGAGCCCACGCTGCTCGAGCCGCTTGACGCGCTGGTGCACCGCCGAGGTCGACAGGCCCGTCGCCTTCCCGAGGTCGGTGAAGGACATCCGGCCGTCCTCGGCCAGCAGCTGAAGGATCTTGCGGTCGGTGGGCTCCACGGCGGACTGACTCACGTGCGACACCCTAGGCCCCCGCGTCCCACGGAGCAGGCACCCTAGGGTGTCGTCGTGCCACGAACCGACCGCCTGATGCTGCTCGACACCGCCTCGATGTACTTCCGCGCCTTCTTCGGGGTGCCGGAGATCCTCGCCCCCGACGGCACCCCGGTGAACGCGGTGCGGGGGCTGCTGGACTTCATCAGCCGCCTGGTCGAGCAGTACGAGCCGCGCGACCTCGTGTGCTGCTGGGACGACGACTGGCGCCCGCAGTGGCGGGTGGACCTGGTCCCGACGTACAAGGCGCACCGCGTCGTCGAGGTCGTCGAGGGCTCCGCCGACGTCGAGGAGGTGCCCGACCCGCTGGAGGTGCAGGTGCCGATCATCCGCGAGGTCCTGGCCGCCCTCGGCATCGCGGTGGTGGGTGCACCGGAGGCGGAGGCCGACGACGTTATCGGCACGCTCGCCACCGGGGCGGGGCAGCCGGTCGACGTGGTCACCGGCGACCGCGACCTGTTCCAGCTCGTCCACGACGGCGCGTCCGGCGAGGGCTCCGCGGACGAGGTGCGGGTGCTCTACATCGCCCGGGGCGTCGGCAACCACGAGCGCGTCACCGAGGAGTGGGTCCGGGAGAAGTACGCCGTCGAGGCCAGCCAGTACGCCGACTTCGCGACCCTGCGCGGCGACACCTCCGACGGGCTCCCCGGGGTCAAGGGCGTCGGTGAGAAGACCGCCGCGACGCTGCTGCAGCGCTTCACCGACCTCGACGGCATCGTCGCCGCCGCGGACGACCCCGAGGCCGACATGGCCCCCGGGGTCCGCGCGAAGATCAAGGCGTCGGCCGACTACCTCGCCGTCGCCCCCGAGGTCGTCGCCGTGCGACGCACGCTCGACGTGCCGCGCACCGGCTTCGCGCTCCCGACCGAGCCGGCTGACCCGGCCCGGCTGGCGACGCTCGCCGCCGAGCACAACCTCGAGGGCCCGGTGGAGCGACTCACCACCGTGCTGGCGCGGCTCGCCTGACGGGTTGCCGGAGGACTCCTCCCACCCGGTCGGGCGAGCAGGCGCGCGCAGCGCCCCGTAGCGTCGAGGGCATGACTCGGATCGCTGTCGTCGGTGGCCACGGACAGGTGGCCAAGCACCTCCACATCGCCCTGCGCCGCTCGGAGCACACGCCCGTGGCGCTGGTGCGCAACCCGGACCAACGCGAGGAGCTCGAGGGGCTCGGTGCCGAGGTCCGCCTGCTCGACATCGAGTCCGACGACGCCGACGCGTTCGCCGCCGCCTTCGAGGGCTGCGGCGCCGTGGTGTTCGCTGCCGGCGGCGGGCCCGACGGCTCCATCGAGCGCAAGCGCACCGTCGACCTCGAGGGCTCGCTGAAGTCCATCGAGGGTGCTCGACGGGCCGGCATCAGCCGCTTCGTCCAGCTCTCCGCCATCGGCGTCGACAACCCCCTGCCCGAGGACACCGAGCCGGTGTGGCGCGCCTACGTCGAGGCCAAGCGCGACGCCGACGCCGCCCTGCGTGACTCCGGCCTGGACTGGACGATCATCCGTCCCGGTCGGCTCACCGACGACCCGGCGACCGACGCCGTCCGGCTGGCCCCCGAGGTGGAGTACGGCGAGATCCCGCGCGCCGACGTGGGCGCCGTCCGACACGGTCGCCGACGCCGTACGCGCCCTCGTCTGAGCGTCCCCGCGCTTCTGGGGCCCCCTACTCGGCGAGTCCGGACATCGCGACCACGCCGCGGCGCAGGCGCTCGACCACCTGGCGGGCGGTGTGGCGCAGCGGGGTGTCGCCGGCGGCGTCGGCGACCTGTCCGGCGAGGTCGAGGAGCTGCTTCATCCAGCGCACGAAGTCGCCGGCCGAGAGCTCACTCTCGCCGAGCACCTCGTCGAGGTCGTCGCCCTCGCACCAGCGGTAGGCGATCCACGCGAAGCCGAGGTCGGGCTGGCGCAGGAAGTCCAGCCGGTTCTCCTTCTCCAGCCGGTCCAGCTCGCCCCAGAGCCTGATCGTCGCGCCGATGGCCGCCTTGGTGGCGCCGCCGGGCACCCGCGGCGAGCGGGCGTCGTCGGGGCGGCGCGCCTCGAAGCAGAGCGTCGACAGGGCCGCGGCCAGCCCGGAGGGATCGAGGTCGGCCCAGATGCCGCGCCGGATGCACTCCGCGGCCACCAGGTCGAGCTCGGAGTAGAGCCGGCGCAGGTGCGCGCCCTCGGTGGTGACCTGCGTGTCGTCGCCGTCGGCGGTGAGGTAGCCCAACGACGTGAGCACGTCGCAGACGCGGTCGAACTGCCGGGCCACGGTGTTGGTGCGGTTCTCGACGCGCCGCGCCGTGGCAGGGGTGCGCCTTGAGCTCGCGCCGCCGGTCGGTGATCTCCTGCTCCCACGGCGCCGGCTGCCCGGTACGCCGCTGGGCGGCCGCGTTCCCGCGCGGGAGGTCCCGGGTGCGCTCCCGCAGCTGGTGCGCGAGGTCGCGGCGCATCTGTGCGTTGCGGGGGTTGAAGGTCTTGGGCACCCGCATCCGGGTCAGCGCCTCGACCGGCACGGGGAAGTCGATCATCGCCAGCCGGCGTGCCTGGCGCTCCTGGGTGACCACGTAGGGGCGCGGTCCCTCGGGCGACCAGCCCGGGTCGATGACGACGGCGTACCCCGCGAACTTGCCGGTCGGGACCTCGATGACGTCGCCGGGCTTGAGGAACTTCAGCGAGGCGATCGCCTCCTGGCGCTGGTCCTCGCGCCGCTGCCGGCTGGCGCCCTTCTCCAGCTTGTTGATGCGGTGCCGGAGGCCGGCGTACTCGATGAAGTCGCCCTGGTCGCAGGCCGCGGCCTCGGCGTAGCCGTCGAGCGCCTCCTCGGCCTTGCGGAGCTGCCGGGCGAGCCCGACGACGGCCTTGTCGGCCTGGAACTGCGCGAAGGACTGCTCGAGCAGCTCGCGCGCCACGACGCGGCCGAACTGGCTGACCAGGTTGACGGCCATGTTGTAGGAGGGACGGAAGGAGCTGCGCAGCGGGTAGGTGCGGGTGGAGGCCAGGCCGGCGAGCTCGCGCGGGTCGGTGCCGGGCTGCCACAGCACGACGCCGTGGCCCTCGGTGTCGAGACCGCGTCGACCGGCACGGCCGGTGAGCTGGGTGTACTCCCCCGGCGTGATGTCGGCGTGGGTCTCGCCGTTCCACTTGGTGAGCTTCTCGATCACCACGGTGCGCGCGGGCATGTTGATGCCCAACGCCAGGGTCTCGGTGGCGAAGACGACCTTGCACAGCCCCCGGACGTAGAGCTCCTCCACGATCTGCTTGAAGGCCGGCAGCATCCCGGCGTGGTGGGCCGCGACGCCGCGCGTGAGCCCGTCGAGGAAGTCGTGGTAGCCCAGCACGTGCAGGTCGTCGGGGTCGAGGTGCTTGGTGGCGTCCTCGACGAAGGCGAAGACCTCGTCGCGCTCCTCGGGCGTGGTGAGCCGCACCCCGGCGGCGAGGCACTGGGTGACGGCCGCGTCGCAACCGACCCGGCTGAAGATGAAGACGATCGCCGGCAGCAGGCCGTCGCGCTCGAGGCGGGTGATGACGTCGGGACGGCTGGCGACCCACACCCGGCGCCCGTTGCCCGACCTCGGCCCGGACTTGGGCCCCGAGCGACCCCCGCCGCGACGGTCGCGCGGTGAGCGCCGGTCGCGCATCCGGGAGGCCGCCCAGTCGTCGCGGGCGACCTTGAGCAGCTCGTCGTTGACCGGGGCACCCTCCTTGACGAAGCCGGCCGCGGCGTCGACGTCGGAGGAGGCGAAGAGGTCGAGCAGCCGTCGGCCGACCATGACGTGCTGGAACAGCGGCACCGGGCGCCGCTCCTCGACGATCGTGGAGGTGTCGCCGCGCACGGTCTCCAGCCACTCGCCGAACTCCTCGGCGTTGGACACCGTCGCCGAGAGCGCCACCAGGCCCACCGACTCCGGCAGGTGGATGATGACCTCCTCCCAGACGGCCCCGCGGCTGCGGTCGGCGAGGTAGTGGACCTCGTCCATCACGACGAAGCCGAGCCGGTCCAGGGTGCGCGAGCCCGCGTAGAGCATGTTGCGCAGCACCTCGGTGGTCATGATGACGATCGGCGCCTCGCCGTTGACGGTGTTGTCACCGGTCAGCAGCCCCACCTGGTCAGGGCCGTAGCGGGCCACGAGGTCGGCGTACTTCTGGTTCGACAGCGCCTTGATCGGCGTGGTGTAGAACGCCTTGCGGCCCTGCGAGAGCGCCAGGTGGATGGCGAACTCCCCCACCACCGTCTTGCCCGAGCCGGTCGGGGCGGCCACGAGCACGCCGCGGCCGTCCTCGATGTCCTTGCACGCGGCGATCTGGAACTCGTCGAGGGGGAAGCGGTAGAGCTCGCGGAAGTCCGCGAGCACGGGGTGGGACTGGCTGCGGCGGAAGGCGGCGTACCGCTCGGCCGGGCTCTGGTCACCGGTCGCGTCACTCACGGTCCCCAACCTACGCGGGGGTCAAGACCTCCAGCGCCCCCGGCGCGCACTCCACGGTCATCGGCAGCGGTCCGAAGCGCTCACCGTCGGCGTAGGTGACGATCCCGGGCGCAGCGACGGTGACCCGGCGCACCCGGTGGTGCTCGTACTGCCGGTGGGTGGTGTGGGTGCCGGTGAACAGCTTGGGGTAGGTGCGGACGAGCTCGCCCTTGCCCATCGGCTTGATGACGACCACGTCGAGCAGCCCGTCGTCGAGCAGCGCGCCCTCGGTGATCCGCAGGCCGCCGCCGAAGGACGGCCCGTTGCCCACCGCCACCATCATCGCCTCCAGCGAGCGGGTCTCACCGTCGAGGTCGAGGGTGTAGGAGATCGGGGTGAAGGTGCGCAGCTCGGCCAGGGTGGCGATGTTGTAGCGCATCTGCCCGTGCGGCCAGGTCATCGCGTTGGCGCGCTCGTTGACCTTCGCGTCGAAGCCGGCCGCGAGCACGGTGACGAAGTGCTTGTCCCCGGCGCGGGCCAGGTCGATGCGTCGTCGGCGGCGCGGGTCCTCGGGGCGTCGCAGCGCGTCGACCACGACGTGGGTCGCGGCCGCCGGGTCCCGGCGCGGCAGGTCGAGGTAGCGGGCGACGTCGTTGCCGGTCCCGGCGGGTACGACGCCGAGGGCCGTGCCGGTGCCGGCCAGCGCCTGCACGGCCAGGTGCACCAGTCCGTCGCCGCCGCAGACGACCAGCGCGTCGACGTCCGGGACGGCCGAGCGCGCCAGCGCCAGGGCCTCGTCGGCGTCCGCGCCGACCAGGTCGAGCACCTCCACGTCGGTCCCGCGGAGCACGTCGAGCGCGGCCTCGCGGGCACGCGCGCCCCGGCCCTTGCCCGAGGTCGGGTTGGTCAGGAG
>LULI01000414.1_pt1 | contig 12490 bp, 13 predicted proteins | sample 728191 | NCBI WGS metagenome assembly LULI01 (sample SAMN03860293, study PRJNA289734) | marine metagenome | biome: seawater column; feature: ocean; material: water; isolation source: Red Sea water column Station 169 - depth 50m | place: Saudi Arabia: Red Sea | collected 2011-10-15 | depth 50 m | reverse complement strand
GGCGAGGTCGTCACCCCACCCGCCGCCGCGCCGCTGCCCCCCATGACCGACGCGGCGAATGGCACGCCGTTCAGCGTCCGCTTCGAACCGCTGCGCCTGTCGCGCAGCGTCATGGCGGCGACGCTGTATTACCGCATCACCATTCTCAATCGCGGCGCCCGGGCACTGAGCGAAGTCGTGCTCGAAGCCGATCTCGCCTCCGCCAGCGGATCGCGCCCGGTCGACGAGCAGGTGCTGGACGAGAACAGACCGCTGACCCCGCGACAGGTGTTCGGACGGCTCGCCACCGGCCAGTCCGCCCGCTTCGAAGGGAGCGTGCAGCTCCCTCTCGCTCAGGCCGACGTGATCCGGCAAGGCAATACGGCCCTGCTCGTGCCCCTCATGCGGCTGCGGGCGACTGCGGCCGATGCGGCGCCTTTCGCGCGGACCTTCGCGGTCGGCCAGGCGGCGGGCAACGGTTCGAGCCGGTTGCAGCCCTTCCGCTTGGACGAGGGGCTGCGATCGTGGGAACCGCTCGCCCAGCGCGTGCTGGATCGCCCCGCACCGAAATAGGAGTTTGCCGTGGATTCGCTCGTATCGACCGATTGGCTGGCCGCGCATTGGGGCGAAGAGGATCTGGTGGTGCTGGATGCGACCAAACACCTGCCCGATGTCGAGCGCGATCCCAGGAGCGATTTCGAAAAAGCGCATATTCCCGGCGCGCGCTTTCTCGATCTCGCCAGCCTGACCGACACCGCCAGTGCGGTGCCGGGCGCCCTGCCCCGGCGCGAGCAGCTGGCCGACCAACTCGGCGCGCTGGGCGTCGGGACGGACAGCCGCATCGTCCTGTACGACGATTCTGCGATAAAGAGCGCCGCGCGCGCCTGGTTCATCCTCCACCTCTTCGGCCATGACCGCGTGGCGGTCCTCGACGGAGGATGGGCGAAATGGCATTCGGAGGGCCGCCCCGTCGAAAGCGGTTCCGTTGCGCCGGAAGAGGTCGTTTACGAAGCTCGCCCCGAACGTGCCATCGTGCGGACGAAGAAGGACATGCTCGCCAATCTCGACAGTGGGGCGGAGCAGGTGGTCGACGCGCGCGATGCGGATCGCTTCACCGGGGCTAGTATCGACACGGTCCACGATCTTCCGGGCGGTCACATTCCCGGCGCGCGCAATCTGTTCTTCCGCGACCTGTTCCGCGAGGACGGCACCTATCGCCCGATCCCCGAACTGCGCGAAGCGGTGAAGAAGGCCGGGATCGAACCGGATCGCCCGATCGTGGCCAGTTGCGGCAGCGGGATGACCGCTTCGGTGGTGTTGTTCGCGCTGCATCTGATCGGGCGCGACGATACAGCGCTTTACGATGGAAGCTGGGCCGAATGGGGCACAGATGCGGATACGCCCAAGGAATTGGGCACGGCTTCCTGATCGGTCCCTCTTGATTTGTGGGCGGCGTTTCTGTCGAAGGGCACGATGCGAAACCCGCCCCGATCTGTGAAGACCGCCACCACGCTTGCCGTTTCGGGTCGCAGCCCCGATCCGCACGTGGTCAATCCGCCGGTCTATCGCGCCAGCACGCATCTCTACGCCGATTGCGCCGCGCTTCGCGAAGGGCCGCGGACGAACGAGGACGGGCAATTCTTCTACGGACGGCGCGGATCGCCGACCCAATGGGCGCTGTCCGATGCGCTCACCGAACTGGAGCCGGGCGCGCATGGGACCGTGCTCTATCCCAGCGGGGTCGCCGCGATCGCGGGCGCGCTGATGGCGGTCTGTCGCCCGGGCGATGTCCTGCTCGTGACGGACAATGCCTACGATCCCAGCCGCTCCATGGCGACGGGCCTGTTCAAGCGCCTCGGCGTGGAAGCGCGCTTCTTCGATCCGCTCGATATCGCCGCTTACGAATCCCTGTTCTGCGAACGGACACGCGCGGTGTGGCTGGAAAATCCCGGCAGTCTCAGCATGGAAGTCTGCGACATACCGGAACTGACGCGGATCGCGCGCGACCGGGGTGCCGTCAGCCTGATCGATAACACCTGGGCGACCGCGCTGGGCTTTCCCGCGCTGGAGCGGGGCTGCGATATCAGCGTGCAGGCGCTGACCAAGCATGTCGGCGGCCATTCCGACCTGATGATGGGCAGCGCCACGGCCGGCGAGCGGTGGTACAAGAAGCTCCGTTCGACCGCGCAGGCCCTGGGCCAGGTGGTCTCGCCCGACGATGCCGCGCTTGCCTTGAGAGGCCTGCGCACGATGCAATTGCGGCTCGAGCGGACGAGCGCCAGCGCGCTCGCCGTGGCCGAATTCCTGCGCGATCGCAGCGAAGTCGCCCATGTGCTGTGCCCGATGCTGCCCGGCGCACCCGGCCATGAGCTGTGGCACCGCGATTTCACCGGCGGATGCGGGTTGTTCAGCTTCGTCCTCAAGGATCGCGACGATGCCGCGCGCTGCCGCCTGATCGACGCTCTCGACCTGTTCGGGATCGGCTATAGCTGGGGCGGGTTCGAAAGCCTCGCGCTCCCCGTCGATATAGCGCCGATCCGCGAGAGGATGGCGTGGCCGCGCCCCGAATGGGAGGCTGGCGAGGATTGCGCCATTCGCCTATCGATCGGTCTCGAAGACCCGCGCGACCTGATCGCCGACCTCACGCAGGCGTTTGCCGCCATGGATCATAGATGACCGCCCCGACACCGCCCACCCCGACTGCATCCGCCACGCCGGCCATCGAACAGGCCTGGGATCTCGCCCCGCCGGCGCGCGAGGTCGAGACCAGCGTCGCCGCTGCCGAGGGCCTGCGCGAAGCGGTCTCGTCGCAGAGCGATACGGTCGGCGGCTTTCTCGATGCGGTGGATTCGCTGGCGATCAGCGTCGGCAATTTCCGCCTTTCGCTGTGGGACGTCCTCGTCGTCCTGCTGATCATCGTGGCGGTCATTACCGCCGCCTGGCTGCTCAGCAAGATGCTCCAGCGCGTACTGCGGCGCGTAACCAAGCTGGACGATACGCAGCAATTGCTGGGCCAGAAGATCCTTTCCATCGTCGTCTGGGCAGGCGCGTTCTTCATCGGGATCGATCTTCTGGGCATCGATCTGACTGCGCTGGCGGTGTTCTCGGGCGCGTTCGGCCTCGCGATCGGTTTCGGGCTTCAGAAGACCTTCGGTAACCTCATCGCCGGGATCATCTTGCTGATGGACAAGTCGATCAAGCCGGGCGACGTGATCGCCGTCACCGACATGGCGGGCCAGGAAAGCTTCGGCCAGATCAGGAAGATCGGCGTGCGCGCCGTTTCCGTGACGACGCGGGACCAGCGCGAATATCTGATCCCGAACGAGAACCTGATGGTCAATCAGGTCGAAAACTGGTCCTATTCCAGCAAGAACGTGCGCATGCAGGTCTATGTCGGCGTCAGTTACGAGGCCGACATGGAGCTGGCCGAAAAGCTGATGCTCGAAGCCGCCGTCGACGCTCCGCGCGTGCTCAAGGCCCCGCCGCCGACTGTGTGGATGAGCGAATATGGCGACAGCTCGGTCAATTTCGTGATCCATTGCTGGATACAGGATCCCGAAGACGGGGTCGGCAATGTGCGCAGCGCGGTGCTGAAGCGGTTGTGGTGGCTGTTCAAGGAACACGACATCGAAATCCCGTTCCCGCAGCGCGATCTCAACCTGCGCGGCAACAAGCAGTTCGAACGGCTTGTCGATGCGCTGGCGGAGCGCAAGGCCGACGAAAACGGCCTCGCGAGAGAGGATACCGAGGCCGCCAAGCCGCCGAAAGACTAGCTACCCCGCGATGTAGCGCTGATTTCAAAAGCTTTGCTGTGCGGCGGCGCATCCATTCTGATTGGCGCACACGGCCCGCCACGCGCATCTTTCCCGCATGGTAGAAACCGGAACAATCCATCTCGTGGGCGCAGGCCCCGGCGATGCCGACCTGCTGACGCTGCGCGCCGCGCGCCTGATCGAAAGCGCCGACCTGATCGTGCATGACGGTCTGGTGGACGCATCGATCCTGGCGCTCGCGCGGTCCGATGCGCGGCTGGTCTCGGTCGCCAAACGGCGCGCGCATCACACGCTTCCCCAAGACGATATCAACGCCCTGCTCATACGCGAAGCCCGCAAGGGCCGCGATGTCGTGCGCCTCAAGGGTGGCGATCCCTTCGTCTTCGGGCGTGGGGGCGAGGAGATGGAAGCCGCGCAGGCTGCGGGCGTTCGGGTCGAAATCGTCCCCGGCGTAAGCGCGGCGAATGGCGCGGCGGCGGCAGCCGGCATCGCCCTGACGCATCGCGACGCGTCCAGCATCGTCAGCTTCGTGGCGGGCCAGTGCAAGGGCCTGGCGGAGCAGGACTGGGCTGGCCTTGCGGGCAAGGGCCGTACGCTCGTCATCTATATGGGCATCAAGACCGCCCCCCAGATCGCGGAAAAGCTGATGGCCGACGGCCTCTCCCCTCACATGCCCGTGGCAGTGATCGAAAACGGCGCCCGGCCCGATATGCGCGTGTTGCGCGGCCCGCTGGCGGGCCTGCCCGACATGGTGGAGCGCGAGCGGGTGGTGAGCCCGGCGCTGATCGTGATCGGCGAAGTGACGGCGCGCGACGATATCAACGTCGCCGCCTGTGTGGAGGAGTTCGTCCGATGAAGCTTCTTACCGGCAACGACCTGAAAACCGGCGCAGTGACCTGGTGGACCGGCAGCGACTGGTCGATCCATGTCGAGGATGCGGTCGACGTCACCGGCCAGGAAGACGAGATCGCGAGCCGCGAAGAAGCCGCGCGCCGCGTCAACGTCCCCTACGCCATCGATGCCGAGTTGCACGAAGGCAGCCCGCGCCCGGCCCATATCAAAGACCGCGTCCGCGCGCTTGGCCCGACCGTGCGGCCCGACCTGACCCTCAAACCGGCCGATCCCGAAATCGGCAAGTGGGTGATCTGATGTACCGTTACGACCAATACGACCAACAGATGGTCGATGCCCGCGTGGAGGAATTCCGCGATCAGGCACGCCGCCGTCTCGAAGGCACCTTGTCCGAAGACCAGTTCAAGCCGCTAAGGCTGATGAACGGGCTCTATCTGCAATTGCACGCCTATATGCTGCGCGTCGCCATTCCCTACGGCACGCTGTCGGGTGCGCAGATGCGCGTGCTGGCCGATGTCGCGGAGAAATACGACCGCGGATATGGCCACTTCACCACGCGCCAGAACATCCAGTACAACTGGATCAAGCTGGAAGATGCTGGCGATATCCTGGCCGATCTCGCCAAAATCGAAATGCATGCCATCCAGACCAGCGGGAACTGCATCCGCAACATCAGCTCCGATCATTTCGCGGGCGCCGCGGCGGACGAAGTGGTCGATCCGCGCCCCTATGCCGAGCTGCTGCGCCAATGGTCGAGCTTCCATCCCGAATTCAGCTATCTTCCGCGCAAGTTCAAAATCGCGGTGATCGCCAGCGAGCAGGACCGCGCGGCGATGCGGCTGCACGATATCGGGATCAACATCGTCCGCAACGAAGCGGGTGAATTGGGCGCGGCCTTCTATGTCGGCGGCGGCATGGGCCGCACGCCCATGATCGCACCCTGCATCCGCGACTTCGTGCCGCTGGACCGGCTGGTAACCTACGCCGAGGCGTGCTTGCGCGTCTACAATCGCTACGGCCGGCGCGACAACAAGTACAAGGCGCGGATCAAGATCCTCGTCCATGAACTGGGCGCGGAGGAGTATACCCGCCAGGTCGAGGAAGAATTCCAGCACCTGCTCGATTCCGGCGTGGAACCGCCCTTCGCCGAGCTGGAGCGCATCCGGACCTTCTTCGCCGATCCCGACTTTGAGACCGGCGCCAAAGAGGACATCGACCGCTCCGATCCCGATTTCGCCCTCTGGGTCGATCGCAACACGATCCCGCACAAGCAGGCGGGCTACGTTTCCGCCGTCATAAGCCTGAAGCCGGTCGGCGGCATTCCGGGCGATGCCACGGCGGAGCAGATGCGCGTGATGGCCGATCTCGGCGAGCGTTACAGTTTCGACGAATTGCGGGTCATGCACACGCAGAACGTGGTCCTGCCGCATGTCAGAAAGGCCGATCTTCACGCCCTGTGGACCGCGCTCGACGAAGCCGGGCTTGGCAGTCCCAATCTCGACACGATCGAGGATATCATCGCCTGCCCGGGGCTCGATTATTGCAGCCTTGCCAATGCGCGCTCGATTCCGGTCGCGCAGAAGATCGCGCAGCGCTTCGCCGAAACGAAGAAGACCGCCACGCTGGGCCAGCTGAAGCTGAAGATTTCGGGCTGCATCAACGCCTGCGGCCACCACCATGCGGGCCATATCGGCATTCTCGGCGTCGATCGTAAGGGCGTCGAGAACTACCAGCTGTCGCTCGGCGGCAGCGAGGCGGAGGATGTGAGCCTCGCCAAGATCACCGGCCCCGGCTTCGACGAGGACGGGATCGTGGACGCGGTGGAAACCGTCACCGGCGTCTACGAACGCGAACGCGAGGGCGAGGAACGCTTCCTCGACACTTATCGCCGCATCGGAATGGGCCCGTTCAAGGAGGCGCTTTATGGCTGATCAGACTCCCCCCGCCGAAGGACGCGGACCCGATACCGGGCCGGAATCGGAGAACATACTCCGTTATCGCGACGATGCTCCCGTCGCGCACGCCGCCGTCACGGTGGACGCCTTCCTCGACCAGTCGAACGCCGCCGCCGTCCGCGTCGAGCCGGGCGACGATGCGCGCGATCTGATCCCGCATCTCGAACGCCTCGACCTCGTCGAAGTCAATTTCCCCGCCTTCGGCGACGGGCGCGGTTATTCCTCCGCCCGAATCCTGCGCGAAGCGGGCTATGACGGCGAATTGCGCGCGGTGGGCGATGTGCTGGTGGACCAGCTTGCCTATATGCGCCGCTGCGGCTTCGACGCCTTCGATCCCGACGCGCCGCTCGACCCGCAGGATGTGGAGGCCGCCTTCGCGCGCTGGCCCGAAGTCTATCAGAGCGCTGCCGACGCACGCACGCCGATCTGGAGCAAGAGGCACGCATGAGCGAGATGCGCGCCATCGACCGGCTCGACACGCGGCCCCGCTTCACCGATCAGGACGCGATCCGGTTGAACCGGATGTTTCGCGGGTCGGAAACCGAGGACTGGCTGCGCGCAGTGCTCGAAGGCTCTCTGGCGGGCGATGTCGCCATGGTGTCGAGCTTCGGCGCGGAAAGCGCGGCGCTGCTGCATCTCGTCTCAAAGATCGATGCAAGCGTGCCGGTGCTGTTCCTCGATACCGGCAAGCATTTTCCCGAAACGCTGGCCTATCGCGACGAATTGGCAGAGCGGTTCGGCCTCAATCTCGTCAATCTCTACCCCGATCTGGAAGAGTTGCAGGCGCGCGACGAGACCGGCCTCAGATGGTCCTACGATCCCGACGGCTGCTGCGATCTGCGCAAGGTGCGCCCGCTCGAACGCGCGCTTGCCCGTTACGATGCGAGCTTTACCGGGCGCAAGGCGTTCCAGTCCGCGACCCGTGCCAATCTGCCGCGCTTCGAAATCGACACGTCGGACGCGCAGGGGCGGCTCAAGATCAATCCGCTGATCGATTGGGACGCGGACCGGATCGCCGCCTATTTCGAGGAACACGACCTGCCCCGCCACCCGCTGGTGGAACGCGGCTTCCCCTCGATCGGCTGCTCCCCCTGCACGCGCCAGGTCTCAGAAGGCGAAGACCCGCGCGCTGGCCGCTGGTCGGGCTGGGACAAGGTCGAATGCGGCATCCACCAGCCGGGCGAGGAGCCGTTCCTTTAAGGTATTGTGAGCAGGCTCAGAGCCAGCCCTCCGTGCGATACCAATCAGCGGTTTGCTTGAGGCCTTGCGGCCCCTCGATGCGTGGCGTCCAGAAGCTTGTCGGGACCGCGTGCGCCGGATCGCAGACCCAGTCCGGGTGCGCCATGTAGCCTGCCCGGTCGGGGGTCAACTTCGCTCTGTCGCCGCGCAGCGCCCTGTCGGCCTTGGCCGCGAGGCGCAGGAGCGGCGCGGGTAGATGCGGTGCGATGACGCGTTTCCCAACGGCGCGGCCGATCAGCTTGGCGAGTTCGGCATGTTCGTAGCCGCCCGGCCTTCCATCGTCGGGTTCGAAGATGTGTCCGCTTCCGTCTTGTGCCCCCAGCGCGAGCAAACACCGGGCTAGATCCTCGACATGGATGATCGACGTGTGGCCCCTCGGCGGCACAGGCACCACGCCGAAGCGCGCGGCGCGGAAAAGTTCGAGCATGTCGTTATCGCGCGGGCCGTAGACGGCGGGCGGGCGCACGATCGTCCAGTCCAATCCGCTCGCTCCGACCCATTTCTCTGCTTCGGCCTTCGAGGCGCCATAGCGCGACAGTCCGGGTTCCCGCGCCGAGAGCGAGGACACGAAGACGAAGCGCCGTACGCCCGCATCCTGGCAGGCGCGCAAAAGGTTCTGCGTGCCTTCGACATTGGCCGCGTGAAAATCCGCCGGATCGGGCGCATTGGTGAGGCCCGCGACGTGGATCACCGCCTCCGCCCCCTCGACCAGAGAGGCGAGCGAGGGGCGATCGGATAGCGTCCCTTCGATCCAATCGACACCCGATCGCTCAGACTGCGGACGCCGGGTCAGCGCGCGGATCGCACCACCACCCGCCGCCGCATCGAGCACCGCCTGCCCGACGAATCCGGTCGCTCCGGTAAGAGCGATCGTCACTCGCGCACCATATGATCGCGATGGACCACGGCGGCGCGCGGTGCGTAGCCGAGTTTGTCGGCCTGCCCGTCTTCGCGAAGACCCAGGATCGCGCGGCATTCGGTGCTGGTATATTCGACCAGCCCCTGCCCCAACCGTTCTCCTTTCGGGCCGAAAATCGCCACAAGATCGCCGCGATGGAATTCGCCTTCGACCTCGGTGAGCCCCGCTGCCAGCAGGCTCGCCCCGCCCTGTAGGGCAGTGACGCAGCCTTCATCGACGGTGAGCACGCCAGCGGGTGCCAGGCGGCCCGAGAGCCATGCCTTGCGCGCGCCCTCCGCGCCCTGCGCCACGAACAGTGTTCCTATCCCTCCATCCAGCGCGCGGGCCAGCGGGCGATCATGCGTGCCGTTGACGATGGCGAGCGCGATGCCTGCCCGTTCGGCGATGCGAGCGGCCTGCAATTTCGCCTTCATCCCGCCGCTGCCGAGTCCGGAGGACGATCCTTCCCCCGCCATCGCGAAGACCGCAGGGCTGACACCCTCGACCCGGTCGACCAGGACAGCGCCGGGTTCGCGCGGATCGCGGTCGTAGAGACCGTCCACATCGGACAGCAACACCACCGCTTCCGCGCCCGCCGCCTGCGCAACGCGCGCGGCCAGCCGGTCGTTGTCGCCGAAGCGGATTTCTTCCGTGGCAACGCTGTCGTTCTCGTTCACCACCGGCACCACGCTCATGTCGAGCAGGCGCGACAGCGTGGCGGCAGCGTTCAGATAACGGCGTCGGTCCTCCAGATCGCCCAAAGTCACCAGCATCTGCGCCGCCGTGATTCCGTGCGATTCCAAGGCATCGGCCCATAACCGCGCCAGCGCCACCTGCCCGACGGAAGCCGAAGCCTGCGCATCGGCCAGACTGGCCCTTCCGCCCTTGGCCAGCCCCAAGCGGGCCGCACCCAGCGCAATCGCACCCGAAGATACGACAATCACTTCGCTGGTCTGGCGCAATTGGGCGATTTCGTCGGCCAGCCCGGCGAGCCATGCGGCGCGCGGCTCGCCCCGCTCGACCAATAGGGCCGAACCGATCTTGATCACGATGCGCCGCGCCTGACGCAATTGAGCGAGAGTCTCGATCGCCATCACTGCATGAAATCCCGCGATCCGTGTCTCAGTAGCCGATCACAGAGGCGACCATTCGTTCGCCCCTTCGTCCTCGGCGTCCTCCACCTCGCTTCCCTTGGTCTCGGTCGAGGTGCGGTCGGGCAGAAAAGCGAGTACAGCGTCGAGCAGTTCCTCGATCCCCTCGCCGCTGGCGCCGGAAACCACGAAGACCCGGTCCGCGCCCGCTTCGCGCAATTCGGCAGCGAAGCCCTCGCCCAGTTCCTTGTCGGCCAGATCGACCTTGTTGAGCGCGATGAGCTGCGGCTTGTCGGCCAGATCCTCGCCATAGGCTTCCAGTTCCGCGTTCACCGTTCGCATCGCTTCCGCCGGATCGTCGCCCGCGATGTCGACCAGATGGATCAGCACCCGGCAGCGCTCGATATGGCCCAGGAACCGGTCGCCGATCCCTGCTCCTTCCGCCGCGCCCGCGATCAGGCCGGGAATATCGGCCAGCACGAATTCGCGGCCCTTGTGGCGTACCACGCCCAATTTGGGCACTAAAGTCGTGAAGGCGTAATGGCCGACCTTGGCGTTGGCGTTCGAAACCTGATTGATGAAGGTGGATTTGCCCGCATTCGGCAGGCCGAGCATGCCGACATCGGCAAGCAGCTTGAGCCGCAGCCACACCCACATCTCCTGGCCCGGAATGCCCGGCTGGTGCTGGCGCGGGGCGCGATTGGTGCTGGTTTTGTAGCTGGCATTGCCGCGACCGCCCATGCCGCCTTCGAGGAAGACCACCCGCTGGCCGACCTCGGTGAAATCGGCGAGAACCTCTTCCTTATCCTCGCTCAGCACCTGCGTGCCCACCGGGACCGGAATGACCAGATCGGGCGCACCGGCCTGTCGCCGCCCTTGCCGCCATTGCCGCCGTCGGGGCCGCCATATTCGACGTACTTCTCTCGCCGGAACGAGACCGCGCCGGGCCCGCCTGCGCCCGAGCGGATGAATATCTTTGCCTGATCTAGAAAGTGCATTTTTGTTTGGCCTCAGTCGCCGGCGCGCACATCCGTGCGCTTGGCTTTCCTCGGGCCTTACGGCCCTGCGGGCGCGCGGTCGCGCTTGCGGTCGCCATGCGACCGTGCTCCGCAACTTTGCAGTAAACTGGCAGTAGAGTGACGCTGGCCCCGTCGCAAGGACTACCCAAAACGGTCGGCGACCAGCCGACCGCAAGGCCAAGCGGCCGCCCCGCAGGTGCCCGACCGAAGGGAGTAACAGCACCGAGGACGTTCACGCGGAGGCGTGAACGGGAACTAAGATTCCAGGTTTATCGATGAAATCGAAAAACCTGGTGGAGCCGAGCGGGATCGAACCGCTGACCTCGTCATTGCGAACGACGCGCTCTCCCAACTGAGCTACGGCCCCGTTCCAGGTCATGCGCCGGGCGACACTTGACTTGCCGCCCGGCGGAAGGCGCGCCTTAGCGAAAGGCGCGCAGGCTGCAAAGCCTAATTCGCGGTGCCCGTACTCTGCACCGTGCCTTGCGGGGTATCGTCCTCGCCCGCATCGTTGGGGATCGGCTGCACGATCGGCTGCGAGGTGCGCGTCTCGTCGACCGGCACGACCGGAATGGGCGCGCCCGTATCCGGATCGATCACGCGGGTCTGTTCGGCTGCCGGCGTGGAGAGCGTCGCCCCCACACCGTCGAGCGTGATCACCGGCGCCCGGGCTGCGCGAGCCTCCTGCACCGCGACATAGCCCGGCTGGGACTGGCCGTAGCGCTCACCGTACTGCGCGTCCCATGCCGCCGATTCGCGCTGATAGGTTTCGTATTCCGTGAAGAACGTGTCGAAGGGCTGCTCGAACAGAGCGAAATTCGCCGCCGCAAAGCCGGCTGCGTCCATGTCGGTCGTCGCCAAAGCGCGGTTCGAGATGTCGAGCGCCGTCTGGCAGAAACTTGCACGGGCAGGCGGCAATGCGAAGAAGTTGTAGACCGAAGTCATCTGCGTCTCGCGCGCCATGATCGCTTCACGCCGATCGCGAAATTCCTTGCGATATTCGGCATCGATACGCTCGTTTACGCGCCTTAGATCGCGCTCATTGTTCTGGAGATAGGCGCTGTAGCCTTGCAGGATCGGCTCGTAGCGCGGGCCGAGGCAATTCAGCGCGGCCACGTTCCAGGCGGAACGAAAATGCCAGGTGCGCTCGTCATCGGTCAGATTGCGGTTCACCGTCTGGCGCTGACCGAGCAGATCCTTACCGGGAACGAGTTTGGCGACATCGTGCCGGCCGAAGCTGCGTACAGCGTCGATTTCGCCGCTGTCCTGTTGGCGCTTTGGTTGCTCGGCGCCGCGATTTTCCTCGTGCGGCGGTTCGCGCTCTATCACCGGATGCGGGCGGAACTGCTCGATGGGGCGCGCCCTGTCGGGGAGGTCGGCAACGTGCGGCTGGTCGAGACCGATGCGGTAGAGGGTCCGCTCGCCTTCGGGGTGCGGACTGCCGCAGACAGGACTCGGTCTATCGTGCTCGGAGCGCTTCGTGCGTTCCGGGCATTTTCTTTATTGCCAAGCGCTTGTAACGCTTACTGCTTAAGCCCGCGTTCAATCGGAAGGCGACACGGGTTTCCATTACGAATTTTCGCAAACGGGAGGGCCGCCGGACTATGCGCCGCGCAACCAAATCACAGCTACGCCTCGTCACGCTCACGCTCGGAATTGCCGGGCTCGCTGCCTGTGCAACGCC
>LULI01000313.1_pt1 | contig 12504 bp, 14 predicted proteins | sample 728191 | NCBI WGS metagenome assembly LULI01 (sample SAMN03860293, study PRJNA289734) | marine metagenome | biome: seawater column; feature: ocean; material: water; isolation source: Red Sea water column Station 169 - depth 50m | place: Saudi Arabia: Red Sea | collected 2011-10-15 | depth 50 m | reverse complement strand
GTTATGAAATCTTTTTTGATATGATGCAATTTTAGAAACTTGTATTGCAAAATCAAATCGTGAAATGTCGGATGCTAGTTTTGCAGCCAAAACTTCGCTTCCTTTTTCTATATTATCATTAGCTAAATGTCTTAATATATGTTTTGTATATTTGTCTTTATTTAAATAATCAAGTAGATCTACAATTGCTACAAGTTTTTTTAAATAAAATTCTTGCTCATAACTATCATCAACAAACATTAATTTATCAAGTTCAAATTTTTCTTGAGGTTTAACTTTCATATGTGAAAGTTGACCATAATAAGTTGTTAAATATTTTGATCCTTCAAAATACCATTTTGTAGAATTTTCTTTGTCACCAATTCTTTCATAAGTTCTCCCCAACCAGTAGGCACCTCGTGAAAGACTTATCGGGTAGGTAACACTATAATAAAAGTTTTTAAAATGATTTTCTGCTAATTCTGGTTTTTTTAAAAAACTTAGCGCTATCCAGCCACTCATCCATTCGGCTTCTGCATATTCAGGGCCCTCTGTCATCGCATGTCTTGAAACTATTTTATAAGCAGTTTTATATTTTTTTTGATACAATAAAGATCTTCCAATAATTGATCTTTCTTTCCACCATTTATCAGGTCTAACTAAATATTCTTTTGTATTTTGAATATCATTTAATATTTCTAATGAACTATCTACACGACCTTTTTTTCTTCTCCATTTTAATCTGTCATATTTTAACCCAGAGTCATTTTTTAATTTTTGTGGTACTTTTTTTATTGCCTCATCAACACCATAACCTCTACTTATTAGTATTTGTCTAGCTGTATAAAGTAATTGATGATCCTTCGGTAAGTATCTAACGATTCTTTTAAGGTCCCAGTGTTTACCTTCCCAAGCATAATAATCTGCTCGTTTAATATAATCTGATGTATCTAAAATATTTTTAAATTTTTTTCTAAAATATTTTAGATTATTTGTGTTTAGGTCAGCATTTACAAAACCTTCTTTGACTAGTTTAATACCTTCTCCCGATTTACCAATTTTTATCAAACTTTCACCTAACATCATTTTTCCATATCCACTTAAAGGTTGATTTTTTGTAAGCCAATTGATTATTTCTGAAGGTGATTGACTGTTTAAATTGATCTTGTGTTCAGCTAGATATTTAATTCTATCAAATCTTGGATAATCTTTAACTCTTTCGATAAATCTCCTGTATTCAGAAAATGATGCCTTATTTCCTGATGTTAACAAATGTCTCCATTCAATAAAATCATAAATTGATGTGGCTCTAGCCTTTTTTGCAACAATTTTAGCATCTTTCCAATTAGACTTTTCCATAAATCTTATTGCTTGTTTTGCATATTCAAAGTCTCTCTCACTATAGTATTTTGTTTTTTTTGCAGTTCTTAATAACTGTTTTTTAACAACAAGTGGTTTTTTTGGAGGTAATAAAATTCCAAATATCTCTTTAGGTAGATCTTTATCATTTTTTAAGCTTTGTTTTTCAATAACAGTACCAGGTTTTAAAGGAGGAATTATTAACTTGTTTTTAAAAGAAGGTTTTTTTTTTGGTATTATTAATTCATTTGAATATGATGATTGAAAAAAGCTTAAAAAAAATATAATTGTAAATAGGAATTTAGATTTTCTAAAAATCATTTCTAACAATTTATGATATAAATATTTATGTTTAAAGGTTCAAATGTGGCTTTAGTAACACCTTTTAAAGGCGATAGTCTTGATGAGGAAACTTATATTAAAATTATTAATTTTCATTTAGAAAATGGTACAAATGGACTTGTGCCAGCTGGTACAACAGGCGAATCTCCAACTTTATCACATAAAGAACATGAAAAAGTAATTGAGCTTTGTATCAAAGAAGCAAAAGGAAAAATACCTGTTATAGCTGGCACAGGATCAAACTCAACAGTTGAAGCAATTTCACTAACAAAGCATGCAGAAAAAGCTGGAGCCGATGGTGCATTGATAGTTACCCCATATTACAATAAACCTACTCAGGAGGGCTTATATGCCCATTATAAAGCCATTAATGACAGCTGTGGGATACCTATAATAATTTATAATATTCCTGGAAGATCTGTGATCGATATGTCGGTAGATACAATGGCTAAATTATTTGAACTTAAGAACATTGTTGGTGTTAAAGATGCCACTGGAGATTTGAATAGAGTTGATGAGACTTTTAAAAAAATTGGAAATGAATTTATTCAATTAACAGGTGAGGATGGGCTAGCTTTTGAATATAACAAAAGAGGTGGCGTAGGATGTATTTCAGTCACTGCTAATATTGCTCCAAAGATGTGTTCAGACATGCAAAAATTTTCTAAATCTAATAATAAAGATGATTTAAAAAAAGCAGAAGAAATCGATAAAAAACTTCAACCTGTTCATAAATCTTTGTTTATTGAAAGCAACCCATCCCCAGTAAAATACGCGGCTAAACTTATTGGTCTATGTGATGATAGTGTTAGATTACCATTAGTAACAGTTTTAGATACAACTAAAAATGAAGTCAAAAAAGCTCTTTTATCAGCTGAATTAATTAATGAGTAACAAAACCAATACTGGTTTTAAAATTATTACAATTAACAGAAAAGCATCTTTTAATTTTTTTTTTAAGGAAATATTTGAGGCAGGAATTGTATTAAAAGGATCTGAAATAAAGTCAGTACGGGCTGGAAAAATAAATATTGCAGACTCCTACGCTGTTGATAAAGAAGGAGAAATATTTCTGATAAACTCACATATACCCATCTACAAGCAAGCGAGTTATTCAAACCATAATCCTTATTCTGAAAGAAAACTCTTACTTAATAAAAGAGAAATAAATAAGATAATTGGTAGAATTCATGAAGATGGATTAACTATTGTACCAACTAAAATGTATTTTAAAAAAGGTAAAGCTAAACTTGAAATAGCGGTTGCTAAAGGAAAAAAACAATTTGATAAAAGACTTACAAAAAAAACTAGAGATTGGAACCGTGAAAAAGCAAGATACATTAGAAAATCAAGTTAATTCTGTTTATCTAGCCTTTGGTTCTAATTTAGGAGATAGAAAAAAAAACTTAAATAAAGCACTAAAATTATTAAATAAAGAAAATATTGAAATTAAAAAAAAATCAAAATTATATAAATCAAAATCATGGCCAAATGAAAAATTTCCAGAATTTATAAATTTTGTTATATTCATTGAAACAAGTCTCAATTTAAAAAAATTATTTTTAAAAATCAAAAATATTGAAAGCAAAGTTGGAAGAGTTAAATCAAAAAGAAATTTTCCAAGAGTTTGTGATATTGATATTATTGATTTTAATGGTCGAATAATCCAAAAAAAAGTTGGAAATAATGAAATCAATATACCCCATGAAAGGATGCACAGAAGGAATTTTGTATTACTTCCTTTATTTGAAATAAATAAAGATTGGTTTCACCCTAAACTTTGCAAAAATATAGTATTTTTGTTGTCAAATTTAACTTCTGAACAGTTATTGGGTATTAAAATTATTCAATAAAATGATATAAATAATTATGCTTAAGTCTGAAGAATTGATAAACAAAGTCAAAAACTATAATAAGTTTTTAAATCCTGAAACTTTATCCAAGGCTTATGATTTTGCTTTGAAAGCTCATGAAAAACAAAAAAGAGATGAGGGCTCACCTTATATTATACACCCAATTGCAGTTGCAAATATATTAACTGAGTTAAAACTAGATAGCGCAACTATAGCAACAGGATTACTTCATGACACGATAGAAGACACCTACGCAACTTACAACACCATAGAGTCCGAATTTGGAAAAGAGGTTGCTGATTTGGTCGATGGGGTTACAAAAATATCAGTGTTTGAAAACCAAGCAATTTCAAATTCTAAAGCAGAAAACTTTAGAAAGTTAATTTTAGCAACATCCAAAGATATTAGAGTCCTGCTTGTAAAACTAGCAGATAGATTACACAATATGCGAACTATAAAAGTAGTTGAAAAAGAAAAACAAATAAGAAAAGCAAAAGAAACAATGGAAATATATGCACCACTAGCTGATAGAATGGGTATGCACCGTATAAGAGATGAATTAGAAGACCTATCATTTGAAGTTTTAAATGAAGATGCCCGAAAATTAATTAAAGATAGATTAGATAAAATAAAAGAAAATAATCTCATAAATTTTAACAACATCTCTGACCAATTTTCCGAAATATTAAAGGATAAAAATATTAATCCCCAAATCGTTGGAAGGGAAAAAACCCCTTTTTCAATATGGAGGAAAATTCAAAAGAAAAGAACTTCATTGGAGCAAATAACTGATATTATTGGTTTTAGGATTATTTTAGAAAATATTGAAGATTGTTACAAAGCGTTAGGAGTTTTTCATAGTAAATGGAATTGTATTCCAGGAAAATTCAAAGATTATATATCATCGCCTAAAATTAATAACTATCAATCACTTCATACAGCAATTATTGGTCCTAACAAAAGACCAATAGAAATTCAATTAAGAACAAAGCAAATGCATGAGTTTGCTGAAAGAGGTATCGCTTCACATTGGAAATATAAATCATCTGAAAAATTTAATTCTTTGACATGGAAAGAATATGACTGGTTAGCAGATTTAGTGGAAATTATAGATAAAAATGAAAATCCTGATGACTCTTATGAATACACTAAGCTTCAAATGTTCCAAGAAAATGCCTTTTGTTTTACGCCAAAAGGTTCAATTATAAAACTTCCAAAAAATGCCACACCAATAGATTTCGCTTATGCAGTTCATACACAAATAGGTGACGCTGCAATTGGATGTGAGATAAATGGCAAAGATAGTGCTTTACAATCGGTTTTAAGAAATGGTGATGTTGTTAAAATCATTACTTCAAAAAAAGCATCTCCATCTCTTCATTGGTTGACTAGTACCAAGACTGGGAAGGCTAGGGCTTCAATAAGACGTTATTGGCAATATCGTGAAAATAAAAAACCAATTAAAGAAAAAAGATACAATACCACTCTTTGGATATCTCTTCCTGATGAACCAGGAAAAATGGGCGATGTTACAACAATGATTGGTGAAAACTTTGTTAACATTTCTAGTGTAGAAATGGTAGAAAAACTTAATGGTAGAATTAACTTTAAATTTAACTTGATTATTCATGATCTTAAAAACTTTACAAAATTGATAAGTGAACTAAAACAAAAGGAATATAAATTTAAAATTATTAGACATAAAAACAAAAAATATGCTTTCTTTAAAAGACTCTTTAGCAGTTTTAAGAAAAACTAATGCTTTGTTAGACGGTCATTTTGTATTGTCATCTGGACTGCATTCACCATCATATGTACAGTGTGCAAAACTACTAAGTTTTCCAAATAAATCTGAAAAATTTACAAAATCTTTATCAATTAAAATAAAAAAAACATTTAAAAATATTGATTTAATTTTATCACCAGCAATGGGTGGAGTAGTTATTGGTTATGAGATAGGTAGAGTTTTAAATAAAGAAACAATTTTTTGTGAACGTGTTGATGGTAATTTTAAACTAAGAAGAGGTTTTAATATAAAAAAAAAATCAAGAGTTTTAATTATTGAAGATGTTATAACTACTGGAAAATCAAGTTTAGAATGTGTAAAATTAATAAAAAAATCTGGTGCAATTTTATTAGGATTTGCATGTTTAATTGATAGATCCAATAAGCAAACCTTAAAAATAAAAGGAAAAAAAATTGTCTCTCAAGTTAAATTAATAATTCCAACTTATAAAGAAAAAAATGTTCCTTTAAGTCTAAAAAAAATACCAATTACAAAGCCAGGAAGTCGATTTTTAAAATGAGAAAAAGACTTGGTGTTAATATAGATCATATTGCAACCTTAAGAAATGCTAGAGGAGAAAAACATCCTGATCCTTATACTGTAGCTTTAAAAGTTTTAAAGGCTGGTGCAAATTCTATTACTGTTCATTTAAGAGAGGATAGAAGACACATTAAAGATAAAGATTTAAAAATTCTCTCATCAAATAAATCAATTCCTATTAATTTAGAAATTGCCTCTGATCAACATGTGATAAATATTGCACTAAAAAACAAACCTTCCTTTATTTGTCTTGTACCAGAAAAAAGAAATGAAATTACCACTGAAGGTGGATTAAATTTAAAAAATAATAAAGATAAAATCAAAAAAATATTGGATACCTTTAATAAAAACAATATTAGAACCAGCTTATTTATAAATCCAACACTACAAGATATAAAATTATCAAAAACCTTAGGGAGCAAATGCGTAGAAATACACACGGGTAAAATTTCTAATCAAATAAAGCAAAAAAAAAATTTTTCTAAAGAACTAAAAAAAATCAAGAAATGTGCTATTTATGCAAAAAAAATAGGTTTAGAAGTTCACGCTGGTCATGGGTTGGATTATAAAACTACAAAAATACTTAATAAGATTGATCAAATAGAGGAATTTAATATAGGACATTTTATTATTGGAGAGTCTGTTTCTCATGGTATTTCAAAAGTAGTTAAACAATTTAAAAAAATATTAAGATAATGGATATTATAGGTAATGGTGTTGATATCATCAAAAACAGTAGAATTAATAATTCTTTAAAAATTAAAGGTTTTTTAAATAGAATTTTTACAAAAAATGAAATTAAACAAGGAAAAAAATTAAAGAATAAAATTAATTTTTATGCAAAAAGATTTGCTGCGAAAGAGGCATTTGTTAAAGCAATAGGGACTGGCTTTAGATATGACATAAATTTTAATGATATTGAAATCAGTAATCATAAGAATGGAAAACCTTATATTTTATTATCAAATAAATTGAAAAATTTTTTAAAAAAAAGATTTAAAATAAAAAAATACAAAGTCCATTTATCACTTTCGGATGAAAGAGATTATTCAGTCGCTTTTGTAATTATAGATAAAATAATATGAAAAAAATAATAATCGAAAATCTTAAAACTATAATTTATGCACTTATTATTGCTGTTTTAATTAGATCTATTTTATTACAACCTTTTTATATTCCATCATCTTCTATGGAACCAAATTTATTAGTTGGAGATAGACTTTTTGTAACAAAATATACATATGGTTATAGCAAGCATTCTTTTCCATTTAGTCCACCAATCTTTAAAAATCGTATTTTTACCAAAGATCCTAAAAGAGGTGATGTAGCTGTATTTAAAACACCAGCAGATAACAGAACTGATTATATAAAGCGTGTTATTGGTCTACCTGGTGATACAATTCAGTTTATTAATGGTGACCTTTATCTTAATGGAAATCAAATTTTAAAAACTATTAAATCTAAAAATATTAATAATTTTTGCGGTAAAACAAAAATAAATGTTAATACGTTTGAGGAAAAATTACCAAATGGCAAAATTTATTTAGCCTCCTACAGAACAGATATTACTTTTGCAAACTCTGATAAATACATTGTCCCGAAAGACCATTTATTTTTCTTGGGAGATAATAGAGATTGCTCAAAAGATAGTAGATTTTTATCCGAAGTCGGCTATGTACATAAAAATAACCTGGTTGGCAAAGCTCAAATATTATTTTTTTCATCTGATCCATTTATTGGAAGTATCGTAAAATTTTGGAAATGGAATGAAATTTTAAGGCTTAATAGATTTTTCAAAGTAATTAAATAAATATGGATAAAATAAAAATTCTTCAAAGAAAAATTAAAATAGATTTTAAAAATGAAAAAATTCTTTTGCAGGCTATTACTCATAAAAGCTTTGATCCAAATAACAATTATGAAAATCTTGAATTTTTAGGTGATAGAGTGCTTGGCCTAGTTGTTTCTAAAAAACTATTTGAGCTTTTTCCAAACGAAAAAGTAGGATCTTTAGATAAAAAATTAGCCTCATTAGTAAATAAAAATAAATGCTTAGAAGTTGGTAATTTACTAAATCTTAAAGAGTATGTTATTACAGGTAATTCTAAATCGAGTAAAAATATAGTAGAAAATAAAATTATTTCAGATTGTTGTGAGGCAATTATTGGGGCAATTTATTTAGACAGAGGATTTGAAGTTTCTAAAATTTTTATTCTAAAACTATGGAAAAATTTAATAAACAATTCTGAAATCACTTTTGTTGATGCTAAGACTAGACTTCAGGAATATTCTTTAAAAAATTTTAAAATATTACCTATTTATAAACTAGTCTCTAATACTGGTCCTAGACACAAACCTAAATTTAAAGTAGGTGTAAAACTTAAAAATAGTAACTATATTTATGCAATAGGTTCTTCAAAGAAAATTGCAGAACAATCTGCAGCTTCTGAACTTCTCAAAAAAATTGATCAACAATGAATTGGCAAGATAAAGGGTATTTATTATCTTTAAACAAATATAATGAAAATTCGTCCATAGCTGAATTTTTTACAGAAAATAACGGAAAGGTAGTAGGGGTAATTTTTGGATCTACATCAAAAAAAATTAAAAGTTATTTATTAATAGGTAATAAGTTTCACATAAATTCAAAGCTTAGAGAAGATGGTAGATTAGGTTATCTTAAAGTTGAAATCGATGAAATTAAAACACCTGCCTATTTAGAAAATAAAAAAAAATTGTTTTGTATTATATATTGTATGAATTTAATTAAAATTCTTACCGTTGAAAATGAGAGTAATATGGATATTTACTCTCTTTTAGAAAAATTATTTAAAATTATTGATCTTGATAATTGGTTGGTTGAATTTTTATATCTAGAGTTAAACATTCTTAAATCTATTGGGTATGACATTAATTTTAAAGATTACGTGGTTAATAAAAATATTAATGGTCAAACTAAATATGTTGTAGACTCAAGTCAAAAAATTATACCCAATTTTTTAATTGATAAAAAAATCATTCCTGAAAATACAAAAGATATTTACAGTGGTTATTCAATAGTTGGAGATTTTCTTGATAAAACGATTATTAAACCCAATAACAAAAGTTTTCCTTCATCAAGGACTGATTTTATTAATTTGCTTAAATAGTCAAAGATCAATCTGGTCTGCAAAATAAGTTACAATGCTACTTGCTCCAGCTCTTTTAAATGAAATAAGAGTTTCTTTAATAGATGTTTTGTCTATTAATTTTTGATTAATACCATTCTTAATTAAACTATATTCACCGGAAACTTGATATGCGAATACTGGTATTTTAAATTTATCTTTTACTTTTTTTATAACGTCAAGATATGGCATACCCGGTTTAACCATTATCATATCAGCACCTTCTTTTATATCTAACGAAACTTCCCTCAATGACTCATCAGAATTTCTATAATCCATTTGGTATGTTTTTTTATCACCTTTTAACAATTTTTTTGATCCAACGGCGTCTCTAAACGGTCCATAAAAACTAGATGAATATTTAACAGCATATGACAATATCTGGACATCATTAAAATTATTTTTGTCTAAAGCAGATCTAATTTTGCCAATTCTACCATCCATCATATCTGATGGTGCAATTACATCACAACCCATTTTTGCTTGAAGAACAGCCTGTTTTGTTAGTATCTCTATAGTTTCATCGTTTAATATTTTTTTATTTTTTAATAATCCATCATGCCCATGAGATGTATAAGGATCTAATGCTACATCACACATAATCCCAATTTTGTTTCCAAATTTTTTTTTTATAAATTTTATTCCTCTACAAACTAAATTATTTTCGTTAAGTGCTTCAGACCCATTTTGATCTTTATATTTTTGGTTTATATGAGGAAACAGTGCTATCATTGGAATTCCCTTTCTAACAGCTTTTCCAACTACAGAGTTTAATTTATCTACACTATATCTATAAACATTCGGCATAGATTTTATCGATTCTTTTCTATTTTTTCCTTCAATCAAAAAAATAGGCAATATTAAATCACTGTATGACAATGAATTTTCCTGAACAAGTCTTCTGGACCATGCGTATTTTCTTGATCTTCTAAGCCTTAAACTTGGATATTTTCCTGTAATCATATTGTACTTTTATAATGCGACAAATGTATTATACAAATATATATAGAAATGAGTAGAAAACAATCTTCATGACTTCAATTAAAAATAAAATTGTAAATTTAAATCTTCATAACGATAATGATAGAGTATTAGATTTCAGTGATTTTCAAAAGCAAACTATACAATTTGATATCGATAAACTTCAAGATGCTTACAATCAAATTGTTAAAATTAAAAAATTTGAGGATGCAGGTGTAACAAATTTTGGAGCGATATCTTTAACTCAAATACCAGGAGATCCAGATTCTATAAAAGGAAATAAGGCAAGAGGTGTCTACTGGACAAAGCCAGACAAATCTGGAAAAGAGGTTTCAAGAGATGTAAGTATTGATGAGTCGAGTTATTCAGAATTCATTAAGGATTATGAGAATACTTACTTTAAAGAAGTCTATGATGTTCTCTCATCAAAATATAAGTTAGGAAGAATAAGAATATTATTAAAAGAACCTAGATCAACATTGAGTTGGCATAGAGATCCAGAACCAAGACTGCATATACCTATAATAACTAACCCCGGATGTTTAATGGTAATAGATAATGTGGCAATGCATATGCCCGCAGATGGTTCTGTTTGGGTAACTAATAATACAAAATATCATAATGCATTTAACGGTGGAGAAGAAAATAGAATTCACCTTGTAGCTTGCGTGTTAGATTATAAGTTTAACTAATTTGAAAAATATATATATAGCATCTGACCACGCAGGATTTAATCTTAAAGAAAGTATTAAAAAAAAATATTCAAAAAAATATAATTTATTTGATCTAGGACCAAATAAATCATCCAAATCTGTAAATTATCCTGATTATGCTCATAAATTATCTAAAAAAATAAATAAAAAACAAAATATTGGTATTTTAGTGTGTGGATCAGGAATGGGCATGTCGATGTCTGCTAATAAGCATAAAAATATTAGAGCTGCTTTATGTTATTCAGTAAAAAACGCCAAATTATCTAGATTGCATAATGATGCAAATGTTATTACATTAGGAGAAAGGTTGATTAGTAAAAATTTAGCCTTTAAATGTATAAATGCATTCTTAAATACTAAATTTGAAGGAGGCAGACATTTAAAACGAGTAAAGAAAATATAAATTTATGTCAAGTGAAACAAAATATTTAAACAGCGAATATAAAGACTTTTTTGAAAAAAGTTTGTTAGATAGCGACCCTGAAATTTATAAAGCTATAAACGATGAGTTAGTTAGACAACAAAATCATATAGAGTTAATAGCATCTGAAAATATAGTATCCCAAGCAGTACTTGAAGCTCAAGGATCAGTTTTAACCAACAAATATGCTGAAGGTTACCCAGGAAAGAGATATTACAATGGTTGCGAACATGTTGATGTAGCTGAACAACTTGCAATAGATAGACTTAAAGAATTATTTAATTGTAAATTTGCTAATGCTCAACCTCATTCAGGAGCACAAGCAAATGGAGCAGTATTTTTAGCTTTGTTAAAGCCAGGTGATACTTTCATGGGAATGAGCTTAAATTCAGGAGGTCACATTACTCATGGTTTAAAAATTTCTATGTCAGGAAAATGGTTTAATGCAATTGGTTATGAAGTTGACAAAGAGTCTGAGCTTATAGATTATGATATGGTTGAAAAACTTGCTCTCGAACACAAACCTAAACTTATAATTGCTGGGGGAAGCGCTTATTCTAGAGTAATTGATTTTAAAAAATTCAGGGAAATCGCAGATAAAGTGGGAGCGTATCTAATGGTTGATATGGCACATTTTTCAGGTTTGGTTGCAGGAAAGGGATATCCGAATCCATGTGACTATGCACATGTTGTTACATCAACTACTCACAAAGTGTTTAGAAGTGCAAGAGGTGGAATAATATTAACCAATCACGAAGATCTATCTAAAAAATTTAATACTGCTGTTTTTCCAGGATATCAAGGAGGACCTTTGATGCATATTATAGCCGCAAAAGCAGTTGGATTTAAAGAAGCATTAAAACCTGAGTTTAAAGAATACATAAAAACTGTTTTAGCTAATGCAAAAATCTTAGCTGAAACTTTAAAAAATAATGGTTTTAAAATTTATTCAGGAGGAACTGATACACATTTAATGTTAGTTGACTTAAGACCATTTAATGTAAAAGGAAATGCTGCTTCTGAAAGTTTATCAAGAGCAAATATTACTTGTAACAAAAATGGAATCCCTTTTGATACTGAAAGTCCGATGGTAACATCTGGAATTAGACTTGGTTCACAGGCTGCTACAACCAGGGGATTTGGTTTGAAAGAATTCCAAAAGGTAGGTGATTTAATAACAAAAACTATTCAAGGTCTTTCAGAAAACCCTGAAGATAACTCTAAAATTGAGGATGAAGTAAGAAAAGAAGTTGTTAGCCTATGTTCAAATTTTCCTATATATAAGCACTTAGGTTAATTTAATCATATGATATGTCCTATATGTAAAAAAGGTGACACTTCAGTTGTTGACTCAAGACCAACA
>LULI01000607.1_pt1 | contig 12530 bp, 14 predicted proteins | sample 728191 | NCBI WGS metagenome assembly LULI01 (sample SAMN03860293, study PRJNA289734) | marine metagenome | biome: seawater column; feature: ocean; material: water; isolation source: Red Sea water column Station 169 - depth 50m | place: Saudi Arabia: Red Sea | collected 2011-10-15 | depth 50 m | reverse complement strand
CAAAAAAAATGAATCGGTAAAGGCAAATTGACACTACTATATGTGGTATCAAAATTTTATTGGACCACAATTGATCGTGCTGCGGTTATTCTAATATCTACTTCATCAATCGTATCTTGCACAAGTGACAAAGCGTAATCTAGTTCATCAGGACTCAACTCTGCAATGAGGTCATCAATTCCTTCTTTCCCCGCACCGCATAATGAAGACTTATTACATTGAAGATACCATCTAACCGATTGAACAAGGTCTTTTTTTACTCCGTCTCCAAACTCATACATGTTTGCAACATTATATTGAGCTTCAGGCACACCTCTCTCTGCAGCAAATAAATAATACTTAAATGCTTTTTTATAATTTGGCCAAAATACCCAATGATTGTCATAATATTCTCCTATTGCGTATGCTGCTCTTGGGTCATTATCATTTTCGTATAGATCTAAAAAAATCTCATAAGCTTTTTTATAATATAAAAGTCCTAAAATATACTTTGCATCTGTGTTTGACTCATAATTAATAATATCTTTTAAAACATTAATTGCTTCTTCTTTTTTTCCCGTTGCAAAGAGATCATAAACATTTTCAGCTTTTGAAAACATTGTTGAACTTAGTATTAGTGTAAATATGGTTATTATAAATAATTTATTCATTCTAATAGTGGCGCGCCCGAGAGGATTCGAACCTCTGACCCACAGCTTAGAAGGCTGTTGCTCTATCCAGCTGAGCTACGGGCGCTTACTTAAAGTTATCTGCGTAAGATTTATTTATAACTTTCCTCTCTCTGGTTTCAAGAACTTCGTAATCAATTCCATTTTTTTTTGCATAATTAACTGCTTCTTCTTTGGATGAGAACTTTAATTCAATTTGAGAAATAGTACTACTGCCACCATTCCAACCCATCATAGTGTCTTTCAATTGATTTTTTTTATCTGAAAATTTTAAAACCCACTTATTAAACTTTGATCTTCCAGACTGCATAGCAGTTTTAGCGGGTTTAAATATTTTAGCCTTCATATTCTCTATTCTGATCCATCTAGATTGAGTAAGCCTTTATAAAGTTCAGGTCTTCGATCTCTAAAAACCCCCCAAACATTTCGCAAGGTTTCAGCTTCAGACAAATTAATCTTTCCTATCAGTACTTCCTCTTTATCTCTACTTCCTTCTGCAATCTTATCGCCAGTGTGATTAGTTACAAAGGAACGGCCATAGAAATAGTTTTCAATATCAATTCCTTTTTCAGTTCCAATCCTATTTGAAGCAATAACTGGTATTTGATTTGATGCAGCGTGACCAATCATTGCTCTTTGCCACATGTCAGAGCTATCAAATCCATCATCTTCTGGCTCTCCACCAATAGCGGTTGGATAAAGTAATAATTCTGCACCATTTAAAACCATGGACCTTGCGGCTTCCGGAAACCACTGATCCCAACATATACCAACTCCAATCTTAGCGTATTTTGTATTCCATACTTTGAAACCCGTATCTCCAGGATTAAAATAAAATTTTTCCTGGTAGCCGGGTCCATCAGGAATGTGTGACTTTCTGTATTTTCCTAATATGCTCCCATCTGCATCTACAATTGCAACTGAATTATAATGAGCCCTATTTGCTTTTTCAAAAAAACTTACTGGCAAAACAACTTTCAGCTCTTTAGCTAATTTTGAAAATTTCTTTATTGTTGGATGGTTATCAAAGGGTTTTGATAATTCAAATAGTTCTTCTTTTTGGTCCATACAAAAATATTGCGATTCAAATAATTCTTGAATTAAAATTATTTGAGCACCTTTGGAAGCGGCCTGTCTTACAAGCTTCTCAGCATTGCTTACATTCTTATCGGTATCATTAGAGCAAGCCATTTGTGTTGCTGCTACTATTACTTCTCTCACTACTTACTCCTTGGTTGCTGTTGTGTGATGCAGTGTACACCACCTCCTCCCAAAAGTATATGAGACCCATCAAGAGTAACTACTTTTCGATCAGGAAATGAACTTTTAACTATTTCTAAAGCATTTTGATCTGCCTTTTCATCTCCGAAAATTGGAAGAATTACAGCTGAATTTGCAATATAGAAGTTAATATATGAGCATGGCTCAAGATTTTCATTTAGTAAGTCATAATATGGATCTTGTTTGTCTTGACATGTCATAGCCATAACTCTTCCAGGAGAGATAAAACATGCAACATTATCCACATGACCATTAGTGCCTTCGTCTGTTCCGTGTTTTAGCCAAATAACATTTTTAACACCAAAAAAGTTTTTAAGGTTTGACTCTATTTCTGATTTAGAAAGATTAGGATTCCGATTATCATGAAGTAAGCACTGTTCTGTTGTCAATAGTGTTCCATTACCATCTACATCAATTGAACCACCTTCAAGCACCATATTGTTTTTAAAATATTGAGCTCCAGATTTTTCAATCATCATTTTGGCTACTTGATCGTCAAGCTCATAATTTTCTTTGTAACCCCAACAATTAAAATCTGAGTCCACCCCTGCTAATCCATGATTATGATCTAAAAGAAATATAGCACCTGAATCCCTTGACCATGCGTCATTGATAGGAAACTCGATAATATCTATTTTTTCGCTCAATAGACTTTTTGCACTAGCAGAGTCCTTTGGATGAACTATCATTTTAGTTTTTTCAAATTTTGAGATGGCATTTGCAACTTTCGCCCATGCATCTCTTCCCTTTTGATAATCAAAATGTGACCAAGATGATGTTACATCTGTTGGAAATGTCTCTGTTGGCCATTGCATCCAGCAACACTCGTGAGGAAACCATTCAGCTGGCATTGAGTAAGAATTTTCGATTGGCGTGCTCATTAAAAACCTCATTGGTCGGGGCGGCAAGATTCGAACTTGCGACCCTCTGGTCCCAAACCAGATGCGCTACCAGACTGCGCTACGCCCCGAAACGAGTGAGAATGTATCTAAAAACAGATAAATCTTCAATCTATTTAAGAAAATCTAATAGTATATTATTTACTTCGTCAGGCTTCTCCTGTTGTACCCAATGACCTGCATTTTTAATTATATGATTTGAGACAAGGTTTTCATGTAGGGCTGGATTTATCAAACTCCATTTAGCCACAGGATCGTGCTCGCCCACAATAAAACATGAAGGAGGTGATATTTTTTTCTCATGAGTATCTTTTGTAATTTCCCAATTTTTGTCAATGTTTCGATACCAGTTAATTGGTCCGCGCATTCCTCCATTTGTAAATTCTTTAAGATAAAAATCAAAATCCTCTTCTGACATAAAATCAGGAATTTTATTATGTTCACCAAGTGAATCTAAGAAAGTCATCTCATCTGTATACGGCTTAGGTTCAAAAGTTTGTGACTCTTCTCCATCGCTTGTGAGAGAACTATATACTGCAATCAAAGATTTTCTCATGTCTTGCTCTAATTCCTTTTCGACACGTCCCTCTTCTTGGAAATAAATCATATAAAAAAATACGTCTTTGAATAAAAATTTCATTGTTTCAATCGGTGGCATTTTTGAAACTACATATGGCACACTCATTCCACAAACTTTATTAACTCGGTCAGGATGATATAATGACGTATTCCAAGCAACTGGCGCTCCCCAATCGTGTCCAATTAAAGAAAAATTATCTTCATTCATCTCATCTGCTATAGCAATAATATCTGAAGTGAGCTCCATAATATTGTAAGCATCAATTTCAGTTGGCTTTGAAGTTTTTCCGTAACCTCTCATATCTGGTACTGCTACTTTGAAACCGTTTTTAACTAAAGAAGTAATCTGATGTCTCCAAGAATACCATGACTCTGGCCACCCATGAGCCATTATTACTAATGGACCCTTTCCATCAATATATGTATTGATTTCGATATTCTTATTTTTAATAATTTTAAAATTTTTCTTATTAAACATTGTTAAGATGGATCCTTTTTTCCGTGATTTCTTAAAATTTTAAAAATCCCGTCTGTAATTTCTGCAAAACCATATACCCAGGATCCTTTTGGAGCGGGACCTACATAATTAGCGTTTAGTTTAGCAGTTAAGCACGGGAATGAGTCTTTTTTCCAAGCAGTATACCCCATAATTCCATCTGCAAATGCAATCAGTGTACCTCCATGCGCTATACCGGCTTTATTGCAATTAATTTCCTCAACCGTAAATCCTTTATAAAAAATTCCATCGAGTTCTAAATTATAGAGAAAACCATTATTTTTTGAGAACGGTCCAGGATCAGTATCCTTGGTATAGTTTTTTATATTTTTTAATATGTCAGTTTGCATTGCAAAAATATATTTGATTAATGATGAATGATAAATATATAATTGATTGAAGATTATGGGGAGCTATTGCTGAGAGGTTCCAAATAACGGAACGACCCAAAACCTGATCTAGATAATGCTAGCGGAGGAAATATGCAGAAAATATCAATTATTTTATTTTTTTTTATTTTTTTAAACAGCTCCTTTGCCCAAGAAAAATTGGTTGTTGGAACCTACGACTCTTTCTCAGCTGATTGGGGGCCAGGACCTATTATAGAAGAAAAGTTTGAAGAAATTTGCAATTGCGATCTTCAATTCATCTCAACCAGTCAAGCAGGTACTTTAAATAATGAAATTTTTCTGAATGGTAAGGATGTGATTCTTGGCGTAGAAATGCACGAATTTAATTATTCAATTGAAGATTGGCATGAGTATGATCATGGTTTCTTTTCGTTTATTTATGACAGTAGTAAACTAACTAACCCACCTAAAACTTTTGAGGAGTTGGTAAATCGTGAAGATCTTAAAATCGTTGTGCAAGATCCTCGTACAAGTCCAGTTGGCATTGGTTTGTTAAGGTGGATGAAATCAATATTTAAAGATGACTTCTCTATTAAGTTAAAACAATTAGATCAAAATATAATAACATACTCACCAGGATGGTCTGAGGCTTATGGAATTTTTCTTGAAGGAAATGCAGACCTTGTTTTGAGTTATAGCACTTCACCATTTTATCACCAAGAATATGAAAATGAATACAAATACAAGTCACTTAATTTTACTGAGGGTCACTTAGCCACAAGGGAGATTGTTTATGTTCGAGAGGAGTCAATGAATCAAAAACTTGCAAAAAAATTTATAGATTTCATTATTGAGGATGAAATTCAAAAAATAATATCTTCAATGAACATTATGTATCCATCAGTTGATAAAACTGAACTAGTTCCAGAAAAAATGAAAAATTTAATAAAACCAAAAGAAATTGATTATAAAGTATTTCTAGAGTCTGAACCATTAATTGAAACTTGGCTTGAGACTATTGCAGGCTAATATAAAAGATCTAATTCCAATAGGAGTTTTTTTTCTCGTTTTAGCGGCAGTTGTGTTGCCTGTATTTGGTTTAGTTTATTATTACAATTTTAGTTTCACACTTAATTTCTCAAATTATTATTTTACCATTATTTTTTTTACAATCTTTCAATCATTTGCCTCTGCCTTTTTTTCTATAGTAATAGGTTCCGTATTTGCACTTTTATTAATAAGGCACAGGCATCATAAAACCATAAAACTTATCGTAAATTTTTTGTCAATTTTATTTGTATTGCCAACAATACTATCAGTATTTGGAATCCTAACATTTTACGGACAATATTTTTCTATTTATGGAATAATTGGCATATTACTTGGTCATACAATTTTAAACACTCCATTAATAACAAGAATTATATTTCAAAGTCTAAATGATATCAGTTCAAATGAATATATGCTTGCAAAACAAATGTCTTTGGACAAGTTAGGAATTTTCTTTGCTATTGAATGGCCTATTATAAAAAAAAATATACCCAGTCTCTTTGTTATTGTCTTTTTTATATGCTTTGTAAGCTTTACCCCAGTTTTAATTCTGGGTGGAAGCCCAAAATATTCAACTTTAGAAGTAGCGATTTATTATTCTGTAATTTTTAATAATGATTTTGATGCAGCCCTAAATTTATTGCTTATACAATTATCAATATGTCTTTTCATATACGCTGCTTTCTTTAAAAATTTTAAAAGTTCAAATTTTATAATTGATGAACAAAGAAATTTTTATGAAAATAAAAAAAGAGGATTTTCTTTCTATTTTGAAATTATATTCATAATACTGATTTCTATTTTCATTTTTTCTCCAATATGCTTCATAATCTTAAATGGATTCAATAAAGAACTAATAAATATATTTTCATCATCATATTTATGGCATGCAATAAATAACACATTTGTGATTTGTTTTTTTTCAGGAACTATTTCAGTTTTTGTAGCTCTCAACTACCTTAATTTGATCTATCGCAAAAAATATTTTACAGAAATATTGATTTATTCACTTATTATATTTTCGCCAGTTGTAATGGCTGTTGGATATTATATTTTATTATTTAAAATCAGCTTGTTTGATATACCGAATATTCTTATTGTAATCGTTCTAAACGCAATTTTTTCACTGCCATTTACATATAACTTTCTAGCACCGTCTTACTTTAAAATTACGCATGAGAATGAAGACATCTCAAAAAGTATCAACATGTATGGATTACAGAGATTTCTAATTATTGATTTTCCTAGACTAAAAGTACCAATAATTACCGCTTTCTCAGTATCTTCAATACTATCTGCAAGTGATCTCGTTATCATTTCCTTTTTTGGTACGAATAGCTTGTCAACTCTAACTCAAACAATATATAGACTTATGGGAAGTTATAGGATGGATGAAGCATATTCAGTTTCTCTAATATTGCTAATGTTTTGCATCTGTTACTTTGGAGCTTCATACGTATTTATGAAAGGTAAGTTATGGAACACTCATTAGATTTAACCTATCACTGGGCTGGTTTCTCAGCTTTAGTTGTCTTTGTCATCGCTTATGCATTTGTGATGGCAGAAGAATTCACTCATTTAAGAAAATCAAAACCGGTTGTACTTGCGGCTGGCTTAATATGGGGAATGATTGCAATTGCATATTCCAACACTCCTCATTACGAAATGGTTGAACATGAAATTAGACACAGCTTTCTAGAATATACAGAACTTGCTTTTTTCCTCTTAGTTGCAATGACATATATAAATGCTCTTGAAGAACGCAATGTGTTTAATTCTCTTAAGTCGTGGTTGATTAAAAATCAATTTAGTTACAGACAATTATTCTGGATTACAGGCGTATTAGCATTTTTCTTGTCTCCATTAGCTGATAATCTAACAACTGCTTTAGTGTTATGTGCGGTTGTAGTAGCTGTAGGTTCATCAAGTCCTAAGTTTGTTGGATTAGCCTGTGTGAATATTGTTGTCGCTGCAAATGCAGGTGGTGCATTTAGTCCTTTTGGCGATATTACAACTTTAATGGTATGGCAAGCTGGTCAATTAGACTTTTTACAATTCTTTGCTTTGGTTATTCCATCTGTTGTAAATTATATTATTCCTGCAAGCATAATGCACTTTTTTGTTTCAGATCATAAGCCCGATGTTGCAGAGACAAGCGTAACAATCAAATATGGCGGAAAGACAATTATTCTACTTGGTCTTTTAACAATTGTGACTGCTGTAAGTTTTCATAATTTTTTACATCTTCCTCCAGTGTTTGGAATGATGACTGGTCTGGCATACTTACAGCTCTACAGTTTTTATATTAAAATTAGTGTTAAAGACATTGAGGAGCAAAAATATGACTTCTTCGAGAATGTTGCTCGTGTTGAGTGGGATACATTATTATTTTTCTTTGGTGTAATTCTGTCTGTTGGAGGCCTGGGCTTCATAGGCTATCTAGAATACGTATCAGAATTTATGTACACAGACTTGGGTGCAACTACTGCCAATGTCTTAGTTGGCATACTCTCAGCTATTGTAGATAATATTCCAGTGATGTTTGCAGTATTAACAATGGAACCTGCGATGCCAGACTCACAATGGCTGCTTGTTACTTTAACTGCTGGTGTTGGCGGCAGTATGTTGTCTATTGGATCTGCAGCAGGCGTTGCTTTAATGGGTCAGTCAAGAGGTATGTATACTTTCTTTGGTCATTTAAAATGGACACCAATTATTGCAATTGGATACTTTGCGAGTGTCTATGTGCATATATTGATAAATTTTTAATTCAGAATGAGAGTTTTTTTAACTTTTTGCTTTATATTTCTCTTAAACACAGGATCCTCAATGTCAGAAAATGCATATAGTTATTCTTTTAAAGATATTAATGAAGAAGATGTGATTAACCTGTCAGACTACAAGGGTAAAACGCTTGTCGTTGTAAACACTGCAAGTTTATGCGGTTTTACTTATCAATACGATGGGCTACAAAAACTTTATGATGACTATAAAGATCAAGGTCTGGTTGTATTGGGTGTCCCATCAAATGATTTTGGAAATCAAGAGTCAGGTACAAATAGTGAAGTAAAAGAATTTTGTGAAAGTACTTTTAGTATAACGTTTCCACTTACAGAAAAAAATGTTGTCAAAGGTAAAGATGCTCATCCATTTTTCAAATGGTCCAAAAAAGAATTAGGTTTTATCGGAGGAGTTCCTAGGTGGAATTTTCATAAAATTATAATAGGCAAAGATGGTAATGCAATTGCAGGCTATACGGCATTAACTCGTCCGTCCTCTAAAAAATTTATAAGTGAAATAGAAAAAGCTCTTCAGCTTTAATTCTTTTAATTACTTATGAGCGATCTTTTTATTATTCTAGGAAATCAGCTTTTTGATCCAAAACATCTAAGTAAATATAAAAAGAATAAGATATTCATGTGTGAGGATCTTGGTCTGTGTTCGTATGAAAAACATCATAAGCTAAAAATTCTTCAGTTTCTCTCCTCTATGAGAAGTTACCGAGATTTATTAATAAAGAAAGGTTTTTCAGTTGACTATTATGACTGTCAAAACAATTTTGAAAAAAAGTATGAAGATAAATTAGAAAAATCTATAAAAAAACATAAAATAAATAAAGTAAGCCACTTTGAAATTGAAGACACGCCATTCGAAAAACGTATTAAAAAATTTATTATTCAAAAAAATCTTGAGCATAACGTAATACAAACACCTATGTTTCTTAATTCACGTGATGATTTTAAAAAATATCTGTCAAAACAAAAAAAGCCTTTCATGGCAACTTATTATAAAGAAAGTAGATTAAAATTTGACTTACTAATTGAAAACGGAAAACCTGTCGGCGGCAAATGGAGCTTTGATAAAGATAATAGAAAAAAACTCCCACAAGACCTAAAACTTCCAAAACAACCTAAATCAAGTGAAACCAAACACACAAAACATTTAAAAAACTTCATAGAAGAAAAATTTAAAAAACACCCTGGTAGTACAAATAACTTTTGGCTACCAACAACACATAAAGATGCTTCAGATTGGCTGGACGATTTCATTAAAAATAAACTGAATTTATTTGGAGACTACGAAGACGCAGTAAGTCAAAGAGATAATATCCTGTTTCATAGCGCATTAAGCCCACTTATTAATATAGGATTGATTACACCCCAAGAAATAATTAATAGATTAAAAAAATATAAAGGAAAGATAAGTATAAATTCACTTGAGGGATACATTAGACAAGTTATTGGATGGCGAGAATTTATGAGAGGTATTTATCATAACTACTCGCCTAAAATGGAATCATCTAATTTTTTTAATCATAAAAGAAAACTCAAAAATGATTGGTATACTGCTGAAACAGGTATACCCCCTTTAGATCATTCAATTAAAAATGCTCTTAATTTTGGTTGGACGCATCATATTGAACGGCTAATGATACTGTCTAGTTTAATGAACTTGTGTGAAATACACCCAAAATATGTATATAAATGGTTTATGGAAATGTTTGCTGACTCCTCTGAATGGGTGATGGTGCCAAATGTCTATGGGATGGGACTATTTAGTGATGGAGGCATCTTCGCAACCAAACCATATATTTGTGGTTCAAGCTATTATTTGAAAATGATGGACTTCAAAAAAGGAGAGTGGTGTGAGACTGTCGATGGTTTATATTGGAGATTTATAAATAAAAATAGAAAATTCTTCAGTAGCAACCCAAGACTAAATATGATGGTAAATGTATTTGATAAAATGAAACAGGATCGAAAGAAAAGAATACTACAGAAGGCAGAAATTTTTATCAGAGAGCATACAAGCTAAGCAAATTTATTTACTCAATCGCATTATCTATATTCATAAGTATAGGTCTTCCATCATGAGCTGTACTTAGGGGAATAATTTTTCCATCATACTGCGCGCACAAGGTTGGAGCACTTCTTTTCTGATTACCTAGATTGACCTCAAGATCAACTATAATTAGCTTTGCATCTTCAAATGTTTTTAAAATTTTCATATTGTCCTCCTAATAAAAATATACAAATACAATAAAGATAGATCCAAAAAGCTGTGAAATAAATAAAACTACTGAGAAAAAATGAAGCATTTTAAATTTTTTTTCAGCCTCAACGATACCACCTTTAAATTTATCTCTATAAATATTGATTCTAGGAGTTAGATAAATGAGATTGATTAAAAAGAAAGCAGCGGAAACCAACGATATAATTAGAAAATCAATTATACTAATAACAAAAAAAACAGCACACGATAAAATAGTAATGATTAACCCATAAATGAACATTCTGGGGAAAATAACTCGTAATAACTTACCTGCCTCATCTTCATTTAAAATTGAAAATACAGATGGGGTTACAACAGACATAAAAAAAATCATAAATCCAATAATTAAAGAATGTAGAAAAATTCCAAATTCCAACATTATAAACTTATTTAGTATTATCTTTTGAGAGTATTTCCCTTGAATCTGTATAAGTCTCTTTATGGTCTTTTTGATCAATAAGTGTTACAAATTCATGGTTAACATCACGGTGACCCATCTCATCGTTTCTAACAGCAATAATAACATCTTTTAATTTTGCAAACTGTGATAAACCCCAATAATCAATTGCTATCTGAGGTGCTTTAACGTTTTCAATATTACCATTTTCAATTTCATCTAAATATTCTGTGTAACTTATAATTGCTTGCTCCTCAAAATATCCCACAATCCTATGGCAGGTACGAGGTGAAACTAAATACATTACAAAATAAAGATTAAAAAATATTCCTTGCACTATTATCACTAAAAATCTCTCAAAAACTGATGGCTTTGCAATATTAATAAAAGTCATTAAATGCATTCTTTCGTTCTCAGCTTCATCTAAAAGTGTTTTGATCCAGCCTCTATCTTGCTCCATATTTCTAAGGCTTTTTAAGTGATTAAGCATGCCGGCGACCATTCCAGGGACAGCTGCTACAGTCTCTAATATAACCGCTCTGTGCCCGTAACGTTTTTTAAAGAAAAGATCAGCGAAAAGACGGAGGGCTTTTGTAAATAATAGAGCTATGCGGTCACTATTGTTTACCGGTTTATAGTGCTTAAACATTTCGGTCATACTAAGTAGATAATATTTATTTATAGAAATTAAATACTATAAAACGGATGTTTTACTGACATTTTGTCACAGATAAGACCATAAAAATGGCGGTCCCTACGGGATTCGAACCCGTGATCTTCTGGATGAAAACCAGATATCCTAACCGCTAGACGAAGGGACCTTATATCTTATTTATATATCTAATAATCGGTCTAAATCAATAATTGATTAACTATTTTGTGATGCGGAAATATCAATAATATGTATTTGAGGTATTTTTTTACCCCCCCACTCATTGATCTTTATTTTGCCGAATAAGCAAACTGATGAACCTTTATTTTTTATTAATTCTTCTCCAAGCTGTGTTTTTGCACTTCTAAAAGCCATCGCTTCAATAAATTTTCCTCCATCAGATTTAATAAGGCATTTAAAATGCTCCTCACCTATTTGATCAACGGTCGCGAGTATCACATTTTTAAAAATAAAAGATGGTTCAGGATTCTCTGATCCAAAAGGACCAATTTTTTCAATTTCCCTATGAACATCTAAATTGATTGCTGATGTGCTTAAAATGTCATCAGCAAATAAAATTTTATTATCTTGAATATTTATTACTTTATTGGTCAATTGCTTTTCAAAAAATTTTTCCAATTCTTCTATCTTTTCAGAATCTATTGTTAATCCAGCTGCCATAGAGTGTCCTCCACCTTTTTTAAGCAAATTACTTTGAACAGCAGAAATAACTAACTGTCCAAGATCGATGCCTCTTATTGAGCGTCCGGAACCTTTAGCTTCGCCATTGTTTATCGAGAAAACAATGCTAGGCTTATTAAATTTATCTTTAAGTCGACTTGCAATAATACCAATTACCCCCTCATGCCATCCTTCACCAGATACGATCAGTAATTTATTTTTTAGTTTTTTATCATCAACTTGTGCGATGGCTTGATCTAAAACATAACTTTCTATTGTACGTCTCTCAGAATTAAATTTATCTAAATCGTTTGAAATGCTATCGATTTTACTTTTTTCACTTTCAGTTAATAAGTTAGTACCAAAGTTTGAAAAACCTAATCTACCACCAGCATTAATTCTTGGACCTATCTTGAAACCAAGAT
>LULI01000864.1_pt2 | contig 12538 bp, 23 predicted proteins | sample 728191 | NCBI WGS metagenome assembly LULI01 (sample SAMN03860293, study PRJNA289734) | marine metagenome | biome: seawater column; feature: ocean; material: water; isolation source: Red Sea water column Station 169 - depth 50m | place: Saudi Arabia: Red Sea | collected 2011-10-15 | depth 50 m | reverse complement strand
AAACTTCATCGCCAACTTTATTTACAATATCAACAAATTTTTTTGGTACTTTAGTTTCCAATAAAACTGGACTAAATGGTTCGTGTATTGTAGCTTCCCATTGTTCTTCTTTCATATTATTCATCTTCACCACCTTCTAGATAATCTATAATCTCTGATACAGTTGCACCATTGAATCTTGTTTCGATATGTTTACCATTTTTTGATTTTATTGCCTCAACAATATATTTTATTAAACCACCCAATGGATGTTCATACCCCATATCTTTATATAGTACGGACTTTACACATTCATCTATAAAACCGATTGAACGTATAAATTCTTTGTCTGCAATATCAACACCTTTTTCAGCAAACGTATGTATCATTTGTATCATAACACTTTCAGATAACTCATCAATATATAACATATCTAATTGAACTTTATCTTTTTTACTTAGAGTCTTTTTTGGTGGTTTCTTTCCACTACCATTCCAAGGCCCTAAGATAATATTGTCGGACTTGCTATCACTCTCCATTTAATCCTCTTCTCTTGGTTCTCACCATAGACATCAGAAATCCAATCTCCATGTTTTAGATAATGATTCATAAAACGAATGTAACCTTCTATATCATGGTATCTGGCTCTTGCACCTTTGACATCTTTTCGCATCTGAGTTCTATACATACTCATCTGTTCTTTATTAATTCTTATCCACTCTTTGACTTTCTTTGCAGACAAGTAATGTTCATCTGGTAATGCAAAAACCTTTGGGTGTATAGAAGTATTCTCACTAGGAGTTTTCTTTGACCTTGCGATTGCGAGTCTTTCTGCAGCCGCCTTACGTTGTTCCTCTGTCATGGGTTTACGTTTCTTCTTTGGTTTCCACCCATCATTTTGAGTTCTTGCGACTATCTTCTTAACCATGATTACTCCTCTTTGGTTATAATATTATTTAGTTCTTTCTCTATATTTGCAAGTGATTGTGCTTGGTCTTCAGACTTTGAACTTTCAACTTCATTTTCAAGTTCTTTCCATGCATTAGTAGATTTTAATTTTGCATAGACCATCTGGTCTTTTCTTAAACGATTAATAATAATCTTACGAGCCTCTTCATCAGAATACTCTAACAATACAAATGCACGATATTGTGTTCCAGATGGATAGACTTCTATCTCTTTTGGATTGTAACCAGCAACATCTACAGATGCGATAACATTCTTTGATACCTTTTCTACCTCAGATAAAACACTTGAGTCGATATCATCAGAACCAATCTTTGATGTAAATGTTTTCATCATTGCATCTAGTTTACCATTAATCCTATCTGCAAGAGTGTACTTTGCATTGAGTGTCGCCATGTCTACTGCAAGTTGTAGATTTGGTGATGTTGCAGAACCAACAGTATAAATTATATTATCCTCTTTTGGTAATGTCTTGTACCAAGTTGGTATAATAGATGTTGCAGATTTTACCTTTGCAGTTTTATATAAAACATCTTTTGTGTTTATAATCGGTGCTGGTTCTTCTATCTTTTGAATAGTTGTTTCAATCGGAGTTGTTTTTGAACACGCCCCTAATCCAAGTGCAAGTGCAGCCACACTTACCATTCCATAATTTAACTTCATTCTTTTAATCCTTCTAAAGTTTTGATTGTCATATCATTCATACCAGACTCGTTGAAAAATCTTAATATCTCTGGTATGAGATTTAAGTCATATAATAACATACCTATGACTATTCCTATAAAAATTTTAAACATAATAAACTCACTATACCATAATTAAAGTAACTTGTCAATACCTAATGTACCCATCTAAATAATTCTAATGCGATTGCAGTAATCAAACCTTTCTCATGAGAGGCCTTGAGTTGTACTGTTGCATTATTACCTAAAACATAATCTCTATATTGTGATGTTGATATAACTTTAGGTTTCATCTTTACAACATCAACAACTTCAGAACTAATCACAGTACCAACATTTGGTATTATGATTGTTTGTTTTATCTCTTTTGGTTTCTCTACTTTTACAATCTCTTCTGTTTTTACTGTGCATTTCATATCAGTATTTGCAGATAATACCTCTGGTGATACTTTACGAATAATCATTTCTTTTGCACGATTTTCTGCATTTTTACAAGCAGAGTTTTCTGATATGTCTGGCCCAAAAACAAAGTCACCCATAGTTGGATAAGTTTTACCATCTATAGTTACATTCATATTGATAACACATTTTCGTGTATCTTCAACATAAGGAAAAACTCTCTTTTTAAAATCAGATGTCTTTTCAATTGTTTTTGTATATTGTGTATTTACAGACGAGTCGTAATCACAAGGACTCTCTGCTGGTGCTGGATTTGCACAAGTAGATAATAATAAAATTGCAGATAATGACCTAACGTATTTCATTTATCTTCACCAACTCTTTCTCACCATTTTCATCTGTGATAGTTTTGACATAACCATCTCTTTCTAAAATTTCAAGTAGTTGACCTGCTATGAGTTCCATATCTTTTTGTTCAGAGTAACGACCCATCCAATAGGTCGCACCCATACCAATAAAACATATTACGATTGCATATGTAAGTTCTATCATTAGAATATATCCTCCTTTAATAGTTTAAGTGCATCTTTCTTAGACATATATTCCGTAAACCTATCAAAAGGCATTGGGAAATCATCTTCTTTACAAAGTTGACCTATGTACCAACCAGCTGCAGATGCCATTGCAAGTGGTTCTGAAACTAACATTTTAGTTCCGTAAACAACTTCCTCTTCCCATTGAATATCATTATATTTTTTTGCAAGTTCCATTACACACTCTCCTCTTCATCTATTTGCATTTCTATTTTACCAACAAAAGCTAATAATTTTTCTTGAGCTAAGTCAATATCATCTTGACTTACTATAAATTTACTTTTGTCAACATCAAATTTACCATTTAATATATTTGAGATTTGGAAAAGTTCTGTGGCTTCTCTCTTTAATTTTTCGATATTCGATATCATTACACATTACTCCATACTAGTTTATTAGGAAAATTCTCATATACTGAAAACTGAAATCCAGTTTTCTTACCCATCTTTATGGCCTGGTCTAAAGTTTTATATGAACCACAGACATAACCAAAATTTATTAGAAACACATCAAACATACTCTCTCCTATGTTATATTCCATTTGACTTGAAGTTTACCAGTTTTCAAACAATCTGCAAGATACTCAATGTAATCGACACCCATTCTCTTCTCATCAGAGGCACCCTCTTTGATACCAATAGCTGCATCTGTTAAAGACTTTGCAATCTCTTTTTCTGCAATACCGAAATCAAATAAGTACTGACCTTGACGATCTATTGCAAACATCTTTTTATTTACTGAGTCTTTGAACATTGTCATATTTAGAAACCTCTCTCTTTTTTTATCTTACATAACCTTTATACACTAATAATTTAGTATTGTCAAACACGAAAATTAAGTGTTTGATTTTATTATGTTTTTCGGATTGAAATTTTTAGAGAGTTTTGCGAATCGGAGCGAATCGTGCGAATCACTTCTTATGAAGTTCTACAAAATAATCTGCATCTACTAGGACTAATGGTTTAACATTATTTCTTTTTAAGACAACTATAGGTTCATAGTTACCAGAGTTTTGTTGAGCTTGTTCATATGACTTCCATATATTCAAACTCTCTTGATTTTTACATTCGATAGAGTATGGGAACTTTTCTCTTGCAGACCTAGACATAATCAAATCCTCACCACCAGCACCCATAGAACGACTTTCTATATCCTCTGGGTGTACCTCTAGTTTTTCTATCAATAAATCACGAACCCATTGTTGTAATCTACGACCTTTGGCCTTCTTAGATTGTGTTCTCATTATCCATAACCTAACATAGCACTTAGACCAAATACCTCTAATATCATGAAACTAAAAATTAAAAGTAATATACTCCATACAATAAGTTTTGCACTAAAGTTAGTTGCAGCCAGTTTGATTGCGATTAGTTCGTTACCAAGAAATCGTAGTGATAATTCAAATTCATTATGTTGTGAATTTTGTTTTATCACAACACCATTTTTTTTCTCTGGTGGTGTTGTCATATATCCTTTGTCTTTAGTCGTATCCTTCGTCATAAAATTCCTCAACCTCGTCTTCCATTTCTTCATTTAATTGTTCTCCACAAAATGGACAATGTTCTATCTTATATAGTCTTTTGTCCATGTTGTGTTTTATGGAAAACTCAGCATCACAAGATTCACAAACTAATAATTTCATTAGATTTCACATCCACCAGCAACACACGCAAGTTCTTGTGAACCTACTGTCATATCAACATTCTCATAATCTGACAATTTATTCCAATCAACTTTCTTTGGCATCCTCTCTAATAAAAATTTATATTGTTTCTCATCACAATCTTGATATGGTGCTTGTTTATATGTGTGTTCACTAAATGGTAAGAAAGATACACCAGACATATAATCAAAGTTTTCATATACCCATGCACCTACCTCTAACCATTCATGTTCTTTGACAGATATTGTAACAGATGGTTTATGTTCACACCAAGACTTTTGATATGTCAACCAAAGTTCTAATTGTTCAATCGCAGACATATCTGTTCTAAAAATAGATTTGTTAGATACTTTCATAGGAAAAGAAAATACAGCAGTATGACTTGGATTCATCAAATCATCTTCTACTGGAAATCCTATATCTGTCATCATCTTTGTCAATGGGTCTTTCTTATCACCACGAACAGTACGAATATAATATGGATTATGTCTTGCATGAATACCAGAAGCTGCATCAACTAATTGTGATACTGTACCACTTGGTTTGACACAAGTGATTGCAACAGATTGTTTGATACCTAATAGTTCTGCATACTTCTTATTTGTTTTGATTGCTTCATTCTTCAACTTGAGTAAAAGTTCATCTAAGTTTTTATTTTTACCATTTGTAAGTTGACAATCCATGATACCTGTAAGTGAAACACCAAGTAATCTTTCTTCTTCACAGTTCTTTTTCCATGCACTTGAAAGATACTTGAAGTTTGTCAATGTTGATTGAAATGTTCCAAGAATAGTTGCAAGTCTTACTTTCTCTAATAATGTTTCTTCTGTATCATTTTCTCGTATAACAACTTCAGATAAATTACAGAAACCTCTATCTCGTAAAATAATTTCACTACAAGGGTTTGTACCAAACTCATGACCTTCTATTTCTCTACGACCATTCTTTGCAGCCTGTTTGTTTGCAGATGCACGATTAAAAATACCTCTTTCACCAGACTTTGAATCATAAAGTGCTTTCCACTCGTCCATGAAGATACCTATCTCTGGTTTTTCTGTATAACACGCAGAATTATTTGCAAGTGCTCTTTGACTATTATCATTCCACCATTGACCAGACTTTGCATATCTCATACGATCATCTGATAGATTAGATAAAGATATCAATGCACTTCTACGAACACCACCTACCACGACTATCTCTGCGATCTTACATACAATATCGTGACACTCAATAGAACTTAATTTTCTCCCTGCCCAACCAAGTTTACTATCTGCAACTTGTATTACTGTATTCGTTGGATGAAACTCCTCTGCAACCATTGGTAATTTAGTTACAAATTGTCTTTCAACAGAAAATCCTACACCTGTACCATTCATCAATACATAGAGTATTTCATCAAATGCTTGTACTCTATCTACTGCAACATAACTACAATTATATCCAGCAATATTTTCTCTCTTGAGTGCTTCACCAGCTGTCATCAAACATCTCATAGATGGCATCACTCTCTGACTTAATATCGCATCTTCTAATTCACTATGAACTTTTTGTGGTAAATCATAGTTACACATTTCTTTTAAATGATCTTTGAAAAAATCAAAATATCTCCCTACTGTTTCACTCCATACTTCTCTTCGACCCTCTTCTGGTAACCATCTTGAGTATCTTGATAAGTGTATAAATTCTTGGTATGATGTTGGAAGTTGATTATTTGACATTTACTTTTCTCCATGTGGTTAATCTCATCTTGGCCATATTACCTTGATAAGTATTTTCTTCTATTGTTAATTTAATTTCTTGTTTTGTTTTACCAGACAATATCATATCATTAATATCTTTTTCTTTTATATCGTCTGGCCAGAGAACAACCTTATATCCGTTGTCGATTGTCTTCTCAATCTGTTTTAGTAACTCTCTATTTCTTCTTTCATTATCAAATATAATTGTGTAGTCAAGTGGTAACTTGTTGAAATCTGCACCAGCAACTGCGACACAATTATCTAAAAACAGACTATCTATTGGGCCTTCGACAGCGAACAAAGGTTTATTTTTATCTATTCTATTTAATCCAAATATTTTATCCATCTCTGGATTAAGTATGATGGTAATGTATTTAGGATTTTCAGAATTGAACGACCTACCTTGAAATGCAAACATCTTATTATTTTCATCAAAAAATGGAATGACAAGTCTGGGGTGGTCACCCTTTAGAGTTGGAAACTTATTTGGAATAATACTATTCACCCATTCGCAAAACTTATTGACAAAGAATAATTCAAAGTGTCTATCTGTCGGTATCTTTCTATCTATGACAAACTTTTTGACAGGGTGTTTCCAATCCAGCTGTGATATCTTTTTAAGTTTTTTAAGTGGTGAGTCTCCTTTTAAAAATTTAGGTTGTGTGAATTTACTGATGTCTGGTCTGACATCATCTGTTTTTTTGTATCTTTCAAATATATAGTCATTGTGAATTTTCACATCTATATGTTTGAGTAGATTTTTTATACTTGCACCTACACCACAGTTATGACATTTGTAAATAAGTGTGTTGTCTTTTTTGAATACATATCCACGAGCTTTGTGTTGTGACCTTTGAGAGTCACCACAATATGGACATCTAAAATTATAGAGATAATCATTTTTCTTTTTGAATTGTGATAACTGTGATGATGCAAGTAAAAGATATTTTTGTTCAATGTACATGAGTTACATCATATACTAATATATGAACTATGTCAAGTACTTTATTATAATACTAACATTTTTTGTATGATAAATCCAGCAACAATAGAACCACCAATAATAATCCATCTCCACTTTTCTAGAACACCAACTCTACCTTGAAGTTCTATTTCAAGTTTTGTCATCTTGTCTGTTTGTTCTTTATGTTGTTCAGACATAAGAGCCATGAGTTCTCTATTGTTTGTAGAGATACGAGAATGTAATTCTTTGATATCATTATTGATTTCTTGTTCTGTGCGAATTTGTACTTCCTCTTGTTGACTTATCTTTTCCTCGTGGACAGCCAACATACGATTGATAGAGTTGGATACGTCTGATATTTTCTCTATCGCCTTATCCAGACGAGAGTATATCATCTTCATATCTGAAACTTCTTTCTTGAGAAGTTGTACCTCTGTATTTAAATCTGACATAATAGTATTTATATTTTTAGTTTGCAAGTGGATTTTCTAACGCTTTAGTAAGTTTCTTATTTAAGGTATCCTCAAGAGAATCTAGTTCTCTTTTTACATAACCTTCCATACCAGATACTTTATCATTGAAACGATTACTCGCATCATTAATCATATCTCTAGTATCTTTTTTTGTTCTGTCCATGAGAGCAGTTGCTTCATCTTCTAACTTGTCAATATCATTCTCTACTTTTTCTAATAGTTTTTCTGTGCGAATAATTTCATCACGCAAATCATGTTTAGTATCACGCATCATATCTACTGAGTCATTTACACTATCTCTGATAATGATAATCTCATCTTTAAATACTGCAACTGTCTCTTTCGCAATTTTCATATCTTCTTGTAATACTGCAAGTTGTTTATCAAACTCTGATAAGTCTGGTGCAACATATTCTTGTATCTGTTCTTTCATATCCATATAGTCTTTGTAAAACTCAAAACCAGCCCATAGTCCACCACCCAATGTTCCTATCAATGGAATGATGAGTAGTAATTTACTACCACCTACTTTTATACCACCATATTCTACTTCTGCCATTTCTCTCTCCTATTTAAATCCATTTGGATATTGTAATTCTTCTAACTCTGTAAACTTTGGGTCATTTAAAAACCATCTTGCAAACGCATTGTCTACATTATCTACTGGTTCGTAAAATGCAATCTCTTTTTGTATCTGTGTGTTTTTGTATTGGTCAAAGTCTGGAACATAACCTATAAGTGCAACTAACTTACTCTGCACTTCTTTTTGCATTTCAAGTGTTGCAGCCTTACCCATATTTTCTGCAAGTTGAGTCGCCTTCTTCGTAATCAACTTTTTCATCTTTTCTTTTTTGTTTAGTTTTTTGGGTCGAGGTTTATCAGAACTTTTGTCATCTCCCTCTGTTTTGTCAGAGGATTTTCCATCATTGTTTTCTCCCACTTCGTCCTCAGATACTTTACTGGACTCTTGTACTTCGTCCTTCTCTTCGGTTTCGTTGGTGGCCTCTTGAACGTCCTCTCTTTCGGACTCATCTTCGGATACCTCTTGAACTGGTATTTCTTCTTGACTTGTTTCATCTTCGACCTGTGCGATTTCTATTTCTTGTATTATCTCTTCTTCTATTTCAACCTCTGGTATCTCAACTATCTCAATCTCTGGTTCTATTATTACAGGTATCTCTGGTAGAGTTGGAACAATGGGTGTAACAACAATCGTTTCAATTACTGGAATTTCTGGTGGTAAAGTTTCGTCCACAGGTTCTTGATAGCCAGGACAAGTTGTATCATACTGTGGATTTATTGCACATTGTTGATTTAGGTATGCAATATCATATCCAGTACATTCCTCATCATATAAAGTATTTAGACTACATTGTTGATTAAAGTATGCAACCTCATAACCATCACACTCTGGACTATAAAATACATCTATAGAACATTGTTGTGATAAATAAGCTGCATCATATCCAGTACACTCAGCGTTATATAGAGGGTCTAGAGTGCATTGTTGGTTAAAGTATGCAGTTTCATATCCTGTACACTCTGTATCATACAAGGGATTGAGTTCGCATTGTTGATTAAAATATGCAGTTACATAGTTAGGACAACTTTCAGAGTATAGTGAATTTGCATTACATTGTTGGGTGAGATACGCAGATGCATAGCCTGGACAACCAGAATCGTATAAAGGATTTGCAGTACATTGTTGATTATACAATTGTTGTGCAAGTGCATCTGCGTAACCAGTACAAGATGTTGAGTATAAAGGATTACTATCACAAATGTTTACTGTGTATAGATCACCATCTGTTCCCTCATAATAGTATGAGTTTCTTTCTGGCATCCAACTTGGATTGTCTACATTTGAATTGAAAGTAAAACTTAAATCACCATCTGTATTCCTATTGTGATAGAGAAATTGATATTTCTCTCCAGCAGATACATCTCCTGTCACACCAATCGTAACACTATGATTTGCAATATCTAGATTATGGTAGTTGGCCATCATTCCACCATCTGGTTTGATTGTCAAGTCAAAAGAGTTTTTTCTATTTGTCTGTGCATACTCAGAGATATCTTCCCAGATGTATTTTTGAAAAGTTGAGTCACCTTGTTCTTTGAACTTACCATTGTAATTTTTTATGTCTGTCCAAAAGGGCATGATGAAATAATCTATAGGACGAGTAACTAAATTAGTAGAGTTCAAATTATTTAAATCCACACCATTACAACACATATGTCGAGGTGTTCCACTCAACGTAGATGGATTTAAAAAACCTACGACACCATTTGAGTACATCCAAGATTTTGAATATGTGTTACCAAAGAAAGGAAAGTCAAAGTCCAGAGGAACTTCTGCATATCCATCATCTGATATCGTTAGTTCATTTATAGGTGGGTCTGCACTAGAGTATGAGTAACAGAAGAGTAGCAAGACCAATGCCTGCAACAGTACCTTTGACAATTGTGTCACCAGTTGAGTCTCCTTCTTTGATGGGTTTAGGTTGTAGTTCTGGATTTGCATCCCATTCTTTGGACGCTTCCTGTCCTATCTTCCCAAGAAATGGACAAGGTGTTCCGGCCATCTTCATTGCATTAAATACTCTTGGGTCTTGACACATGATACTGACAGCTGCAACTTTCATACCCATATCATAAATGGTCTTTGAAAGTTTGAGTCTTTCGCAGTTCATATCTCTGATTGTTTTACCACCAGATAAACCAAGTATTTGAGTCTGAACTGCTCCAGACACACCGACAGTACATAGGTCAGAGTTTGATGTATTAATACTAGGGGATATCGCACTAGGTGGTGGAGACTTGACTTCAGTTTCCGTTTTACCTGTTGTGCTTACTGTACTATTACTTGTAGATTGTGTAACTATGGGGTCAGCGTAAACTACTGATGTCCATAGAATACCTATGGTTATGTACTTTATTAATTTCATATTTTACCCTTCTTGTTTTCATTACTAACAATCGTGTAAAATATTCAACGCAAATCCTATAATTATTTATGTCGAGTCATGATTTTGACAGACATCTTAATTTGACGAGGGTGGGTGTCAGAGGTTTGACTATTTCTTTATGGGGATTTTACACTTCTCTTCAGAAGCAGTTAGGTTTTTACCTCTCTTATTTATCCAGATGTAACTCCAAGTTTGTTCATTACATTTCTTTCCAAATGATGATACTTGAGGGTCATTAAGTGGCTCTGGCATATACGAACATGATATCAGTAATAAAGGTAATAATACATATAGTAATTTCATTTACTTCTCCATTGTTTATCTTCCATCATCTATCCATCTACTTTCAACTATTTTCAATCTCTTTTCTAATTCTTCTATCTTCTTTGCAATCTTTGGACTTACTTTTTTCCATGCATCTTCTGGTTGGTCAAACCAAGTCAATCCGTATCTATCTCTCAACCAATCTAACATTCGATCAAATTGTTTATAACCCCAAAGACCAAGTTTTGTTTCTCTTATATATGCAAGACAAGCTGCACCCAGTAATGCTCCTGCGATACTGGTATATATCCAGAGATAAGACATTACCAACCTATTCCAAATGTTGTTCTTTTTTCATCTTCCATATAACAATCATGTGTTGGTTCACTTTGCATTTGTAAAGCCCAATCTAATTCTTGTATACATCTATTATACCATTGAATATCATGTGGGTCTGATGCTTTCTCTTTGTCTTCTTTGAGTTGTTCTATTCTGGTCTTGATATATTTTTCCATCTTTTTCATAATAGTTTTCCTAACTTATCTGCATACCCTGTTATTGAGTGGTCATACATACCATCAAATAATTGAAACTTCTTGAGAGCTTTACCTCTACCTCTCCAAGAGTCTTTGAACCTTTGCCACCAAGACATTTTTCTTATATTACCATAATAATTTATATATTGCAAGTCTCCATGATGTCTATATCCCATCAACCAAAATGGAACTCCTGTAACGACATCATTATTATTTACAAAACGATAATGTGTAACTTGCATACCATCACAGAACTCTTTACCACCTACTCTTGGTGAACCATATGTATAAAGTATTGGTTCTCTTTCTTCAAGTCTTGATGCACATAAAGTCGCCATTGCACCACCGAGTGAATGACCTGTTATCCATAGTTTTTTAGTTTTGTTTCTTTGTAGTACACCTTCAATACTACTCCAGAGTTTTCTGAGTTCTAATTTAAAACCCATATGAACTCTACCCTCAGTTTTTGATTTTCTTTTTATTGCAAGTAAGTCTGCTTTGATATCAGACATTTGTTTAGGTTCTGTTCCTCTAAATGCAATAATAATATGTTCTGAATTTTCAAAGATATGACATTGGGCTCCATCATTATCAAAAAACTTATAGTTGTTAAATCCTATTTTATTGACTTCTTTTTTTGCACGAGTACCATCATGGTATGCGAGTGCAGATACCTCTGCAAAAAAATATGATTTCCATTCATTACTACCTTGACCCTCAAACTTTAATTCTTCACAATTTTGAAAGTATGTTTTCATTCAACTTCCCCCTCTTGTGTTTCTGGTTCATCTGTTACTGCTTTTTCGTAATAAACAATAATATCATTCTGTTGTTCTATATATCTTTTTATTTCTTCTATACCTATTGCAAGATTTTTAAATGTAACTGGGTCTAATGCATAAACAAGAAACTGTCCTTGATTATCTTTCATCTCTTGTATTACTTCTTGCACATTGGCTTCAGTAATTACTTTAACTTTTAATTCGTCAAACTCTACAGGTCTTGGTCTTTGAGCAATAGCGATTGTTGGTTTTACAATCGTTTCAACTGTTACAATTTCTTTTTCTGGTTTTGAAGAGCAACTACTTAGTAGAATTACTAAGGGCACCAAAAATAGTACTAACTTGTTCATTTATTTTTTGCTCCATGACTTTAGGATTTGCAATACTATCAGCGATAAGATTACTCTTTGCAAGTTTATCTCTTATTATTGTATTTTCTTTTTCTGCATCTGCAAGTTTACTAGAAAGTTCTTTATTTAATTCTGATTGTTTTTCAAAGTTAGAGGTCATAAAATTAAGTGCTTC
>LULI01000819.1_pt2 | contig 12565 bp, 10 predicted proteins | sample 728191 | NCBI WGS metagenome assembly LULI01 (sample SAMN03860293, study PRJNA289734) | marine metagenome | biome: seawater column; feature: ocean; material: water; isolation source: Red Sea water column Station 169 - depth 50m | place: Saudi Arabia: Red Sea | collected 2011-10-15 | depth 50 m | reverse complement strand
ATTAGAAATATAATTTATTTATTTTTTTAATTGCGCTTGAGCAGCAGCTAATCTTGCTACTGGAACCCTGTAAGGAGAACACGAAACATAGTTTAGTCCAATTTTAGCACAAAGTTCAATACTTTTTGGGTCTCCTCCATGCTCTCCGCATATACCTAACTTTATTTTTTTATTTTGCATTCGTCCTTTTTCAGAAGCGATTTCAATTAAGTCTCCTACTCCTTCGTCAATTGATACAAAAGGATCTATGTCAAATATTTTATTTTCAATGTAATCATTTAGAAATTTACCACTATCGTCTCTACTAATACCAAACGTAGTTTGCGTTAAGTCATTAGTGCCAAAACTAAAAAATTCTGCATGTTTGGCAATATCATTTGCTTTTATCGCAGCTCTAGGCAATTCAATCATTGTACCTACCAAAAAATTTAACTTTATTTTTTTTTCACTCTCAACCTGTTTCGCAGTCCTTATCACTAAATCTTTCATAATTTTTATTTCAGCTTCGGTTGAAACTAAAGGTATCATTATTTCTGGTATTATTGATTTAACTTTTTGTTTTTTGCATTGAACCAAAGCTTCAAAAATTGCTCTACACTGCATTTCATAAATTTCAGGAAAAGATATTCCAAGTCTACAACCTCTGTGCCCAAGCATTGGATTTTGTTCGTGAAGTTCGGTGATTCTTACCTTTAATTCCTTAATTGGAATATTTAACGAGCTTGCAACTTCACCTATTTCCTTATCAGTTCTTGGTAAAAATTCATGTAATGGAGGGTCTAATAATCTAACTGTTACTGGCAAACCATTCATAATTTTGAAAATATCAATAAAATCTTTTTTCTGATGTGGTAATAATTTTGAAAGTGCTAATAATCTATCATCTTTAGTTTTTGAAAGTATCATTTCTCTAACTGACAATATTCTCTCTTCGTCGAAAAACATATGCTCAGTTCTACATAACCCAATTCCTTCTGCTCCAAAGTCTCTTGCTGTTTTACTATCAAGAGGTGTCTCAGAATTTGTTCGTATTTTTAATTTTCTATAATTGTCAGCCCAATTCATAAGCTTAGAAAATTCTCCTGAAATTTCTGGCTTAACAGTTTTCACTTCACCTAGAATTATCCTACCAGTAGATCCATCAATAGTGATTAAATCTCCCTCTTTTATTTCTCTGTCTTGAACTTTGAATAATTTTTTCTCATAATCAATTTCGATTTCACTTGAGCCTGATACACAAGGTCTTCCCATTCCTCTAGCCACTACAGCTGCATGACTGGTCATACCTCCTCTTGCAGTTAATATGCCTTTAGCAGCATGCATACCATGAATATCTTCAGGTGAAGTTTCAACTCGAACTAATATAGTATTTTGCATTGATGCGTTTAACCTTTCAGCATCATCTGATGTAAATACCACTTTGCCACTTGCTGCACCTGGTGATGCCGGCAATCCCTTCGCAATTATTTCTATATTTGATTTTTCATCTAAAGTTGGATGAAGCAAAGTATCTAAAGAATTTGGTTCAACTCTTAATACTGCCTCTTTTTTTGAAATTAAATTTTCTTTAACCATATCAACAGCAATTTTTACAGCTGACTTAGCTGTTCTTTTTCCTGATCTCGTTTGAAGCATCCAAAGTTTTTTATTTTCAACTGTAAATTCAACATCCTGCATATCTTTGTAATGTTTCTCTAATTTATGTAATATTTTTTTTAATTCTTTGTATACGATGGGCATAGACTCTTCCATTGACGGTAAGCTTTCATTTGAGGCTATTCTTGCTTTTTTAGTTATGTGTTGTGGCGTTCTTGTTCCTGCAACAACATCTTCTCCCTGTGCATTAATTAAATATTCTCCGTATATCTGGTGATTGCCATTGGATGGATTCCTTGTAAACACCACTCCTGTTGCGCAATCATTGCCCATGTTTCCAAAAACCATTGACTGAACATTAACTGCAGTACCCCACTCTGATGGAATTTGATTTAACTTTCTGTAAACTTTAGCTCTATGACTTTCCCAAGATAAAAAAACTGCACTAATTGCTCCAAATAATTGCTCTCTTACGTTTTGAGGAAATTCTTGATTTGTTTTTTTTTTAACAATATTTTTAAAATCTTTTATTAATCCATCCCAATCATTCTGATCCAATTCTGTATCTAACAACACGCCTTTTGTTAATTTATAATTTTCGATTAATTCCTCAAAATTATAATTCTCAACTCCTAAAACAACATTTGAATACATTTGAATAAAACGTCTGTAGCTATCTTTTGCAAAACGCATATTTGAAGTTCTATTTGCAAGAGCGTGGACTGTTTCATCATTAAGTCCTAAATTTAAAATAGTATCCATCATGCCTGGCATTGATACTCTTGCTCCAGACCTTACTGAAACTAATAATGGGTTATTCAAATCTCCAAACTTTTTTCCAGTGTCTTTCTCAATATTTTTTAACTCTTTATCAATCTCCCCTAAAATTTTATGATTTATTTTCCTTTTATTTTTATAAAATAACTCGCAAACTTCTGTGGAGATTGTAAAACCTGGAGGTACTGGTAAGCCCATTCTGCCCATTTCAGATAAATTTGCACCTTTTCCACCCAGAATATTTTTTGATAGGTTTATTTTATTTGAAACTTTAGATTTAAAATTAAATATATACTTTTTCATTAACCTTCTATTTTTGAAAAATTGAAATAGTTATCAAAACTTTTACATAACATTGATAAAAGTTCTAGTCTGTTTTTTTTAATCGTTTCGTCATTATCGTTTACAATAACGTTTTCAAAAAAATCGTAAACTTCTGATTTGCAAAATGAAAGTATTTTTAAACTTTCTTCAAAATTTTCATCTCTACCTACACTTGAATAGTATTTTTTAATTTCGTGTATTTTTTTATAAAGATTTTTTTCATAATCATTTTTAAATAAACCTGGATCAACATTGCCATTAAAATTGGATAAATTTTTATTTTCGCTTAATAGAATACTTGCGGACCTTTTGTAAATAGCAACAACATCTTTCCCAAAATCTTTGTTTATGCTTTTATTTAAAACGTATGTTTTTTTATAAACTTTTAATAATTCATCAATTGAAAAATTATAACTTGCACTTTCTATAATATCATTTCTAATTTGTTTTTCTTTAAGATAGTTCTTTACCCTTTCATATAGAAAATCCCCAAGTTCTAAATTCAATTTCTTTAAATCAAATTCAAAGCCTTGTTCTTTGTAAAACATACAAGAATAATTAATTAAATCTCTAAGTTTTACTTTTAGGTTATTTTCAATTATTAATCGTACCACACTGATTGCTGTTCTTCTTATGGCATAAGGATCTTTTGAGCTAGACGGCTTTAGATTAATTCCAAAAAAACCAACTAAAGAGTCAATTTTATCACTGAGTGATAAAGCAATACTATAAATTTTCTTTGGTAACTTACTATCCATACCAATAGGATAATAATGCTCTGCTACAGCTAGACTGACATCTTTTTCAAAGCCTTGTGTTTCTGCAAAGTAACCTCCCATTACACCTTGAAGCTCAGGAAATTCACCCACTAAGTCAGACATTAAATCAACTTTACAAATTGTTGATGCGATTTCTATTTTTTCTTTACTAATCATAAATTCATCAGATATTAGACCACTAAGTTTTCGCATTCTTTGAATCTTATCAAAATAAGTTCCTAGACCTTTGAAGTAATTGACATTTTTTAATTTTGTAACCTGCTTGACTAAATTTTGAGTTTTGTTTTTATTCCAAAAAAATTCTGCATCACTCAATCTAGCATCAATAACTCTTTCATTTCCTGACTTAATAAGTCCTTTTTTATCGTTCGCATCTGAGATTACAAAAAATAAGTTTGTTAAATTTTCTTTTTTGTCAAAAGTCGGTATATATTTTTGGTGTGATTGCATTGTAATAATCAATATTTCTTTAGGTATGTTTAGAAATTTTTTATCAAACTCACAAATTAATACTTTCGGTTTTTCAACAATATTTGTTATTTCATTTAATAAACTTTCACTTATATTTATTAAAATATTTTTGTTATTTGATAACTTTTGTAATTCAGAATTTATGAAATCCTTTCTTTTTTCGTGGTTAATAATAACTCCTTTGGTTTTAAAAAATTTTAAATATTGGTCGAAGTTATTAAATGACTTAGTTTTTTCTTCTATATCTTTTTCTATAAAAGTGAGATTAGAACTTTTCAGGTGCTTAAAATCAAACTCAAGTTTTTTCCCATCAAATATTGATAAAATAGATTTCAATGGCCTACCCCAAAGCAGGGTATGTTCCCCCCATTTCATTGATTTTTCCCATGTAATTTTAAACAGAATGTGAGGAAGATTTTCTCTCAACATGTTATAAAGACTTATCTTCTTTTGTGGCTTCTTATAAAAATAAAATTCTCCCTTTTCAGTTTTTTTTTTATATATCTTATTTTTATTTATTTGATTAGAATTTAAAAAGCCGTCTAATGCTTTATCTGGTGCATTTATACTTGGACCTTTTACCTCTTTAGATTTGAATAAAACTTCTTTTGGAAGGCCTTTAGCATTAATAGCAATCCTGTTTGGTGTTGAAAAAATTCTAATTTCACCTTTATATTTTACACCGTACTGTTCAAAAAAATTTGAAAGAATTTCTTTTAATTGTTCTCTTGCTTTGATTTGTAACTTTGCTGGAACTTCTTCGCTAAATAGTTCAATAAATAATTCAGACACTTTAACTCTGACTTTCTATCCAAATTTTTCCAATCTCTTTGGTTAAATCTCGAATTCTTGAGATATATTCTGCTCGTTGCGCAACACTTATAACGCCTCTGGAATCTAATATATTAAATACATGACTCGATTTTAAACATTGATCATAAGCAGGGAGAGAAATTTTATTTTCAATCATCGATCTTGCCTCACTTTCTAACATATCAAACATTTTAAAAAGTTTTTCAGTATTTGCGTATTCAAAATTGTATGCTGAAAATTCCTTTTCAGCTTGATGGAAGACATCTTTATAAAAAATTCCATCATTATTCCAATCAAGTTCAAAAACATTTTTTTTGTTTTGTATAAACATGCATAATCTTTCTAATCCATAAGTAATTTCAACAGAAATAGGATCACATTCAACTCCTGCCATTTGTTGAAAGTAAGTAAACTGTGTTACTTCCATTCCATCACACCAGACTTCCCATCCAAGCCCAGCTGCTCCTAAAGTAGGGCTTTCCCAGTCGTCCTCTACAAATCTTATATCGTGCTCTTCGTGTTTTATTCCAATTGATGCAATGCTATTAAGATAAAGTTTTTTTATATTTTTTGGAGAAGGTTTTATTAATACTTGGAATTGATAATAGTGCTGGAGCCTATTTGGATTTTCTCCATATCTTCCATCTGTAGGTCTTCTAGATGGTTGAACATACGCTGTTTTCCATGGCTTCTTTCCTAAAGATCTCAATGTTGTTGCTGGATGAAATGTTCCAGCTCCAACCTCAACATCATAGGGTTGTAAAATAATACATCCCTGTTTTGCCCAAAATTTTTGTAAGCTAAATATTGTATCTTGAAATGATAAAATTTTTTCTTTTTTCAATTTAGGTCTTTTAGAAACCATATTTTTGCCAAATAGATCTTTCTTCGATCAAGTTCAAAATTTTATCTGCTTGATTTTCTGAAGAAGATAATTTTTTTGCAAGCCATCCTTTACTTTTCTCAAAAATTTTCACTTCAACGTCTTCACCAAATTTTTCTCTTAGAATTTGTTCGGAATTACCCAAACCATCAATTAAACCAAGATCCTTAGATTTTTTTCCTGACCAAAATTCTCCTGAAAATAATTCAACCCCAATATCTTTTTTCAACTTTGTCTTTCTACTTTCCTCAACTACATCAATAAATTCTTGATGAAGTTCTAATTGTATATTCTTTAACCTTTTTATATCTTCTTCTTTTTCATCGAGGAATGGATCGAGTGTGCTTTTATTTTTTCCAGCTGTATAAACTCTTCTTTGAACACCAATTTTTTGAATAAGATCTTTAAATCCGAATGAAGAATAAATAACTCCAATAGAACCAATTATTGAACTAGGATTAGCATATATTTCATCTCCAGAACAAGCAATTAAGTAGCCGCCAGAAGCCGCAACATCCTCTGCAAATACAATCACTTTTTTTTTATATTTGTCTGCCTGATTTCTAATTAGTTTATAAATTAAGTGTGACTGTACTGGTGATCCACCTGGAGAATTAATTGTTATTGCTACTGCTTGGGCTTTTTTCAATGAAAAAGCTTTTTTTATAATTTCCTCTTGGCTCGAATAATCAATCCCCTGTTTAAATTTTCCAACATTTCCAATAACACCGGATAGCCTGATATGGCTAACAATTTTTTTTTTTTTGAAAAAGGAAAACATAAATATGCTTATTAAAAATTTAGATATTAATAAAGCATACTTATAGTTGAAGAAATAGGTGCGTCAATTGATAAGTATTATAATAAACTTAATGTAATATTTTCGATCTATGGGATCTGTAGTTCAATTAAAAAAGACAATTAACAACTCATATTCGGACTTACTTAAGTCTGTCGAGGATAAACTTATATTGGTCAATGAAAAAATATCATCAAAATTAACAAGTAAAGTTGATTTAATTCAAAATATGACAGACTATCATTTGAATACAGGTGGAAAGAAATTAAGAGCCCTTTTAACTTTATCTAGTTCAAAACTTTGTGGATACTCAAAAGGTGGCAGAGATATAAACCTTGCAGCATGTGTAGAATTAATTCACGCTGCAACCTTAATGCATGATGATGTTATTGATAACGCGCTTGTTAGAAGAAACAAAGAAACACTCAATACTGTCTGGGGAAACAAATCCTCTATTTTAGTTGGAGATTATCTGCTTAGCAGATGTTTCGAAATGATGGTAGAAGATGGAAGCCTAGAAATTTTAAAACTACTTTCTTCTACTTCTTCAGAAATTGCACAAGGAGAAGTGTTACAACTTCAGCATCACGGAGAGATAGATATGCTCGAAGAAACATACCTAAAAATTATTTCTTTGAAAACTGCAGCACTTTTTTCAGCATCTACTAAAGTTGGGGCAATATTGGCGAATAGAGATAATAAATATAAAGAAGCTTTAGAGTTTTATGGAAAAAATTTAGGTCTTACATTTCAAATAGCAGACGATGCTTTAGATTATAAAATAAAAAAATATAAAATTATAAATGAGTGCTATAAAAAAGCTGAATATTTTATAAACTTAGCATCTAACTCATTGTCTATCTTCGAGGAGAACCAAGATAAAAATATTCTTAAAAATTTGACATCATTTAGTTTAGAAAGAAATTTTTAAGGAGATAATAAAATCTTTTTCCAATCGTTTTTTTCTTTAATATATTTCAGTCTCTCGTGTATTCTAAATTCACCATCTAGCCAGAATTCTACTGACCTTGGCTTTAACCGCCATCCTGACCAATGTTTTGGTCTGGGAACATTATTTTGTTCAGGATATTTGGATTTAAAGTTTCTAATTGAGTCTGTAAGCTCTTTTCGATTTGAAATTTCTGAGCTTTGATTTGATGCCCAAGCACCAATTCTGCTTTCATATTTTCTAGAGGAATAATATTCGTCTGCCTCAGTATCAGAAACTTGTTCAGCTGCACCTTCGATCCTTATTTGCCTAAGTAAACTTTTCCAATGAAAACACATCGATATATTTGGATTTTTTTTAATAGCTAATCCTTTAGCACTGTTAAAATTTGTATAAAAAACAAACCCTGTCTCATTAAAATCTTTTAATAAAACCATTCTGACCGAAGTGTATCCACGGTCATCTGATGTGCCTAGTGCAACTGCATTTGGGTCATTTAACTCTGTTTTTTTTGCTTCATCAAACCATTCCTTAAATAATTCAAATGGATTATTTTTTTCACCAAAACATATATCTAGACCAAAAGAGTTTTTTTCGTTCATAATTTTAACAAAATAACTTATATAATAAATATATGTCATTTAATACCTTTGGGAAAATATTTAGATTCACGACGTGGGGAGAGTCTCATGGGCTAGCAATTGGATGTGTAGTCGATGGTTGCCCACCCAATATCAAAATAAATATTGACGAAATTCAGAAAGATTTAAATAAAAGAAAACCTGGTCAATCAAAATTTACAACTCAAAGAAAAGAAGATGATAGAGTTGAAATTTTATCTGGTATTTTTGAAGGCAAAACAACTGGAACTCCGATTTCAATGATAATTTATAATAAAGATATGAGATCTAAAGACTATGGAAATATTAAAAATAAATTTAGGCCAGGACATGCAGATTTTACCTATTTTAAAAAATATGGAATTAGAGATTATAGAGGAGGAGGAAGACAATCTGCAAGAGAGACAGCCTCTAGGGTTGCAGCAGGAGGTATAGCAAAACAAATATTAAAATTTATTCTAGGAAAAAAATATGATGTTGTTGGAGGAGTAACTCAATTAGGAATCTTAGGATCTAATCCAGAAAATTGGAACGAAAAATTTATCAAAAAAAATCAATTATTTTGTCCAGATAAATCTGTGCTAAAGCTTTGGGAAAAATATTTACTTAGTATAAGAAAAGCGGGATCATCTTGTGGAGCAATTATTGAAATCAGAGCTAAGGGAGTACCTGTAGGATTAGGGGCGCCAATTTATTCAAAATTAGATATGGACCTTGCATCAGCTATGATGAGCATCAATGCTGTAAAGGGAGTAAACATAGGATCTGGAATGAATTCTGCTCAATTGACAGGTGAAGAAAATTCAGATGAAATTAATCAAAGAGGGAAATCTACAAAATTCAATTCGAACAATGCTGGCGGTATTTTGGGCGGTATATCAAGTGGTCAAGATATAATTGTATCATTTGCTGTCAAACCGACTTCATCGATATTATCTACTAGAAAAACAATTGATAAGTTTGGGAAAAATACAACTATATCTGTTAAAGGCCGACATGATCCTTGCGTAGGGATAAGAGCCGTTCCTATAGGAGAGGCTATGATGCATTGTGTAATACTTGATCACTACTTGCTAAATAAAGCTCAATGTGGAAACTAATTAATCTTTTTTACTATTACTTTTGAATTTAAAACTTCTAGTACTTTATTTTCAATAGATAAAGCATCCAGTCCAGCAGATTTATACATATTTTCAGGCTTATCTTGATCTATAAACTTGTCTGGGAGTATCATTGATCTAAATTTAAGATTTGAATCTAAAAGATTTTTATCATTTAAAAAATTACTTACGTGTGCCCCAAAACCACCTATAGATCCTTCTTCAATTGTAATTATCACCTCATGATTTGTTGCTAATTGCCAAATTAAATTTTCATCAAGAGGTTTGGCAAAACGTGCATCTACGATACTTGCATTAACTCCTTTTTTTCTCAAATTTTCTTCAGCAATTAAACATTCATTTAATCTTGCTCCAAAATTCAAAATAGCAATTTTCTTTCCTTCTCTAACAACTTTTGCTTTTCCAATTTGGATTTTCTCACTTATATCAGGTAACTGAACTCCAGTGCCATTTCCTCTGGGATATCTAAATGCACATGGTTTATCATTAATTTCTACAGATGTGTTTATCATTTTTACCAATTCTGCCTCATCGCTAGCTGCCATAACAATAAAATTTGGTAGAGTAGCAAGATATGTTATATCAAAAGATCCAGCATGTGTTGGGCCATCTGCTCCCACCAGACCTGCTCTATCTATTGCAAATCTTACTGGTAAACTTTGAATTGCAACATCATGTACCACTTGGTCATAAGCTCTCTGTAAAAAAGTAGAATATATTGATGCATAAGGCTTATAACCTTCTGTTGCTAGACCGGCAGCAAAAGTTACCGCATGTTGTTCTGCTATTCCCACATCAAACATTCTATTAGGAAATTTATTTCCAAAAATATCCATTCCTGTACCTGAAGGCATCGCGGCAGTTATACCAATTATTTTGCTGTCATTTTCAGCATGCTTAACAAGAGTATTTGCATATACTTTTGTATAAGATGGCGCTTTTGAATCACTTTTTTGCTGTATGCCTGTTTTTATATTAAACTTAGATACCCCATGATATTTATCCTCTGACTTTTCTGCGAAACTGTAACCTTTCCCTTTTTGTGTTTTAATGTGAATTAATATTGGTCCTTTATGTTTTGACTCTTTTGCATTTTTTAAAACAGGTAGCAAAACATCCAAATCGTGTCCAGCTTTTTTACTAAATCTTTTTGAAAATGATGAAAAAATTAATTTTAATGTTTCTCTAAAGTTAAAATAAATTTTTCCTGAAAAAATTTTTGCTAGATAAGACTTCATTGCACCAACGGGTTTTGCAATCGACATATCATTATCATTTAAAATAACTATCATTTTTGTTTTTGATGCACCGGCATTATTCATAGCCTCATATGCCATTCCAGCACTCATTGCTCCATCTCCTATTACAGCAACTACTTCTTCTGATTTATTTGAAAGTTTATTTGCAGTTGCTATTCCTAATCCAGCAGATATTGAAGTCGAGCTGTGTTCTGCACCAAATGGATCAAACTCACTTTCTAATCTTTTTGTAAAACCTGATAAGCCATTGCCTTGTCTAAGAGTTTTAATCTTATCTTTTCTTCCAGTTAATATTTTATGAGGATAAGATTGATGACCAACATCCCAAATAATTTTATCTTTTGGTGTATCAAAAATATAATGTAAAGCTACTGTTAACTCTACAACTCCAAGACCCGCACCTAAATGACCACCAGTTTCTGATACCGCATTTATCATTTCCTCTCTTAACTCATCCTTAAGTATTTTAAGTTCAGAATGATTCAACTGTTTCAAATCTGTTGGAAAATTAATTTTATTTAAGAATTTTGTTTTGCTCATTTACTTATTTCTATTTAAAATATATTTAACAGATGCCTTTAAATTATTAGAATTTTTACCATATTTTTTTAATGTGGCAAAAATTTCTTCTTTAAGAATATTGGCATACTTTATTGAATTTTGTTGTCCTAAAACGCGAATAATAGTTGCCTTACCCCTCGCTAAATCTTTTTGAGTTTTTTTACCAGCAATTTGCATATTTCCATTATAATCAATTAAATCATCAGCAATTTGAAATAAAAGTCCAATTTTTTCTCCTATTTTTTCAAATTTTTTTATTTCTTTAAATTTTCCAGAAACAATAACTGGTGCCAAACAACAAAAAGAAAATAATTTACCAGTTTTTTTAATTTGCATATCTATAATTTTATTTAGTGATATTTTTTTTTTTTCAAAATTTAAATCTGAAAACTGTCCTCCAGCCACACCTTCATGACCAGAACATTTTGATATAGAATTAATTAATAAATTTTTTTTTTTATCATTTATATTTAAAATTTTATCTGACAAAATTTCAAAGGCTAAGGTTAGAAGGGAATTTCCTGCTAAAACCGCGGTAGATTCACCAAATTTTTTATGCGTACTTAATTTTCCCCTTCTAAAATCATCATCATCCATGCAAGGCAAATCATCATGAATAAGTGAATAAGCGTGTATGCACTCAACTGCAGCTCCAATATGGATTACAGATCTATAATTTATTTTAAATATACTTCCAATATCATAAATTATTTTTGATCTTATCTTCTTACCGCCTGAAAATAGGCCATAAGACATTGGTTTAATTAAATCAGTTTTATTTTGTTTTTTTAAATATTTTTTAAGAAAATTATTCGTATCTATTGCAATTTTATTTAATCTTTTTTGCATTTTTAATCGATATTTCGTTGATTTTAAATTTTGCTGACTCTGAAATTTCTTTAGAGGATTTTTGGAATTTTTTTTCAATTAAATTATTTAATCTAATAAGTTTTTGATATTCATCTAGTGACTCTTCTAAATTTTTTTGATTTTCTAAATTTTGAATAATTTTATTAGCAATTTCTGTTAACTCATTCAAAGTTTTTGAATTAATATCATCTGGCAAATTTTTTTCATTCATATAATAGTTGGTAATATTATATGAATATCAATCTTTCAAATATTAAAAAAGCAGTAAAATATCTCAATAAAAATGAGTGTATTGGAATTCCTACAGAGACAGTTTATGGTTTAGCGGCGAATGCTTACTCAGATAAAGCAACAGATAAGATTTTTAAATTAAAAAAAAGACCAAGAAAAAATCCTCTTATTGTTCATTATTATAATTTAAAAGATCTAAAAAATGATTGTAAAATTGACAATCAATTTTTGAGTCTATATTCAAAGTTTTGTCCTGGACCCATAACCTTTGTCTTGGAGTTAAAAGAAAAAAGTAAAATTTCAAATAATGTTACTAATAATAAAAATACTATTGCAGTTCGCTTCCCAAAACACAAAGTTACTAGAAAACTATTAAAAAATTTAAATTTTCCTTTAGCTGCACCTAGTGCTAATATTTCTAAGAGTATTAGTGCTGTATGTAAAACCGATGTGATTGAAGAGTTTGGGAAAAAAATCAAATTTGTCTTAGATGGTGGGAAGTCAAAAGAGGG
>LULI01000893.1_pt1 | contig 12611 bp, 11 predicted proteins | sample 728191 | NCBI WGS metagenome assembly LULI01 (sample SAMN03860293, study PRJNA289734) | marine metagenome | biome: seawater column; feature: ocean; material: water; isolation source: Red Sea water column Station 169 - depth 50m | place: Saudi Arabia: Red Sea | collected 2011-10-15 | depth 50 m | reverse complement strand
CCTTTATGGAAGCAATTGTAATGCCTATGGTCTGGGATCAATGGCCTGAAATGGCTAGAAAGATCTTTGGCCTCTATAGATCTGAAGCTGGAGAAGAATTAATTCTTGAAAAGAATTATTTTGTAGAAAAGATTTTATTTTTAGATGCTCCTAAGCTTACTGAAGATGATAAAAATGAATACAGAAGACCTTTTGTTAATAGTGGAGAAGATAGACGCCCTACTTTGACTTGGCCAAGACAAATTCCTCTAGAGGGAGAACCTCCTGAGGTTGTGGATGAAGTACAAAAAAATGCAGATTTCCATAAAGACTCTGATATTCCTAAACTTTTTATTAATGCTGATCCAGGATCAATACTTATTGGGGATCAAAGAGAATTTGTAAGAAGTTGGAAAAATCTTACAGAAGTAACCGTAAAAGGAAATCACTTTATTCAGGAAACTTCTCCTGACCAAATAGGAAAGAATTTAGCTAACTTTTTAGAATCAATTGGTTAAAAATTTAAGGTTTACACTTCTCTGTTTCCTTTTTTTTTCTAATTTTATTTTTCCATATGAAAAACCCAATATTGTCATTATTGTTTCTGATGATTTAGGTTGGGGCGATGTTTCATACCATGAAAGCATTATTCCAACTCCGAACATAGATAGGTTCGTGAATGAAGGTTTGGAGTTAAATCGATTTTATTCAAATCCAATATGTAGTCCTACAAGAGCGTCCTTAATGACAGGGCTAGAAGCTTACACTGTAGGTATTCTAAGACCAATTAGTAATCCTTCTACAAATCCCACAGGGCTTCCACTTGAGTACAAAATACTTCCTGAGTATTTCAAAGAAGCGGGATATCAAACAGCTTTAGTAGGAAAATGGCACTTAGGCATGAACTCTAAAGAATATTTACCAGGTCAAAGAGGTTTTGATACAACCTATGGTTTTATGAATGGAGGGATCGATTATTTTAATCATACAATGTCAGGAAGACTTGATTGGCATAAGAATGGTGTACCTTTAAGAGAAGAAGGTTATTCAACAGACCTAATTGCGAACGAAGCAATAAAAGTCATACAAAATAAACAAAATAACAAACCTTTACTTTTATATATAGCTTTCAATGCTCCTCACACCCCTATTCAAGCTCCTTATGAGAACATAGAAAAGTTTGGATATATCGATGATCCAAAAGAAAGAATTTATGCAGCAAATATTAGTATTCTAGATAAACAAATTGGGAGAATCATCGATAGCATAAAAGATGAAAAGCTTTCGTCAAATACCCTGATACTTTTTTTTAGTGACAATGGTCCTGTCTTTGACATTGATCCAATTGGAGCAGTAGTTGTTCCAGAATTATTGAATGCTAAAGGAAGCAGCGGAGGATTAAAAGGTAGTAAAGGGTCAGCATATGAAGGAGGTATAAGGGTTCCGGCATTTATGATGTGGGAAGGTAAATTTAAAAATGAATCTTCTAATCAGTTTTTTTTCATACAGGATGTCTTACCAACTTTATTGAGTGCAGCTGAAATTGATTATGAAAACAGTTTTTTTGAAGGTACCAGTAGATGGGATTCTTTGCTTACACGAACAGTTGATAAACCACAAAATTCAGTTTTAGCTGCCAGTGTAGCTTTTGAAGAAATTGCCTTGTTCAATGATGATTGGAAGCTTTACTTTAAAAAAGGTCCAGCTGGAAGTAACTCAGTTAATTACTATGAATTATTTAATATCATAGAGGATCCATTTGAAGAGTATGATTTATCAAAAGATTATCCTGATATTTTTAATCTAATGAAGGAAACTCTCAACAAAATTCCTAAACGAAATCTACAAGGATATCCTGATGCAAGCTATCTTTATCTTCATGGAGATAGAATGTTATCTGAAGAGAGTGGAACTCCTTGGTTAAATTATGATTTTGAATTGGTAGAAAAGCCCTCCCCTATTATCGGAACTCTTATATTTGTATGGATTTTATTATTAGCAAATAAAACCTATGCAATCTTGTTTATCTTGTTAGTGATTCTCCTTATCTATTCAATCAGGAAAAAAATAAAACGTGGCTAGAGAAGGAAAACAAAGTTTTAAAATTATTGATACAGATAAAAAATGGATTCTCTATCATAATTGTTTCTCGCTTTGTTCTCGTAAAGTTCGATTATGCTTGAAGAGTTAGAAATAGAATATGATCAGGAACATATTGATTTAATAGAAACAGGTAAGTATCAAGTTGCCTCTAAAAATTTTTTAAAAATTAATCCCGGTGCGACTGTCCCAGTTTTACTTCATGAAGGTTATCCAATTTATGAATCGCATGAACAAATTTATTATTTAACTAAAGAGTCTTCTTCAAGTTCTATAATTCCTGCTAATGAAAAAGATAAAAATTCAATGGACTATTGGGTAAAAAAGTCTTCTATGATTGGAGATCCAATGGAAAATCAAGATATATATGCAGGAAACTGTATAGGCGCTTTGACGTTTCCACTTTTTGCTTCAATGATTAAGTATATAAATATCAACAAAATACTTTTTGGTTTAATAAATCATCCGTTAAAAATAAGGGTTTTCCTTTTTATTATTCTTAAGATATTTGGATATAAAGCTTTCTCGAGTAATTCTCCTATTAGAAGGTTAATTAAAAAATCATTAAAGAATATTAACAATCACCTACTTGAACTAAATAATCATTTAAAGACCAAAGAACAAGATTGGATTATCAATAATTCATTTACCTTAGCAGACATTAGTTGGGCGGTTATTCTTCATAGAATTGAAGAAGTCGGCTGGGGTCAAAGATAAAAGAAGACCAAAATCTAAAATCACTTTTCAGTGAATCTTTGTAAGTATTTCATTTAAAAAAATACCCGAATAAATCGGGTATTTTTTATTAATATTATCCTTATCTTTCGTTAGGATATGCTTTTACAAATTGAGCCATTCTTGTTTGAACATTCGTTCGAATATCTTCCCCTTTATTTAAATAAGTTTGATAGTCTCTCGAACTAAATGCAGTTTTCATGGAATTTGTAAGTTCACTCAAGGAATTAGAACCTAAATAGATCATATGAGTGTAGTATTTGTTTCCAAAGAGGATTCGGTTAATTCCAAAAGAACCCACACTTTCTTGAGATTCCATAAAATCTACCCAAGCTTTCAAATATTTAGCCTCTTCACCAGATTCAACCTTTATATCAACATTAGCAAAAACTGTATCCGTTCTCCAATCCCCTGATTCAAGAGCTAATTCTGTTACAAAGTTATAATACATGTGAGAATTAGAACTAGTATCCATGCTTTTGATCATCTGAGCCGATTCTTGGCATGCTCCAAAAATAGACCTTCCTAGTTGCATTTGATCGAAATCGTCGTAAACCACGAGTATAAGATGAGAATGACTTCCGCCACCAAGTGCATATAGACCAATATTTACACCTGATTTTTCTCTCCACTCTTGTGCACAAGAAGATACATCAAATTTATCAACTGTTGCTACAAAAGACATTGGATCGGTTACATCAAAGTAATGAAATTCAGCAACAACATTTCCAGGTTTAATCCCATGATCATCTGAAAATATGTTTACTGAAAAAATAGTAATCAATATTGAAAATAAAATTTTTCTCATTTTTTTCTCCTTTTATTAATTGATTATGACGAAAAAAAAACTTATTTCTAATACTTTTTAAAAATAAGTAGTGTGAATCTTAGAATCAATTTTAGATACATTTTTTTGAAGGTTATCAAGGAATAAATGTAGTCTTCTATCATCAAAATTATATAATTTAGATCTCTCAGAAATATTGATTATCCTATTTATCATTTGTAGTAACTTTGTATTTTTAGGAAGATTTTCCAAACATGCTTCAATAGTGATTAGACTTCGAAATACTGATCTAGGAAAACTGTCATTCTTAAGTAAAAAAGTTATCACTTCTCCCCTATTCGCTTCTCCTTTAGATTCCTTCCTGAATGCATCTTGTGCTGAGAGTGTTGAAAGCATGCTAATCCATTCCATCGTAGAAAAATCATGAGTTTGTTTAGAACCTTTTGAAATACATAAGCAATCAATAATTCTGGATATCATATCTGTTCTCTCAACAAATCTACCTAATCTAATGAATTCAAACTCATATCCTCTGGAGAGATTATCATTTATAGCGCCAAAAAAATTTTGAGTCATTGAAACTATATTTGTTATATGTTGCAGTTTCTTTCGTTGGTGAACTTTAGAGATTTTTTGACCAAGAATATGATCGTAAAGATGATTCAGACTTATATTAGCAGTTTTAGGTAAATCATCTTTTATGGTTTCTATATTATATTTAGACATCTCCAAGCAATTATTAAGAGAACTTAGATTTTTTTTATCTTCAAACAAAAAATTTAAAACATTGTTTTCGTTATATTTTTTATATTTGCTTTCAAATAAATCATTAATATCTAAAGTATCAATTAAAGGTTTCCAGTTTAAAGAATGATCGTCAGGAAAATCTAAAATTAGCTCAAGATTTACATCAATCATTCTTGCAATATTTTCAGCTCTTTCTACGTATCGGGCGAGCCAATATAAATGTTTTGCACTCCTACTTAACATTATGCATCTACTATCCAAGTATCTTTGCTTCCTCCGCCTTGAGAGGAATTTACGACAGTTGAACCTCTTTTAAGTGCAACTCTGGTAAGGCCACCAACTGTCACATAGGTTTGCTTCCCAGACAGAATAAACGGTCTTAAATCCAAATGTCTTGGAAATAAAGAATCTCTTCTAAATGTTGGCGATGTTGATAAGTCTATAAGTGGTTGAGCAACATAGTTTTTAGGGTCCTTCATTAGTAATCTTTTTAATTTTAGTATTTCTTTTTCATTTAAATTTTTACCTATTGAAATTCCATATCCACCTGACTCAGCAACAGGTTTAGTAACCATTTGTTTAATGTTTTCAAATACGTAATCTCTTTCCTCTTTATTTGAAAGCATGAAAGTTTTAATATTTGGCAGAATAGGTTCTTCTTTCAGATAGAAATTGATCATTTCTGGAACAAAAGAATAAACGGCCTTATCGTCAGCAATTCCGCAACCTGGTGCGTTCACAATAGAAACATTTTTGCTTTTCCAAGCTCTAATCAATCCTTTCACTCCTATAACGCTAAATGGATTACCTACCTCTGGATCAAGATAGTCGTCATCAATCCTTCTATAAATTACGTCAACCTTTTGAAGCCCCTCGATTGTTTTTTTATAAACTATATTTTTCTTAACGATTAAATCCGAACCTTCAACTAGGTCTATTCCCATTTGTTGCGCTAAATATGAATGTTCATAATATGCTGAGTTATAAATACCTGGTGTGAGGAGAACAATTTCAGGATTTTTTAATTTCGAAAAAGATGCATCAAGTAAACATTCATAAAGTTTTGTAGGATATTCATCTATCTTTGAGACACCATAGTGTGAAAATAAATCAGGAAAAACTCTCTTCATGACGTATCTGTTTTCTAGCATATAAGAAACCCCTGATGGGACCCTCAAATTGTCTTCAAGGACATGAAAGTCACCGTTTATATCTTTTATAAGATCACTACCAGAAATATGAGCCCATGATTTATTAGGTAATTTAGTTCCCTTGCAAAATTTTAAAAAATACTTAGATTTTGTTATCAAAGATTTATTGATGAATCCAGAATTAAGAAAACTTTGTTCGTTATAACAATCCTCGATAAAATAATTGAGTGCTTTAGTTCTTTGTTTTAATCCCTTTTCAACAATGTTCCATTCACTTTTTTTTATAATTCTAGGAATAAAATCTAAAGGCCATGTTCGTTCTTCAGAACCTTCATCTGAGTAAACTCGAAAATTAATACCCATCGATTTAATTGCAGATTTTGTTGCACTATCAAGTTCTTGAAGATCATTAAATGAAAGAGATTCAAAAAAATTTCCTATTTTTCTTAAGTGACCTCTTACAGTGCGCTTTGGTGTAATATACTCATCGTACGATTTTGATAGTTCATACTTAGACCATGAAAGTTTCATTTTGTTATTTACTTATCTCCTATTTTTTGAATATAACATCCATTTAGATTAAAAAATGACCTATTGTTTAGCAATAAAAATAAATGATGGATTAGTTTTTGCTTCTGATTCAAGAACTAATGCTGGGCTTGATAACATAAGCACATATTCAAAAATGTTTACATTCAATGTGGGTGATAGAGCTTTTGTAATCTTAACATCTGGAAATCTTTCTACCTCGCAAGCTGTTTATCACCGAATTGAAAAGGATTTAGAATCTAAAAATACAGCAAGAAGCTTAAATACATGCACAGATATAGAGGAAGTTGCTACTTATATCGGAGAACTAAACGTTGAATATCAATCTAAAGCCCAAGAACATTTAAATCAAGGATCTGCCTTGCTTGGTTCTTATTTTATAGTTGGTGGTCAAATAAAAGGGCAAGATCCAAATTTATTGCTTGTTTATCCTGAAGGAAATTTTATTTATATGTCAGATGATCAACCTTATTTACAAATCGGAGAAATTAAATACGGTAAACCTATCCTCGATAGAATGATCTATCAAAATATTTCATTGGGTGATGCAGCGCGTGTAGCACTACTTTCTTTAGACTCAACAATGAGATCAGATCTTACAGTAGGACCTCCTATTGATTTAGTTGTTTTTAAGAAAAATGAAATTAATTTGGATTTTCAAGAACAACTTAAACTTGATTCCCCTTTCTTCAAGGAATTATCAGATATTTGGGCTGAGCAAATCGATAAAGGAGTTAGAAAATTACCTAAATTTCATTGGGAAAAATCCGATTAAAAAAAATACCCGTCAAAAACGGGTATTTTTATAAGCTGATCTTATTGAACGAATTCTTCTATAGTTAATGCAGAGTCATAAACAGCAGCATTTACCACTAATTCAGAGCCCTTCCACTCTACAACTTTACCCATATCAACAAGCCATTTATTAAAGACCGGATCTGTTGCTAACTTATCTTGCCAACCTTCCATTTCTTCAATAGATTCGAATCCAACAGTAAATGCGTGAGAAGTATCGCCATTTCCATAGGTATTTTGTGATAGACCAAGCTGCCCTGGGAACCCATCCATGGAAGCCATCATTTTATTGGTAAGATTGACAACCTTTCCTGCATCAGTGGCATAAAAATTGTGAATCTCCCAAACTCTGTCTTCATTGGAGGCATTTCCCCAAGAAGTGACAAAGGTATGCATTAAATCTGAAGTTGCTTCAGAATTTTGACTTAGAGCACTAAAAAATTCTTGCGAAGCTCTATTTGAAGGATCTAATGATTTAGTTTGAAAAACAGATGCATCAGTCATGCTTGGAAATAGCCAAACTAAGGAATGTGTTGCTGGATTATCTCCATTAGATACATATACATTCAAGTGTACAGACCCATTAAAGTTTTTTTTAACAAAATCACTTTTCATGTATCTGTCAGTTGCAGCAGCAATACTTGCTGCTTTTATTGGATCATCGACTTCTATTTGAAACTCTGCCCAAATTGGAGCAGCATGAGAATATGAAGTGATAATCAAAGAAACTAAAATTAATAGTTTTTTCATAGTTAATATCTCCTATATTAAAAATTAATTATGTATCATTTATTCTTTTTTGAGGAAAATAAATTATTAATTTATTATTTATTAAACTTATTCTATGTCTCTAAAATTTGGTTTCCTTTTTTCAATAAAAGCAGTTACACCTTCTTTAAATACATCTCCATCACAAAGGATTCGTTGAGTATCTCTTTCGTAATCAAGTTGTTCATTAAGAGTGTTTTTAAGAGCATTATCATGAGCCCTGACAATAGCTTTTAACCCTGTAATAGATCCATTAGCTAATTGAATTGCGTACTCTATAGCCTTTTCTTTTAACTCATTATCTGGAAAAACTTCCCAAACCAATCCCCAATTTAAAGCTTTATTTGAGTCTATGTCTTCACCTAAAAGTGCCATTCCGTTTGCTCTTGCTCTACCAAGTAAATTTGGAATTAGCCAAGATGCACCGACATCAGAAATAATTCCTAGTTGTGGACCAAAAACGAGTTTAAATTTTGCAGACTCAGATGCGATTATCAAATCACCACAAAGGGCTAACCCAACTCCTCCTCCAGCAGATATTCCGTTAATTGCAATGACGACAGGCTTTGGACATTCAACAATTTTTCTTACCAAAGGATTAAAACCTATTTCCATTGCATTAGCTGTAGATTCTCCCGGAGACCATTTAGGGTCACTTGGCCAACCACCACCTGCCAAGTCAGCTCCACTGCAAAATCCTCTGCCTTCACCAGTAATAATTACCGACCTGATTGAATTATCGTCATAGATTTCATCAAATGCCTCCAATAAAGCATCTATAAGTTCTTTATTTAAGCTATTCAATACTTCCGGTCTGTTGAGAGTTAATATTGAAACACCCTCTTTCAAATTTTCTTTTTTTAATAGATCAGACATCACCACTCCCTTTTAAAAATTAATAATTAATATTTTAAATATTTTGCACAATATTTACATTAATTCTATTTTACGAATATTACTAATGTTATATATTAGTGAAGTTAATATAGGAGATATTATGAAAAAAATATTAATTTTAATTAGTTTTCTGAGCATACCTTTAATTGCTGGAGACGGACCATTTTTTGGTTTTTTTGGAATTAAAACTCAAAATCCAGCTGGAGTAATTCAAGCTTCAGATCAATTAACCAAGGATTGTCCAAGTGATACTGTAGTTAGAATAATGGCTGAAAATTTGAACGGGGATGACGACACAACACATACTTACGTTGTTTTTTATGAGAATAATGCAGCTTATGTAAAATGGTCTAATCAAGTTCAAACTTGTCCTGGCTGGGGAAAATATTTTCAATCAATGAGTTCTATTTCAGAACAAACAAATCAAGCTTTAGGATTTCCAGTAGTCGGTGGCGGAGATGTAATGAAAGATCAAGTTTTCACTGTTTTCTTACTTAATGTTACTGATCCTTCAGCATACGTAAAAGCCTATACAGAATTAATGGAAGAGCAAACTGCAAATGGTCAGTGTCCAAGTTCTTGGGGGGTTGCATCTTTTGGACCAGGAACTAATCCTGAAAAATATGGAACGCACATGGCATATTGTGGATATCCAGATCTTGCAACAGCAATGGAGTCTGTTAACAATCCTGCTCCTAATAAAGCGTATGCAAAGTTTTTAACTAGAGCTGATAATTTTAGATCTTTAGTAAGATTGAATATGACATCAGTAGCAAAAACATACGATTGATATAAATCTTTAAAAAAAAGAGAGGCTAAGCCTCTCTTTTTTTTGTCTGCTCGGTTCTTAAAAATACAAAAAAACTTAGAGTCGCTAATGAACACAAAATGTGCCAAATACCATGGGGTTGGATTAATGAATCTGAAAAATATAATCCACCAATATTGATCAAGATTACCAAAAATTTCTTGTGGATAGATTCCAAATATTGCAGCAACAAGAAAACCCATAAAACCAGATAGGAATCTCATTCTTTGGCTCCAATATTTAAAAAGGAATTCAGATACTATCCATATACCTATGGAGACACCATAAACGCTAAAGCCAATGCCCATCCCGTCTCCTAAAAACCATCGTCCTAGTCCATACGCAACAATAATGCTGAAATAAACTTTAAAAAAGGTGCTGATACTCCACTTGGCCATAACTTTGAAGTTATATAACCAAGGGATAACAATATACATAACCATACTTAAGTTATCTGCCCAACCGCCCCATTCTGTGTGAGTACCATGCATTAAAAAAGATCCTGGTCCTAAAAAAATGGCTGCAGATGCATATAAAATTGCTATTGGAGTCAGGGTATGGAAAGTATTTATATTTTCTTTGTCTCGATTAAGTACATGAAACATTATCAAGCCAGTTACCATAAAGGCTAAGTTTGTAAGTGTATTAACAGGCTCTCTGAAAATACTATCGCTAACTCTTTCACACCACCTTGATACTCCTCCAATCTCCATTCCTGGCTCAAGAGAAATGCTAATACCTAGAAAAGCAAAAATTCCATAAAAAAGAAGAAATAAGAAACTGGACAGATAAGCAAGACGAATGGCCATAATTAATTATATAGCCATAAGGTCTTTTAAATTAGTAAATATTTACGGAGTTCTCATTACCTCAGGTGGAGTACACTTGAGGATAGAAGTAGTGTTAAGTTCTTCTAACACTAATTTGAGTTTCCTATATTCTGTAACTTCAGGATTTAAACCTACAGAGCTGATTCCGATAAAACTTGTTCCGATCAATGGATCATGTTTTGTTAATCCATAGGTAGAGTAACTAGTGCTTCTGTTAGCGTTTTCTACTACTTTTTCAGATAAATTATTAATTAAATTAGAAATTCTTATCCTGTTTGCTTGCATTTCTGAACAAGACAAGGTTTGAATATCTAAAGGATAGTGCAATGTTTCATCGTTAACTTCACCTTTACCACCATTTTGCTCAATAAAGTCGTCAAGCATAATTGATGCAGATGAATAAGTTGTAACATTCGTTCCAGCACAGTTTGCTAGAACAAATACTAACAAAGGAAGGATCAATACTTTGTTAAATTTTTTCATGTTTATTATCTTCATAAACCCACTCCATGAAGTTTTTTCCTTTATTTTTCTCATTATTGAGAAAAAAGGGAATTTTATTGTCAAAATGACACTTAGTCAAACTAACAAAAACTTATCTATGCAATTTTACTATATTTGAGGTTATAAAGCCTTAATTTATAAAAGATTGATAAGATTTTTAAAAAACTGAAATCTATCATGCTAATTGAAATAACTTAATGTAAAGTATCTTGTCTTTTATGGATATTAATCAAATCATCCTTTCGGCCATACTTTTAGTTATGGTTGTTATGTTTATCTGGGGCAGATTTCGTTACGATGCAGTAGCATTGACAAGTCTTGCAGTTTTAGTGGTTCTTGGTTTTGTTCCAGCTAAAGAAGCATTTGTAGGGTTTGGACATCCAGCAGTTATTACAGTCGCGCTTGTTTTATTGATTAGTAAAGGCCTAGAAGCATCAGGATTGATAGGGAAAATTGGTAATCTTTTGCAGAAAATTGCTAATAGTGAATTTCAGTTCTTAGTCATATTGATGGGTATCGCAGTCATTTTATCCTCTTTTATGAATAACATTGGTGCTATGGCGATGTTATTACCTGTAACTTTAGGTATATGTCAGAAAATGGGCTGGCCCCCTTCTAAATTTTTAATGCCTCTTGCCTTTGCGTCAATTCTTGGGGGAATGAATACAAAAATTGGAACGCCTCCAAATATTATTATTTCCGAATTTAGGGACCAATACTCCGACCAAGGGTTTGAATTTTTTGATTTTGCCTATGCGGGGTTACCTGTGAGTATCGGAGGCGTGATTTTTATCGCATTACTTGGCTTCATTCTTGTTAAAAATAGATCTGGTGATAGTGACTCATCTTCTTTAGTTGATATCAAAGAATATTTAGTTGAACTTGTGATTGATAAAGACAGCGGTCTAATAGGTAAAAAAACTCAAGAACTTATTGGATCAGTAAATGAATCATCTGATGCCAGGGAAGTTTTAAGTAATTTTGAGGTATTAAAAGAATCTCAAATTCTACTTTTAAAAATAAATCCAGAGGAAGTATCAGGACTACAAGATAAGTATGGTCTTTCTCTCAGAACCGAAATTAAAGATCTTGATTCGGGAAGTTTTGGTGAAATTGAAACCATGATTTCTCCTGGATCAAGATTAATAGGAAGAACCATAAGCTACTTTTCAAATATGGTCGGGAGACAGATGGCTGTTCTAGGGTTGTGGAGAAAAGGTACAAATTTTCAAGGAAGCCTTTCTAACGAACATTTCAAGTCAGGAGATGTGTTGTTGATTGCTACGAGAGAAGAGCAAAAAGATACCAGCGAGAAAATGCAAGATCTTGGTTTGATGCCTCTTTGGCAAAGAGAGTTAGATGTAATAAAGGATGATTCTAAAGTTTTACTTTCTCTTGGGTTATTTTCTTTTAGTCTGCTTTTGGTTATCACAAATTTTTTAAATGTCGTCATAGCATTTTTATTATGTGTGTTAGCATTTGTTGCGTCTAAACTACTGAAACCAAACATGCTTTATCGGCATATTGAATGGCCTGTTATTGTATTGCTTGGAGCCATGATTCCTATAGGCGATGCTCTATATGACAGTGGTCTTACAAATATATTAGCAACCGTAATAGCGACTCAATCAATCCAATTTGGTTTAGTTGGTACCCTTGTTATTTTGATGGTAGCTACAATGTGTCTATCCGATGTTATTAATAATGCTGCTACTGCAGTAATTATGGGACCTATATCAGTCACCATTGCAAATCAGCTAGGTCATCCCTCTGAGCCATTTTTGATGTGTGTTGCCATAGGAGCAAGTTGTGCCTTCTTATCTCCTATCGGACATCAATGTAATACTCTGGTAATGGGGCCAGGTAATTATAAGTTTGGAGATTACTGGAAATTAGGTCTTCCTTTAGAATTACTCATAATAGCCATTTCAACACCACTGCTCTTGATATTTTGGTTTTAA
>LULI01001992.1_pt1 | contig 12638 bp, 14 predicted proteins | sample 728191 | NCBI WGS metagenome assembly LULI01 (sample SAMN03860293, study PRJNA289734) | marine metagenome | biome: seawater column; feature: ocean; material: water; isolation source: Red Sea water column Station 169 - depth 50m | place: Saudi Arabia: Red Sea | collected 2011-10-15 | depth 50 m | reverse complement strand
CGGCCGACGAGCAGGCCGATGACCGGGACGACGACCCGGACGACGACCGGGGCGAGCAGGAGCCGGTGGAGGCGAGCGTGGGCGAGCACCCCCGGAATTAGCACCGGGCAGCCGCTGTTGGGCACAATGTCCTGGCTCGGCCCCGGTTCACGCTGCCGCCTCCGACGGCGACCCGGGTCCATCGACGAGAGGAACACCCATGAAGAAGGACATCCACCCGGAGTACGTCGAGACCCAGGTGACCTGCACCTGCGGCAGCACGTTCACCACCCGCAGCACCGCGACCTCCGGCACCATCCGCGCCGACGTGTGCTCGCAGTGCCACCCGTTCTACACCGGCAAGCAGAAGATCCTCGACACCGGCGGCCGCGTCGCCCGCTTCGAGGCCCGCTACGCCAAGGCTGCCAAGAAGTAGCTGTCACCGAGCGCCGGTCCACCCCAGGAGGGGTGGGCCGGCGCTCGTGCTGTCCCCACCCGATCTTCCCGTCCAGCACCGAGGAGCCCGCCCGTGTTCGAGGCCGTCGAGGGGATGCTCGCCGAGCACGGCGACCTCGAGCAGCAGCTCGCCCGTCCCGAGACCCACGCCGACGCGCGGCTGGCCAAGCGGCTCAACCAGCGCTACGCCGCGCTGTCGGCCATCGTCGACACCTGGCGGGAGTGGCAGGGCCTGGGTGAGGCCCTCGAGGCGGCGCGCGAGCTGGCCGGTGAGGATCCCGCCTTCGCCGAGGAGGCCGAGGAGCTGGCCGAGCGACGGGTGGTGACCGAGGAGCGGCTGCGCCGGCTCCTGGTGCCCCGCGACCCGGCCGACGACAAGGACGCCCTGCTCGAGGTCAAGTCCGGCGAGGGCGGGGAGGAGTCGGCCCTCTTCGCCGGCGACCTGCTGCGGATGTACACCCGCTACGCCGAGCAGCGCGGCTGGACCGTCGAGGTGCTGGAGGCGACCGAGTCCGACCTGGGCGGCTACAAGTCCGTGACCGTCGCGGTGAAGGCCAAGGGCACACCGGCGCCCGGCGAGGCGCCGTACGCGCTGCTGAAGTTCGAGGGCGGAGTGCACCGCGTGCAACGCGTGCCCGTCACCGAGTCGCAGGGCCGGGTGCACACCAGCGCCGCCGGCGTCCTGGTCCTCCCGGAGGCCGAGCAGGTCGACGTGAGCATCGACGAGAACGACCTGCGCATCGACGTCTTCCGCTCCAGCGGCCCCGGCGGCCAGAGCGTCAACACCACCGACTCGGCCGTGCGCATCACCCACGTCCCGTCGGGGATCGTGGTGTCCTGCCAGAACGAGAAGTCCCAGCTGCCCGGAGAACCGCATCTCCGACCACCGCACGGGCTACAAGTCCTACAACCTCGACCAGGTCCTCGACGGGGCGCTCGAGCCGGTGCTGGCATCCTGCGTCGACGCCGACATGGCCGCGCGCCTCGCCGCGCTCGAGGAGTGAGGGTGGCCCTCCGACGGGCCCTGCTCGCCGACGCCGCACGCACGCTCGAGGCGGCCGGTGTCGCTAGCCCCGGACCCGACGCTGCCACCCTGCTCGCGCACGTCCTCGGCACCTCGCGCGCCGCGCTCGTGATGGTCGAGGAGGTGGGGGAGGAGCAGGCCAGGACGTACGCCGGACTGGTGACCCGTCGCGCCGCCCGCGAGCCCCTGCAGCACCTCACCGGCACCGCGGCCTTCCGACACGTCGAGCTGGCGGTCGGGCCGGGGGTCTTCGTGCCTCGTCCCGAGACCGAGCTGCTGGCCGGGTGGGCGGTGGAGCGGGCTCAAGCACTCGCCTCGCCGGTGGTGGTGGACCTGTGCACGGGCTCCGGGGCGATCGCGGCGGCGCTGGCCGACGAGGTGCCGCACGCGCGTGTGCACGCGGTGGAGCTGAGCCCGCAGGCGCACGCCTACGCCGAGCGGAACCTCGCCGGGACCGGGGTGGACCTGCGGCTCGGTGACGCGTTCGAGGAGCTTGACGACCTCCTCGGGGCGGTGGACGTGGTGGTCTGCAACCCGCCGTACGTCCCCCTCGAGGCGTGGGAGTCCGTGACGGTCGAGGCACGCGACCACGACCCGCACCTCGCCCTCTTCTCCGGCGACGACGGGCTGGACGCGATCCGGATCCTGGCCCGCCGCGCGGCCGAGCTGCTCCGCCCCGGCGGCGTCCTGGGAGTCGAGCACGCCGACGTGCAGGGCGAGAGCGTCCCCTCGGTGCTGGCGGCGACCGGACGGTGGACCGACGTGCGCGACCACGTCGACCTGGCCGGGCGTGCGCGGTTCGCGACGGCTCGACTGGCACGATGACCCCCATGGAGCGCTACGGCACCGACGGGGACGAGGATCGCGAGAGCGCCATCGAGGCGGCCGCCCTGGCCCTGCAGCGCGGCGGACTGGCCGTCATCCCGACCGACACCGTCTACGGCATCGCCGCCGACGCCTTCGACCCGGCGGCGGTCCGAGCGCTGCTCGCCGCCAAGGGGCGGGGGCGCGAGATGCCCCCGCCGGTCCTGGTCTCGGCGGCCACGACGCTGGACGCGCTCGCCGTCCGGGTGCCCGGCTACGCCCGAGCGTTGGTCGAGGAGTTCTGGCCCGGTCCGCTCACCCTCGTCTGCCACCAGCAGACCTCCCTGCAGTGGGACCTCGGCGAGACGAGGGGCACCGTCGCCGTGCGGATGCCCGACCACGCGCTGGCGCGCGAGGTGCTCGAGCGCACCGGTCCGCTCGCGGTGTCCTCGGCCAACCGGACCGGGATGCCGGCCGCGACCGACGCCGACCAGGCCGAGGACGTGCTCGGCGAGGTCGTCGACGTCATCGTCGACGACGGCGAGTCGCCGGGGGGCGAGGCGTCCACCATCGTCGACGTGACCGGCGGCCAAGGGCGCGTGCTCCGCCTGGGCGCGCTGTCCCTCGAGCAGCTCAACGAGGTCCTCGAACCGCTCGGGGCCACGCTGGTGCTGGAGGGTCCCGACGAGCCGATCCCTTACCTCGGCGGCCTGGCGATGCTCGGCGGGCTGGTCGCGGCCTACCTCGTGGCGCGCGAGCTGCCGTTCCTGTCCACCGGAGCGGGGGAGTTCGTCTTCCGCGACGCCGGTGTGGTCATCGGCGCCGGGGCGCTGATCTGCGCCGTGGGGGTCCTCGACGACCTCTTCGAGCTCGACGCGCTCACCAAGCTGGGCGGCCAGCTGCTGGCCGCGGGGTTCCTGGTCGCGTTCGGGGTCCAGTTCTACTTCTTCACCGTCCCCGGGGGAGAGGTCTTCTCCCTGGACGCGGCCCAGGGCGCGCTGCTCACGGGGTTCCTGGTCATCGCGACTGTCAACGCGGTCAACTTCGTCGACGGGCTCGACGGGCTCGCGGCGGGCGTGGTCGGCATCGGCGCCCTGGCCTTCTTCCTCTACTGCTACCAGCTGACCTCGATCAACGACACCTCGCGGGCGACGACCGCAGCCCTGCTGACGGTCGCGCTCGCCGGGGCGTGCGCGGGCTTCCTCCCGCACAACATCAACCCCGCCCGACTGTTCATGGGCGACTCGGGTTCGATGCTCATCGGGCTCGTGCTGTCGGCCGGCGCCGTGACCCTGACCGGCCAGTTCAACGAGGTGGACCTGTCCCAGGGGAGCGGCTCCGGCGGCGACGCCAGCCTGGTGCTGCTCCTGCCGATCCTGCTCCCGGTCGCCATCTTGGTGGTGCCGCTCCTCGACCTGGTGCTCGCCGTCGTGCGCCGGACCAGGGCCGGTCGCTCGCCGTTCGCCCCGGACAAGCAGCACCTGCACCACCGTCTGCTCGAGATCGGGCACTCCCAGCGTCGCGCCGTCTTCATCATGTGGCTCTGGGCCGGCCTGGTGGCCTTCGGCACCGTCCTCGTCAGCCTCTACTCCGGGCCGGTCGTGGTCGGCGGGGTCGTCGCGGGGACGCTGCTGACGGTCGCGTTCACCTTCCTGCTGCCGAGGCTGCACCGCCCGGGCGTCGAGGCTTGAACGATCCACTTGCCAGCCCTCAGGGGCGCTTGTGATAGTTTTCACGAGCGTTCGGGGGTCCCCTCCGGGCCCGCTCGCCGGGTTCCGGCAGACCCCCTCCCCGACAACGACAAGGCCGCCCCCGGTGTCGTCGCGATCGGGCTGCTGTTCGGGTCGACCACCGTCGACCTGGTCGCCGGAGCGATGCCGTCGGCCTCGCTGCTCGTGGCGATGATGACCTACGGCCTCCAGCTCGCCGTGCTCACGGCGTTCCTGGTCAGCGCCAGCGCCGCTCCCTTCTTTGCCCCGGCGGCGCAGCGTCGCTGGCTCTTCGCCGGTCTCGGCGCCGTCCTCCTGGCCTGGATGGTCGGCCAGGTGGTCGCGGCGATGAAGGTGCGGATCCCCGTCTACGAGCTGCCCGAGTCCGGCGCGGAGAGCGGTTCGGGGACCGCGATGGACCGGACTGGGTCGGCATGAGCAGCGGCTGCTATCGTCCGGATCGCCATGGCGCCGCACGACACGTCCCCCGACCGCACGGTCGAGCCGTCGCCGGACCCCTGGCAGGCGTTCGGCTCCCTGGGAGCGGGCGTCCTGCTGTACGGCGGGGCCGGCTGGCTGGCCGATCGCTGGTTGGAGACCGGGTTCCTGCTGCCGCTGGGGCTCGTGCTCGGGGCCGTGCTCGGGTTCTACACGGTGATCAAGCGCTTCGGTGGCAGCCCGGCTGGCACCGCTCAGGACAGCACGACCCAGACCCAGGACCGGCCGTGACGGCCGGGACCCCGCAGTTGCACTCCGCGGCCGGCCTGCCGGTGCGCACGACGACGGACACGAAGGAGACAGGGCGTTGAACGCTGGCACCCTCGCGGTGATCAAGGCTGAAGGCGGGTTCACGCCCCCCGGGCCGGCTGACTTCGATCTGCCGCCCATCTTCGCCGAGGTGACCAAGCCGATGGTGATGATCAGCCTGTCTGTGCTGCTCATCTTCGGTCTCTTCTACGCGATGTCGCGTCGCGCGGAGGTGGTCCCCGGCCGCCTGCAGTTCGCGGGTGAGTTCGTCTACTCGGGCGTGCGCAACTCCGTGGCGCGCGAGTCCATCGGGTCCGAGCACTTCATGAAGTTCGTGCCGTACCTCTTCTCCCTCTTCCTGTTCGTCCTGGTGAACAACTACTTCGGGATGATCCCGCTGGTGCAGTTCCCGACGTTCAGCCACTCCGGCTACGCCTACGGGCTCGCCGTGCTGTCCTGGCTGCTCTACAACGGCGTCGGGATCTGGAAGCACGGCGCCCTGGGCTACCTCAAGCACGTGGCGGTCCCCGCCGGCGTCGGCGGCGCGATGCTGCTGCTGATCGTCCCGCTGGAGATCCTGTCCAACATCGTCGTGCGGCCCGTGACGCTGGCGCTGCGACTCTTCGCGAACATGTTCGCCGGCCACCTGCTGCTGATCCTGTTCGCCCTCGGCGGGGAGTACCTCCTCTTCGAGGCCGACGTCACGGCCCTGAACCTCCTCGGCGGGGTCGGCGCGATCGTGATGTTCTTCCTGGTCAGCGCCCTGGAGCTGCTGGTGATGTTCCTCCAGGCCTACGTCTTCACGCTGCTCACCGCGATGTACGTCGCCGGAGCGGTCTCCGAGGAGCACTGAGCCGGGTCCCACCCGCTCGACTCCCCACCGAACCCCACAACTTCATATCGTCAGCACCACCCCTACGAGTCCCATCGACGCACCCATGCGTCACGACGAAAGGAAAGCTGTGACCGGCTCTCTGAACATGCTCGGCTACGGCGTCGCCACCATCGGCCCGGCCATCGCCGTGGGTCTGATCTTCGCCGCCTACATCAACGGCGTCGCGCGTCAGCCCGAGGCGCAGGGTCGCCTGCAGTCGATCGCGATCCTCGGCTTCGCGCTCGCCGAGGCGCTGGCCATCATCGGTATCGCGCTCGCGTTCGCGATCTCCTGACCTTCTCGCTCGACCGGACCGACCTCAACGAGGTGACACATGACTGACTCCATCCGTGCCGCGGAGGAGCTGAACCCGCTGGTCCCGCACCTGTCGGAGATCATCCTGGGAGCCGCGTGGTTCCTGATCCTCCTGGTGCTCATCTGGAAGTTCGTCGTGCCGAACTTCGAGAAGGCCTACGCCGAGCGCACCGCCGCCATCGAGGGCGGCATCGCCCAGGCCGAGACCAAGCAGGCGGAGGCCGACGCGAAGCTCGCCGAGCTCGAGTCGCAGCTCTCCGAGGCCCGGCACGAGGCCGCGCGCATCCGTGAGGAGGCGCGCGAGCAGGGTGCGGCGATCATCGCCGAGATGCGCCAGCAGGCGCAGGAGGAGTCGGCTCGCATCGTCGAGCACGGCAAGACGCAGATCGAGGCCGAGCGCCAGCAGGCGGTCACCTCCCTGCGTGCCGAGGTCGGCGCCCTCGCCACGGGTCTGGCGGGACGGATCGTCGGGGAGAGCCTGGACGACGAGGCTCGCCAGAGCCGGGTCGTCGAGCGCTTCCTCGCCGACCTCGAGTCCGGGACGCCGGGGGTCAACTGACATGACCTCGGACTTCCGCGGAGCATCGGCAGACGCCGTCGCGACGCTCACCGGTGAGCTGGAGACCGCGGTCTCCGGCTCGCCGGAGTCCGCCCTGCGGGTCGCGGGCGACCTCTTCCCGGTCGCCTCGACCCTCCGGGCGGAGGGCGCCTTCCGCCGCTTCGCCACCGACGCCTCGATCCCGGACGAGGCGAAGGGTGGCCTCGTGGCCGAGGTGCTGGGCGGCAACCTCAGCGTGGTGGCCACCGTCCGCTCGGCGGCCTCCGACTCCCACCGTCTGGCCGACGAGCTGTTCGCCGTCGCCCAGACCGTCAAGGACAACCCCGCCCTGCGCGATGGTCTGTCCGACCCGGGTCGCTCGGTGGCCGACAAGTCACGACTGGTCGACGACCTGCTCGCGGGCAAGGCGTTGGCCTCGACGGTGTCGCTGGTCAAGCAGGCCCTCCACGGCACCTACCGCACCGTCGGGGTGGCGCTGAACGAGTACCAGAAGGTCGCGGCCTCGGTCGCCGGGGAGAACGTCGCCACCGTCCGCGTGGCCCGTGCCCTCAGCGACGCCGAGCGGCAGCGTCTCGCCGACACCCTGTCGCGCCAGTACGGCCGGCCGGTGCACCTGAACACCATCGTCGACCCGGACGTCCTCGGCGGCATCCGCGTGGAGATCGGCGACGACGTCATCGACGGGACCGTCTCGGCCCGCCTCGACGACGCCCGTCGTCTGCTCGCCGGCTGACCCCACCCACTCCAGGACCACCCAGACTTCCGCCCGCACCGGGCACGAGCACACAAGAGAGAAGGCACGAGAATGACGGAGCTCTCCATCCGTCCGGACGAGATCCGCGACGCGCTGCAGAAGTACGTCGCCGACTACCAGACCGACGCGGCCAGCCGCGAGGAGGTCGGCACCGTGGCCAACGAGCTGCTGGAGTTCGAGGACGGCACCCTGGGCCTGGCCCTGAACCTCGACACCCGCGAGATCGGCGTCGTCATCCTCGGTGACTTCGACAAGATCGAGGAGGGCCAGACGGTGCGTCGCACCGGCGAGATCCTCTCGGTCCCCGTCGGCGACGGCTTCATGGGCCGCGTCGTGGACCCGCTGGGCAAGCCCATCGACGGCCTCGGCGAGATCGAGTCCGCCGGCCGCCGCGCCCTTGAGCTGCAGGCGCCCACCGTGGTCCAGCGCAAGTCGGTCCACGAGCCGCTCGCCACCGGCATCAAGGCCATCGACGCGATGACCCCGATCGGCCGTGGCCAGCGTCAGCTGATCATCGGCGACCGTGCGACCGGCAAGACCACGATCGCCATCGACACGATCATCAACCAGAAGCAGAACTGGGAGTCCGGCGACCCGACCAAGCAGGTCCGCTGCATCTACGTCGCCATCGGCCAGAAGGGCTCGACCATCGCCTCGGTGCGTGGCGCGCTCGAGGAGGCCGGCGCCCTGGAGTACACCACCATCGTGGCGGCTCCCGCGTCGGACTCGGCCGGCTTCAAGTACCTCGCGCCCTACACCGGCTCGGCCATCGGCCAGCAGTGGATGTACGACGGCAAGCACGTCCTGATCGTCTTCGACGACCTGACCAAGCAGGCCGAGGCCTACCGCGCCGTGTCGCTGCTGCTGCGTCGCCCGCCGGGCCGCGAGGCCTACCCCGGTGACGTCTTCTACCTGCACAGCCGCCTGCTCGAGCGCTGCGCGAAGCTCTCCGACGACCTGGGTGCGGGCTCGATGACCGGTCTGCCGATCATCGAGACCAAGGCCAACGACGTCTCGGCGTTCATCCCGACCAACGTCATCTCCATCACCGACGGCCAGATCTTCCTGCAGTCGGACCTCTTCGCGTCCAACCAGCGTCCCGCCATCGACGTGGGCATCTCGGTCTCGCGCGTCGGCGGTGCCGCCATGACGAAGGCGATGAAGAAGGTCACCGGTTCGCTCAAGGTCGACCTCGCGCAGTTCCGCGCCATGGAGGCCTTCGCGATGTTCGCCTCCGACCTCGACGCCGCCTCGCGCCAGCAGCTGGCCCGTGGTCAGCGCCTGATGGCGCTGCTCAAGCAGCCGGCCTACTCGCCGTACCCGCTCGAGGAGATGACGGTCTCGCTGTGGCTGGGCACCACCGGCCGCCTCGACCGCGTGCCCGTCGAGGACGTCATCCGCTTCGAGCACGAGTTCATCGACTTCCTCAAGCGGAGCCACGAGGGCATCCTCGCCGGCATCCGCGAGACGACGAAGTTCGAGGACGAGGACGCCCTGGCTGCGGCCTACGACTCCTTCACCGACCAGTTCGAGACCTCCGAGGGCGGCAGCATCAAGGCCGGTCGCGAGGAGGCCGAGGCGATGGAGGACGACGAGCTCGGCCAGGAGCAGATCGTCAAGCAGAAGCGGGGCTGATCCCACATGGCCGTATCGCTGCGTGAGTACCGCGCGCGGATCAAGTCGACCGAGTCGATGAAGAAGATCACGCGCGCCATGGAGCTCATCGCTGCCTCGCGCATCATCAAGGCGCAGCAGCGGGCCCAGGCGGCCGCGCCCTACGCCCGGGAGCTGACACGTGCGGTGTCGGCGGTGGCGACGTTCTCCGACGTCGACCACCCGCTGACCAAGGAGGAGGAGAACCCCAAGCGGGCCGCCGTCCTCATCGTGACCAGTGACCGGGGTCTGGCCGGCGCCTACTCCTCCGCGGTGCTCAAGGAGGCCGAGCGCCTCGCCGAGCGCCTCCGCGAGGAGGGCAAGGAGATCGACACCTACATCTGCGGCCGGAAGGGCGAGGCGTACTTCAAGTTCCGCCAGCGTCCGATCGAGCAGGCGTGGACCGGGTTCTCCGACCAGCCGTCCTACGACGTGGCGGCCGAGATCGGTGGCACGCTCATCGAGTCGTTCCTCAAGGAGCAGGGCGAGGAGGGTGACGTGGACGAGGTGCACGTCGTCTACACGCGCTTCGTCTCCATGCTCAACCAGGAGCCGACCGCGGTGCGGTTGCTCCCGCTCGAGGTCGTGGAGGGCACTGAGCCCCCCGCGGAGAGCGAGCTGCTGCCGCTGTACGAGTTCGAGCCCTCCGCCGAGGAGGTGCTCGACGGGCTGCTGCCGCAGTACGTCCAGTCCCGGATCTTCTTCTGCCTGCTGCAGGCGGCCGCCTCCGAGCTGGCCGCCCGCCAGAAGGCGATGAAGGCCGCCACGGACAACGCCGAAGAGCTGATCAAGAAGTACACCCGCATCGCCAACCAGGCCCGCCAGGCCGGCATCACCCAGGAAATCAGCGAGATCGTCGGTGGCGTCAACGCGCTCGCCGACGCGAACGCCGGCGCCGAGTAACCCGGCCGAACAACGGAGTAGAGACATGACTGCCACCATCGAAGAGACCACCCAGGCCGGCGGCGCCAGCGTCGGTCGCATCGCCCGGGTGATCGGCCCGGTCGTCGACGTGGAGTTCCCCGTCGACGCCATGCCCGACATCTACAACAAGCTCACCGCGGAGATCACCCTCGGCGGGGAGACCTCCACGCTCCCGCTCGAGGTCGCCCAGCACATCGGTGACGGCATGGTGCGCGCGATCTCGCTGAAGCCGACCGACGGCCTGGTCCGCGGCGGCCAGGTCGTCGACACCGGCGAGCCCATCACGGTGCCCGTCGGCGACGCGACGCTCGGCAAGGTCTTCAACGCCACCGGCGACGTGCTGAACCTCGCCGAGGGCGAGACCTTCGAGGTCAACGAGCGGTGGGGCATCCACCGCAAGGCCCCGGCCTTCGACCAGCTGGAGTCGAAGACCCAGATGTTCGAGACCGGCATCAAGGTCATCGACCTGCTCACCCCTTACGTCCAGGGCGGCAAGATCGGCCTGTTCGGCGGCGCGGGCGTCGGCAAGACCGTGCTCATCCAGGAGATGATCGCGCGTGTGGCCCGCGACCACGGTGGTGTGTCGGTGTTCGCCGGCGTCGGCGAGCGCACCCGTGAGGGCAACGACCTGATGGTCGAGATGGAGGAGGCGGGCGTCCTCGGGCAGACCGCGCTCGTCTTCGGCCAGATGGACGAGCCGCCGGGCACGCGTCTGCGCGTCGCGCTCTCCGCGCTGACCATGGCGGAGTACTTCCGTGACGTCCAGAAGCAGGACGTGCTGCTGTTCATCGACAACATCTTCCGCTTCACCCAGGCCGGTTCCGAGGTCTCGACCCTCCTGGGTCGCATGCCCTCCGCGGTGGGCTACCAGCCCAACCTCGCCGACGAGATGGGTGTGCTCCAGGAGCGCATCACCTCCACGCGTGGTCACTCGATCACCTCGCTGCAGGCGATCTACGTGCCCGCCGACGACTACACCGACCCGGCGCCGGCGACCACCTTCGCCCACCTGGACGCGACCACCGAGCTCTCGCGCGAGATCGCCTCGCTCGGCATCTACCCCGCGGTGGACCCGCTGACGTCGACCTCGCGCATCCTCGACCCGCAGTACATCGGTCGTGAGCACTACGACTGCGCGATCCGCGTCAAGCAGATCCTCCAGCGCAACAAGGAGCTGCAGGACATCATCGCGATCCTCGGTGTGGACGAGCTCTCCGAGGAGGACAAGGTCATCGTGAGCCGGGCGCGCCGCATCCAGCGCTTCCTCTCGCAGAACACCTACGTCGCCAAGCAGTTCACCGGCATCGAGGGCTCCACCGTCCCGGTGGCCGACACCATCGAGGCCTTCAACAAGATCGCCGACGGCGAGTACGACCACGTGGCCGAGCAGGCCTTCTTCATGTGCGGCGGCCTCGACGACGTGGAGAAGAACTGGGCCGACATCCAGAAGGGTCTCTGATGGCCGCCGAGCTCGGCACGGGACTGCAGGTCGTCCTGGTCGCCGCCGACCGGACCGTGTGGTCCGGCGAGGCGTCGATGGTCATCGCCCGCACCGTCGACGGTGACCTGGGAGTGCTGCAGGGGCACGCGCCCCTGCTCTCCCTGCTCACCGACGCCGCGGTCGAGATCAGCACCCCGGACGGTGGTCGTGCCTCGGCCCGGATCCGCGCCGCCGAGAAGGCGAGCTGACCGAGCCGGTCGTCGTGCCCACCCACCGTCCCGCTAGGGTGACCCCCAACCGGGACGGTGGGTGGTCTCATTTCCCGGGTCGTCCGGGAGGGGGAGTGCGGTGCCGCTGTGGCAGTGGCTGCTCGACATCGCCGGCGCCCTCCTCGTGCTGGCGCTGCTGTACGCCGTCGCGCTGGTCGTGCGCCGACGCGTGATCGCCCGCTCGGGGGGCACCTTCGAGCTCTCCCACCGGGTGCGGTCGGGTCGCCCCGGCCGCGGCTGGCTGCTGGGCGTGGGCCGCTACTCCGAGGAGCGGCTGGAGTGGTTCCGGATCTTCTCGCTCTCGCCCCGTCCCAAGCGCTCCTGGGTCCGCGACGAGCTGACCTACGTCGGTCGTCGTGAGTCGGAGGGCGCCGAGCAGGTCTCGCTGTTCCCCGACCACGTGGTGATCTCCTGTCGCTCCGCGCAGGGTGAGATCGAGCTGGCGATGAGCCCCGGCACTCTCACCGGGTTCCAGGCCTGGCTCGAGGCGCGGACACCCGGCGCGGAGATGCCCGGGTCGCGGGGCACCCGCCGCTAGTGCGACGCTTGATCATTTGACCGGTAAACAACCGAGGGTCATCATGGCGTGGTGAGCACCCCGACCGTGACGCGCCGCGAGCCGCTGGCGCCTGCGCTGCTGACCGCACGCAACGCGGTGGCGCTCTCCTTCGCCCTCAACGGGCTGGTCTTCGCCTCCTTGGTGTCGCGACTGCCCGACCTGCGTGAGCGCCTCGAGCTCAGCAACGGCGGGCTCGGCACGCTGCTGCTGGCGATCTCGTGCGGGTCCCTGCTGGCGCTGCCCAGCACCGGCCGGGTCATCGAGCGGATCGGTGCCGGGGCGACCGTGCACGCGGGCGTGCTGGCCGACACGGTGGGTCTCTCCGCGGCGGCCCTCGGCGCGGTCCTGGGCAGCGTGCCCCTGGCCGCCCTCGGGCTCTTCGTCCACGGGGTGGGCATCGGGGTCTGGGACGTCGCGATGAACGTCCAGGCCGCCGAGGTCGAGCGTCGGATGCGCCGTACCGTCATGCCGCGCTTCCACGCGGGCTGGAGCGCGGGTTCCCTGGCCGGTGCCGGGCTCGGGGTCGTGGTGATCGCCCTCGGGACGCCGCTGCTGGCCCACCTGCTGCTCG
>LULI01002198.1_pt1 | contig 12686 bp, 11 predicted proteins | sample 728191 | NCBI WGS metagenome assembly LULI01 (sample SAMN03860293, study PRJNA289734) | marine metagenome | biome: seawater column; feature: ocean; material: water; isolation source: Red Sea water column Station 169 - depth 50m | place: Saudi Arabia: Red Sea | collected 2011-10-15 | depth 50 m | reverse complement strand
GGCCAGATAACAACTGAGGCAGGAATTCAAGCAGACCTTTTCAAAGATTTATATGTATCTATTGGAGATAATTTACAATCTAATATTTGGTCTTTTAAGGTTCAAATTAAACCTTTTATCCGTTGGATTTGGCTAGGTGCTCTTTTGATCGCAATTGGTAGTTTCTTGGCGGGAGTGAGACAATTTAAAAGAAGATGAAAAAAATTATAGACGCATTACCCCTTGTTGTTTTTGCCTCATTAATCATTGTACTTTTCTCTTTTTTAAGCGACAGAGATGATCAGTTAGAAACAGCACTTATAGATAGCTCCTTTCCAGAATTCAAACTTGGATCATTATCAGACGAATCTAGGGTGTTGACCAAGCAAGACATAATTAAATTACCAGCTTTGATAAATGTTTGGGCTACTTGGTGCATAGCGTGTAGGGTTGAGCATCCTTTTTTAATGAAATTAAAAGAGGAATCAAGACTTACAATATACGGCTTAAATTACAAAGATAATAAATTAAAAGCTCTTGATTTACTTGAAAGAGATGGAAACCCGTTCGAATTTTCTATATATGATTTTGAAGGCAGATTAGCCATTGATTTGGGAGTATATGGGGCACCTGAAACTTTCTTTATTGATAAAAATGGTCTTATTCGAGAGAGGCATGTTGGTGTAATAGATGAAAAGGTGTGGGAAGAAAAATTTTCTAAATACCTCGATGAATAAACTCATTTTCTTTTTATTATTTCTCATTTGCTCTATGCATATTAGTGTTGAGGAGAAAGTAAATTATGACAATGAGGCATATCCTTTTGCTAGTGAGGCTCAAGAGTCATTATTTTATTCTCTTCTAAATGAGTTAAGGTGTCCTAAATGCCAAAGTTCAAATCTTGCAGGTTCTAATTCACCTATTTCAAATGATTTGAAGCGAGAAGTTTATGAATTAGTGGTAGAAGGTAAATCCTCTAAACATATTAAAGATCATTTAGTTGATAGATACGGTAATTTCATAATCTATAATCCGCCTATTGAGCCAGCTACATATGCATTATGGTTCGGTCCATTCATTTTGATACTCCTATCGGTGTTAGTAATTATTTTTGTTAGGAAAAGAATAATTTAATGAGCTATATCTATTTTTTTTTAATCATATTTATTCCTTTGTACGCTCTATTAGTTAAAAAGGATGATTTTTTTAAATTTAATATCAAAATAATTATTGTTGGATTAGTTTCAGTTTCTTCTTTGCTAGTTTATGAAAATATACTTTCTGATGGATCTCTAGAATTAGCTTATCAGAAACAATCATTGGATATATTTCTTGGAGAAGATAAGCAAAAAAAAGAAAATAAAAGAGAAGAAGTAAATAACTTGATTACTCAGCTTGTTAAAAAAAAAGATGTTGAGCCAGGAGAATTATACATTCTTGCACGTCAGCTAAAGAACATTGATGAATTTATCCTTTCTAGAGAACTTTATAAGGAGATTTACAATAGATTTGGTGATGATTTGGACGGGCAAGTAGTTGCTGAATATGCCCAAGTATTGTTCATGAGTGCCGGTAGGAAATTTAGTGACACTGTATATATTTTGTTAGAAGAAGCACTTAAAAAAAATCCAAATAATCCTTCAGCCTTAACTCTAAAGGGTTTAGCTGAACTTGAAAAAAGTAATCCTCAATTGACTATTGAATTATGGAACAAAGCTATTCCCATGTTGAATTCTGAGAAAGAGAAAGATGATTTAAAGTCGCTCATTGAAGCAGTAAAAAAAAGAAAAAATCAGTAGTTTCCTAAGCATATATAGACTAAAATTTCTAGGCAAATGAAAGTTAATTTTGTTTCATTCATGCCTTTATTCAAGGCATTGGTTTCTTACCCCCTAAAGGAATTACAATTATGAGACTCAATTCTATCAAGCTTTCTGGTTTCAAATCTTTCGTTGATCCAAGTCATGTATTGTTGGCCCAAATGGTTGTGGGAAATCTAATGTTATAGATGCCGTTCGTTGGGTTCTAGGTGAGAGTTCGGCAAAAAATTTGAGAAGTGATTCTATGACTGATGTAGTTTTTAATGGCTCATCTTCAAGAAAACCAGTCTCAAAAGCTTCAGTAGAATTATTTTTTGACAATAAAGAGGGACGGATAGGTGGAGAATTCTCAAGTTATAGTGAAATCTCTGTAAGGCGGAGTTTAGAATTAGATGGTCAATCTAATTATTATTTAAACGGAACAAGCTGCAGAAAAAAAGATATAACTGACGTTTTCTTAGGTACAGGATTAGGACCTAGATCGTATGCAATCATTGAACAAGGAATGATATCGCAATTAGTCAGCGCTAAACCTGAAGAAATGAGAGGCTACATAGAAGAAGTAGCTGGCATCTCAAGATACCTTGAGAGAAAAAAAGAAACCGAATCAAGAATAAAAAGAACTAAGGAAAACTTATCAAGACTAGATGATTTGAGGGAAGAGATTACGAGATTGTTGTTCAAACTCCAGAGACAAGCTAAGGCTGCAGAAAAATATCATGAGCTAAGAAAAGCTGAGACGCAAGCCCAATTAGTGCTTTTAGGTTCAAAATGGAGAGATGTTTCATCAGCACTAATAGTAAAAGAACAGGAAGTTAAGAATCAGGAACTCAAAGTCGAAGAGATAAATTCTGAAAAAAATACATCTGACAGCGAGATTATTAAACTAAGGGCAAAGCAAATTGAGCTGCAGACAGCATTAGATAAAGTTCAACAAGAGTTTTATAGTTTCGGTGCAGATATATCAAGAACAGAACATGATATTTCCCTTAAAAAAGATAGAGTTAATGAAATAAATGAAAAAATTTCTACGAATTCAATTCTTATTGATGCAAGATCTAAGGATTTGCAAAATCTTGAAGAGAGTAAATCATCTGCTCAGAAAGAACTCATTAATATTGAAAAGGAATTACAGTTTCTTAAAGAATCGGGTGACGAGGAATCTAATAAAGCTGAGGCTAAGAAAATCGAAGGTTCTTGGCTGGTATTCATAACTCAAACTAAAAACTTAATAGCAGATCTTTCTAGTGCTATTGAAAATGTACAGTCCAAGTTATTCAAAAAAGAATCAATAGAAGATGAATTTGCAAAGGTAGATTCTATTCGGAAGGAGATAAGTCATCTAGAATCTGAACCTGTAAAGTTGACTAAGTTGACTCAAGATTTTTTGATTAATGCATCTGAAGGTGCGAAGCAACAAAGAATTAACTTAATTGATAAAACAGATAAGTATGCAGAATTACAGGCAAAACTTGCTTCACTAAATTCTGAAGGGTCTCATTTAGATGGGAAGATGCATGATCTAAAAAAAGAAAATTCAAAACTCGAAGTCGAGTTAAATGAATTGAAGGAACCAATCAGTCAAATACAAAAGAAGTTAGATTCACTTTTATCAGATAGACTAAAGGTTGAAGACAGATTACTACAATCAAGGAAAGATATTGAAGAATGTAATGCCTCTATACATAACATTGAAAGAGAAAAAATCGAGAAAGAACAGGCCGCTATAACACTTAGGGAATTACTAGAAAATCTTAGGTTAGACCGACAAGCCTCTAAGATTGAACAAGAGAATATTGAATCGCAAGTTGTTGGTTTAAATGGAAATCTCTCAAAAATAAAAGAAGATATAGACAAAGACAAAACAGTGGAGAACTATGCTGCTGAGTTAGAGCAAATAGAATTAAAGATATCTAGATTGGGAGCAATAAATCTAGTAGCAATGGAAGAATATGACCAAGAGTTAAAAAGAAAAACATTACTTGATGAGCAACATAAAGAACTTATGGAAGCTCTAGAAACTCTAGAAAGTGCCATAACTAAAATAGATAAAGAGACTCGTACCACTTTTAAAGATACTTTTGATAAATTGAACAAAAGTCTTTCTCTTTCTTTCCCAAAATTATTTGGGGGAGGTCATGCTGAATTGGTAATGTTGGGAGATGATTTACTAACTTGTGGAATAGGAATTACTGCAAGACCACCAGGCAAAAAGAATGCAAGCGTTTCTCAATTGTCAGGTGGCGAGAAGGCACTCACTGCAATAGCTACTGTCTTTGCTTTTTTTGAACTTAATCCAGCCCCTTTTTGTCTTCTTGATGAGGTAGATGCACCTTTAGATGATCTCAATACCATGAGATTTATCGACCTTGTTGAGGAAATGTCCCAGAGAGTCCAGTTTGTTTACATCACCCACAACAAGATCTCTATGGAAAAAAGTAAGCACCTTATGGGAGTTACAATGCAAGAGCCTGGTGTTTCTAGATTGGTAGCAGTTGATGTAGATCAAGCTGTAGAAATGGCTGCAAGTTAATATGTTTAATCTAGCAGAAATTCTTACATTACTTATTGGCTGTCTATTAGCATTAGTCTTCATAGACGGGATTAGACGAGCTTTAAGAATTAAAAGAAGTAAGCTGAAAGTTGATCTAATCAATCCCTCATCTGAAGAAAGTTTAGATTTCGTAGAGGAATGGCAGGGATATGAAGATATGGAAGAAAATGAAGTTTTGTCTTCAGAAGTTACTGTCGAAGAGGCTTTAGATATTTCTCCTGCTATAAACTTAAATATCATTCATCTTCATGATGAGCGTGATTATGTATTTTCTAAGTCTTCACTATCTCAAGCCTTAGTTTTTTATAACTATAGATTTGAAGATAAAGGTATATTTACAATACTTGATTCAGACGATGCCCCGGCATTTACTATCTTGAATGGCAAGAACCCTGGTATCTTCTCTGAATCTATTAAATCTAATGATATTGCTTTAGTTCTAGACCCACAAAACCTAACCAATCCAATTGAATCTTTTGAGCTGTTCATCGAGGTTTCTCAAATCATACAGGAAACCTTTCAATGCCAAATCTTGGATGAAGATCGGAACTTTATGACCAAACAAATGATTGAACATATGAAAAATCAATTTCATGAATATCAAAGGCAATTTCTTGCTTCTGCTAGTTAGTTCAATTATTGATGAAAGATAGTCCTAAGATCAAAGAAAGGGTACTCGAACTCCATAAACTTATAAATCTCCATTCTTATAACTATCATTCTTTGGATGAACCTTCTATTGAGGATCATCAATATGATGCTCTGTTTAATGAGCTACTCGATTTGGAAGACAAATTTCCAAAATATCAATTTTCTTTTTCTCCTTCCCAAAGAGTCGGCGGCAAGCCTCTTGATGGTTTTAAGAAAATAGAACACTTGACTCCTATGCTTTCTTTAGACAATGCATTTAATGATGATGATATGGAAGACTTTAATAAACGCATCCTGGAGAGGCTACTTGTCGAAGGCAACATAAGCTTTTCATGCGAACCTAAGTTAGATGGAATTGCAGTAAATCTGCTATACAAAAGCGGTCACCTAGATATAGCTAGTACTAGAGGGGATGGAAAGATTGGCGAAGACATCACTCATAATATAAGAACCATCAATTCAATACCCCTCTCACTTATAGGTGATAATTCTGACCTGCCAAGCCTCATAGAGATAAGGGGAGAAGTTTTTATCGAAAAAAAGGATTTTGATCTGGCAAATAAAAAAGCAATCAAAGAAGGAGAAAAAACTTTTGCCAATCCTAGAAATGCTGCGCCCATGGTATTGGTTATATTGAAGAAGGAAACTTTAAGCTTCCTGACTCTCAATCAGAGTTGTTAAAACAATATCAATCATGGGGACTCCCAATTAATCCTTTCAGTGATGTGGCTGATGATTTAAAAGCTTGTGAAGAATATTTTCGTAAAATTTCGAATGAGAGAGATAATCTTCCGTACGAAATTGATGGCATAGTGTTCAAAGTCAATAACCTAGATAAGCAAATTTCTTTGGGACAGGTCTCTAGGGCACCCAGATGGGCCATTGCCAGAAAATTTCCTGCTGAAGTAGGAACTACCATAGTAAAAAAAATTTATTATCAGGTTGGAAGAGTAGGTGGGATAACGCCTGTAGCCGAATTTGCTCCTGTCAATATTGGAGGAGTTACCGTTTCACATGCCAGCATTCATAATTTTGATGAGATAGATCGATTAGATGTAAGGGAAGGTGATACAGTCGATATTAAAAGAGCTGGAGATGTCATACCTCAGATAATTTCTGTGGATTTGGATAAGAGAAAAAAGGGATCTTCAAAAGTATCTTTACCAAAAAGATGCCCATCTTGTAATACTGATTTAGTAAAAATAGACGGGGAGGCTATCTTAAGATGTACCATGGGACTCGATTGCCCTGCACAAAGAATTGGAGCTTTAATACATTTTGTTTCAAGAAATGCTTTAAATATTGATGGCCTAGGCGAAAGAATCATTGAATTATTGGTAGATAAAAATTTAGTATTAAATTTCGCCGACTTATTTAGATTAGAAATAAAGGATATTGTCGATCTTGAAGGGTTTGGTGAGAAGTCAGCTACTAATTTAATTCGTTCTATTCAAGAAAGTAGAGATACTACTTTACCTAGATTTATATATTCACTTGGAATAAGGGAGGTTGGTGAAGCAACAGCTATGAACTTAGCTTTAAATTTTAATAATATAACTAATTTTCTATCAGCAAAAGAAGAGGATTTATTAGAGATAAATGATATAGGTCCGGTTGCATCTAATTTCATAAAAGAATTTCTAGCCATAGAGGAAAATATAAGTTTAGTTAGAGACTTAATTACTTTAGGAGTCAATCCTAAAGCAGTGGAAATCAAAGGGGATAATCCTTTTAGCTCAAAATCAATAGTCATTACAGGTTCGTTTAATGGCATAGCAAGGAGTCAGCTGAAGGAAGAATTGATAAGAGTAGGGGCGAAGGTTTCTAGTTCTGTATCTAGTAAGACTGAATTTTTGATTGCGGGAGAAAAACCCGGTTCAAAACTAAAAAAAGCCTCTGACCTTAACATTCCAATTCTTGATGAAGAAGAGGCCTTAAAGATTCTGGACAGTTAGATGTATAAAGTATTCACTAGTATTTTCATTTTAATAATGTTGAATGCTTGTGCATCAAATAGCCCTCCAAGCACCACCACAGATGTTTGTAAGATCTTTAAAGAAAGATACAGCTGGTATAAAGCTGCAAAGAAGACTGAGAAAAGATGGAAAATTCCAGTTTCTGTTTCAATGGCCATTATCAAACAAGAATCAAGCTTTAGGGCTGACGCACTACCAGAGAGAAGAAAGCTTTTAGGTTTTATACCTTGGAAAAGAGTTACTAGTGCTAGAGGTTATGCTCAGGCAGTTGATGGCACTTGGGAGATGTACCTAAATGACCGAGGGGGATGGTTTGTTAGTAGAAATGATTTTGAGGATTCTGTCGATTTTGTAGGTTGGTACAATTATAAGACTCATAAGCAACTGGGCATATCACTTACAAATGCAAGGGCCCTATATTTGGCATATCATGAAGGGCGAGGTGGATATAAAAGAGGAAGCTATAGAACTAAGCCATGGCTATTATCAGTAGCGGACAAAGTACAAAGACAAGCTGATAGGTATCAAGTACAATATGAAGGCTGCAAAAAGAAATTAGGAAGAAGATTCATTTTTTTCTAAAAATTACATATGAAACATAAAATTAAAATATCAATTAGTGTAGCTTTCTTATCATTACTTACCTCATGTGCTAGCTCTCTTGTTGTTCAATCTGACTCTGATTCGCAGTACGACTTATCTGCATATAAAACCTATTCGATTGTCACACCTTCTCTTGATGAACAAGACGAGATGATCAGCATAAACCCTATCCTTATTCAAAGAATCGCAAGATCATTGGACTCTGTATTAACTCAAAAAGGACTTAAAAAGTCTGAAAAGGCAGATATAACAGTAAGATTTTACATAGGTAAAATGAGGGAAATAGAAAGAGCAACAGATCTTGGAGGCTATGGTTATTATCGATATGGATACCTTGATTCTAGGGACCAACGTTTTATTAGGTCAGAAAAAGATGAAATATCAATTAGATTTCATGATACGAAGACTGATGATGTTGTGTGGTATGCCTTCACTAGATTCAAAAGAGCGAGTGATAAGTATGATCAAGCTGGTATAGATTCTTTAATTCAAGAGGTCCTTACTAATTTTAATTAAATCTTTCAGGTGATAAGGACTCTAATTCTCTGCTCATCAAAGGGGGTGCCTCTCCCGCAATCATACTTGCAATAATTTCAGCGCTAATAGGTGCAGTAACAGATGCTCTCGAGCCATGACAGGTATTAATAAAGATACCATTTTTCTTCCCCACAAGAGGCATATGATCTTTGGAAACTGCTCTGTGACCTGTTTGTCCAGAGACAACATTCATTTCTTCATCTATTACTAGCTTTAAGTTATTCAGATTATATAAATGGTCATCCTCAGATAAATCATTATCTTCACTATCGCTATAACTTGAGCCGACTAGATGAATATTATTTATTCGAGGTGAAATATATCCCTTTGCGCAAATAGGTAATTTGATTCTTGAAACACTATCTAGACTTTCTATATGGGTTACTTGACCCCTTTTTATACTGATACCATCTATATCTAAAATCTCAGAAGTATCACTACCAGTACATAAGCAAACATTCTGATATTTAAATTCTCTTTTTCCAATATTGAAATTAACAGTTTCTTTATTTTTCGTTATGTTTTTTATCTGTGAAGAAGTAAAAACATTTATTTTTGGAGATTCTATTAGAAAATTACTTTATAGATAAGCCCATTCAATTTAATATCTATTCCTGATATTTCTGAAGCTTCGACAGGATCAATAAATCGATAGATCTCTCCATCAGCTCTTTTTTCAAGAAGAGATGATTGCCTTTTTTCTGTAGCTGCATCATGATTAAGGATAATAACTCCTGTTCTTTTCCAGGCATCTGTTTTTAACCGTTTATAAAAATTTGTTGCAAAGATATATGAATGGAGTGTGAAAGAACCAAAGGCAGTGTCGTGGGCAGAAAGTCTCGGGTAGGTAACAAGTAGTTCATGTGAAGAGGCCCCTGAACAAATATTGTCAGACTTTTCATATAAATCTACCTCCATGCCTTTCTTTGCAAGTGTATAACTTAATATACATCCTGCTATTCCAGATCCAACAACTGCCACTTTCGTATTTAAAGAGTTCTTCTTTTGTTTCTTAACGACCTTACCTTTAAGCATATGTCTTTTATCTAAAAATCCCTTTGTTCTTTTATGATTGAAACCAGATTCAGTCAAATTATTCTTGACTAAACCAGAAGATGTATAGGTAGAAAATGTTGTTTCTTCATGACAAGATTTATAAATATACTTAAGTAGTTTTAATGACCAAAGATCGGGATTTTTTGAAGGAGAGAATCCATCAAGATACCATGCATCAACGTTATTCATTAATTGAATATATTTTTGAGTATTATCAATTTCTCCGACAATTAAATTAAGAATAATCCTCCCATCAAATAACGGTATTTTTTGAACACCTTGAATATTTCTTGGATAGTTAAGTTCTAATTCAGCAATACATTCTTTAAGCTCCGGATACGTATCATTTAACTTTCTAAAATCACTTAATCTGAATAAATATTTATCAAAGGAGTAAAACTCTAGTACCTGATCTTGTTTAACATGGTTCAACCAGGCCATGCATGTGGTAATAAAATTAATTCCGATGCCAAAACCTATCTCTCCGATGTAAAACCTTGAATTTTCTTCAAGGTTTTCAAATCTCTCTTTAAGGTTATTTCCATTGATAAATACATGATCACATTCAGCCACTGCACCTTGCGAAGATGAGTAGAGATCATCGAATTCCTCTGAAAAGAGGGTGTTATTTTTTAATGAAAAAGGCGCAAACTCAGAATTAAGAAAAGAGTTTACGCCTTGTTTGATGTTTTTTTTTCTACTTATTTCCTGTGGGTATTTCGTTAAAGGGTAGCCCTTTATCTGCTCTCATATCCTGAGGCATACCAAGCACCTGTTCAGAAATAATATTTTTAAGTATTTCATCTGTACCACCGGCAATTCTGATACCAGCAGCTCCCCAAAAGCCAAACTGATACATTGATTGCTCAGCACCTTCTTCGTCTGATCTAACAATGCCCGCAGAATCAAGCATATCAAGACCAAAATTAGCAATTTCCTGAAGTTTATTCCCGCTAACTATTTTTGTTATAGATGACTGTGGTCCAGGTGTTTCTCCTCTTGAAAGGGCTGAAATATTCCTATACTTTGCATATTTCAATCCACTCTGTTGACAGTACCAATCAGCAAGCTTTTCTCTGACAGAGTCATTTTCTATGGCTAATTTACCATTTAGGTCTTGTCCTCTAGCGAGTGAGAATGCTTCTTCGAAGTCAGGTCCCGAGGCATCACCAACAGCTAATCTTTCATTCATTAATGTAGTAAGAGAAACTTTCCATCCATCTCCTACAGCCCCTAATCTTTGGCTGTCTGGTATTTTTACATCAGTGAAATAAACTTCATTGAAATTCGCACCACCAGATATTTGTTTAATTGGTTTTACTTCTATCCCCGGAGACTTCATATCTACAAAAAAGAACGTTAAACCTTTGTGCTTAGGTGCAGTAGGATCACTTCTGGTTACAAGTATTCCGTAATCACTAAAGTGGGCACCGGAAGTCCAAACCTTTTGTCCATTAATAGTCCAGGTATCCCCATCCAGTTCTGCTTTAGTTTTGATACCTGCCACATCAGAACCAGCAGCTGGTTCGCTGAAGAGCTGACACCAAATTTCTTCGCCTGTTGCCATAGGAGGTAGATACCTCTCTTTTTGTTCCTCAGTTGCATACATCATCATTACTGGACCAGCCATTCCTTGACCTATTTCTAGGTAGCCTCCAGGTACTTTGAATTTCGAGACTTCTTGGCCCCATATCACCCTCTCTATAGGAGTCGATTCTCTGCCACCATATGTTTTAGGCCAATGAAGACATGCCCATCCACCTTCATGAAGTTTCTTTTGCCATATTTTGACCTGCTTTAGGCCTTCTTCTTCTGACGATGCTCTCCAACTATCTTTTGGTCCCTCTTTGAGTTCAGCATTTGATGCAAGCCAGTCGTAAGCTTCTTTTCTAAATTTAGCTTCTTCGGGAGTATCATTAAAATCCATATCTTTCTCCTATATTTGATTGGCTCTTTCTAAAGAACCGATTAGTTTATCTTTCCAAATTGATTGGCTACCTATGTTTGCAGCGAGTTGGCGACATCTCCTGTAATAGAGATGGCAGTCAAATTCCCAAGTAAAACCCATACCTCCATGAGTTTGAATGTTTTCTTTTGAGCACTCGTGAAAAGCCTGACTTGCACTAACGCGACAAGTTGCAGCAGCAGTAGGTAATTCAGGAGCATCGGTACTTAGTGCCCAAGCTCCATAGTAGCAGTTTGAACGAGCAAGTTCGACAGCTATAAACATATCTGCCAGCTTATGCTTTATTGCTTGGAAGGAAGCGATAGATCTTCCAAACGCGTATCTTCCCATAGCATATTCCTTTGCCATTTCCATACAAGCTTCAGCACCACCTAATTGTTCAAATGAAAACAAAACAGCTGCTCTATCAAGTAAACATAGAACATCTGACCAGTCTGATTTAAGTTCAGCCGCTGGAGTATTAGTAAAAGTTATAGAAGCATGAGATCTTGAAGGATCTAGTGTAGATTGAGGTTCTATTTGTATGCCATCAGCTGATCCATCAACTAGATACAGGCTTACACCTGTCCCGTTATTAGCTGTCACTATAAAAGTATTTGCAACATCTCCGTCAGCTACAGCAATTTTTGTACCCGATAAAGTTCCACTGGTAAACGAGCAGCTGATATTAGCTTCTGTAGGTGAAGTATTGGTTTCATTATGAGCAAAAGCGCCTATTTTTTCTCCAGAAGCAAGACCCGGAAGAAAAGATTTTTTCTGTGATTCATCACCAAAATTTATTATTGCTTCAGATGCCAGGTACACACTAGAGGAGAAAGGTGTCGGAGCCAAGCTTCTTCCTAGCTCTTCAGCAATAACACATAATTCTAAGTACCCTAATCCGAGTCCGCCATATTCTTCAGGGATTGCAGTAGCGGTGAAACCCATTTCTATAATTTGAGCCCAGAGATCTTGATCAAATGATTCTTCACCTTCTAACACTTTTCTAGCTCTTTTGACTGATTCTTCTTTTTCAAGAAATTTTCTAGCAATATCTTTTAATTGCATTTGATCAGCAGAAAATTCAAAATTCATAATATTCCTCTATTTTAATCTAATTCTATTTTAGATTAATTGTTAAACTCTATTTTAGAATCTATTGTATATGCGATCAAATAGAATGAAAGAGCAAATTAAGAAACTATGAATCAAAATCTTAGTGAAGAAAAAAAGGACATAAAACCTGAAAGACCGGAATTACCCTCAAATAGAAAAATGAGAAGGACAGGTGGAGGAGGTTTTTTATTTTCCTCTTTGTTATTGGTATTAAATTCAATCGGTTTGATAATTTTATTTCTATGGTTTTTTAATACCTCAGGAAATCAACAAGAAGCTGGACAAAATTTTGTGGAAAGAATTAGTATTCTGGAAGAGAAACTTGCAGAGAAGGATGATCAAATAAGTATCTTAACTGAAGAAGTCGATGCAGATTTAAAGTTTGTTAACAAAGAAGTAAGAAAATTGTGGGATCTTAGTAACAAGAGAAATAGAAAAAATATTTCTGA
>LULI01000349.1_pt1 | contig 12694 bp, 13 predicted proteins | sample 728191 | NCBI WGS metagenome assembly LULI01 (sample SAMN03860293, study PRJNA289734) | marine metagenome | biome: seawater column; feature: ocean; material: water; isolation source: Red Sea water column Station 169 - depth 50m | place: Saudi Arabia: Red Sea | collected 2011-10-15 | depth 50 m | reverse complement strand
GTTTGTGGTCTTGGATGTTTTATTCCTTCTTGTGCATATGCAATTGATACTGCTTCAATAGTGCCAATCCAAATTGGAAGAACTTTTTGACTATTAGGATCAAGTAAAAGCATAATTGGTGTTTCGGTATTTTCCTCCAATCTTATGCTGTTTACTTCAACGTTAATATTCTTTTTCATAGTTTAAGAATAGATAGATTAATAATAATTTTTATAACAATATTTAGAATTTACTAATTATTATTTGCAAAAAATGAAAACATGTTCGATAAATTAAAATCCCATTTGACTGAATTTACAGAGTCAGAAATTCTTATATTATATAAATCATCATTTACAACATAATCAAATCTTGTTTCACTAAATTCATTTAGTTTAATATTGGAAATGTCTTGTTTGTTACCAAAAACAGACCATGGAGTTGTAGATTTAAATGTTAATGTCTCAAAGTTATTTCGTATTTTATATATATCAACATTATTATCAATAACAACATTGTTTATGAATGTATCAATTGAAGCTGAGTATAGATTCTGTGTATCTACAAAGTGATTGTCTTTTTTTTCATTTACAAAAGACTTATTAACTATAGTTAAAATATTTCTATCATTTGATTGATTTAAACCAATAAATGTCAATCCTGCCTCATTAGTCCAGCCTGTCTTTAAACCATAAAAATTACGTTCGATTAACTTATTAGTATTGAGATATACTTTATCCTCACCTTCAATATTTGATATAAAACTTTTTCTCATTATTATCGACAATAACTCATAATTGTCTATGACTTCTTTTGATAGAATTAATAANGAATATATAAGTATAAATTCTAATAAGCTTTCAATAGTCATTTTTTGTCCTGACTTAAGATATGCTACTTTTCCTTCGTAAATGTAGTCAGAAGGTAAAGAAATTTCTATGTAATCACTTAAATTGTAATTTTCAATAAGAATCAATGAAGTCATTAATTTAGTAATTGAAGCTGGTGCAATGGTTGCGTTAATATTTTTGAAGTACATCAACTGTTCATTATCTAGATCATATGACAAATAAAATTCGGTTGTCAATAATTCTTCATCAACTTCCGTTGCATAGGCAATGTTTGTTAATAATAAAATTGAAAATAAATAGATAGCTATAAATCTTCTAATATGTAACTCCCAATGATTTCAGAAAATTTATGAATAGCAATTTTTATTTCTTCAGGATCATTGTCAGAATTATTAAAGTATGTCTCAAAAAAACCTACTCCCCTGTCTGACATTGATTTAATAACTGATAAATTCTTAACTCCAAGACCTAGTGAGAAAAGGTATGCAAGGGAGGAAAATCTTTCTACGTCAAGTTGACTATAGATTTCTTTATTTTCTTCGTATTTATACTCTATTAGTTCGTTAAAATCTTCTTCTCTCATACCTGCCTTTTTTAATGCATCATGTTGAGAATATTCTCTTATTACAATTTTTGAATTAGATGTATTGCCAGTGAGTAACTTAGGATTATTTTTTATTGCTTTTAATGAGTAAAATTGGTTTTCTTGTAGATCTAAGTTTTTCTTAATTCTTACTATATCTTTATCAGAAAAAGACCTAGTTCCACCTTTTGATCTTTTTGGTTTAATTAAACCTTCTTTTTCTAAAAATCTGATACGTGAAATAGTAATTGAGGGATACTCTTTTTTAATCAGTTTTACTGTATCTCCTATATTCATTTTTTATCAACTTTTGTAATTATTAAATTAAATTTTCCTATTTGAATTCTAGAACCTGACGTTAAAACAGATTCATCTGTCAATTCACCATTTACAAATATACCATTAGTTGATTTTTCATCAGTTATTATGACTGTTTGATCGTCAACACTTATAAAAGCATGGTTTCTAGAGACAGTTACGTCATCAAGAATTATTTCTTTAGTTTCAAGTCTTCCAACCTTATGTATACCGTTTGTCAATAACCAAGATGAAGATTTGGTCTCATCATTTAATAAAGATAATATGTATTTAGCTTCTTGGTTTATAAAGATAGAGTCTTCAAATGGTATAGTGTCATTATTCATTTTTTTATAAATATTTTATAAAAATATTCTAGCGCTACAAAATAGTAAAAAATCAATGAAAATAAACCAAAAAGTAAAAAGATTGATTGCTCATTTCCAGAATTTATAACAAAAAAACATATAGAGAAAAATATTAATACTGTACCAATCTTTCCAATATTAGAAACTTTAATTGTTTTAGTGTTTATTAAAACGTACAGAGATCCTATCATTACTAATATTTCTCTAATTAATATTCCATAAAAAAACCAATCTGGAAATATATCAGTCAACCAAAATAGCAATAACAAAAATACAATCCTATCGCATACAGGATCAAGTATTGTTCCGAGCCTGCTGACTTGATTTAACCTTCTAGCAACAATTCCATCAATTGAATCAGAGATTCCTATAAGAGCTATTATGAAAACTAAATAATAAGTTTGAAAAGTATCAAATGAATGTCGATTAAATAAATATAATGACAAAAATAATCTAGAAAGTGTAATTAGATTTGGTAAAAGAAATAAATCTTTAGGACTCAATAAAATATTCTTTCGTATCATGAGTAGCAACAAAATGTTCGTTCCCTATGTCAATCATTTTTTTATCAGGATTTTTTGAAATAATTTGATCTAGTTCATCATAATTTATTTGATATCTTTCTCGTTTGTAACTTGGATCAGGAATTGGTATGGATGAAATAAGTCGCTTTGTATATGGATGTATTGGATTTTGTAGTAGCTCTTCAGTGTCTGCAATTTCAACAATTTTACCATTAAACATTACTGCTATTCTATTACACATATAACGTGCCACGGCAAGATCATGAGTTATGTAAAGATAAGATACATCAAGATCTTTTGCAAGGTTTAACATTAGGTCCATTATCGAAATTCTAATTGATACATCTAACATTGAAGTTGGTTCATCACAAATTACAAATTTTGGTTTCATAATTAATGTTCTTGCAATAGACACTCTTTGACGTTGTCCACCTGAAATTTCATGTGGATATCGAGAAAGATAATTTTCTGGTGGAGTTAGTCCAACTGTTCTCAAGATCTCAACAACTGCCTCTTCTCTGTCATTTAATGCACCAATGTTATGAATATCAAGAGGTTCTTTTATTATGTCTTTAATTGACCATCTTGGATTTAGTGATTCATAAGGATCCTGAAAAATCATTTGCATATTTCTTCTAAATATTTTTTTTCCGTCATCATCAATTTCGTCAATAGATTCCATTTTTTTTGTATCTGGATTGAGGAATTTTACTGTCCCAGATGTTTTTGGATCTAGTAAACATAAAGATCTTGCCGTTGTAGTTTTTCCACAACCACTTTGACCAACTAATCCTAAAGTTTCACCGGCTTTAATGTCAAAATCTAATCCATCAACAGCTTTAATGACCTTTTTATTTCTTGAAAAAATACCACTTGATACCTCAAAATGCTTTACAAGATCTCTTACTTCAATTAAGTTATTATTCATTTAGTTGTCTTTACCGATACTGCATATGTCTACAAAATGTTCAGGTGAAACTTCAATCAAACTCATATGTTGTTCTGGATTACATTTTGTTTCTCTATCTGGACATCTTGGTGCAAATGAACATCCGTCAATTTTATCAATTAAACTAGGAGGTTCTCCTTCTAAAGATTTAAGCTTCTTTTTTTCACCTTTGATAGAAGGTGTAGAATCAAGAAGTGCTCTAGTATAAGAATGTCTAGGTGACTTGAAAACTTCTTTTGTAGGTCCCATTTCTACTATGGATCCTGCATACATTACGGCAATTTTATCAGTCATTTCTGCAATAACTGCAATATCATGAGAGATATATATTAAACTCAAACCAAGCAAGTCTTGAACTTTTTTGATTTCATTTAAAATTTGATCCTGTATAACAACGTCTAGTGCTGTTGTTGGCTCATCGGCTATTACAAGTTTTGGATCACAAGATAAAGCCAGAGCAATTATTGCCCTTTGTTTCATTCCACCCGATAACTCATGAGGGAATCTATCAGCTACGGATGCATCTAAACCTACCATTGTAAATAATTCTTTTATTTTTAATGTGTTTTCTGATTTTGTACTTTCTGGACTGTGCTCTCTCATAGCTTCTCGAATCTGCTCACCAATTTTAACAACAGGATTCCAAGCGTTCATAGCACCCTGGAAGACAATACTTATTCCATCCCATCTTACTTTTCGCAAATCATTTTCAGACATTCCAACAAGTTCAATACCATCAAAAAGAATACTGCCATTTGAAATTCTCCCATTCTCGGCTTGTAATTGTAATAAAGACATTGCAACTGATGTTTTACCACATCCAGATTCTCCTACAATTCCAAATGACTCTCCTGCTTTTACATTGAATGATATATTTTTAACTGCATCAACATCCCCATCTAATGTCTCGTAGTGCATTGTAAGATTTTTTACTTCTAAAATATTCGTCATTTATCTTTTCCTTAATCTTGGATTGAATACTTCATCAAGACCCCTTCCAACTAAGTAGAATCCTCCTGTTAGAAAAGTAACAGATAAACCAGCAGGAAGTATTAGCCACCAGTATTTAAGGCCTGAAAAAATATATCCTTCAACTTGGGCAAGATAAATCATTAATCCCCAACTCATTTCAATATTCAATAATCCTAAAAATGATAATACTGATTCAGAAGCTATTGCCCCAGTGACACTGAAAACCATAAATAATAGTGCAAGAGGAGCAACGTTGGGTAACACATGAGAAAATAAAATTTTCATTTGTGAACCACCAGTAATTCTCGCTGAATCAACAAAGGGTTTAACTTTAACTTGTAAAGCTTGTGATTTTATTGTTATTACTGATCCACCAAGTCCGCCAATAGTTCCTAAAACTACAGCTAAATGCCATATTTTTAGCTCAGCAAAAGCTGATATTATAAATAATAATGGGAGTGTTGGAAGCATGAGGACAAGGTCAGATTGTCTCATTAAATAAGCATCTATTCTTCCACCAAAAAATGCTGCGATAGTTCCAAGAATTGTAGAAATTCCCACACCAAGAGTAGCGCTTAAAATACCTAATAAAAATGCTACTTGGCTACCCTCCATTATTTGTGAAAAAACATCCCTTCCAAGAGAATCTGTTCCAAGAATATGATCCCTTGAAGGTGGTGCTGGTTGAAGATTTAATTGTATTGTTTCACCTACTTCGCCATCTGCGTAAAAAAGTGTTTTTATATTAACCTCTTTTCTTCCTGGACAATCAGATCTTTTTTCATATTTTTCTGTTGGAAATTCTTTTGGACACTCAACAATAAGAAAATCTTGTGTTTGATCTACGTATCCAACAACTGGATGATATGTCCCTTGATCCCATATTCCAGTAATAAAAAGGATCGGTTGCAAAATAGTCAATAAAAAGAAAAAGGCAACAATATACAAACCAACCATGCCAAGTCTACTTTGTTTAAATAATTTCCAATTTTTTAATATTGCTGCTTTCCTAATAGACTTAGCAATTTCTTTTTCATTTTCTAAATTATTCATCTTAACCCTGAGATTGAATTCTTATTCTTGGATCCAGATAAGCATAGGAAATGTCTGCTATAAAATGTGCAATTAATGCAAACACTCCTATAAATGAAAAGGTTGCCATCGCAACAGGAATATCTTCATTCAATACACTATCAAGAATTAATTGTCCCATTCCGGGCCATGAGAAAATCGTTTCAGTAAGTACAGAGCCATCAATAATCGTAACTATTGTAAATATAAATGATGTCACAACTGGTAACAAGGCATTTCTAGCTGCATGTCTATCTCTAATCCTTCTTTGTGAAAGTCCTTTTGCTCTCGCAGTGAGGATATAATCATCTTTTAAAACTTCCATCATAGTTGTTCTGGTTAATAACGCGGTACCAGCAAAAGCAACAACAGTAACAGTAAATACTGGAAGTATCATATGATAAGCAATATCCATTGCATATAATTTTTTTGTTAATGCATCCCCTGTATTCCAAAAAATGAAACTTCCAATTATGTTTAAAATTAATCCTATAAATCTTAGGTTACGTTTGGTATTCAAAGATTCAATATTTCTTGTAAACATATATATGAGAAATTGGATAACTGAAACAATAACAACAAACTTTATCATCAGAACAAAAATAACATCACTATCAAATGGTGCGTCATACCATTTCTCTGGATAAAGGAACTTGCCAATTGGTAACCAGTCCATTTTGTAACCAAAAAACCACAACATCATTAACGCGAACCATGGATAAAAAACTGTATATGAAAATACAGATGTGATAGTAATCCAAGTTTCAGACTTTGAACCTCTTCTCCAAGCTAGAATTTTTCCAATTAAAAAACCTGTATAAAAAGACACAATATTAACCATTGCAAAAAGCATCAATGTACGTGGTAGTCTTTCAGCAATAAGCTCTATAGGGGTTTTAGGAAAATATTTATAGGAATAACCAAAATCTCCCTTGAAAAAATTAGTGATATATAACACCACTCTTTCTGATAAAGGTTTGTCAAGACCGTAGAGTGCTAACACTTGCTCATATGCTCCTGGAGGCAAGCCAGGATTTAACAACATATTTTGAAAAGCATTCCCTGGAATTGCATCAAATAGAAGATAAGATGTTACGAGAAACAGGAAAAATACAATGATTAATTGATAAACCCTTTTAAAAATATATTTATACATAAGTAATAATTATAAAATGGCGGACATCAATATGCCCGCCATTTTAAATATTGGTTGTTAACTTTGTTTCTTTACAGTGCTTGCACAACCAGTACATGCATCTGTAATTCCACCCAATACATCGGTAAATGGTAGTGATATGCTATCACTTCTATATACCTCTAAAACAGGTGGGTTGAATAATACTACGTATGGTAATTCATCATATAGTATTTTCTCCATTGCATTTGATGCAGCAACAGCCTCTGAAAGAGTTTTTGCAGCTTCAAATTGATTTGCGTATTCATCAAACTCAGCGTTGTTGAATCCTGGGGTGTTAAATCCACCATCGCAGGAGTCCTTATCTGATTTGAAAAATTCTACTGTATGGTCTGGGAAGATACCTGTTCCCCATCCAAGCATGTAGAAATGCCAATCTTTACATCCTTCGGCACTGAAAGCAATGTCAACAATAACACTGAATCCTGTTGGTCTTGCAGTTACGTCAAAACCTAATTGCCTAATGTAATCAGCTATGAACAGTGAGAATGTATTTCTCAATGGATCATAACCAGGACCTGGAGCATAAATCAACATATTTGACGGTGGAACTTCACCATTTGGACCTTTAATTCCAGTTGGTGGAATAGCTCTTGTTTCATTACCAGGGTGTTCTCCCCAGTCATCAGCTGTCCATCCAGCGTCTTGAAGAATTTGTACTGATTTTTCCCATCTACCTACTGAATCTAATTCCTTACATTCAGCCATTACACCTTCTGTTGGTGTTACCCAAGCAGTAAGTGCAGATGAAATCATACCATCCATACTTTCAACAGTTCCTTGAAGAACACTGTCAATAATAAATTCTTTGTCAATAATACAAGCTATTGCCTGTCTGAAAGCTTTGTCGCTTCCAGGGAAAATTCTTGTATTTGATGCAAAATATCTCATACCATTTGGATTGTTTACAAGTGTTTCAACCCCTGGTGTTGTAGCAAGCTGATTGAACGTATTTCTCTTGACACCTAATGGGTTAAGAACGAAATCAACTTCACCATCTTGGAATGCTAAATATGCAGCATCTTGATCACTATAAAGTGTGAACTCTACAGTACCAACAAAAGGACCTACAGAATATGAAAATGAATCTCCTGAAACATCACCAAATGTTGCATCAACAGCTGGGGCTTTACCATTATCCCATTTAATTCCAGTACCACCAGAATCATAAATGGTGTATTCGCCACCAGGAGCATACATTGAGTTAGTATCATAAGCCCAAGTATAAAAAGCACCTTGTTCAAGCTTGTCGTAAACAAATGCACTTGCGACAGGAGCACTTGAAGCATCAGCTGCAAGAAGTGTTTCTCTGTCAGTTGCAAAAGGTTCCCAGAAAGCTTTACTCAAAGCAGGTGCTTGTGCAGCACCATATTGCCATTTAGCAAGGCCTGGATCAAAGTTAAATGTAATTTTGACCGTATAATCATCAACAGCATCAACACTAGTAACACCTTGAGCTTCATCAGTTCCAAGTGTCCAAAGTGCAAGCCAGTTCCCAGCAAGTCCTAAATTTTTCACAGTATTAAATGTAAAAACCCAGTCATTAGCTGTGATTGGTGTACCATCACTCCATTCAAATCCTTCAGTTATAGGAACAGTGTATGAAAAAGTTCCATCACCATTATCAGTTGAAGTTTCAACAAGCTCTGTGGCCATTGATGCTACTAACTGATAGTTTGGTACTGATAATGTAAATAAAGAGACAGCTTGGCCAGACATTACATAGCTTGTCCAAACGTCATTTTCCGTATCGAGATAAGTCCAATAATTTTGTGTTTGTGGATCTGAAAAAATTCCCATCTTATAAACACCACCTGGAGCAGATGATGCCTCTTATTCAGCAGCTGCCTCTGTTGTAGCAGGAGCTTCAGTTGTTTCGGTTTCTTCCTCAACAACTTCTTCTTCAGCAGCGTCACCGCCGCAAGCTACTACAACTAAAGCAAAAACTGAGAAAAGTAAAATAAGGCGCCAACTTTTGGATCCTCTAAAATTACTCAATTTTTCTCCTTTTTGTATACAAAAAATCCACTTAAAAAGTGGATATATATATAGTAGGTAGCTACAAAATGATATCAAGAAATAAATAAATATTATTTATACATTTAATTGATATTTAAGTATTAATTGTTTATGAAAATAGCGATTAAAACCTGATATATACGTATAACTAAGTAAAAACCAAAAAAGAAAACACCAATTTTAAAACCAAAATTTTCCATTTAAATTTTTACCTTAATTTTTAAAGCTACATTGTTAAAATTATGGTCACTTCTTAACTTATTTTCGATAAAAGAAATATAGTTTTTAGGAATTCTAGAACTTAAATTAAAAGAAAATGAAGGAGGTTGAGTATCGTATTGTGTTACATATTTTAGTTTTGCCCTTCTGCCTCTGAAAGGATGAGGAGGATTTGCAACCCATAATTCTCTAAAATATAGATTTAAATCAGAAGTATCTATTCTATTTTCTAATTGTGAGTTGATGTCATCTAACGTAGCTGAAAATTTGTTTAGGCCTTTTTTTGTTAATGCGGAAATTCTTATTATTTTTAACCAAGTAAATTTTTTAAGTTGAATTTTTATGTTTGAATTAATTCTATCCTTATCTTCTTCATTAAGAAGATCCCATTTATTAAGAATAAGAATAGGTGTACAATAATTTTCTACCGATTCATTTATTAACCGTAAATCTTCAAAATTTATACCTTCACTTGAGTCAATAACAATAAAAGAGACTAATGAACTATCCAATGTGCTTAGTGATAATTTTGAAGCATAACGATCAATCTGATCTTTTTGTTTTTTTCTAGGGACACCAGCAGTATCAATAACATTAAATAATTTATCATCGAAAAGTACCTCTTCAATTACAGAATCTCTTGTTGTTCCTGGTTTATTTGAAACAACTGATCTTTCTCTATCTAAAAAAGCATTAAATAGTGTTGATTTTCCTGAATTAGGTTTTCCTATTATTGAAATAGTATTCCTGTTTTTAAAAACACCATTTACTTCCTTACCTGAAAATTTAATTAAGTTATCTAATAATTCATCAGTGCCAATTTTGTGATATCCAGAAATAAAAGTTTCTTTGCCATATATATATTTGAACATCCTTTTATCAAGGTCGTAATGATTAAAATTTTCACATTTATTAAAAACTGTTGTTGTTTTAGTTTCAACTTTAACAAGTTGTAATAGGTTGTTTATTTTATCAAGACCACTAAAGTTTTTGGAATTTATATCAATCACAAATAATATGCGATCTGCATCTTTCAAGAATTGTTGTAGTTTGTTTTGAAAAGCTTTATTAAAGTCATCAGGATTATCATCAAAACCTGGCAAATCTGACAATATTATTTGTTTATTATTCAGTTCTAAATAAGTACTTATTTTATCTCTAGTCGTATTTGGTTCAGAACCAACAATAGAACTTTTTGAGTTTGTAAGTGAATTTATGAGTGTAGATTTACCTGAATTAGGTAACCCAATTAATATCACTTCATTTTTTTTATTTTCGTTCATATTTTAAATATAGCTAATCTTATTTTATGGTAAATAATCTCTATGTAGTAACTCCAAGAGGATTTTGTGCAGGTGTTGAAATGGCAATAAAAGCCCTTACATGGATGCTAAAAATTTATGATGAACCTGTTTATTGTTATCACGAAATTGTACATAATGACTGGATTGTTCAAAGGTTCAAGGACAAAAATGTTATATTTATTGAAGATCCAAAAGATCTACCAAAAAATTCAATTGTGATGCTTTCAGCTCATGGAACTGCACCATTGGTTGAGATGGAATTCAAAAATATTTCAATGACAAGTGTCAATTCTGTATGTCCTCTTGTTACAAAAGTTCATCATGAAGCAAAGAGATTTAGTGAAGATGGAAAAAAAATAATCTATGTAGGTCATAAGAATCACGATGAGGCTATAGGAGCATTGGGTGTTGCACCAGATAATATGATTTTAGTAGAATCTGTCGAAGATATTGATCAAACTAACCTGCACAATGACAAGGTTGCATTGCTTGCCCAAACTACACTTGCTATGTCTGAATGGGAACCAATATTAAATAAAGCAAAAAGTGAGTACCAAAATATACAATTGCCAAGAAAAAGTGATTTATGTTACGCAACTACTAATAGACAAAAAGCACTAATAAATGTTTCAAACAAAGTTGATAAAGTATTGGTAGTGGGATCTAGTACGTCAAGTAATACGAATGCATTAGTAACTACTATTAATAATTTAGGAAAAGAAGCTCATAGAATTGAAACTCTAGAGGATCTAAATAATATAAATTTAAAAAATGTAGATGTCGCTATCACTGCAGGAGCATCTGCCCCAGATCATATTGTCAAAGAGATATCAGAATATTTAAATCCAAATAACTTAGAATTTTTCGTTGACACAACTGAGGAAGAGTATTTTCCACTTCCTAAAGAATTAAGAAGTAATATAACTTCACTTTCAAAACTTTTAAAAAATATGTTTCCAACAAATAATAAAGAAGCTGTAAATGGCGTATCCAAAGACAAAAGTTGGTCAGCTACTGAAGCTTTAAGTTCTTTATAATAAGCTCAATTGTTTCATCGATCGATAAGTTTGAATTATCAACAACTAGTGCACCTTCTGGAATAGTTAAAGGAGAAAATACTCTATTTTTATCTTCAAAATCTCTTTTTTTAACATCAGATATAGTTTCCTCCATATTTGATTGACCTTCTCTTCTTTTACCTCTGGTTTCCAAATCTGCATCTAAATATACTTTGTGTTCAGCATCTGGAAATACAACGCTACCCATGTCCCGACCTTCAATTACAAGTGGTTTGTCCAGATTTTTATAATAACTAATTAAACAATCTTTAACCAATACTCTTAACCCTACTTTTTTTGCAATTTCTGAACTCTTTACAGAAACTTCATTGTCGTATAAATCTTCTTCATCAAAAATTACACCATTTACATTGCACTGTTCAGAAACAATTACTATTTTTAAATCTTCAATTTGAGCGTTTTTGTTATTTAGTAAAAATTTTGCAACAGATCTATAAATAGATCCACTTGAGAAAAAACAAGAATTTAGTTTAGTTGCAATACTTTTGCCAACAGAAGTTTTTCCAACACCAGATGGGCCATCAATTGTTACAAGAAACTTTTCCATATATTGATTCTATATTTCTAGTTACTATTTATTTGTGATAATTGACCAATTTTCATATCATCTAACAAAAAATTACCAATAGAAATTCTCTTTAAATTTTTAATTTCAACTTTATTTTTTGTAAAAACTCTTCTAATTTCTCTATTTTTTCCAGTATTGAGAGTCACTTTATATTCAAATTTATTAACCTTACTTAATTTATTTATTACCAGTTTTTCGTTTTTATCAGTTACAACTTTTTTAAAAGAGTTAAAATCAATTGGTTGTGAAACGGTTACTATGTATTTTTTTTCATAGCCCTTTGAAGGATGATTAATATTGTTCAGCCAATCTCCATCGTTGCTTAAAAGCATCAAGCCTTCTGAATCTTTATCAAGTCTTCCACTATATTTAAGTGAATTATCATTTATGATGTCGTATATCGTCTTAGATTTTCCTTGAGCTTTTGAAGAACAGATATACCCTATTGGTTTATAAAATTTAAAATATTTATAAACAATTTTTGTAGACAAAATTTTGTTTTGATATGTAATTACATCTGTAGTCATAATATCTTGCCCTACGACTGCAAGTTTATTATTAACAGTTATTTTTTTTGCTTTAATTAATTCATCAGCGTTTCTTCTTGATGTATTCAGGTGAAGAGCTAAATATTTATTTATTCTCAATTATTCTTCTTCAGACGGCGATGAGAAATATTCACCGATAGTAGGTAAATCATTTAAACTTTCAAAGCC
>LULI01000304.1_pt1 | contig 12731 bp, 10 predicted proteins | sample 728191 | NCBI WGS metagenome assembly LULI01 (sample SAMN03860293, study PRJNA289734) | marine metagenome | biome: seawater column; feature: ocean; material: water; isolation source: Red Sea water column Station 169 - depth 50m | place: Saudi Arabia: Red Sea | collected 2011-10-15 | depth 50 m | reverse complement strand
TATTAATGAAGATAATTATATTAATTATACTTTAGCTTGGGCACAAAAATTTGGTTGGATGTGGCAAATTCCAACTCAAGAAAGAATAGGTGCGGGCTATGTATATTGTGATCAATTTATATCGCCTGATCAAGCACAAGAAGAAATAGAAAAAGTTCTTGGACATAAAATTGAACCAAGAAGAGATATAAAATTTAACAGTGGCCGTCTTGAAAAGTATTGGGTAAAAAATTGTTTAGCAATTGGATTATCATCTGGCTTTCTTGAACCATTGGAAGCTACCTCCATTCATAGTACGTTAGTACAATTAATCTTATTTGCTTCTGAATATTTAAAAAAAGAAATGGATTTTAATGATGATACCAAAATATCAGATTTTAATAATCGTATTGGCCGACAATTTGATGATTTTAAAACATTTTTGAATATGCATTATGTTTCTAAAAGAAGAGACTCAAAATTTTGGGAATATGTTGCCAATGAATGTATTAGTGATGAAACAAAAAAACTTATATCACTTTGGCAAGATGAACTTCCAAGTTTGGATCACTTTGATGATTACTTATCTGGTTTACCTCATGTACAATCACAATTATATTATCCAGTAGTGGATGGTTTAGGTTTATTAAATAAAGAATCTGCAAGAGATCAAATGAGTAAATATGACCTTCGGTCGACTTCAAGAAAGTTTTACAATGAATTTTCTGAAAAATTTAATGAAATTATAAAGAATTCCCTTACACACAATCAATTTATAGATCTTTCAGTAAATTCTTAATATTTTATAAAATATTCAAATTTTCATATTGATTTTGAGACAAAAAAACCTTTTATTTAGATAAATATTTATTTCCAAGGGAGGAATGATGGGTATTGAAACTAAATTTAAATTTAAAAGTAAGGCAGCCAGCTTACTTGTAGGGGTGAGCATGCTAGCTATATCTTCTACTGCAAGTGGTCTAGAAACACTGCCCGAAGATAAGAGTATGTCTGGCATGAAGATAGAGCTCGTTGGTAGAGATGATTTATGGACTTACAAAAGTTGTGATAACTATAATGAATCTCCGTTGACCAAGTCTTATGTTGATGCTGGCAAATTACCACCAGTTAATGAAAGGATGCCAAAAGAACCATGGATGGCAAAAACAGATCAAATGGTTGATGGTATTGGTGAATATGGTGGAACATTCCGTCATGTAATTGGTGGAAGACCAGAAGGTTTCAACTGGTTAGCTGGTCAAAGTCAAGGTTGGGGTGGAATTAACATTCAGTTAATGGAATCTTTAACAAGACTTGGTCCATTATGGCAAATTAAACCAGAGGAAGCTAATCCACTTCCAAATTTAGCTAAAGATTGGGAATGGAGTTCTGATAGAAAATCATTAACAATGAATCTAATTGAAGGTGCAAGATGGTCTGATGGAGACATTTTTGATACTGAAGATATAGATTTTTGGTGGAACGATAATGTTCAAGACGCAAATGTTGCATCTAGATTGCCAAAAGATGCGTTAGGTGCTGGAACAACACTTGAAATTTTGGGACCATATTCATTCAAATTTAATTTTGATGAACCAAAAGGTAATGCAGTCTTAGCACAACTTGCATATATGGGAGGAGCGCCTGGACCATCACATGTGATGAAGCCACTTCACCCAGCTCATAATAGTGATGCTACATATGAGTCTTATGCAAATGGTATGCCGGCAAGTGTTTTACCAATAGTTACACTTGGTGCATATGTGCCTGTAGTTCATAAAGTTGATGAGCTAATGGTAATGAAACGTAATCCATACTATTGGAAAGTAGATGAGGAGTGTAATCAACTTCCTTACTACAATGAAACTATCTACAAGTTAACATCTTGGGATGATAGAACCACGCAAGCTTTAGCTGGAACTGGAGATTTTTCAAATATGGAAAACCCAGGAAATTATGTTGAAGCATTAAAACAGAATAAAGATCCGAACTCTCCAGTTAAATCAGTTTTTGGAACTAGATTAATTGCTTGGGACCTTATGATGAATTTATCATCAGATTTTGGTGTAAGTAGTGATTATGAAAGAGAGCTAAGACAATTATTCAGAAATGTGGAATTTAGGAAAGCAATTTCTCATGCAATGGACAGAGACACTATGGGTCAATCTGTTGCAAGAGGCCCTTTCTTCCATCCACATGCTGGTGGTTTTGTAGCTGGTTCACCATTTCATAATTTTGAAGACTCAATTTATTATGGATATAATACTTCTGGAGCAAACAGTATCCTTGATGGTTTAGTTCTAAAAGATTCTGATGGTAATGGAATTAGAAACTTACCAAATGGTGGTGCTGATTTAGTAATTGATATACTTCACTCAAGTACTAGATCTACTGACATTAAGCTTGCTGATGCAGCTGTCAGTATGTTTGAGGCAATAGGCATTAAACCTGTTCTTAAACCGAGTGATAATACAGATGCCTTTACCGATAATGGTAATTGGAGCATGTTTATTGCTAGAGAGCACTGGGTTGTAGCAACAAAAAATATTGGTGATAGATTACCAACTACAACTCAAAACCCTGCTTGGCATAGGGACAATGGTGGAGATCTTCTACCTTTCGAAGAGACATTAGTAGAAAAAGCTAAAGGTATTTTAGCAACAAATGATCTTTCGGAAGTTGCAAGTCTTGCAAGAGATATCCAAAGAGTTCGAACTGAAAATGTTTATACAGTGGGTTTAATTCAAGCTCCTGCTGCACTTCTAATTAATAAAAGGATTAAAAATAATCATCCTGGTGCACCTGTATACATGTATGAGTGGGCTGAAGATGGTGTAATGAGAGAAAGACTTTACACACCAAAAGCAGATCAACTTGACGAATTCTTGCCTGGTGTTTTGGCAGAATATAAATAATTTTAACTTTTATGGCCCATTTTAATGGGCCATATTTTTTTTTCAATGGGATTTCTAGTTTTTTTTATTAAAAGAGCATTAGCAACAATTCCTTTGCTATTTGCAATTACTGTAGTTGCTTTTACTCTTCTTCAAGCAATGCCGGGCGATTATGCAGATCAATGGAAAAATCAAACAATGATGCTTGGAGGTATTAGTGAAGAAGAGGCACAAATTCAAGCAGATGAATTAAGGGTAAAGTTGGGATTAGATAAACCAGTTTACATTCAATATTTTAATTGGGTAAAAGATTTAACCTTGTATTGGGATCTAGGAGAATCTTTTATTCAAAAAAGATCAGTAAATGAAGTTGTTGGTGATAGAATTCCAAGAACCTTATTGTTGGCCTTTATATGTTATTTTAATGCTGTCACAATAGGAATATTAGCAGGTGTTTATGCAGCAACACATCAATATCAAATTGGAGATCAAGTAGCTACAGTATTAACATTTTTAGCCTTTTCAATTCCAAAATTTATTATTGCAATTTTTATTTTATATTTTTGGGCTATAAAATTTCATTCTCCTTATTATGGCTCTTTATTTTCACAAGAATATGTTCTTCAAGAAGGTTGGTGGAGTTTAGCAAAGACATGGGATTTCTTTTTACATACATGGCCTATTATTGCTGTCGGTAGTTTTGTTGGTGCTGGCTATCAAATGAGAATGATGAGAGGCAATTTATTAGATGTTTTAAAAATGCAATTTATTGAAACAGCAAGAGCTAAAGGATTAAAGGAAAGCAAAATAATTTGGAAGCATGGTGTTCCAAATGCCTTACATCCAATCATAATGAATCAAGGAAGAAGTGTTGGGTATTTAATTGAAGGAGAAATAGAAGTAGCAATAGTTTTAGCTATTCCAACAGTTGGGCCATTAATTTTAAGTTCGGTTTCATCTATGGATATTTATGTTGCTTCATCTATTTTTATGATTTTATCTCTGATTTTAGTTATAGGTAATTTTGTTGCAGATTGTATTTTAGCATTACTTGATCCAAGAATAAGAGATATGGCTGGTGGGGCTGCATAATGAATAGCAATAAAGAAAATTTAACTTTAAATGCTGAAGCAAAAAATTATTCAAAAGTTAATTCACATTGGCATCTATCTTTTTTAAGATTAAAAAAAAACCGTTATGGTATGTTTGGATTTTACAGTGTAATTTTTATTTTTCTTTTAGCTATATTTGCAGAATTTTTATCACCACATAGTTATAAAAAAACATATCCTGATAAACTATATTATCCACCTCAAGCTTTACATTTTGTAGATAATGAAGGTAATTTTCACTTAAGACCATTTGTTTATGATCTTGTTGAAGAAATGGATATGGAAACATTTGAGTTTACTTACACAGAATCCGAAGAAATGATCCCAGTTTATTTTTTTATTAAGGGTGATGAATATTCTTTTTTTGGCATTAAATCGAACATTCGTTTATTTGGAAACACAAATGGAATGATCCATATCTTAGGCACTGATAATATGGGTAGGGATATATTATCTAGGATGCTTATTGGAACACAGATTACATTGTTGTTTGCTATGATTGCAGTCTTTGCATCATTAATTCTTGGATTAATAGTTGGAATAAGTTCAGGATATTATGGCGGAACTTATGATTTAATTGCTCAACGTGTTACAGAATTTGCATTATCATTCCCCGCTTATCCCTTGTATTTTGCTTTAGTGGCATTATTGCCAAGGAGGGCAGACGAGACAGTAGTATTCGTACTTTTTGCAGGTATCATAGTACTATTAAACTGGGCATCAATAGCAAGAGAAATTAGAGGTAAGACTTTCTTAGTAAGAAACTTAGAGTTTGTAAGAGCAGCTAGAGCTCTTGGAGCCTCTAGATCTCGTATAATGATTCAACATATTTTTCCAAATACATTATCTCATGTTATTGTTTGGACATCCTTTACAATACCATCAATTATTTTAGTTGAAACTTTCCTTAGTTTTTTAGGGGTAGGTGTTCAACATCCGATGGTTTCTTGGGGTGTTATGCTGAACCAAGTTTTAGATATTCAAAGTTTTGCTTATGCTCCTTGGATGATGGCACCAGTTGGAATGATTATTTTCACAGTCTTAGCATTCAACGCTTTTGGAGACGGTGTAAGAGACGCAGTTGACCCATATGCAGTCACAAAATAATCAAAAACTTCTAGAAATAAAAAATGCTGAAATTAAATTCAGTGTTGAAGGAGGAATAGTCAATGCAGTAAATGACATTTCTTTTGATATTATTAAAGGCGAAACTTTAGCAATAGTTGGTGAATCAGGTTCAGGGAAATCTGTTACAGCAAGAACAATTATGAAAATGCTTCCAAAAAATTCATCTGTAGGTTCAAATCTAAAAGTTTCATTTAAAGGATCAGACATCAGTAATTTTTCTCAAGAGCAAATGAGACAAATAAGGGGTGATACGATTACAATGATCTTTCAAGAACCTCTTACAAGTTTAAATCCTCTACATAAAATTGGAAGTCAAATTATCGAAGTTTTGCAAGAGCATAATCAAATAAGTAAATCTGAAGCTAAGAAAAAAGCTTTAGAATTATTGAAAGAAGTTCAAATACCTCAGCCTGAAGAACGTTTAAATCAATATCCACATCAATTGTCTGGTGGGCAAAGACAAAGAATTATGATTGCTATGGCTATAGCAAATAGACCAGATCTTTTAATTGCTGACGAACCGACCACAGCACTAGATGTAACAATTCAATCTCAAATTTTAAAATTGTTAAAAGAATTACAAAAAAAATATGGAATGGCTATTATGCTTATAACTCATGATTTAACTGTTGTAAGAAAAACAAGTGATCGAATATGTGTAATGCGATATGGCAAAATTGTTGAAAGAGGAAATACAGAAGAAGTATTTACAAATCCTCAACACGAATACACAAAACATTTAATTAATTCGGAACCAAGTGGAGAACCTGATCCATTTGATGAAGCTAAAAAAGATTTAATAATCGAAGGTCAAAAGTGTACGGTCAAATTTATTCTTAAAAAAGGTAATTTTCTTTCTCAAAAAAAATCAGAACTTATTGCTGTCAATAATGTTGATATAAAAACGAGATATGGTGAAACTATAGGCATAGTAGGGGAGAGTGGATCAGGTAAAAGTACTTTAGGTATGTCTTTAATTAAACTTCAAGAAATTAATTCTGGTAAAATTTTTTTTAAAAACCAAGAAATACAAAATTATAATACACAAAAAATGAAAGAGCTTAGACAACATTTACAAATTGTTTTTCAAGATCCTTTCTCATCTTTAAATCCAAGACATACCGTTAAGCAAATTATTGGTGAAGGATTAGAGATTAACCGAAAAGATTTATCTAAAGAAGAAAAAGAAAATCTTGTTAAAAAAACACTAAACGAAGTCAATCTTGATGAAAGTACCTTACATAGATTTCCACACGAATTCTCAGGAGGTCAAAGACAAAGAATAGCTATTGCAAGAGCCATCATTATGAATCCAGAATTTATTTTGCTTGATGAACCAACTTCTGCTCTAGATCTATCAATACAAGCACAAATTATAGATTTACTAAGATCTTTAAGAAGAAATCATAATTTATCTTATATATTTATAAGTCATAATCTTAAAGTAATCAGATCTTTGTGTCATTACACTTTAGTCATGAAAGATGGCAAAGTTATTGAAGAAGGAATAACAAAAGATGTTCTTGATAATCCAATTAATGAATACACAAAACAACTTGTTCAGTCTGCTTTTGAGGTAATTGGTGAGTAAAGAAGATTTTATAATAAAAAGTGATGATGGAAGAGAATATGCTATTCCAGATATAAATAAATTTATCAAACATCTTACAGATTTCCATACCGTTAATGGTGTTGGAAATAATTCTCTACATGAGGAAAACGGCTTTTACTTTACTGTAACAGATGAATTTTATCTTTCTGTAAAAAAAATGATCAATTCTAAAAAATAAATATTATTAAAATATTAATTATCATCTATAAGGGTTTTTAGGGCTCTTAGCTCAGTTGGTTAGAGCGCCCCGCTCATAACGGGGTGGTCCGGGGTTCAAGTCCCTGAGGGCCCACCATTTAATTTTGTTGAAAAGTTAAAAATAGTAAATATTAAAAAGAAAATTACACCAAATATAATTAAAAAATAATTGATATTAAAGCTTATTAAAGTACCAATGATAGTTGGACCAATAAAGGAACCAATATTTTCACTTATACTATAACTTGCTACTCCAAAAACAATTAAATGGCTTTTTAAATTAGTGTTAATTAAATTGAAATTAATAAGAAATAAACTTGCTATAGATAAATAAAAAATAAAAGTAATGAAAATGATACTAAAATAATTTTCTGTAAAAAAGAAAATAATTAATCCAGCAATGGAAATTAAGCAGAATATATTTAAAATTAAAACTTTACTAATTTTATCTATTAATTTTCCTATTAATGGAAAAATTAATAACACTAACATTCCTGAAGTAAAATTAATTCTTCCAACATCTTTATCTGCAAACCCTTTTTCAATTAAGAATGATGGAAAGAGAGAACTCCAACCTGCATCACTAATTCCTAAAAAAAATACACAAATTAAAATAAATTTAATATTATTAATCACATTATAAGATAATGAAAACTCAACCTTTTCAACTTTTGTTAAGAGTATGCTCGATTTAGAAACAAAAACTGGTAAAAATTGAAATACAATAAGCAGTATAGCGATTACGTAACTTAAATAATTAACTCCATTAAATGCAATAATAAGAGAGCCCAGTATTGCTCCAAATCCCGCACTAGACCAAAACAAAGAAATATAAAAACCTGATTTATTTTTAAATTCTGAACTAATGTATGTTTCAATTGTCAAAAAATTGATATGATTTGTAAATCCCATGACAAATGTAATAATCACAATAGTGAAAATGCTGAATTGAAAAAATAAAAGTAAAAAAAATAATAATTGAATTAAAATAGAACAAATTAAAGTAAAAAATAAACTATACTTTTCTCTAATAATATTATGCAAAAATGAAGAAACAATAACTCCAAGTGCAAAAAAGGACAAAGAAAAACCAATTAAAGATTCATTATAATTTTTTAATTTAAGATCTATTGCTAGAGTAGAAGATAGAAAACTTGCTGCAAGAGCAAAAGAAAATATGATTGTCGAATAATTAATAATATTCCTCATTATTTTCTTGAATAATCTTTTTATACAATTAATAAAGCCCTAAATAGATGGCATTAATTTCACTTAGACAACTTTTGGATCACGCTGCAGAGAATAATTACGGTGTACCAGCATTTAATGTAAATAACCTGGAAGCGATTAGGGCTATAATGGAAGGGGCTAAAGAGTTAAATAGCCCAGTTATTTTGCAAGCTTCTGGAGCAGCAAGAAAATACGCTGGCCCCATTTTTGTTAAAAAATTAGTAGAAGCCGCAATGGACGAATTTTCAGACATTCCAACTGTTTTACATCAAGATCATGGTGGATCTCCATCAGATTGCAAAAATTGTATCGAACTTGGATTTACTTCTGTCATGATGGATGGCTCCTTAATGGATGACCAAAAAACACCTTCAGACTTTGATTATAACGTTAGAGTTACCAAAGAAACAACTGATATGGCGCATGCCTTAGGTGTTTCCGTTGAAGGAGAAATTGGATGCTTAGGTTCTTTGGAAACTGGAACTGGGGAAAAAGAAGATGGTGTTGGTGCAGAAGGTAAACTTGATCATGATCAACTTTTAACAGATCCAGATGAGGCATCAGATTTTGTTAAGGCAACTAATGTAGATGCATTAGCTATTGCTATTGGAACGAGTCATGGAGCTTATAAATTTTCTCGACCACCTACAGGTGATATTTTAGCAATTGATAGAATTAAAGAAATACATTCAAGACTTCCAAATACTCATTTAGTAATGCATGGATCATCCTCTGTTCCTCAAGATTTAATAAAAACTATTAACGAATATGGCGGAAAAATAAAAGAAACATACGGTGTACCTGTGTCTGAAATCCAAGAAGGAATTAAACATGGTGTTCGAAAAGTAAATGTTGATACAGACTTAAGACTAGCAGCTACAGCTGCAGTAAGAAAATATTTCCATGAAAACCCTTCTCAATTTGATCCTAGAAAATATTTATTACTTTCAAAAGACGCTATGAAAGAAGTTGTAAAAAGTAGACTTCAAGAATTTGGAACTGCAGGAAATGCTTCATCTATAAACTCAATTTCTTTAGGTGAAATGTCAAAAAAATATAAATCTGGTGAGTTTAAAGCTATTATCAATTAGCTTTTTATTATTGATAAAAATTATTTTTTAATCCAAAATATAAATATGAAAAAAGTTTCACAGCTTGATGAATATTTATTTGATTTAAATGGATATTTACTAATTGAAAATGCTTTAAGTAAAAAAGAATTAAAAGATCTTAATAATATTCTAGATAAATTAAAAAGTTTAAAACATAAAGAATGGGCAGGCTATGTTCATGGACACAATTACGGTGGTAAGGAAGGTTTAAATCTTCAACAAATTTATGAAGCCGGAAAACCCTTTGAAAAATTAATTGATCATCCTTCATGGATAAATCATATGCTTCATTTTGTTGGAGGAAAAGATACATTTGATCAACATCATGGACCATTATTTATCGATGAAAATTTTGCGAATATTAGAGGGCAGGGAGAAGCTATTGGAATTCATTCTGGTGCTCACGAAGGAACTCAAAGAGGTCATTATAGATTTGAAAATGGAAAATTTCACTGCGGACAAATTAATATTTTGCTAGCTCTCAATGATATAGGCCCTGGTGATGGTGGTACAGTCATTATTCCTTCATCACATAAATCAAATTTACGTCATCCAGAGTTTGATAAACATGTTATGAAAAAGGGTAAAGTTACATCAGCTGATAATATGACAGCTTCAAAAGAAATTTATTTAAAAGCTGGAGACGGACTATTATTTGTAGATTCACTTTGTCATGGTTCTGCAAAAAGAACAAATAAAGGAGAAAGAAGAATTGTTGTTTACAGATACGGACCTTCTTGGGGTTTTTTCAGACACCCTTATAGACCTTCAAAAAAACTACTTTCAAATCTCACTGAATTTCAAAAAAAAATAGTAATGCCTCACGAGCAAGTACTTTCACCAAATAACTAAAAAACAAGGTTATTTACTAGTTAAATACATTTTTTTTATCTTGATTTTTCGATCAATTTAACTTTTAAAAGATATATTAAAGGGAGGAATAGATGAAATTAATTAAATCCTTAATTTTGTCTCTTGCAGTTTTAGTTGGGTTTTCATCAACTTCAAATGCTAGAGATATTACACTTTCAATGTGGACGCATAACCAGCTCTATGTTGATTACTTCAATACTTATCTTGAAGAAGTGCAAGCTGCATTTCCAGATGATAATATTACTTTTGATTTTCAAGTTACGCCCGATATGGCTACAAACAGTTTAACGGCGATTGCTTCAGGTTCTGAACATACTGATCTTTTAGGAATTGAGATAAGCGGTTTTGGTCTATTTATGGTTGATGATATTATTTCAGACAACTTTGTACCACTAACAGATATGTACGGTGACATGTCTCAATGGAATCCAGGAAAAGTAGCTGCTTGGACTCACACTAATGGTGAGATATATGGAATTGAAAGTGAAGGCTGTTATATGGTCTATTACTACAACCCAAGCATTCTTGAAAGTTATGGTAAATCAGTACCAAAAACTTGGGATGAGTTTATGGAAACTGGAAAAATTTTAGCAAAAGATGGAATTTCAATGATGCTATCTGAGTTAAGATTTATTGGAATGTACCAACAAGCTGGCGGTAAATTCTTCAATGAAGATGGTGAATTTGAAATGGATGAAGATCTTTTCATGGAGGTTTTAAAATTCCAAGAAGAAGCTTTTGCATCTGGAGTAATTAATTATACTACTGACTATTGGGGTCAAACACCTGGTGTTCTTTACAATTCAAAGCAAACTGTAGGAACTATGGCGCCTGACTGGTATAACAACTGTTGTTTACAACCTACAGTTAAAGATACACAATCTGGTGAGTGGAGAGTTGCTCCTCTTCCTACTTGGGGAGATGAAGGATATAAAACTTTTCACTGGGGTGGAACTGGTTTTGCCATTCATAAATCTTCAGAAGCTGTAGACGTTGCTAAAAAGTTACTTGAACTCGCTTACTTCTCATATGAAGGTCAAATTGCAAAATATGATTTCTTCGGAGGAATGCCTACTTTATTGGCTGCTCTTGAAGATCCAAGAATTGCAGATAAAAAATTTGATTTTTATGGAGGTCAAAAATTTGCAGAGCCATTTATTTCTGTAGCAGGATCAAGTGCTGATGACTATCAGCATGTTGGTCGAGCTATTATTGATAGTGTTTCTCGTGATTTGACAACATTATTAGCAAATGGTGAAATAACTGCTGAGGAAGCTCATGAAAGGTTCATTTCACAAGTTCAGGATGAACTAGACTTTTTATAGACGATAATTTTTAAAGCAGGGTTTTTACCCTGCTTTTTAAAAATAAAATCAAAATAATAATATGTCAGTTGTGAGTAATAATCGAAGATTAAGACCCGAAAAGGTTGCGCCGTATTTTTTTATATCGCCATTTTATATTATTTTTACAATTTTTTTTCTTTTACCTACCATAGCTTCTTTTATTTTAGCTTTTTACAAATGGAAAGGTGTAAAAGCTCCTAAGCCTAGGGGGTGGGGAAATTTTGAATATTTATTTTTAAAGACCAAAACTTTTGGGAAACTTTCCAAAATACAGTTTTTTATTCTGCTGGCAGTGTATTTATTACTATTCCACTAGCTCTTTTATTAGCTCTTGCTCTAAATAGTCATAGCTTAAAACTAAAACCTTTTTGGCGTTTAGTATTTTTCTCACCGATTGTTACTTCAGTTGTTGCGGCTGCATTAACTTTCAAGATGATATTAAATAGTGAATTTGGATTACTTAATTATGTAATTGGTTTTATTGGAATTGAGCCAATCAATTGGGTTGAGTCTTCAGCGACCTCAAAGTGGTCTGTGATGATGTTAGTAATATGGAGATGGACTGGCTTAACTTGTATTTATTTTTTAGCTGGTTTGCAATTTATAGATAGAACTTTGTATGAAGCTGCAAAAATAGATGGTGCAACGGCTTGGCATCAATTTTGGTATGTTACTCTTCCACAATTAGCACCAGTAACACTATTTGTCTGTATAATTGTTTCTATTGGCTCATTCCAAATATTTGAGGATGTATTTGTTATGTATAGTGGAAACGATGTTCCAACTCATGCTAAATCAATGGTTGTTTACATGATGGAAAGAGGTTTCAATCAACTTAAATTAGGATTTGGTTCTTCTATTGGTGTATTTATGTTCATCTGTATTTTAGCTATATCATTATTTCAATTTAGATCATTTGCATCCAATTTAGACCAGGACGCTAAAAAAAGTTTTATTGAGAGAATTTTATCTCCTATTATAGATTTTATTGCTAATATTTTTCCAATAGAGTCTTCTAGTTCTAGTAAAAAATCTTTATCTCCAAAAATTGGTAAATATTCATTAAATTTTATAATTACAATTATAGGTTTGATAACACTTATACCTTATGCTTTTATGCTTACGTCTTCAGTAAAATCAACAGCAGAAATAATGGCATGGCCTCCAATAATGTGGTCTAAAAGTCCTAATTGGGAAAATGTAACAAAATTGTTTACTGAGTTTCCAGCAAGTTTATGGATATTCAA
>LULI01000653.1_pt1 | contig 12884 bp, 10 predicted proteins | sample 728191 | NCBI WGS metagenome assembly LULI01 (sample SAMN03860293, study PRJNA289734) | marine metagenome | biome: seawater column; feature: ocean; material: water; isolation source: Red Sea water column Station 169 - depth 50m | place: Saudi Arabia: Red Sea | collected 2011-10-15 | depth 50 m | reverse complement strand
CTGATATTCATTTTGATTACACAATGGCACTTGAAGCGATCAAAGGAGGAGCTGACTGTATAAGGATAAATCCAGGGAACATTGGAAAAGAAGAAAAGATAAAAGAAGTAATATCCGCAGCTAAAGATACTAATACGCCTATTAGAGTTGGGATAAATGCCGGTTCTTTAGAGAGGAAATTGCAAATTAAGTATGGTGAACCAAACTCAAATGCTTTGGTAGAGTCAGCCTTAAATCATATCAACATACTTAAAAGATTAAACTTCGAAGATTTTAAATTAAGCATCAAAGCCTCAGATGTTCAGATGACCATTGAAAGTTACAGAAAGATTTCAGAACTGATTGATCAGCCTCTTCATCTAGGAATTACTGAAGCGGGTGGTTTCAGATCTGGAACCGTCAAATCTGCGATGGGTCTAGGCTCTTTACTAATGGACGGCATAGGGGATACTATCAGAATTTCTCTGGCCTCTGATCCGGTTGATGAAATAAAAGTAGGGTGGGATATCTTGAAAGGCTTGAAAATAAGGTCCAGAGGAATAAATTTCATTGCTTGTCCAAGTTGTTCACGAATGAACTTTGATGTGATTGGAACAATGAACCAATTGGAATCTAGGCTGGAAGACGTAATGGAAGATATTGATGTGGCTGTTATAGGTTGTTACGTAAATGGCCCCGGAGAATCTAAACATACTGATATAGGAGTTACAGGCGGATCTCCTAAAAATCTAATATACATAGATGGCAAACCAGATCATAAAGTTGAAAGTGCTGACTTAGCGGATCATCTTGAGAAAATAATTCGAGAAAAGGTTAAAGAAAAATCTAAAACACAAGAGAACTTAATTGCAAAAATATAATGTCTAAGATACAAACCTTAAGAGGTATGAATGACATCCATCCTAAGCAAGTTAAGGAGTGGACTTTTGTCGAGGAAGTCATTAAATCCGTCGTTGAATCATATGGATATGAAGAAATTAGATTTCCAGTCGTTGAAAAAACAGAATTATATACAAGATCAAACGAAGCCGCAGACATCGTCACTAAAGAAATGTATACCTTCAGTGACAAAAGTGGAGAAAGCATCTCATTAAGACCCGAAGGAACTGCGGGATGTGTTAGAGCAGCTATTGATAATGATTTATTAAGAACTGACAAACCAAGACTTTGGTACTCGGGGCCAATGTTCAGATATGAACGTCCTCAAAAAGGAAGGTCAAGGCAGTTTCATCAATTCAGTGCAGAAGTATTTGGATTGAGCTCTCCAGAAATAGATGCTGAGCTCATAATGATTTCTGCTCGATTATGGAAAAAGCTAGACATTTTTGAAGGTTTAAGACTGGAAATTAATAATTTAGGAGACGAACAAACCAGAAAATCTTACTCAAAAGCACTTGTAGACTTCCTTACAAAATTTAGCAAAGAACTTGATGAAGAAGCCAAGAGAAAGTTAATTGAAAATCCATTGAGAATACTAGACTCTAAATCTCAGGCAATTCAAGAAATACTTAAAGATGCTCCTTTAATTGAAGATTTTACAAATCAAGACTCAAAAAATTATCAAGCAAACTTATTGGAGATTTTAGATGAAATGGGTATTGGCTATACAGTAAATCCAAGACTAGTCAGAGGGTTAGATTATTATAATCAGACTGTATTTGAATGGAAAACTGACCTTTTGGGTTCCCAAGATACTTTATTGGGTGGGGGCAGGTACGATGACTTGGTTGAAGAGTTAGGCGGTAAACCATGTCCAGCTATCGGGTTTTCAATTGGACTGGAACGGTTAATCTTGTTACTTAATCAGGAAGATAAGATAAAACTTGAAACGAATTTAGATATTTACTTCATCTGTTTTTCTGAAAGTACAGCTCAAGAAGCTATAATGTGCGCAGAGAAATTGAAAGACAATATTCCGTCTCTTAGCATCAAAACAAACTTAGGTCTTGAAAGTGCTGGTTCGCAATTTAAGAAGGCTGATAAATCGGGAGCAAAAATAGCTTTGGTTATAGGTGAAGAAGAATTAAAGGATAAAAAAATAACTTTTAAAGATTTAAGGTCAAACTCAGATCAAGAAACTTTAACTTTTGAAGAGTTGGTTGAAAAAATAAACAAAATAAAGAATTAATCATGTCAAATTTTTTTTCGGCTTCACAAGAAGAACAACAAGAAATACTCCTAACTTTTTGGGAGAAATTTAAATACTTAATAATTTTCGCTCTAATCTCCATTATTGCAATTATTGCTGGTAGGGACTATTTCATTTCCTCATCTAATGAGAGAGACTTCACAACTGCATCGTTATATCAAAGCTATCTAGAATCAAATGACATGGAAACGGGAAAACAGATTTTAAATTCCTATCCTGATTCTATTTACTCTGATTTTGTGAGACTAAATGAAGCCAAAAGGAGTTTTGAAAGTAATAAATCAAATGAAGCCGTAGATTTATTAAAAATTGTTATAGAGAATAATTCTGAAGATCAATTTAATCCCCTTCAAGTAGCAGCTAAAACAAGGTTAGCCAAAATTTACCTAGATAATGCAGATTATGATCAAGTAATCTCACTTTTTGAAAGTAGTAATGAACTCACATCGACAATGTATGAACTCAAAGGCGATGCCGAAAACAAGTTGGGGCAGTCAGCAGAAGCACGTATGAGTTATATGCTGGCTCTGCAAACGAATACTAATCAAGCTTCAAAGGCTTTGATCAATATGAAAATATCAGACTTAGAAGGTGAAACTTTTGAATAATTTCAAACCATATCTCGTCTTAGTTTTCTTGTTGATCTTATCGGGCTGCTCATCGTTGGGCTCTTTAAAATTTTGGGGGGATGATGAAGAAGATGAAGAAATTCCAGCTGAGTTGTATTCCATCAGTGAGAATAGATTTCTAGAGAGAGTTTGGTCGGTTTCAAATGGTAATGACATTACATATGGTCGTCTGATACCTGTTACATATGAAGGAAAAGTTTTTTATATAAATTCATCTGGTTATATTTCCTCAGTTGATTTTGATTCAGGTAAATTACTTTGGTCAAAAGATACTCAAGATTTAGTTTCTTCAGGATTAGACGTTAGTTTTAAAACAATTAGTTACGGAACTCTTGATGGAGCTTTAGTTGCGCTTGATAGTAATAATGGTGAGGAGATCCATCAAACCGTCTTACCATCACTGACTTTAAGAGGAACTTCCAGACCATTTATAGATCAAGGATTTGTATTTACAGGATTCGCTAGCGGCAAAGTAGCAATGTTTTATCCTGATTCAGGAGCAATAAGACTAGAACTCCCAATCACATTGAATGAAGGGAAATCCGAACTCGAAAGAATAATCGATATTGACGGAAAGTCAGTAATCGTAAATGATTTATTAATAGCAGCTACTTATCAGGGCAATATCTCAGCAATAAATTTAAGAGACGGGAGACCGGTATGGCAAGAAGACATATCAACAGTCAAAGATCTTACTTCAAATGGCAACAGAGTAGTATCCGTTGACAGTAAAGATGTGATAAAAGCATTTGGTACTGCCACTGGAGCAATTCTATGGCAACAAGACGATCTGAAATTACGTAAGTTAACTTCCCCGGCCTCAATAAGCAATCTTATAGCTGTTGGAGATTTTGAAGGATATATTCATTTATTAAATGCTCAATCAGGAGCTTTTGAAGGTAGGGAGAAAGTTTCGAGGGATGCAATAACTGAAATCGAGTCAGTAGGAAATAACCTTTTAATAGTTGATACTTCGGGACGTGTTCAAAAGCTATCCATTAAATGAAGATTCAAAGGTATTTAATTAGTCATGTCTGTTGTAGCAATTGTTGGTCGCCCTAATGTGGGGAAATCGACAATTTTTAATATCTTAACGGCCTCAAAGTCAGCTATTGTTGCAGATTTTTCAGGTTTAACTAGAGACAGAAAATATGGTCGTCTAAAAGATAGCCAGTTAACTCTAATCGACACCGGAGGCTTGAATGAGGATACCGATGATATGTCTCAAGCTATTAAAGAACAGACAGATTTAGCTATTGAGGAGGCGGACTATCTTCTGTTCGTTGTTGATGCAATCGATGGCCTTTTGCCAACAGATAAAGAAATTGCCAAGTCTCTTAGAAAGCAAAATAAAGAAATTACTTTATTGATAAATAAAGCCGACAATTCAAGGCTTGAAGAGTCTTCAGCAGAATTCAATAGTTTAGGATTTAAAAAATCAATTTTTTTATCTGCATCTCATAATAAAGGATTTGGAGATTTACGTGATTTATTGAGCGCTTATGACGAAATATATATAACTGAAGATTCTATCAATCAAGATAACTCAATAAAAATTTCAATAATTGGAAGACCAAATGCTGGTAAATCAACTCTAGTAAATGCTTTAATCGGGAAAGAGAGGTTAGTTGTTTCTTCGCAATCGGGTACTACCAGAGATTCTATTGATGTACCGCTGGAAACTGGGAGTAAAAAATTTACCTTGATTGACACAGCCGGAATGAGGCGAAAGCGGTCTATCAAAGAAGAGACAGAAAAATTTTCTGTGTCAAAATCAGTCGATTCAATAAAAAGGGCAGATCTAGTCGTTATTCTAATAGATGCTTCCGAAAATATTGTTGATCAAGATATACATTTGTTAGGACTAACATTGGCCATAGGTCGACCTGTTCTTGTGGTCGCCAATAAAATTGATCTTCTAAGTAAGCAGGATAGAGAAAATCTTGAAAGCAAGATTAATCGAAAACTAAAATTCGCTAGTTATATAAAATTGCATTACATTTCAGCAAAAAATAAAAGAGGTCTGAAAAAACTCCTTAAATTGACAGATACTATTTATAAAGAATCACTAAGAGATTTAGATACATCCATTATTAATAAAATACTGAAGTCTGCAATTTATAATCAACAACCTGCCATGTCGGGGAGATTTAGACCTAAATTAAGATATGCGCATTCTGGTGGAAAGAATCCTCCAAGAATTATCATTCATGGTAATAACCTTAAGCAAATCCAAGATAGCTATACACGATATTTGGAAAACTATTTTAGGAATGAACTTGAATTAGGATCTACTCCACTTGAAGTAGTCTATAAAGACCAAGCAAATCCTTTCAAAAATAAACCTAATCAATTAAACGAACGACAATTAAAAAAGAGAAAAAGGATGATAAAGCGGAGAAAAAAATAAAATAATGATTAAGTATCTTCTTACTTTTCTGTTAATCTTCACAACCTTGCTATTTACTAGTGAAAACAAGATTGAAACCTTGAAAGATTTAAAACCCTCTCCAAAAAAACTACCTGTAACCTTTGAAGCTCATGGAGTCAAAAGGGTCGATAACTATTATTGGATGCGGGATGATTCTAGAAAAGATCCCGAGATAATTGCTCATCTAAATGAAGAAAATAGTTACCTTGAAAATTGGTTTGTTTCAGGAAATGACAATAGGAAAGCTCTTTTTGAAGAAATAACTGATCGTATCCCTAAGAATGAAGATTCTGTTCCAGTTAGATTAAAAAATTACGAATATTTTAGACGTTACAAACAAGGGAATGAGCACGGCATCTACATTAGAAGAAAAGATAAAAATTCTGAAGAAAAAATTTTACTTGATGTAAATGAACTCGCCAAAAATAAGGATTTTTATCAGTTAGCCAATTGGAGTATTTCTCCTAAAGAAAATCTGATAGCTTATGCTGAAGATACAAGTGGTAGGCGGCAATACAGAATAAAATTTAAAGATCTAGAAAATGAAGAAATCTCAAGTTTTTTCATTGAAAATACTTCTGGAGATATGGCTTGGTCTTCAGATGGAAAATACCTTTTTTATGTGATCAGAGATGAGGAAACTCTTCTACCTTATAAGTTATTTAGACACGAGATAGGAACTTCTCAAGATAAAGATGTAGCCATTTACGAAGAAAAAGATACTACATTCTATCTATCGGTTGGTAATACGCGATCAATGGAATACATCGAAGTAAATATTTCTTCTACAACTAGTTCAGAAGTTCGTCTAATAAAGTCAGATAGTCCAGATATGACTCCACAAATCTTTTTGCCTAGGGAAGAAGATCATCTTTATTCTATTGATCATGATCCAGCTAGCTCAAGATTTCTAATAGAGTCAAATTGGAAAGCTTTAAACTTCCGTTTGCTTGAAACTGATTTAAATAATTCTTCCGATAAAAATAAATGGAAAGAGTTAATTCCTCACAGAGAACAAGTTTTACTCCAATCAGTAATACCATTTCCAGACCACCTAATCATCATGGAAAGAGAAAATGGTCTGAGAAAGCTTAAAATTCTCCATAAAGAATCAAAAGCAGTTAAAGAAATTAACTTTAATGATCCTACCTACACAGCTTATATAGCTTCGAATCCAGAATATTACGTCGATAGATTCTATTTTGGTTATTCAAGTATGCGAACGCCTGACAGTTTATTTTCTGTAGTGTTATCAAATGGTCGCAAAAGACTTCTAAAACAGGCAGAAGTTAAAGGAGTTTTTTCAAGTAGCGATTACAAGGTAGAAAGAGAGTTCATTACCGCAAGGGATGGCACTAAAGTTCCCGTTTCTATCGTTTATAAAAAAAATAAATTTAAAAAAAATGAGAATCCTATTTTTCTTTACGGTTATGGCTCCTATGGAAATTCCATTGATGCAGGATTTAGCTCTTCAAGACTTTCGTTGCTGGATAGAGGATTTATTTTTGCAATTGCGCACGTTAGAGGTGGTCAAGAATTAGGAAGGTCTTGGTATGAAGAAGGAAAAATCTTCAACAAATTGAATACTTTTTATGACTTCATTGATGTAACGAAAGGACTGGTCAATAAAGGTTATGGAAATAAAGACAGAATCTATGCCGGCGGAGGCAGTGCTGGCGGATTATTGATGGGTGCCATTGTGAACATGGAACCTAACCTCTACAAAGGCATTATTTCTAATGTTCCTTTTGTTGATGTTATCACTACTATGTCTGATCCAAGTATTCCTCTAACAACTGGAGAATATAGCGAATGGGGTAATCCAGACATTAAAGAAGAATTTGAATACATCTTGCAGTATTCGCCTTATGATAATATTTCTGAACATGAATACCCCAGCATTTTAGTGACTGCTGGTTTATGGGACTCTCAAGTTCAGTATTATGAACCAGCTAAATATGTTGCTAAGTTAAGAGATTATAACAAAGGTAAAAACCCCATTTTGATGAAGGTTAATATGACAGCAGGACACAGTGGTGTAAGTGGTAGATTTGAAAGTCTAAAAGAGTTAGCTATGGAATATGCTTTCCTTCTAAGGCTGGATTCTAATTAATGGAACTCAACAGAGCGTCCCAAGAAGAAAATAACGCAAAGATTCTCTCCATACTCATGCTTATAATTTTATTTGTGAGCATGGGGCAATCAGTGTATTGGCAAACGATGCCTATTATCGGCAGAGTGTTTAACTTCACCGAGGTGGAGATTAATACGGTGGTATCTATTTCTGCTGCAATGTTTATCGTATTTACCCCTTTTTGGGGAAAACTAAGTGACAGAATAGGTAGAAAGGCAGTCCTTCTTATTGGCTTGTTTGGTTATGTATTATCAAATATTCTATTCCTTTATTCTGCATCATTAGGCTTGATAGGTACTTTTACAGGCTTATCTTTACTATTAATTTTGTTGATGGCTCGTATAGTTAATTCTGCAATTGGAGCTGCTTCAAGGCCAGCCTCTGGAGCCTACGTCGCTGATGTTACTTCAGAAGAAGAAAGGTCATCTGGAATGGGGAAGTTCGGAGCGGCAAATAATATCGGAACTATATTAGGTCCTGTCATGGTAGGTTCTTTGGTAGGTATTAATATTTTTAATGTTCAGATACCTGAATTTGGGCTTCTGACTCCACTTATTGTGATGTCTTTCGTCATGGCAATTGCGACATTTCTTGTGTATTTATTCCTACCAAACAAGCCAGTATCGTTAAATACAGCCGTTGTAAGAGAAAAGGTTGTCTTTGACAGAAACTTAAAGGTACTTATTTCAATTGGCGTGATTATTTTTACGGCTTTTGCTTTAGTGCAATCAATTACTGCCTATTATGTTCAGGATAGATTTGATGTAAGCCTGGATGAGACAGCGCAAACAACAGCATTGCTATTAGGAACTATGGCATTTATGGCTATCGTTTCTCAATTAACATTTGTCCAAAAATACAAAGGCAATCCTTTAAACTTAATAAAATTCTCACTTCCTCTTTTCATACTAAGTTGTTTATCCATCATTTTGTCACCGAATTTCTTGTTTCTTTACATAGGAATGGCTCTTATGGGTCTTGGAATGGGTCTTGCTTCCCCAGGATATACATCTGCAGCTTCTTTGAATGCAGATAAAGACAACCAAGGAGCGGCTGTTGGTCTGGCAATGATTGCGCCAGGCATTGGATTTGCTCTTGGGCCTTTTATAAGTGGATTTCTTTACAGCATCTCAATGAATTTACCATTTATTTTTATACTTCCGCTTTTTATAATCTTAGCAATTCTAATAAAAAAATTAGAACAATTAATTTAATCAGGAATCTGGTATTTGCCACTCCAAATAACTATAATAGCCAAGCTTTTACGCGCTCAGAAAGCAGATTCTTAAATAGACAAGTGACTGAAAACGATAATCGACCAGTAAATCTCAATTTACTAACCATTAGCCTGCCCATTATAGGAGTTTCTTCTATTCTGCACAGAATATCTGGTGTGGCAATTTTTTTTAGCTTTCCACTAGTTGTATGGATGCTTAGCATTTCTCTAAAGTCAGAGGAGAGTTTTTCATTACTTTCCAGTCTTTACCAAACTTCTATTATTTTGAAGATTATGATTTATCTTTTTTTAGTAGGATTTAGTTATCATCTGCTCGCAGGTTTAAAGAAACTTCTGAGCGATGCTTTTGGAATAGGTGAAACCTTAGAGTCTGGAAGAATCTTGTCTTGGGTAGTTTTTGGCGCGACCTTCCTTTTAGCAATTTTATTTATTTTCAATATCTTTTAGATATGTTTAGAAGACTTGGACATGGATCTTTAGAATTTCTAACTGTAAGAATATGTGCTGTTTTTCTTCTACTCTTTACCCTTTATCTGAGCGGTTTTATTTTAATTACAGATGAAGTGGATTTTAATCAATGGTCAGCATTTTTTGGCAATACAACAAATAAAATACTTACATCGCTATTCTTTATGGCTTTTGCAGTACATACTTGGTTGGGTACTTGGGCTGTAGCAAGTGATTACCTTACTCCAAGAATATTTGGGGATTTAGGCAGAGCTTTATATGTTATTTTTAGAGGTATTGTTGCTGGCATAATAGCCCTCGTGTTGACTTGGGCCATAATAATAATCTGGTGAATATATGTTAGTTAATGAAGTTATAAATGCAAAAGATCTTCCTGTGATGGAGTTTGATGGGATTATTGTCGGCGGTGGCGGGGCAGGCATGAGGGCTTCTCTTCAACTTGCTGAGTCAGGACTAAATACTGCAGTAATATCAAAAGTATTTCCTACTAGGTCTCATACTGTCTCAGCCCAAGGCGGTATTACCTGTGCAATACAGAGTGATGATCCGGATGATGATTGGAGATGGCACATGTTTGACACTGTAAAAGGGTCTGATTATATAGGTGATCAGGAAGCTATAGAATATATGTGTAGTGAAGGCCCTAAAGCCGTTTTTGAACTAGAGCATATGGGTTTACCTTTTTCTAGAACAGAAGAAGGACGAATTTATCAAAGACCTTTCGGAGGACAATCTAAGGATTATGGTAAGGGTGGTCAAGCAACTAGAACATGTGCAGCAGCTGATCGAACAGGACACAGCCTGCTTCATACTCTCTTTCAAGCTAATCTTAAGGCTGGTACCAACTTCCTCAATGAATGGTTTGCAGTAGATCTAGTTCTTAATGCTGATAAAGCGGTTGTAGGGGTTATCGCCTTTAAAATTGAAACAGGTGAAATCTATTACATAAAATCAAAGGCAACTGTTCTAGCAACAGGAGGAGCAGGTAGAATTTATTCATCTACTACCAATGCTTTAATTAATTCAGGTGATGGCATTGGAATGGCTTTAAGGGCCGGCATGCCTGTCCAAGATATAGAAATGTGGCAGTTTCATCCTACAGGAATACACGGAGCAGGAACATTAGTTACCGAGGGATGCAGGGGAGAAGGTGGATATCTTTTAAACAAAGATGGTGAAAGATTCATGGAAAGGTACGCTCCAAATGCAAAAGATTTAGCCAGTAGAGATGTCGTTGCAAGATCTATGGCATTGGAAATTTTAGAGGGAAGAGGTTGTGGACCTAACGCTGATCATATTTTCCTAAGACTAGATCATCTCGGACCTGAAGTGGTTCATAAGAGATTACCGGGAATAACAGAACTCTCTAAGACTTTTGCAGGTGTTGACCCTGCAGTTCAACCAATACCAGTGGTGCCTACATGTCATTATATGATGGGAGGAATACCAACTAATATAAATGGACAGGTTATTTCGGTAGAGCATGGTGAAGACAAAATAGTCAATGGCTTATATGCAGCCGGTGAAGTAGCGTGCGTATCAGTTCATGGAGGAAATAGATTAGGTGGAAATTCTCTTTTAGATCTTGTTGTCTTTGGAAGAGCTGCTGGTTTATATATAGAAGAGACTATGAAGCAAGGTGTCGAGTTGAAAGACGCATCAAATGACGATATTCAAAAAGCACTTGAAAGACTAAACAAATTAAATGCTTCAAAAGAAGGTGATCAAGTAGCTGTTCTTAAAGAGAAAATGCAACAAAATATGCAGAATAATTTTGGTGTGTTTAGAAGAGGGGATTTGATGGAAAAAGGCATCGAGGAATTAGCTAAGACTAGGGAAGAAGTAAATGACATTTTTCTTCAAGATAAGTCTGCGGCTTTTAATACAGCCAGGATAGAAGCTTTAGAGATGCAAAATCTTTTTGAAGTAGCAGAAGCTACAGCGATAACCGCTAATGAGAGAAAAGAAAGCCGCGGCGCTCATGCGAGAGATGACTTCACTGAACGTGATGATGAAAATTGGCTAAAACATTCAATTTACTACGCTGATACAAAGGAAGTTAGCAAAAGAGATGTGAACTACAGACCTAAAACAGTTCAAGCTTTTCAACCAATGGTTAGGAGTTATTAATGACTGCGGCATCAATACCCGTCGCTCAAATTAAAACCATAACGATGAGTATTTATCGTTATGATCCAACTTTGGACAAGAAACCTTACATGCAAGATATCATTGTAGAGGTGCCAACTGATAAAGATAATCTTATAGGAGATCATGCAGAGAGGGAGTGTGTGGTTCAGATGGCATGAATATAAATGGGAAAAATGGACTTGCGTGTGTCACACCTTTATCCGAAGTGATTAAGAGGAATAAGATCACTTTGCGACCTATGCCTGGACTTCCTGTTGTAAGAGATCTGATAGTCGATATGAAACAATTTTATGATCAGTTAGAAAAGGTTAGACCTTATTTAATTACCAAGAGTGATTCACCCGAAATTGAAAGGACGCAATCACCTGAAGAAAGAGAACAACTGGATGGTCTATACGAGTGTATTCTTTGTGGTTGTTGTTCAACTTCATGCCCTTCTTTTTGGTGGAATCCTGATAAATTTTTAGGACCCGCAGCTTTATTACAATCATGGAGATTCATTGCTGACACTAGAGATGAAGCTACTGATGAAAGATTAGATGACTTGGAAGATGCCTTCAGCCTCTATAGGTGTCATGGAATTATGAATTGCGTATCTGTCTGTCCAAAAGGGTTAAATCCTACAGAAGCTATCTCTAATATCAGAAATAAACTTCTTACACGAAAAAAAGCTTAAGAAAAATTTCTTTCTTAATAACATACTCCTAAGTTCTTCATTTATCCTCTACAATGCATTGCGGAGATGTTATGTATAAAAATTCTATAGATTGAATTTAAGGGAGAAAAGATGAATCTACACGAATATCAAGCTAAGAAGTTATTTAAGGATTATGACATATCCGTTTCAGAAGGCTTGCCGGCTTCCTCTAGCCAAGAAGCTGAAAAGATAGCTTTATCTCTAAATGTTGATAAGTGGGTAGTAAAAGCACAAGTCCATGCGGGAGGAAGAGGTAAGTCTGGAGGAGTTGAATTAGTTGATAGCATTGAGAAAGTTAAAGCTTTTGCTGATAAATGGCTTGGAAAAAATTTAGTAACTTTCCAAACAGATGAGAAAGGTCAACCTGTAAACCAAATCCTAATAGAAACAGTAACAGATATTGATAAAGAGCTTTATTTAGGTGCTGTTATTGATAGAGCTTCCCAAAGGCTCGTTGTCATGGCATCGACGGAGGGAGGAGTGAATATCGAAGAGGTTGCCGAAGAGACACCAGAAAAAATATATAAAGCTGAAATAGATCCTATTCAAGGCCCAAATCAACTTCAAGCAGAACAATTAGCAAATAACTTGAACTTAAATGTAGTGCAAACTTTACAATTTATTGAGATTTTTAATGGTCTAGTGAGATTGTTTATAGATAAAGATTTATCCCTAGTTGAGGTGAATCCTTTAGTGATTACATCCTCAGGAGATCTAATTTGTTTGGATGCAAAAATAAATGTAGATTCAAATGCTCTTTACAGACAGGAACAAATCCTAGAATTAAGAGATCCCTCTCAAGAAGATCCCAGAGAGGCAAGTGCAGCAGAGTGGGATCTGAGTTACGTAGCATTAGAAGGAAACATTGGTTGTATGGTAAATGGTGCAGGTTTGGCAATGGGTACCATGGATATCATCAAGTTACACGGTGGCGAGCCTGCTAATTTCTTGGATGTCGGCGGCACAGCTGATTCAAAAAGAGTTGCTG
>LULI01000299.1_pt1 | contig 12923 bp, 11 predicted proteins | sample 728191 | NCBI WGS metagenome assembly LULI01 (sample SAMN03860293, study PRJNA289734) | marine metagenome | biome: seawater column; feature: ocean; material: water; isolation source: Red Sea water column Station 169 - depth 50m | place: Saudi Arabia: Red Sea | collected 2011-10-15 | depth 50 m | reverse complement strand
CCGCCCGGCTCTAATCCCAGCTGGGGGAAAGCTGGGGGTCACGTCAGTTCCCGGAGAGACGCTCGCGCTCGATCTCGGCCTGCTTACGCTTCTTAGCGCCGCTCTTTCGGTCCCGCCGAGAAGGTGGGGTGTCAACGTCGAAGTAAGCCGCCGCTTTCGATAGCTCCAAGTAAAGCAAATCGGGATTGCCAAGTTTAAGGGTCCTAATTGGACGGCTCGGCTCAATTCCAATTGAGTTTAGAATGCTGCTTGCCACGGCGCGTGCGAGCGGCGGCGGAACTGCATTTCCAATCTGCCTTGCTCCATGCCACTTCGTCGAATGGAAGCGGAACCAATCGGGGAAGCCATGCAAGCGAGCCATCTCCCGGACGGTTATGCAGCGATCATGCTTGAAATGGATTGGTCTAGGGCTTGTGAATGCACCGCGCGATCCATCCGTTCCGGCGCGTAAGGTGTTCGATAAGCCATCCGGTGCCAACTTGAAGAAGCGACTGATGGGTTCGACAGTACCTGGCACTGTCTCAGAAAAACGGCGTCTGGAGATATCCGTATGAGATGTCCGAATGCTTGATGTCAGAATGCTCGGATCCCAATCTCGTACGTAACCAAAATGCCAAGCTTCATTCGTCATGCACCGTAGCTCGGCAGCATACAGCGAGGGTTCTCTGAAGTCCGAGGTTTTGACGCAATCGCTATCTACGAGCGAATTGAAACGCTCAGCATTTGGTAGGTCGCCAATCGCATCTTCGCAGGTTGGACCAAGGGGCAAATTAGGAACTGCCTTTTTCCCATCGGCAGGGGATGACGAGGGTTCTGGGTATTCGGGAAGTGGTCTGCCGGTTTTTGCGCCAAGCAGAATTAGGCGTTCACGATGTTGAGGCACCCCAAAGTTGTCAGCGTTCAATACGTGCCATGGACGTTGGACAGCGTATCCGTGAGCTTCAAATTCATAAACAAGTTCTTCGAGAAACGCTTTGTGCTTTCCGACCGTTAGCCCCTTGACGTTCTCGAAAACGAATGTGTCAGCGTCCAGTTCGGCGACAATCCTGACGAAATCTTTCACCAAATTGTTCCGAGGATCGTCGAGTACTCTATGGCCGATCAGGGAAAACCCTTGGCACGGTGGACCTCCGAAGACGCACGCAATGGGAGCACCACCGATACCTGCAGCCTTCCTGATATCGTCCCCCGAAAGAGATGCGACAGACTCGGGAATGACCGTTGTTTCGGGGAAATTGAACTCATGCGTGGCGCAATGGATTGGGTCGATTTCGACGGCTGCGACAACATCGAAACCCGCCTGCTCGAAACCTAAACTCATCCCTCCTGCTCCTGCAAAGAGATCGATAGCAAGCGGTCTCTTCGAGCGACCGGACTCAAATTTCATGATGGATGAGGCGTTCGACATACTCATATCTTAGGTCCGTGTTCTTGTTTTGTCGCGCCCGAATTGCGAGCCTTCCACGAAAGATTCGAGTTTGGCGACCAATCCGTTTCGATCAGCCAACTCGCACTGCCATAGGACAAGCGTTTCCCATCCGCTTTCATGGAGTGAGCGAAGGTTTCGTGCGTCCCTTTCTCTAGTGGCTGCAATCTTCGGTTGCCAATAATCGAGGCGCGATTTGGGGAGCTGACCCTTAGAGCAATCGTGACCATGCCAGAAGCAACCATGCACGAAGATGGCTTTGCGGCGCCCCGGCATGGCGATGTCTGGCTTCCCGGGGAGTTTCTTGTAATGCAGGCGATATCGATATCCCATTGCAAATAGGAGACGTCTCACCGTCCACTCAGGGCCGGTGTTCTTAGCTTTGACGGATTGCATAATGCGCCGTCGTTGTTCTGGCGATCGTGTGTCGGTCATTCTTGTGGATAGATTCGCAATTGACCATTCGATAGGCGAGGCGATCAATTACCCCAACCCTGCACCCATTTCCTTTGATTTGACGGCCTCGGGAGGGCTCGCGGTCAGGGCCGTCTGCTTCTCGCCCGCGCGTTCGTAAATCGCACGGACAAGCCTGTCCTTGTCGTCGGTCACAACCACGGCCTCGGCCTTGGCGCGCGATAGCGCGACATAGAGCATCTTCTGGTCGACCAGATTGGTGGACCGGCTGTCGGCATGGATCAGGACCCGCTCGGCGGTCTGGCCCTGCGCGGCATGGGCTGTCTGGACATAGGCGTGGCGCAAATGGGTGTCGCGAGGATTGGAGAGGTCGAGCCGCTGCTCGCGTCCGTTGGCGAGCTTTACCGTTGCCCGGCCACGGTCGGAATCGATGCGGGTAACGGCACCGCCAAGGCCATTGACCCGTCCCGTATCGCGGTCGTTGCGGGTGAACTGCACGTGGTCGCCGGTGCGGAGCTCCATCGGTTTCGGCTCGAACACCTCGGACTTGCCAGCGCCCCATTGCCGGGGATGCCAGTCCAGCGACCGGCCATTACGGCCTTCCAAAGCAATGCGCCCGCGCTCGGGATCGACAGCGGAAATAGCGAAGCTCTCGCCCCGGCGCACGCCCTTGGCGGCATAGTCGCGGCTGAACCGGACGATATCGCCGATGGCATAGCTTGCTGCCTCGTGCACTTCGGCGCGGGTGAGACCTTTCACCTCTAGCGCCTCGAAACGCACGGCTTCCGCTGAAAGCTCACCGCGCTGGGTCAGTTCTGCTCGGATCATGCCGGTGAGCCTGTCCCCGCCTTCTCGCGATGGCTCGATCACCAGCGTTCGTGCGCGCTCTGCAGGTGACAAGGCGAGATAGTGCCGGGCCATCGCTCCAAGGCGCTCATCCGGCGTAGTCTCCTCGATAACCCTACCGCCGCCACGCTCCAGCGAGGCCAAGACCTTGCCTGCATGGCCTTCGATTGAGGCCATGACGGCTTCGCGGGTGTCGGCATTGGTCTGACGGACCACCTCGGCAAGTTTCGCGGTCGCCATGCCAGCCTGCTGCAATTGCGCGAAGGCTGCCCCCGCGCCGACCGATCCCAGCTGTTTGACGTCACCTACCAGAACGAGTCGGGCTCCGGCCTTGTCGGCGCGGGTCATGAGTTTCGCCATATCGTGAGCCGAGAGCATCGAAGCTTCATCGACGATCCACACTGCGTCTTTGCCCGCTGTCTTCGCCTCTGGCGCGAGCAAATGCCGCGCCACGGTGTCTCCGCGCAGACCGAGCGCTTCGCCGAGAACGGTTGCTGCCGATGCGGTTGGCGCAAGCGCGGTCACAACGAGCCCGTGGCGCTTTGCCTCGCGCGCATAGGTCGCGAGCACTGTGGTGGTCTTCGCGGTCCCGGCATAACCCTGGACGGCGGCAACGCGGTCGCGTGAAGTGAGCAAGTCTGCGGTCGCGCGTTTCTGGTCCTCGGTCCAGGCATAACCGGAGCGCGCCGATTGGCGCGCGGCGCGTTCGATGGTCCGCGCTGCTGCCAGCGGACTGGCGAGTGATTGCGCCATCCCGCGTCCGGCTTCCTCCAGGCGAAGCATGCTTCGCTCGGTGTCGATGGCCTGCGGCGTCGTGAATCCGGCAAACTCCGCCCCGCGCCGATCAAGGAAAGTGCGCGGGACAAGCTCGCCGCGCTTTCCGGCATCGGCAATCGCAGCACTGATGGTGCCGTGCCCGGCCTTGCCGAAGGCGAAGTCACCGGCTTCGCGCGCCAGCGTGCTGGCCGAAAACACCGCTTCGCGTTCGGACAGCTTGGCAGCGGCCCAGGCCACCGCGTGCCGTGCCAGCAATTCCGGGCTGGCGGTTGCTTCGCTGCTCTTGGCCCGCTCTCTCGCTTCAGCGATCAGCCTGTCCCGCGCTGCCTTGTCGAAAGCATTGGCATCGGCGGTTGCCCGCCAGTCGGCGCGCAAGGTGCGATGATGCGCACTGGTCTTGGCTTCCCGCGTATCGAGCGCTGCAATCTGCTTTTCGGCAGCGCTCGCCTCCGCACGACTGGTGCCGCGCTCGGCAAGCCGCGCATCGATAGCTGCTGTGCGCTGGCTCAGCGCGTCGATGGCCCTTTCCGGAACCCCTGCGATCTCGAACAGCGAATCTTTCCCGGCCTCGATCTTGTATCCCAGGGCGGCAACGCCGTGCGCCAGTTCCTGCCGGTAGATCGCACCGATCTCCTTCTGGAGCTGGTAGAAGGCGCGCGGCTCAAGGCTGCGCCAGTTACCGTCCTTGTCCTGCGTCGCGTTGATGATCACGCCGTGGGTGTGCAGCTGTGGGTCCTGTGCCCTGCTCGTGGCATGGCGGAAGGTGGCGATGGCTAGATTGCCTGTCGCCTCGCGCCGAACCTCGCCGCCCTGCCTGATCCGCGTTGCCGCCATGTGCTTTTCGACATGGGCAAGCGCCACTTTCACCGCCGCGCCATGCGCCTTGATCAGCCGCTTGTCTCCGGCAACCTCGGCCATGATCGAGACCGACTTGGGCGCGGACAGGGTGATGTCCCAGCCTGGCCTGTGCTCGACCTTGCCATCGCGGGTGGTGCCGAGTTGCTGTCCAGCAACGCGCCCTTCCAATAATTCGGCAAACTTCTCGCGATCAACCTCACCCGACAGGCCCAGCTTCTCCGCTGACTCGCCAAACCATTCGGACGGAGCCATGCCGCCTTCGGCGTAGTAATCGTCGGCCTCATAATAGCTGGCCGCCTGACCGGCACTCGACAGCGCCGAGACCGATGCAACCATCAGACCGGTCCCGGTTTGGCATCGGGTTCGGCACCTTTGGCGATCTCGCTGACCCGGCTCCACAGTGTGCCTGCCGGATCGCCTGGCACGTAACCGGGCTGACGCGGCTCGCCACGCCGGGTGATGTGATCAGCGGTGAGACCGATACGCGCGACTGGCAGGCCATCGGGAAGCAGCAGGTAGCCTTGATGCGGACTGAGCCGCAATTCGCTTTCAAGCACGGCGGGGCGGAACTGCCGCTGGGTCGCGATGGTGGTGCGCGGCACTTCGCTGCCAATCGACAACGTGTCGGTGGCAACGCGCAATTCCACCTCGCACTGACCGATGGTCTCGCTCGCCCATTTGCGGGTTTCCTGATCGACCGTTTGCAGGAACAGCTTGGTGTTGCAGCAGGCGAGCATGGCTTCAGCGATGTTCGCACCATACCGATTTCGCATCTGTCCGAGCGCCTGAAAGGTGAGCACAATGGCCGCACCAAATTTGCGACCTTCGGGCAGAAGGCGAGCCAGGTTCTCGACACGTGGCAGGTCGGCCAGCTCGTCGAGCACGAACCAGATGCGGCGGTCTGACGATGGCGACAGACCCAGCACTGCACTCGCCGCGCATTCGAGCCAGCAAGCCATGAGCGGCTTGGACGCTTCAAAATAGTCCTCCTTGCGGGGGACGAATATCCAGGGCTTTGCTCCCTCACACTCGTCCAGCTTGACGATGAAATCGCGGAAGGCGAAGCGCTCCTCTCCCTCATCCTCGACCTTCAGGAACTGGATCAGGTTCGCGGCCTTGGCGAGCATGAAGAGCACGCTGCCGGTGGCGCGGTCGGCGTCATTAGCAAAGGTGCGCGCCGACGAAGTGTGACCCAGCCATTCCTTCAGTTGCTCCTTGTCCTTGACCTGCAAGGCTTCAAGCAAAGCTTCGAGGCTGCAGTTCTTCTCCGCCCAGAGCGAGCGGATCATGTTGGCGACAAGAATGCGGCTTGTTTCAAGCCAGACATCGTCATCCTGGCTACTGGTTTCAGAAACGAGCTGGCGGGCTATCCGGTCTGCATCGGCGGGATGTGATATCTCGTCGAATGGAGTCCAGAAGGCGCAGCGCGCATCGAAGGGATTGAGGATGATGTCCCCGCGAGCGGGGTTGTAATAGTGCGCGATGAACTCGCCCGATGTGTCATATACCAGCGCCGCTTCGCCGCGCCTTTCGATACCGTCGAGCATCTGGCGCAAGGCAGTGGTTTTGCCGCTGCCGGTGGTGCCGAGAAAGGCGAAGTGACGGGTCTCGATCCGGGGCGGAATTGGGACCGGACCGATACGCAGGGCGTCCCTGCCGCAAAGTAAAGTGGTCTGTGCCGCAACATCCTCTTCGTCCGCTACGCGAGTGCCGCCGATGACCCGGTCGGCAAGCGTATCCCTGCCTTGCTCAGACATCGATCTTTTGACAACAACCGATAGGAAAATGCCGATGGCCAGCCCCGCGAGCGTGCCTCCAATTACCTGTCTCACAGTCCAGAAGAAGTTCGCGGCAGTTGCGGGATCGCTGGCAATAACGGAAGCGGGGACGATCAGCCTCTCGCCGTTGACCGTGATCCTCATATCGAAATCCTTGCCAGCGAACTCGCCCAGCAATGAGAGTGCCTTTGCTACAATGAAGTGACCCACAGCAGCTATCTCTTCCGGACCAAGCCGGAGCAGCGGGGTGATGATCGCTCCTGCGACGCAGCTGAATAGAAGGAGCTTGGCAAAGAAGCCGAAACGTTGCTGCCAATGCGCCATACGCACGCGCCAAAGGGCATGGGCGCGGGTGACAAAATCGATGTTCGAATTCATGGCTCGATCTCCAGAGCAAGCGAGCGCTGGCGCTCGAACGCGGCGCGCGCTTCGCCTGCAATTGTCTCGTCGGTTTTCTTCGTGCCCAGCGCGGCATGGCGGGCGTAAGCGTAGGCCGCACAGGCGGTGAACAAGGTACGATCGAGCACCCGTTCGGCCTCGGCCAGGCGCTCCGATATTGCCCCGATCTCGCGCGCCAGTTCGGCAAGATCGGTCTCCTTGTCGGTGCCGTGAAGCATGGCGAGAAAACCTGCTTCCACCACCCGCGCCAGCATGGCGTATTCGGAAAGACCGCGACGCTTTGCGAAGTCAGCCAGCACCCGGTATTGCGACGGACTGAGGCGCACCGTCTGCGCCCGCGCGCTCATCGGTCCGCTCCGGTGGAGATGCTATCCGCCATCGCAAAGAATGGCGGAATTGCGCGGGTCTTGGGCAAGTGGCCTGAACGCGATGCTATCCGCATCCCTTCAAACCCGCAGAAATCCTTGATGCACACGTGCGTGGGGTGTGTATGGAAATCACGGGTCCGATACGCAGTATCGTGGCCCCATCTTTCTCCAGTTTTTTTCCTGTCAATTGGCATGGGCTTCTTGCTCCATGCTTGCCGTTGGAGGCGTCGCAGACAGGATCAGATTGCGGGCGACATCATCGTCGAAATAGCGCTGGCGGGATTGGCGCGAAGGCAACTGGCGGTCCGCCATTTCGGGACGCGTGAACCAGCGAAGCAGGGTCAGGTCGATTGCGGACCGAACCTCATCTGCGAGCTGGTTGGTCTCTTCTGGTGTGAGGTCAAGCCACCCGAATTCGGTACGAAGCTGGCTGCCGAGCGGATACCCGGTTCCGTCCCTGCTCCTGTAGATCGGACCCTCGACAGTGAGGCAACAATCTTGCCCCTCAAACCGCTCGCGGACAGGGCGTTCGTACCAGAGCCAGGGCTGCAATGTGTGGCGACGGGCGCGCCCATCTGCGTTGTCTTCGGCGAGCAATTTGATGAGCTGGGCCGCGCGATCTTCTTCGTCAATCGGAAGGCTGGCGATCAGCCAGCCATGATTCTGCAGGGCTGCGTTGATCAGGGAAAGGATAGACATGGAGGATTGGCTTTCTGCGGGCCATTGCCCGCCTTGGAGGGGTCAATAGCTGCGCAGGGGGAGGGCCTCGATCCACTCCTCGATGTCAGTGGAACGCCAGCGGATACGTCCGCCGCCAATGTCGATGGGATGAGGAAAGGCACCCCGGCGGATGCGTCGCCAGATCGTTGTCCGGCTGCGAATGCCAGTCAGGCGCATGACCTCATGGCAGGTGAGTAATTCAGTATTCGGCACGACAGACTCCTTTGCTTCAAGGTTCTGTCACCGAAGCCGTGTTCCCCCACGACGATGGGTTGTCCTTCAATTTGCCGTTACGGACCGTGCGATCAGATGTTCAACTCAGCGCCACCCTTGGCTTAGGTGACGCTGGACAAGCTATGCGAATCGCAATGCTGTAGGAAAGAACAAATATAGAACTATTGCCGTTCCCCAATGGCGGGTGGACGATGTTGGATCGCTGTGGACAGTCTGGGACTGAAAGATTTTTTCCCGCTGGTGTCCGCTCCCGGGCGATGCAGGTCCGAATCTACGGTTCTGGTGCAGCGGAAGTCCGGTTTCCGCGCGAATCGAAGCTCGAGTCGATATGACAAGCAGTCGCGCTTTCGCTTTGCACGTCGATACGCACATGCAAAGAAAACGCAAAAATCTTTACACGTTGCCCCGGTTCGAGCGCATTTATCCCGCGTTTATTGAAAATTGGAAAATTGTGGGATAAATCGCAGCGATGGCTGTGATCCAACCTTTCTCTGCCGAACAGGAGCGCGCGCTCGTCAATATGCGCCAGCGCTATGACGCGTGGATCGAGGCCGACCGCGAGCTCTATGCGATGCCATACGACCTGAGGCGCAAGAAGGTCGGCGAATACGAGTATCTCTATGAGATATTTGACCGCAGCGGGAACGGCAAAAGTCTCGGTGCTTGGGACGATGATAAGCAATCCCAGCTTGAGGAATACAAGGCTGCAAAGGCTGCTTTGAAGGAGCGCCGTGACGGAGCGCGGGATGCCCTTGGCGAGAGCAGCCGGATTGCCCGCGCGTTGCGCTTGCCGCTCCTTTCGGCGGACGCAGGCCCTATCCTTCGAGAGGCAGACAAGCGCTCGCTTCTCGGCAGCCATCTGCTTGTGGTTGGGACAAATGCGATGGCCGCCTACGCGCTAGAAGCTGCGGGCACTTTCCGCGACGTGCCTGACGAAACAGAGGACTTCGATCTCGCCTGGACGGCTGACGAACCGGAAGACGGAACGCAGCTTTGGGACATGCTCAAAGCGGTCGATCCGACATTCACGATTAATACCGAGCGGGAATTCCAAGCGCGCAACGCGAAGGCCTATGAAGTCGAATTGCTGGTAGCACCATCGCGTGTCGAAACGCTTGCCGGAAAGGATCGGCCAAGACCAGTTCCGCTACCCGAACAGGAATGGCTCTTGCCCGGTCGGCGGGTAGATCAGGTCGTCCCATGCCGTGATGGCAGCCCGGCGCGCATCGTTGCACCTGACCCCCGCTGGTTCGCGCTCCACAAACTGTGGTTGGGCGCTCAGGCCAAGCGGAACCCGCTCAAGCGGCGCAAGGACACGGTGCAGGGAGCGGCGCTACTCGAAGCGGTTGCCGAGGCGATGCCTCATTATTCATTGGGCCAAGAGTTTGTAGAAAGCCTGCCAGATGAGCTAGTGCGCTATTGGGAAGAGTGGGCGAAGGCGCGCGGATAACCCCTGCATTCAGTCACTCGGTTGGGGCAAAATGGCTGGTCATTCCCGTAAATTTGCTGTAAAGAACGGGCATTGAAATCATTAGACTTTTTTGAGGATGAGACCCAAATCCTCTGGTAAAAATGCAATCTGGGGGCACCGACGGGGGCCTCACTTAAGTAACCAAGGTCAAGATTCTCGCAGTTTTGCGACATTCTGAGAGCGGTTCGAGTCCTCTTCTGCCACCACTTCTCTCGTAAAGCATTGGCTTTATGCCTTTTCGACGAGTTCGGTTCGAGCACGGCTCGAATTGTTCATAAACCCGTACACACACTCGTTCACAAGCGGGTGATGGGCGTTGCTGACCATTCGGGAGTGTCTGCCTGTAACATCGGACCCGGTTCGGCGAACGGAGTAATGCGCTGATGGCGTTTTACCCGTTCGTCTGGCTGCGCGGCCGGAACTATCACCTCCCCCGGCGGGTGCCCTTCGGATCGAGTGCAAAAAATCCTATAAGTATTTCCTTGAAGACCCGTGATCCTGATCGCGCCCGTATTTTGGCGCGGCGGCTCGCGGCCAGATGGGATTCCGAAGCGACGCACATGAGTTCAATAAACCATCTGACGCTCGATCAACATTCAACAATCTATCGTGACACGTCCGAACGCCTCGCCCCGAACGGCGCAAAAGATAGGTCCGAACAACTAGCGGACCTTACGCCTGCGGAAATTGAGCTCACACGTTTTTTAGCGCATCTTTGCCGACGAACAGAGTCTCAAAGAAGGTGCCCATTGGAAATTATTTCGTTAGCACAGTCTAATCGCGGAAAGGCCAATACTACAGGAGCGCTGTCTAGGAATCTTTAAAATCTTTCAGCGCCGTCCCAGTATCGGCCATCGCGGAAGGATGACGATTAATTTTATTCGATATAATAAAACGACCTTGAGCGAAGTCTTTTACCGCGTTTACGCAATCAAGTGCAATTACCTCTCCATCGCGCAGATAGATGACTGAGAATGATCGAGTGGCCGGATCGCCACGAAGTATTGTCATATCATGACCAAGGGACAGACCTGCGGTTTGAAGCTTTAGGTCATACTGATTTGACCAGAACCAAGGAAGGGCAGTATAGTCTTGGTCTCGGCCACAGATAGTCAGTGCGGCCACTCTCGCCATTTCATTAGCGTTTTGGACTGACTCGATTCTAATGATAGCGTTTTCCGCCCACTGACTGCGATGCGCAGCGCAGTCGCCGATAGCGAACACATCCTTCAGCGAAGTGCGGCACGATCCATCCACCTCGACGCCGTTCGAACAGATTGCGCCGGCCCGGCGAAGTGGTTCGACCGACGCAACGATGCCGATCCCAACAATCACCACATCTGCTTCAAGTGCGGAGCCATCATGAAGTCGGACGCGAGCGACCCGGCCACGCTCCCCTTCGATAGAATCGACTTGGGTTTCGAGCCGCAGATCGACACCTCGTGTGCGATGTTCGGTCTCATAGAATGCGCTGATTTCCTCTCCCGCCACTCGCGCAAGAATGCGGGATTGCGCTTCTAATAGGGTGACCTCGCAGTCGAGTTTTCGTAGTACCGCCGCCATCTCGAGCCCGATGAAGCCGCCGCCTATAACGACAGCCTTCCTTGCGCCACGGTCGATCGCCCCGACTAGGTTGTCGATATCGTTGCGAGTACGTATCGCATAGACACCTTTCAAATCCGAACCCGAGCAGGTCAGCGATCGCGGCGCGCCGCCAGCAGCCCAGATGAGCTTGTCGTACCGGATCGAGTCGCCGTTGCTTAGCGAAAGTTCATGCTTCGAGGATTCGATGGCGACAACCTCGGTATCGAGAAGACGCTCGATTTTCTTGTCATTCCAGAACTTTTCGGGGCGGATCAGAATCCGTTCGAAAGGCTTGTTGCCAGAAAAGTATTCTTTAGAAAGAGGAGGGCGCTCGTAAGGCAATTCGCTATCATTGCTTATCATCAGAATGGAGCCCTCGAACCCGTTCTGTCGTAAGTAGATAGCTGCTTGCGCTCCGCCATGGCCGGAGCCGACGATGACTACGTTTCTTCTTTCCATAGCAAGTCGTTGCCTGTCTGAAATTGACCTCGCTAAACTAATAACGATAGCGCATCTCCACTCCTAACACCCTGCCGCGGTTAAGCGGAGAGTAGGTAGGACTGGGGCGCGCCCCCGCGCCATCGCCGCCGAATTGGGGGATGTCGGGTAACAGAGTGTCACTTCCATATGTCGTTTCGTTGGTTAGGTTCGTGCCGTAAAACGTTACAGAAAGATCCGACGCATCGGGACGCAGGGTGATATTTAGATCCAAGATATCAGTCGCATCGAAAAACCCGCGATTGTTGTCTGAAAAGAAGTTGGCGTCGCGGTGGTTCCAACTGAAGCGCGACGTAACCAGCGCGAAGCCCGGGAGGTCGAGGTCGTGCGTAAGAGTAGCGCCGTAGGTCCATGGTGCGAGGCGAGGAATTTTCAGAGCAAGGTCGGTGCGGTCGACCAGGCCATCCCCGGTAATATCCGCGATTACGGTCGTATATTCCCCATCGAGATGTCCGACTTGGCCAGATAGAAGCAGATTGTCGGCGAGGCGCAGATTGGCCTCGACCTCGAAGCCACGAATTCTTGCGTCCCCCGCATTGGCAATGATCTGCTGGACGCCAGAAATTGGGTCGGCGGTGATCTGTTCACGTTGGAGGTTCTTGATATCGTTGGTGAAGAGCGCCCCATTGATCCTGAGACGGCGATCGAACAGGTCAAACTTTCCGCCGATTTCGAAAGTCGATTGCTCTTCCTGCCCGAACGGACGCGGAGTGATGCCGAGAGCGGTGTTGCGCAAATTGATCCCGCCGCTGCGATAGCCCCGTGTCCAGAACCCATAAACGAGGATATTGGGCGTGGGCTCCCAATCCAGCCCGATCTTGGGCGACCAGTTGTCGAAGGAGAGGTCGTAGCCGGTATCCGTGAAAGCCAGTTCCCGTGTCTCGAAGATGCCGCCGACCCTGCCGTCGATCGCATTGCCGACCGGTCGGATGCGTGAGATATCGGCCTTCTTGTCTTCCTTGGTGTAGCGAAGACCGGCGTTCACCGTCAGCGTATAGGTCAGGCCGTAGTCGATCGCTGCGAAAGCGCCCAGCGCAGAGAAATCGCCGATCCCGCCGCCGACGGGCACGCTTGCGCCAGGCACCAGAAGATTGGTGTCGATCAGGCGGCGTTCGACGTAGGTCAGGTCCTGCGTGAAGTAATAGAGGCCGGTGGTCAGTTCGAGGCGCCCGAAGGTACCGGCATAGCGCAATTCCTGGCTCAACTGGTCCTGAAGGGTGTTCGTGTCCAGATTGAAGGCCGCGCCCGGCCCGAAATCGATCCCGTCCGAAATGCCCGGGCGGCGAAACGTGCCGTCGACATTGCTGGACGAGATGCCTTCGAAGCGCCGATAGCCCGTGATCGAGGTGATTGTTCCGTCCCCGAAACCCACGTCGAGATTGGCCTCCAGGGTGACCTGGTCCGCCTCGTACTCGAAAAACCCCGCGTAACCGCTCGCATAGTCGTAGGAATTGCGGGAATAAATCGCGTGGTTCTGAGGAACGGGGCCATCGCCATCCCCCTCATTATGATCGTAGCGCAGGATCGCTTCGAAAGCGCCGGTCGTAAGC
>LULI01001445.1_pt1 | contig 12985 bp, 13 predicted proteins | sample 728191 | NCBI WGS metagenome assembly LULI01 (sample SAMN03860293, study PRJNA289734) | marine metagenome | biome: seawater column; feature: ocean; material: water; isolation source: Red Sea water column Station 169 - depth 50m | place: Saudi Arabia: Red Sea | collected 2011-10-15 | depth 50 m | reverse complement strand
CACGCGCATGGCCGCAGCTGACCCCGACCACTACCTCGTGCTCGACGCCCGGGCCCCGATCGAGGAGATCGCCGGCGCGATTCGCGAGCGCGTGGACGGCATCCTCGCGGGTCGAGGTGCGAGGCCGGCCACGGCACCCACCGCGGGTCGAGGTGCGAGGCCGGCCACGGCCCCCACCGCGGGTCGAGGTGCGAGGCCGGCCACGGCCGAGCCTCGAGACCCAGGAGCCCCCGCATGAGCGTCTGGGACGACCTGGTCGGCCAGAAGCCGGTCATCGAGACCCTGCGGGCCGCCGCGTCCGGGCAGGGCATGACCCACGCGTTCCTGCTCACCGGCCCGCCCGGATCGGGCCGCTCCAACGCCGCGATCGCCTTCGCCGCCGCGCTGCAGTGCGAGAACGGCCCCGGGCCCGCGGCCGGGTGCGGCGGTTGCAACGCCTGCATCACCACCCTGGCCGGCTCCAACCCCGACGTGACCCGGGTGTCGACGGAGTCGGTGCAGTTCCGAGTGAAGGACGCCCGCGAGATGGTGCGCAAGTCCGCCATGAGCCCGGTCAGCCAGCGCTGGCAGGTGATCGTGGTCGAGGACGCCGACCGTTTCAACGACTCCTCGGGCAACGCCGTGCTCAAGGCTGTGGAGGAGCCGGCGGACCGGACCGTGTGGGTGCTGTGCGCGCCGACCGTCGAGGACGTCCTGCCCACGATTCGCAGCCGCTGCCGTCTGGTCTCGCTCGCGACGCCGACCGCGCCGGAGGTGGCCGACTTCCTGGTGCGCCGGCAGGGCGTGGCCGAGTCGCTGGCGTCGTACGCCGCCCGCGCCAGCCAGGGCCACATCGGCCGTGCCAAGGCGCTGGCGACCGACGAGGCGACCCGCAACCGGCGCCGCGAGGTCGTTTCGCTGCCGGCGCGGCTGACCAGCATCGGCGCCTGCATGCAGTCCGCGACCAACCTCGCCGACGTGGCGAAGGAGGAGGCGGAGGCGATCACCGCCGACCTCGACCAGCGCGAGAAGGCCGACCTGGACCGTGCGTTCGGCTACGAGGACAAGGGGCGCCGCCCGCGGGAGTACGCCTCCGCGCTGCGTGAGATGACCGACGACCAGAAGCGCCGCGCCAAGCGGCGGGTGCTCGACGTGGTCGACCGCAGCCTGATGGACCTCGTCTCGGTCTACCGCGACGCGATCGCGCTCGCGAGCCGGGCGCCGGGGCAGCTGGTCAACGAGGAGATCCGGCCCGACGTCGAGGAGGTCGTGCGCACCTCCACCCCCGAGCTCAACCTGCGCCGCATCGCGTGGGTCTTCGAGGCGCGCGAGCAGATGCTGGAGTTCAACGTGCCGGTGCCCTTGGCGCTGGAGTCCATGATGGTGGCGCTGAAGGTGCCCGAGGGAAGCAGGTAGACCGTGTCCACGACGACGACCCGGGTGGTGGCCGCCGTGGTGGCCCTCGCGATGGTGCTGGCCGGCCTCGGCGTGGCGCTCACCCTCTTCTTCGGCGGGGACGACACCGGGCGCTCGTCCGGGCCGGCGCCCACCACGACGCCCGAGCCCGGTGCGACCGATGCGCCCTCGCCCGAGCTCGACGCGTTCTACGGCCAGGAGCTCGACTGGAGCCCCTGCGAGCGCGACGACGACCTCGAGTGCGCGACGCTCACCGTCCCGGTCGACTACACCGACCCCGACGGCGACACCGTCGGCATCGCCCTGCTCAAGCTGCCCGCCACGCGTCCCGCGGAGCGGATCGGCTCACTGGTGGTCAACCCCGGTGGCCCCGGCGCCCCCGGCACGTCGTACGCCGCGGCCGCCGGCGTGGCCTTCCGCCCGGCGCTCTACCAGCGCTACGACATCGTGGGCTTCGACCCGCGCGGCACCGGCTTTTCGGACCCGGTCGACTGCGTGAGCGACGAGGAGCTCGACGCGTTCCTCTCGATCGACCCGGCGCCCGACACGACCGCCGAGGTCGAGGAGGCCCGTGCCGACCTCGAGGACTTCTTCGCCGGCTGCCTCGAGCGCTCCGACGGGCTGGTCGAGCACGTCACGACCGTCGAGACCGCCCGCGACATGGACGTCCTGCGCGCGGCGCTGGGGGAGTCCGAGCTCACCTACTTCGGCGCGTCCTACGGCACCAAGCTCGGGGCGACCTACGCCGAGCTGTTCCCCGACACGGTCGGCCGGTTCGTCCTCGACGGTGCCGTGGACGTCTCGGCGTCCTCACGTGACCTGACCCTGGGCCAGGCCGAGGGCTTCCAGCGGGCGCTCGAGGCCTACGTCGGCGACTGCGTCGACGGTGGCGGCTGCTTCCTCGGCGACTCCGTCGACGCCGGCCTGGAGCGGATCGCGACCTTCCTCGACGAGGTCGACGCCGAGCCGCTGCCCGCGGGCGACCGCGACCTGACCGTCGGCAACGCCTTCTACGGGATCATCACCCCGCTCTACGTCAGCGACTACTGGTTCCTGCTGACCCAGGCGCTGCAGGACGCCTTCGACGGCGACGGCAGCGCGCTGATGGAGCTCGCCGACCTCTACGCCTCGCGCGAGCCCGACGGCTCCTACTCCGACAACTCCGCCGAGGCGATCTACGCCATCAACTGCCTCGACGACCCCGGGGGTGCGTCGGTGGAGGAGATCCGCGAGCAGATCCCGGTCTTCGAGGAGGTCTCGCCGACCCTGGGCGAGGTGTTCGCGTGGAGCCTCATCGGCTGCGTGGGCGACACCCGGCAGGCCGTCGAGGAGGCGCCGGAGATCCGGGCCGAGGGAGCCGCCCCGATCCTGGTGGTCGGCACCACGCGCGACCCGGCCACGCCGTACGAGTGGGCCGAGTCGTTGGCGGACCAGCTGGCCAGCGGGGTGCTGCTGAGTCGTGACGGCGATGGCCACACGGCGTACAACTCCGGCAACGAGTGCATCGACTCCACGATCGAGGACTACCTGCTCGAGGGCACCGTGCCCGCCGACGGCACGTCCTGCTGATCGCCCACCGCTGGTCGAGCCCGTCGGCGGTCGAGGAGGCGCGCCAGCGCCGTCTCGAGACCCCGACCGCTACCGCGGCAGGACCACCCGCACCAGCCCCAGCGCGGAGGCGCCGGCGAAGTTGCCCATCGAGAACGCGTCGTCCCAGACCGCGATCCTGCCGTGCCGCAGCGTGAAGGTGCCGCGCACCCAGAACTCCGAGCGCCAGCGGCCGAGCGTCAACCAGTCTGTGCGGTCGGTGAGCACGACGTCGCCCTCGGCGGCGGCCGCGTGCATCGTGTAGCCGAAGCCCACCCCGCGCTTCTCCATGCCGATCAGCGCACCGGTGGCCCGGCGCCCGCGCAGGGTCGGCAGGCCGGTGTTGCGCCACTCGATGTCGACGTCGAGGAGGTCCAGGGCGCTGCGGGAGTCGCCCGCGGCCAAGGCGTCGAGGAAGGTCGTGACGACGGAGACGGGCTCGCTCATGTGGCCAGCCTAGGGGCGGCGGCGGGTGGGGCCTCGCGTGGGAAGGTCCATCGGCCGGCCGGCGTACCTTGACCCGGGCCGATGGAGCTCCGTCGTCCCGGGGCAAGGCCTATCGGCCGGCCGATGAACCTTGCCCCGGTCGTCACAGCAGCCCCAGCGCCTCCCGCACCGTGGCCTCGCCGGAGAGCACGGCGCCCTCCATGTAGCCGTTCCACACCGGCGAGCACTCCGCGCCCGCCCAGTGCACTCGACCGACCGGCTCACGCAGCGCGTCGCCGAGGCCGGTCCACACGCCGGGCGCGAAGTGTGCGCCGTAGCAGCCGCGGGTGAACTCCTCGGCGGTCCAGTCGCGCTCGACGTACTCCACCGGCTCGGCGGCCTGCGGGCCGAAGTAGCGCACCAGGCACTCGACCACGGCCGTACGCCGCTGGGCCGGTGTCCGCCCGGACCACTCGCGCGCCGCGGCGCCCTCGAGGAAGCACATCAGGATGCCGCGGTCGTAGCCGGGCGGGGTGTTGTCGAAGACGACCTTGACCGGGCCCCGGTCCGAGCCGGCCTGGCCGTTGAGGCCCTCGTCGCGCCAGAACGGCCGCGGGTAGACGGCGTAGACCTTGATGACCGAACCGGCGGGCAGCTTCTGGGTCAGCTGGTCGCGCCGCGACGGCAGCAGCGGCTCGTAGCGCAGCCGGCCGGCCAACGTGGGAGGCAGCGTCACGACGACCCGCGAGCCGCGGAAGCGCTCCCCGTCGCGAGTCACCACGTCGACCCCGGTCGCGTCCTGCTCCACCGACGCCACCGGCTGCCCGAGCCGCACGTCGAGGCCCTCGGCCATCCGCTTGGAGATCAGCACCGACCCGCCCTCGATGCGGTCCTGCTGGGCGCCGCGGTCGACGGCCATCAGCGTGTCCATGTCGGTGCCGGAGCGGGTGTAGAACAGCGCGTGCAGCAGCGAGACGTCGGCGGGCCGGCAGGCCAGGACGGCCTCGGAGTAGAGCTCGAAGTAGGCCCGCGCCTGCGGGGTGCGCAGGTTGCGGCGTACCCACGTCGCCAGCGTCTGCTCGTCGAGGAGCGCGTACATCCGGTCCTGCGTGGGCCCGACCCACTGCCCGCCGAGCTCGATCCACTGCCCGTCGGCGAGCGCGCCGCCCTCGGTGCGACCGCCGACCCGGTCCCGGGCCTCGACGACCACGACGGAGCGGCCCTCCGAAGCCCGGACAGACCGGCGCCCACGACGACGACGTCCCAGCTCATGCGCTCTCCTGTCGTCGGTGCTGTGCCCGGGGCCCGCTCGCAGGCTACGTGGCCGACGGCGTGGCCGGGTGCCGTGACGCCGTGGCCTCGGCGATCTCCTGCATCCGGGTGGTGGCGAGCTCGATCATCAGCCGCGCGGCGGGGGAGAGGACGGCGCCCTTGCGGTGCACGATCGCGAAGGTGTCGAACTGCCGCGGTCGCAGCGACACCCAGCCGGCCTTCGGGGCGAGGCGGGGGACGAGCTGCTGGGCAGCGCCGAGGGGGATGACGGTGTCGGCGAGCCCGAGGCCGACCAGCTCGACGGCGGTCTCGATGTCCTCGACCTCGATGCGGGTGGCCGGGTTGCGGCCCGTCTCGTGGAGCATCCGGCGCAGGGTGGCGCGGGTGGAGTCGGTCGCGCGGAAGGTCGTCTCCGACATCACCAGCGTGGCCAGCGAGAGGCGGTGGGCGGTCACCGGCGTCTCGAGGCGGGCGGGCTCGGCGCTGAGGTAGACCAGCTCCTCGCGGGCCACGGGGGTGACGTCCATGCCCTCGCTCTCGACGGTGGAGACGGCCAGCATCGCGGCCTCGAGCCGGCCGCGGCGCAGCTCCTCCATGACCTCGGCGGAGTTCTGCCCGACCAGCTCGACCCGGACGCCGGGGTAGCGGGTGAGCACGTCGGCGATCAGTCCGGCGCCGGCGTACAACCGGGCGATGCCGAACATCCCGAAGCGGATCGTCCCGGTCTCGAAGGACTTCACCGACTGCACGGCCTGGCGGGCCTCGTCGATAGAGGCGAGCACCTTCTCGGCGTACGGGCGCAGGGTGTCCCCCACCGTGGTCGGGACGACGCCGCGGCCGACCCGGCGGAAGAGCTCGACGCCGAGGGTCTTCTCCAGCGCGCGGATCTGCTCGGAGACCGAGGGTTGGGCGTAGCCGAGGTGCTCAGCGGCGCGCGTGAGGGAGCCGTGCTCGTAGGCGGCGAGGAAGCATGTGAGCTGGTGCACAGAAAGCATAGGAAAATCCTTGAGAACCGGCTGGAAAGACAGGCTACCCCTGTTCTTACCGGTGAGTCAGAATTGACCTCGTCACCCGATCAGACTCCGAGGAGGTCCCCATGTTCATGTTCACCCACGACTGCTCCGCCTGCGACCGCACGCAGCTCATCTTCCCGTCGATGATCACGGGCGCCACCCGCACCGACGCCGGCACCCAGGTCACCTTCGAGTGCTGGTGCGGCGCTCCGCAGACCGCGCTCCGCAGCGCCGCGAAGGGCGAGAACCGCGAGATGGTCGCCGCCTGAGTCGCGGCAGTCACGGGCCGTCCGGCGGCCCCACCCGACGAGGTCGGTCACGGACGCCTACAGTGCGTCCATGGCCGACCTCGACTCGTTGATCGCCCCCCACTACGACGTCGTCCTGGCGCGCAACCCCGGTGAGCAGGAGTTCCACCAGGCGGTGCTGGAGGTGCTGGAGACGCTCGGCCCGGTCGTGCGCAAGCACCCGGAGTACGTCGACGCCTCGATCATCGAGCGCATCTGCGAGCCCGAGCGCCAGCTGATCTTCCGGGTCCCGTGGAACGACGACGCCGGCCAGGTCCAGGTGAACCGGGCGTTCCGCGTGGAGTTCAACTCCGCGCTCGGCCCCTACAAGGGCGGCCTGCGCTTCCATCCCACGGTCTACCTCGGGATCGTGAAGTTCCTCGGCTTCGAGCAGGTCTTCAAGAACGCGCTGACCGGGCTGCCGATCGGTGGCGGCAAGGGCGGGTCGGACTTCGACCCGAAGGGTCGCAGCGACGCGGAGGTCATGCGTTTCTGCCAGTCGATGATGACCGAGCTCTACCGGCACCTCGGGGAGTACACCGACGTCCCCGCCGGCGACATCGGGGTGGGCGGTCGGGAGATCGGCTACCTCTTCGGCCAGTACAAGCGGATCACCAACCGCTACGAGTCCGGTGTCCTGACGGGCAAGGGTCTCGCCTTCGGCGGCTCCCAGGTGCGCACGGAGGCGACCGGCTACGGGCTGGTCTACTTCACCGAGGAGATGCTCCGCACCCGCGACCTGTCCCTGTCCGGGCGCAGGGTGGTCGTCTCGGGCTCGGGCAACGTCGCCATCTATGCGATCGAGAAGGCGACGGCCCTGGGTGCCCACGTGGTCGCCTGCTCGGACTCCGGTGGTTACGTGGTGGACGAGGACGGCATCGACGTACCTCTGCTCAGCCAGGTCAAGGAGGTCGACCGCGGCCGGGTCTCCGACTACGCCGCCCAGCGGCCGAAGGCGCGCTTCGTCGAGGGCGGCTCGGTGTGGGAGGTGCCCTGCGAGGTGGCGCTGCCGTGCGCTACGCAGAACGAGCTGGACGCCGTGGACGTGTTCGCCGAGCGCGACGTGCTGTTCGCGCCCGGGAAGGCGGCGAACGCCGGCGGCGTGGCGACCTCGGCCCTGGAGATGCAGCAGAACGCCTCCCGCGACTCGTGGACGTTCGAGCACACCGAGGACCGGCTGCGCACGATCATGGCGGGCGTGCACGAGCGGTGCGCGGGCGCCGCGGAGGAGTACGGCCGCCCCGGGGACTACGTCGCCGGCGCCAACATCTCAGGCTTCGTCCGGGTGGCCGACGCGATGCTCGCGCTGGGCGTGGTCTGACGTCCCGGTGGTCGAGCAGTCTCGAAACCGAGGCCTTACCGGTTCAACCACCAGATCGACGCGTTGAGCGCGGTCGCGAAGGCGACCCAGCCGAGGTAGGGAACCATCAGCCAGGCCGCGGCGCGACTGCGGTTGCGGAAGAGCACGATGGTCACGCTGATCGCCGCCAGGAGCGCGGCGATCTCCACCAGCGCCCAGCCGTAGGTGCCGGCGCCGAAGAAGATCGGTGTCCACGCCGCGTTGAGCACCAGCTGGCCGACCCACCACCCGGTGGCCGATCGCGACGTACAGGACCGACCACACCGGCCCGAACAGCCACGAGGGCGGCGCGAAGAACGGCAGCTCGAGCGACTCGTACTCCGAGCCGGCCGAGGACGAGGCGGCCCCACCGAGCCCGGCGGCCACTGCCGTCGCCACCAGGAACGCGGCCAGCGCCCACCAGGTGCTCCGCCCGGTGGGTCGGTCGGTGACTCGGTGACGAGGATCGGTCGCGGTGCTGGCCATGTCTCGACACTGCCCGGGCCGGGGGACCCGCTCACCACCCGACCGGGCGCCGTTTTCGTGCCTCGCGACCGGCTCCCTATACTTCCTCGGGTTGCCCGAGGGCAGCACGCCGCCTTAGCTCAGTCGGTAGAGCGAGTCACTCGTAATGACTAGGTCGTCGGTTCGATTCCGACAGGCGGCTCCGCTACAGGCCCCTGACCTGCGGAGACGCGGGCCAGGGGTTTCGCGCATCCGGGGATGGCGCGTCCGGAGTGTGTGCATCGCACCTGCCGCGTCACCCGCACTCCGGTCAGCGACACGGTGACCTCGGAATGGTGGCTCGGCTCGTCATCCCTGCTCGAGGCGCGCGGTCACTACCCGGTGCGTCCCCTCGCCGTAGGCCACGATCCGGGCCTCACGCACGCCGGTAGGGGTGGTGCGCAGGGTGATGACGGCGGCGTCGACGGCGTCCTCAAGGGGCCAGGCGTAGACGCCGGCGCTGATGAGCGGGAACGCGACGGTCTCGGCGCCGACCTCGTCGGCGACCTCGAGGCAGCGGCGGTAGCAGGAGGTCAGCAGTTCCCGGTCGGTCTCGCCGCGGGAGTGGTTGGGGCCGACGGTGTGGATGACCCACCGGGCTGGCATCCGGCCGGCGGTGGTCCAGCCGGCGTCGCCGGTGGCGAGGCCGTGGGGGAAGCGGCGTACGCAGTCGGCGAGCACGTCGGGGCCGCCGGCTGCGTGGATGGCGCCGTCGACGCCTCCGCCGCCGCGCATGCGGCGGTTGGCGGCGTTGACGACCGCGTCGACGTCCTGGGTGGTGATGTCGCCTCGGACGGCGACGACCTCGGCGTACGGCATGGTCACCAGCTCTCTCTCGTCACGGGTTCGCCGCAGGCGGGGCACAGCACGGTCTCGCTCGGTTGGCCGGGCTCGGTGTGGCCGCGGGTGCCGCAGAAGTCGCAGACCCACCGTTCGAGTTCCATGGCTGCATCTTCAGCCACAGCACCGACAACGCGCCTAGGTTGGCGCCATGGCGCGCTGCATTCCGGAGGAGCCGACGTTCGTCACGGAGTCTGAGCGGCAGGTGTGGGAGCGGCTGCGCGACGGGCTGCCGGGTGACTGCGTGGTGATGGCGAACGTCCGGCTGACCGACGAGGTGAAGGACCACGAGATCGACCTGTTGGTGCTGGTCCCGGAGGCGGGGTTCGTGTGCTTGGAGGTCAAGGGAGGGTCGGTCTGGCTGGAGGACGACGGGTGGTGGATCAAGCGCGGCGAGAAGGTCGAGCGGTGCGACCCGGTGACGCAGGCGCGGGAGGGCAAGCACGCGGTCAGGCGGTACGTCGAGGCCGACCCGCGGTGGGGCAGCCGAGAGCAGGTGGCGTTCTCCCACGGGGTGGTGCTGCCGCACACCGAGCTGCCCGAGGGGTTCTCGGTGCCGGATTTGCCGCGGTGGGGGTTCCACGACCGCGGTGACATTGCGGACCTGCCGGAGCGGGTGCGGACCAACGGGTGGGGCCTGGCGCACGGGCGGTGGACGCCCAACCACGACGACGTCGAGCTCGTGGCGGAGATCCTGGCGGGGCGGTCGCGGCCGTCGTACGACGTCAACGCCGACGCCGAGGAGCGCGCGGCGACCGCGGACCGGCTGACGCAGGAGCAGATGGTGATCCTGCAGGTCACCCGGCTGCTGCGCCGGGTCGAGGTGCGCGGGGGAGCGGGCAGCGGGAAGACGGTGCTGGCGCTGCAGAAGGCCAAGGACCTCACCCGCGGGGTGGGGGAGGGGGCGCGACCGTATGAGGAGCTGGGCCGGCTGTGGGGTCTGGAGATGGGCTCCGAGGACGACCCGGCGTTCTGGGAGTCCGAGCTGCCGCGGCTGATGGCCGAGCAGGCGGCCGGTCTGGCGGAGGGGCACCGGTTCGACTCTGTCGTGGTCGACGAGGCGCAGGACTTCGCCGACTCGTGGTGGGCCTCGGTGCTGGGGGCGCTGCGGGACGAGGAGGCCGGTGGGGTGTTCGTGTTCAGTGACGAGAACCAGCGGCTCTTCGCGCGGTTCGGTCGCCCGCCGGTGCAGCTGGTGCCGCTGGTGTTGGACCACAATCTGCGCAACACCAAGCAGATCTACGACGCGTTCGGCCCGCTCGCGCCCTCGCGGATGCAGGCCCGGGGCGGGTCGGGCGCCGATGTGCGGTTCGTGGCCGCTGCCAGCGAGGACGCCATCGACGTCGCCGACTCCCAGGTCGAGGCGTTGATGGACGAGGGCTGGGACCCCTCGCGGATCGCGCTGCTGACCACCGGCCACCGCCACCCCGAGCAGATGGCACAGGTCGAGCGGCACGGGAAGGTCGCCTACTGGCGGTCGTTCTGGGAGGGCGAGGACGTCTTCTACGGCCACGTCCTGGGCTCGAAGGGCCTCGAGCGCGCGTGTGTCGTGCTGTGCGTCAACGAGGCCGGCGGGCGGGACCGGGCCCGGGAGCGGTTGTACGTCGGGATGTCACGCGCCACCGACGTGCTCGTCGTGGTCGGGGACCCCGAGGTCGTGCGGCGGATCGGTGGGGACGAGGTCTCGCGGCGGCTCGGGATCTCGGGGTGACGACAGGCGAGGAGCGCCCGGAGTCTGGGTCGCTCAGGATCGGGACCTGGAACCTCGACGGTCGCTCGGGTCCGCGGCAACGCGACTTTCTGGCCTCCCTGGGGTGCGACGTCCTGCTGCTGACCGAGGTGCCCGAGGGTCTGGACCTGGGTCCGTGGTCGGTGCACCTGTCGGAGGCGGAGATCCGTGAGGGCGTGCGGTACGCGGCAGTGGCGGCGCGCACGCTCGCCCCTGAGCCGTCACCTCATCCGGCCTCAGCGGTTGCCGAGCACGAGGGCTGGCGGTTCTGCTCCTCGGTGCTGCCGTGGCGCAGCAGCGGTGGGGCTGCCCCGTGGTCAGGCGACAGCCAGGCCGAACGGACCGAGGCTGCCTGCCGCGCGATCGCGGGTAGCGGGGTCGACGTGTGGGGCGGCGACTGGAACCACGCCATGCAGGGCACTGACTGGGCCGGCAGCACGGGCGGCCGGGCGGCCATCGAGGACGCCGTGGCCAGGCTGGGGCTCCAGGTCGTCACTGTCGGGCTGCTCGCGGCGGGCGACACACAGGCGAGCATCGATCACGTCGCCGTCTCGCTCGCGAGCGTCGTTGAGCGGGCCGAGCGCGTCGTCGCTTCCGACGAGCGAGGACGCCTCTCCGACCACGACGCGTACGTCGTCCCCGTCCACCTCGCGTTGGGTCATGCTGCAGGTCAGACCTGTGATGCCGCGCAGCACCGCTGGCGTCCCGTCGTCTACGGCCTCCCGACTCCCGAGACCTTCGAAGCCGCCGAGCGAGAAGATGTGTTGCTCGGCGGCTGCGTCTTCTGGGGCGAGAGTGCGCACGAGCGCTGCGCCGACTGCGGCATCGAGCGCTGAGTTTCGGGTCTCGCTGGCTTGCCATCGTGGACGGTAGCCGGGCTGCAAGCATTCCTTCCGCTTGAGGGCGAGTTCACCACGAGGGACTTTCCACCCACCCCCAGCCGTTCGGTCTGAACTTGAAGTCGTCAGGTCGGGGGACGTCAACATCTCGGACATGGCGTGCAACGAAAGCGAGAAGGTGTCCACTTAGCGGGGCCGCGCGGGTGTACGTTGCGTAGAAACTGGTTCTTGTCTCGCAGGCCCAGGCGTGCGCGTTCAGCGGCAGGCAAGCCAGTTCGCAAGAGTCCCCAGGCCTCCTCATGATTGGCGTACGGCGCCTTCACGAGGTGTTCCATCCGGCACTCCGACATCACTCTCCCGAATTGCGGACCGCCACCTGTGACAGAGAAGTAGGACAGGCCGTCCTCGAGGTCCTGATAAGGCCATTGTCGGGTCTTCCACATGTGCCATTCGACGTCGTCTTCGCCGCCCGATCCCGGCTCCATCCAGGGAACCGAATGCATCAACACCATGTCACCAACTCCTCGTCGGGATGCCTGAGCGAATGATGTGCCGCAGCGAGTTGCTGTGTCTTTGCTTTGCGAGTTCCCGCCCACTGAACGGAGAGTGCACGGCGTCTAGTCTGATCGAATGGAGCCGCTGTACGACGGCCGCGTCGGCCTCAAGGTCGCCGACACGGTGCGCGGGGCGTGGGCGCTGCCTTCGCACGAGCGCGTGTCGGTCGGCAGGTTGCCGGGCGCCGGCATCCACATCCCCGACTCGTGGGTGCCGAGCCGGTTGTGTCGGTTCCTGCCCTACGAGCAGGGGTGGTTGGTGCAGCTGGGGCGGGCGCGAGCGACGATGCGTAGCAAGTACCTCGACGACGTCACGTTCCGCGGGCGCACCATCGTGGCGTTGCAGCCGGGTCAGTCGCTGATCGCGTTCCCCGAGCTCGACGACTATGTCCGGATCGCCGTGGTGATCGGGGCTGGCCAGGGCGAGGGGTTGCCCCTGGCCAGCGATGCGGAGGGTGTCTCGCGCGAGCCCGAGTTCCGCACCGCCTACCCGGGCGCCAGCGCGTCGCTCACACCCATGCAACGGCGGGTGATGGCCGTGACCTTCCACCACCTGATGACCGAGCAGCCCCCGCCGTCCAATCTCGCCGCGGCGGCCGCCGCCAAGCTCGGGACGACCGAGGCCAACGTGAAGGTCACCCTCGGTGCGGTGCGGAAGAAGGTCAACGACGAGCGGTGGATGAACCTGGAGAAGAACGACCAGCTCGGCCACTACCTCGTCCGGCTGACCCGCACGATCACCTGGGACGACCTGCCTCCCGAGCTCCAGTGAGCCGATTACCTGGGTAAGGGCCCGTTGAGGGCGCCTCGGCGCACTGTTCTCCCGTCGGCCCACCCGGGGCCGGAGAGAGGAGGCAGCGATGATCGAGCTGCACGTGGGCCGCGGGGTCACCCGGGGCGCGATGACGGTGTTCCCGCTGTGGAGCGCCACCAGCGGCTACCGCCGCTACACGATGGGCGGCCGCGGGCTGCACGTCACCGAGTCGCCCGACGGGCCGCAGGTCGAGACCCTGATGGTCGGCAACGTCGAGGACCGGCCGGCGCTGGTGCTGGAGGGTCAGCTCTTCGAGGGCGGCTGGCAGCACCGGATGTCGCGGCACTCGCTGATGGTCGGCGTGCACCAGCAGGTGCCCGTCGAGGTGGCCTGCGTCGAGCAGGGCCGCTGGGGCGGGCGCGAGCGACGATGCGTAGCAAGTACCT
>LULI01000285.1_pt1 | contig 13243 bp, 10 predicted proteins | sample 728191 | NCBI WGS metagenome assembly LULI01 (sample SAMN03860293, study PRJNA289734) | marine metagenome | biome: seawater column; feature: ocean; material: water; isolation source: Red Sea water column Station 169 - depth 50m | place: Saudi Arabia: Red Sea | collected 2011-10-15 | depth 50 m | reverse complement strand
CATTTAAATCATTTATATTTAAAAGATAAAATTTTGGAGACATTAATTTATTTTTAATAATTTCTCTCTTGGAGGCAGATTTATTAAAACATAGATTAGATGATTTTATATTTGAATGAGAAAAGGGAATCTTATTTTTTTTTAAAATTTTTTGAGTTTGTCCATCTTCACCAAAAGGTCCATGTAAAGCATTAATACAAACAAAATTTTTATAATTAATTATTTTTTTATGAAAGTTTTTTGGATTAACTCTTAATATCTTAAACTTCAATTTATTTTGATTAAGAATTTTTTGAATTTCTCTAGAGGTTACTAAAGATACATCATGCTCTTCATTATTACCACCTTCTAAAATTAAAATTTTTTTATTACTCACCTATTATTTTTACCTCCCATTCCAATTTTACATTGAATTTGGCATATACTTTCTCAACAATACTTTTACCTAGGTTTTCTATATCTGTTGCTGAAGCACTTCCCATATTAATTAAAAAATTTGCATGTTTATCACTCACATATGCATCTCCAAAATTGGTACCTTTACATCCTGCTTCCTCAATTAGTTTTGCCGCATGAAGATTTTCAGGATTTTTAAAAGTACTACCAGAAGTTTTATTTTTTATTGGCTGAGATTCTAAACGTTTATTCTTTATTTTATTAATCTTATCTTTTATTAAATTTTGATCTCCATAATTAAAATTAAATATAGCTTTTGTAACTATATCTGTATTATTTATTTTTGAAGATCTATATTTTAGATTTAGTTTATCTTTTGTAATTATTTTTCTTTGACCAAAATTATCACAAATCTCAATGCTATTTATAACATCTACAGTTTCCGAACCATAACATCCAGCATTCATTTTAACTGCTCCACCTATTGATCCTGGAATACCACTATAAAATTCAAAACCCTCTATATTTTGTCTCAATGCATAATTTGATAAATTAATATCTAAAATACTAGCGCCAACTTCAAGTTTGTTATCATTGATTTTAATAGTATTAAAACCTTTGCCTAATTTTATAAGAGTTCCATTATAACCATTATCTCTAATTAATAGATTTGAGCCTGAACCTATTATATAAAAATTTTCATTATTTATTTCATTTAATATAATTTCTAACTCTAAATTATCTTCAACTATTGCAAATATTTTTGCATTACCTCCTGTTCTAAACCAAGTATGTTTACCAGCATTATAATCTGAGTAAATTTTACTTTTAAGTTTATCAGCTAATTCTATAATTTTTTTTGACATTAGTTATTCAAATATTTTTTTGCAATACTTGATATTGAACCCGCGCCCATAAAAACAATTGTATTTTGATGCAATGTATAAGGTTTCATTAATTTATTTAAATCACCTATATTTTTTAAATATATAGTATTTTTATTTTTTTTTAATATTTTAGAATATATATCTTTTGAAGTTGCACCCTTGATAATCTTTTCTCCAGCTGAATAAGTTTCTAATAAAAATAAATAATCAACTTTAGATAAAACTTTTATAAATTCTCTAATTAGTATTTTAGTTCTAGTGTATCTGTGTGGCTGAAAAACAACTATTACTTTATTTTTTAGACTTTTAGCTGCACTTAATGTAGCTGCAATTTCTGTTGGATGATGTGCATAATCATCATACACAAAGGACTTATTTTTTTTTCCAATAAATGAGAACCTTCTTTTTACACCTACATAATTAATCAAAGCATTATTAATATCTTTATTTTTAATTCCATTTAGTTTGGCTGCAATAATACTTGCAGTTGCATTTAAAATATTATGATTGCCAATTGCATTGATAGTAAATTTATAATTAGAAGAATGAATAATTTTATTGTTAATTTTTAATTTAAAAGAAGTTTTTAGTTTGTTTTGTATAATATCAAAGATTAATACATCTGCTTTTTTATTTTTTATTGAATAAGTTAAAATATTTCTAGTTTTTATTTTGTTAATTAGTAATTTAAGGTTCTTATCATCATAACACATTATTGTGGTTCCATAAAATGGAAGCAGATTTATAAATTTTTCAAATGCATTAATTAAATTTTTTTTTGATTTATAAAAATCCATGTGTTCAATATCTAAATTAGTAATAATTGATATTTGATGTGGAAGCTTTAAAAAGGTACCATCACTCTCGTCTGCTTCAACAATCATCCATTCACCTTTTCCATAACGATTATTATTAGAAAAAGAATTTATAATACCGCCATTTACAATAGTAGGATCTAAACCTGCTTCATTGAAAATATTTCCTACCAAACTAGTAGTAGTAGTTTTTCCGTGAGATCCAGCTATGGCAATAGATTTTTTATTTTTCATTAATTCAGAAAGCATATCAGCTCGAGAAAGAACTGGTATTTTTTTAATATATGCCTCTCTTATTTCAGGATTATTTTTTTTAATAGCTGATGAATAAACAATAGCATGAGCATTTTTAATATTTTTTTTATTATGTCCTAAAAAAAATTTTATACCTTTTTTCTTTAATCTTTTGGTATTGTCATTTACTGATATATCACTACCCTGGATCGAATATCCTTTATCTAGCATCAATTCTGCAATACCAGACATTCCTATTCCTGAAATACCTATAAAATGAATTTTACTGTTAATTTGCATTTAGTATTAATTTATAAATTAAAGTATTAGAGTTTTTAACTTTAATCATATCAAATTTTTTATTCATTGATTCTAATTTACTTTCATTACTATATGTTTCATAAATATGTCTTTTTGCTTTGTCTAAATCATCATTATTTTGATCAAAAATTATGGCTAAGTCATGTTTAGCTAATATTTCAGCATTAAAAAATTGATGATTATCTTTTGAAGAAGGTAAAGGAATTAATATCGAGGGAAGTTTAAAGTTAATTAAATCAACAATTGTTCCTGCTCCAGCTCTGCATATTGCTAAATTAGAATTAGCTAGTATTTCATCTACATTTATAAAAAAATCTTTCAAAATTATTGGTGATTTAATATTTTGTAATTCTGCTTCATATTTTTTTATCAAATGTTTAGAACACTGAAATATAAATTTAGCTTTTATAATTTTTTCGTCATCTATAATTTTAATTAGATTTGTTGCAAAATTTGATACAAATTCTGATCCTTGACTGCCACCAGAAATAAAAATTGTAAAGTTACTCTTAGAATTTTTATTGCTTATGTTATTATTTTTTTGAAAATTATTTTCTGGAGAACCAACTACAAATATTTTATCTTTAAACTTTGAATTGATTTTAGATTTAATATCAAAATTTAAAAATAATTTATTTGAAAAATTCAAAAAAAATTTATTCGTTCTTCCTATTATTGAATTTTGTTCATGTATATAAAGTTTAACTTTATAAATTGGTTTAAATAACATACATGTTAACATTGGAGAAAACGAAGCATAACTTCCAAAAGAAATAGAATGGGATGGTTTTAATAAAAATATAATAATGAATGATTGAATTAATCCTAATAAAATTTGAAATATGCCAAAGATTTTAAATATTAGGTTTCCATTCAAATTTGACGAGCTAATTATATAAATTTTTCCATTATAATTATCAAAGTATTTATAGCCTCTTTTGTCAGTTATAATTGTGCAATTTATATTTTTATTAGATAAATAATTAGCAAAATTTTTTGCTGGTATAACATGTCCACCTGTTCCTCCTGTAATTAGTAAAAAATTTTTTTTCATAATTCTTCATTTTTTTTGTTTGTAAGAGATAATAAAAAACCAAATAAAATTGCTATTGATATCATGGAAGAACCTCCATAACTTACAAATGGCAGTGTCATACCCTTTGTTGGTATAAGGCCCAGCGAGCTAAAGATATTAATTAAGCATTGTAATCCAAATGAGCAAATTAAACCACTAATTGCTATAATTTTATATGGATCTTCAAGTTGTAGAACTTTTAATAAGCTTCTTATTATAATAGATAGAATTATAAAAATAATTATTAAACAAAAAATAAATCCTAATTCTTCTCCAGCAACAGCAAAAATAAAATCAGTGTTAGCATCAGGAATTTTTTCTTTTAAAATACCTTGCCCTGGACCCTTTCCAAGTAGTCCGCCATTTTTGAAAGCTTGAATACTTAAATCTATTTGGTATGTATCAGTCCCACCTAATCCGCCAAGAAATGAATTAATTCTTGATTGAACATGATCAAAAATAAAATAAGAAAAAATTGAAATTCCTAATATAAATAAAAATGCAACTATAACTAAAAAAATTGATAAACCAGCAACGAATAACTGGCAAAAAAAAGTTGCTGACAGTAAAACTGTCATTCCCAAATCAGGCTGCATAAGTATTAAAGATAAAAGCAAGAAGAAAAAAACAAACAGTAAAGGTAAATAAAATTTTTTATCTTCTATAGATTTACTTATACACCATGCAGTCAATATGACAAAAATAGGCTTAATTATCTCTGAAGGTTGAAGTGTAAAGTTAAATATTTGAAACCATCTCTTAGCGCCTTTAACTTCGTAATCTAAAAAAAGTATTAGCAGTATTATTATTAATAAAATAATAAATAAAAATAATGAAATTCTTCTTATATTTTTACTATCTAAGTCTGATAACGCAATAAGTAAGAAAACTGAAAAAAGAAAAAAAATAGAGTGTCTATTTATGGATAAATTTTCATCTATGGAAAATGAAAGTATTAATCCCGTAAAACCCAATGATAATATTAATATAATATTAATTCTATCAATTGAACTCCACCAATTCTTTAAATATTCCATGGTTAATTTATATAATTTTTAATTAATTTATTAAAATGTATGCCTCTTTCTTCAAAATTTTTGTATTGATCATAAGAGGCACATGCAGGAGCGAATAGTATAGTTGATTGATTTGAATTTTTTTTAATATCCTTGAAGGTTTCTTTGATAACTGATTTTAAATTTGCCAATTTTTTTACAACCAATTCTTTTTTTAATTTTTTTTCAATGAAATTTCCTGATTTTCCGTAAGTATATACACAGCTAATTTTATTTTTATATTTTAGAAGAATTTCAAAATTTTTTTCTTTAGCTATGCCTCCTAAGATTAGGTAAATATTATTATAATTTACAACTGAATTTATTGTTGAATTTAAATTAGTAGATTTACTATTATTTACTATTTTTAATTTATTATTTGTAAAAATTGTAGATGATCTAAATGGCAGACCCTTAAATGTTTTAATAACCTTAAGAAAATTAGATTCTGGAATTTTTAATATTTTGCTACATATGTATGCTATTAAAATATTTTGAATATTAAAATTACCTTCTAAATCTTTTGAGATTTTTTTTATAAATAATTTTTTGTTTTTTTTGAAGTAATTATCTAGAATATAATCATTGTTAGCGAAACAATCAGCTGATTTATCGACTAAAGAAAAACTAATTTTATTTTTAATTTTTTTTTGATTAAATATCTTTCTTGAATAAATATCATCAATTGATAACAAATTAATTCCATTTTTAGTAATAATATTTTTCTTCTGACTAACATAATCACTAATACCTTTGTACCTATCTAAATGATCACCAGATAAATTTGTTATTACTGATATTCTACTATCAAGTGACTTAACTGTTTCTAATTGAAAAGAACTTAATTCGATAACATGAACTTTATATTTTTTTTTAAGAAGAAAAGCATTGCATAATGATTCTCCAATATTGCCCCCAACAAATGTTTTAATATTATTTTTTTTTAAAATGTCTCCTATTAATTTGGTTGTTGTTGATTTCCCATTTGTGCCAGTAATAGCTACAATCTTTTGATTTGTTAAATTCGAAATATATAAATTTAAATCTCTATTTACTTTTTTAGATATATTTTTTCTTTTAAATTTTTTTTGTCTTAAAGATATTCCTGGGCTAACAAAAATTTTTTTAAAATCATTCAAATTATCTTTTTTTATATTAAAAAAATAATCTTTATTGTAATTTTTTTTTATAGCCTTTCTTACTATTGGATTATCATCCCACATCTTAAATTTTATTTTTTTATTTTCAAAATAATTTACTATAGAAAGTCCTGATTTTTGAATTCCATAAATTAAATACATTATCTTATTCTTAAAGTTGCAAGACCTATCAAAGCTAATACAATAGTAATTATCCAAAAACGAATAACTATTGTTGACTCAGGCCATCCCTTTTTTTCAAAATGATGATGTAGTGGAGCCATTAAAAAAACCCTTTTTCCTGTCATTTTAAAAATGAATACTTGGATTACTACAGACAAGGTTTCTAGAACAAATAAACCTCCTATTATTGCAAGAAGAATTTCATGTTTGCATATTATTGCTACTGAGCCTAAAGAGCCGCCTAATGCTAAAGATCCTGTATCACCCATAAAAACTTTAGCAGGTGGTGCGTTAAACCAAAGAAAACCTAAAGCGGCTCCAATTAAAGAACCACAAAAAACTGCTAATTCACCGGTTCCAGGAATATATTGGATAAGTAAATAATTAGAAAAAACTATATTACCTGAAACATAAGCTATGAAAGCAAAAGACATAGCAACTATCATTACAGGGACAATTGCTAAACCATCAAGTCCATCAGTTAGGTTTACTGCATTAGCCGATCCAATAATTATAAATATGGAAATTAGAAAATAAAATATTCCAAAATCTATAATTAAATTTTTAAAGAAAGGAAATGTCATAGATTTGCTTATACTTGGATCTAAATTGATAAGAATTAAATATGTAATGAAAAAAGAAAAAATGATTTGAAATATAATTCTTATTTTTGATGAAATACCCTTACTTGTATTTGATTTGATTTTACTGTAGTCATCTGCAAAACCAATAGATCCAAAAATTAAAATAGTTGAAAGTAAAATCCATATAAAAATATTTTGTAAATCAGCCCAAATAATTGTTGAAACAAAAACACTTAAAATAATCAACAGGCCACCCATTGTAGGAGTACCTTTTTTTGCAATTATATGTGACTCTGGACCATCATCTCTTATTGGCTGGCCAGTTGGCTGAACATTTGATAATTTGTTAATAATATAATTTCCAAATATGAGAGAAAAAAATAATCCAGTAAGAATAGAGGCGCCAGCTCTAAATGTTATATAGCTAAAAATATTTAGAAAACTAAATAAAGATTGGTATTCAAAGGCCAAATATTTAATCAAATCGATACCTGTTTTAATAATATTTTTGCAAACTTATTTATTTTTGTCGAATTAGAACATTTAATTAAAATAATGTCATTATTATGCACTTTCTCTTTTAAAAATTGCATAATTTTATTTGTATTTTTAAAATGGATAAATTCATTATTTGGATTTAAATTTTTTACAGATAATTCAAAGAATTCGCCACATAAAATTACAAATTTAAAAATAGTGGCATCTAATTGTTGTAGTAATTTATAATGAATTTTATAAGAATTATTTCCTAATTCATTCATTGTCCCTAGAATTATTATTTTTTTATTATTTTTTACTTTGATATTTTCTAAGTTTTTTATGCTTTGCAACATTGTATCAGGATTAGCATTATAAGATTCATCAATAATATTTATTTTTTTTTTATTTAAAGAAATTTTATGAACTAATCCCCTACCTTCCACTGGTTTTAAAAACTTGAAACGATTTAGAACTGATTTAATGTTCAGAGAATTTTCATTATAAAATGCAAGACAAAATAATAAGTTATTTAATCTATGCATTACTATTGCATCAGTAACAATGTTAACCTTTTTTTTATTAATTGATAAAGTTACTTTATGCAATTTTTTATAGGGAGATATTTTTTTAATAAAATATTTTTTTGAAGAATTATCAATACGAATTATTTTAAGATTTTTTTCTTTTTTTGCTTTTGTGATTAAAATATTTTCAGATTTAGAAGAAACATTGAGATATAGCTTTTTCCTATTATTATTATATTTAGAAATAAATATATCAGCTTTTTCTCTGGCAATATTATTTTTAGTTTGGAAATTTTCAAGGTGAGTAGATTGTATATTTGTAATAAATACCTCTGATGGTTTGACTAAATTACTAAGAAATTTTATCTCACCAAAATTATTTGTTCCAATTTCAAAAATTGCATAATTTGATTTTAAATTTAAATTTAGTAAAGAAATTAATACACCTAACTGATTATTATAACTTTTCTTTGAGTAAGAAATGGTATGATCTTTTTTTAAGAAAAATGCTAAAGTTTCTTTTAAAGTAGTTTTACCAGCACTGCCAGTAATGCCTATTACTTTACCTTTGTATAAATCTCGTTTCGTTTTTGCTATTTTTGAAAGATACTTATAAATATTATTTACATATAAAATTTTTTTATTTTTTTTGAAATTTTTATTATCAGTTACACAAAATTTTGCACCTTTATCTATTGCTTCATTTAAAAACTTGTTTCCATGAAACCTTTTACCTTTTAAAGCAAGAAATATATCGCCACTTTTAATATCTTTACTTGATATTTGAATTTTATCTTTTTTAGATATTATATATTTCTCTAATTGATTTAATTCGATCATTAATTTAATAATTGTTTAACAACTGTAAAATCATCAAACTTAATTGTTTTATTTTTTAAAACTTGAAATTTTTCGTGCCCTTTACCTGCTACTATTAAAATTTCATTCATTTTTAATTCTTTAATAGCTAATTTAATTGCTTTTCTTCTATCAGATACTTCCATAGCTCTAGAACAATACTTTAGAATATTTTTCCTTATTTTAGATGGATTTTCGTTTCTAGGATTGTCATCCGTTATATAAATTTTATCAGCATATTTATTTGCAATTAATGCCATAGATTTTCGCTTACTTTTATCTCTATCACCGCCACAACCAAATAAAATTGATGGTTTCATTTTTTTGATTTTATAAGCAAGTAGAATTTTTTTCAAAGCATCTGGTGTATGTGCATAATCAATAATAATTTTTGATTTTTTTTTCTTATACTCAATTGTTTGCAAACGACCTGATGGATTTGTAACTTTTGATAATACTCTTATAATTTTACTTTGACTAATATTAAGTGCTAAGCAACAAGTAATCGCGCATTCTAAATTTTCTAATTCTATATTTGTTTTAAGTTTTAGATTTTCTAGTTTATATTTTGTATTGTTAATATTCAAATATACAAAATCATTGATTTTTATTAATTTTATATTTTTATTTCCGAAATATTTAAATTTTACGTTTTTTTTTATCAATGTTTTTTTTAATTCAGATAAGATGTTTAATCTTGAATTAATTATAGCAAATCCAGAATTTACTAAATGATTAGAGAAAAGTTTAATTTTAGATTTTTTATAATTTGAGAATGTTTTATGGTAATCAAGATGATCTTTTGAAATGTTTGTAATAGCTGCAATATTTATTGGATAATTTCTTAACCTGTTTTGTTCTAGAGCGTGACTTGAAGCTTCAAAAATGAAAATATTTTTTTCTTTTTTATTCGAAGATCCATATCTAAATAATTCTTCATAGGCAGGTGTTGTTAAATTTATATCATTTATTTTTTTTCCGTTTACAAAATGTCCTAAAGTACCAACCATTGTATTATTATATTTTAGTGAATTAAGAATTTTTGAAATATACCAAACAACTGATGTCTTTCCATTGGTACCTGTAACTGCTAGTGTTTTAAAGGGAAGATTGCTATGAAGCTTAGTTAATAAATAATGTATCTCAAAATTAATATTAGATACAACAAATTGAGGAATTTTTAAGTTTTTAATATATTTATTTGAAATTATAGCAGGAGTTTTATTCTTAAGTACTTCATCTAAATAAATCTTTTTTACCTTTGTATTTTTGTCATAAACAAACAACGTTTTGTTATTAGTAAATTTTGAGTTAGAGGTAATTGCAGAGAAATATTTATTTTTATTAAAGTTGTACGTTTTATTTACTCTTATAACTTTTGATAAATTAGACAGTAGCATTTAATTTTCTATATAAAAAATTTGTGTCTACTTTTAGAAGATCATCATTTTTATCTTTTGAAATATTAAAGAGGCTTATAATATTAATAATAATGTCTTTTACCAAGGGTGCATTTACTCTTGCTCCAGTCATTCTTTGTTTAGTGCCTGTTTCCTTTTTTGGATACTCAATAGCAGTGTAAACTACATATTTTGGATTATTTGTTGGGAATATCCCAATAAAGGACGTTAAGTTTCTATCCTTATAATATCCACCATTTGGATTTAGTAATTCTGATGTTCCCGTTTTACCTCCTACAGAATAACCATCTACTTTTACTCTAGGACCAGTGTATTCGGTCTTGAGAACAACAGAATTTAATAAATTGATAAAGAATTTAGATGATTCTTTATTATTAAAAATTTGATTTTGTTCAAATTGTTTGTTTAATTGAAGTGTAGGAAAAACCTCATTCCCATTATTCGCTAATGAAGCATAAGCTTTAACTAAATGAAGAGGTGTAATTGCAAATCCATGACCAAATCCTATCGTTGCTGTTTCTAGCTTACCCCAATTATATTTATTTCCTAAAGGAGCTGAGCTTTCTTTATTTTCTATATTTATTTTTTTATTGAAACCTATTTTTTCAAAAAATTCTATTTGGTTTTTTTTTCCAATCAAAGTAGCAATCTGAGCTGTACCAATATTGGATGATTCAACAATTATTTTTTCAACATCATAAATACCATTATCTTTGTATTTATCATGATCACTTATATTTAAATATTTTTTTGTAACATCAAAAGTCATTTGAGGATCTATAATATCTAAATCAAATCCAATAGTGGCAGTTATTGGTTTGAAAGTTGATCCCATTTCATAATTAGACTGAAAAACTCTATTCATTAAATTATTGTTATTATATGAGGATTTGTCCTCAGGATTATAATCAGGTAAGCTTACTGATGATAAGATTTGACCGTTAGTAATATCCATAACTATAGCTAAACCGGATTCAGCTTTATAATTATTTATTGTTTTTAAGAGATTTTCTCTAACCAACTGCTGTAAATTAGTATCAATACTAATAATTATATCTTGTGATTTTGAGAGATCATTTTCAAAATACCTCTCAATTCCACTTTGACCAATTTGATCAATATCTACATATCCAAGAATATGTGACAACGTATTCTTATAAGGATATATTCTTTTAAATTCCTTATGAGCTTTGATGTTTATTTCACCAAGATTAATTATTTCTTGATATTCAACTGGAGATATATTCCTTTTTATCCAAATAAATTTACTTGTTGATAATAATTTTTTTTCTATTTTTTTTATATCTAAATCAAGAATTAATCCCAATTTATTGGCTAGTTCTTTTTTATTTTTTATCTTATTAGGGTTAATTGATAAAGAGATACTTTCAATTGAAGTAGCAATTATATTTCCATTCCTATCATAAATACTGCCCCTAATATCTTTTTTTATATAATTAGTGGTATCATCATTCAGATCAGGAAAGAGCATAATTGACGAGATTCTATAAATAGAAATAAAATAGACAAAGATAAAAATTGTAATTGAAAAAAAAACTCTTCTATGAAGTAATTTTAAAGAGTCACTATCAAATAATTTTAGTTTACTTAACATTAATTAATTATTTGAACTAACAAGCTTAATATTTTTATCTTGATTTGAAAGTTCTTTCATTTTTACAATAAGAGGGACATTATTGTTTTGAGTTTTATAAAAATACAATTCATATAGTGTTTTTAAATATGAGCTATTTTGATGAGCAGCTAGTTCAATCTTATTGATTTTTAAGTTTTCTGAAATCTTAGAAATATTCATTTTCAGATTAAGATTATTTTTTTCGATTTCTCTTGTATTGTTAGCAATAAAAATCATTGAAAAAACCAGTATTAAATTAAGAATTAAAAAGAATATAATTGATTTAGTATACTTCATTATTAAATTTTCTGAGCTACCCGAAGTTTTGCTGATCTAGATCTGGGATTTTCTAAAATCTCAGAAGCTGATGGCAATATTGGTTTTTTGGTGATTATTTTAAGTTGAGTTGCCAGTTTATCAGGTAACTCCGGGTAGTGGCGGGAGGAACGCCATCGTTTACCACTATTGTGGTTAAAAAAATCTTTCACAATTCTATCTTCTAGACTTTGGAAAGAAACTACTAAAATTAAACCATCTTTATTTAAAATTTTTAAAGTTTTTTCTAAACTTGTCTTTAGTTCATTTAACTCATCATTTACATAAATTCTAATTGCCTGAAATGTTTTTGTAGCTGGATGAATCTTGTTTTTTAATTGATTCTTTTTTGGTAAACATTTTTTAATAATGTTTGATAATTCTATAGTGTCACTAATAAATTTTATTTTTCTGTTTTTTACTATTTCTTTCGCAATAACTCTTGAGTATCGTTCTTCTCCATATTGATAAATTATGTCAGCTAAATTTTTTTCTTCATAATTATTAATTATATCATAAGCTTTTTTATCTGAAGCACCCATTCGCATATCAAGTGGTCCAGATTTGTTGAATGAAAAACCTCTTTGCGCATTATCTATTTGATTTGAGCTTGTACCTATATCAAAAAGAATTATGTCAAATTTTTTGTCTTTAAACTTTGTATTATTTACTATTTCTTCAATGTTACTAAATTTATCATTTATTAGAATAAAATTTGAAAATTTTGATTCTAATTCTTTTGCAAATATTTTTGAAATTGGATCCCTATCTATTGCTAACAACTGATTTACATTAAATTTTTCAAGAATAGTTTTTGAATAGCCGCCACCACCAAAAGTTGCATCTATTACATTTATTGATTTTGATAATGGTAGAAAGGATATTATTTCTTTAATCATTACTGACTTATGCAAATTTTCCATATTATTTTTGTTGTGTTAACATCATTCGTAATGATTTTTTTTCTTTTAAAAGACGTCTTCTTGAATCTTCAGTATTTTTTAGACCTTTTTTTGGCTCCCAAATTTGAAAGTAGTAGCCTTGACCAAAAAAAGTAGCTTCAGTTTTAATGCCAGCGTATAATTTTAATTCTTCTGGAATTAAAAATCTTCCTTCTTTATCAATATTAGTTGTAATTATTTCTGAAAATATTGATGTTGAAAAATCATCATAATCTTCAGAAAAAAAATCTAAATTATTAATTCTTTTTGCAATTTCTTTTAATCTTCCAACACCACAACCTTCTATAGAGGGTGTTTTTATAGATTTGTATAAAATAATTTCATTTCTATTAGCTTTTGGAAGTACATTTCTAAAGCT
>LULI01000744.1_pt1 | contig 13360 bp, 9 predicted proteins | sample 728191 | NCBI WGS metagenome assembly LULI01 (sample SAMN03860293, study PRJNA289734) | marine metagenome | biome: seawater column; feature: ocean; material: water; isolation source: Red Sea water column Station 169 - depth 50m | place: Saudi Arabia: Red Sea | collected 2011-10-15 | depth 50 m | reverse complement strand
GCTGGTCTATGAATAGGATAAGATTTACTTGTTCCAATGTCGCCTCTTTCGTCAACTGGCTCTCCTACAACATTCATAATTCTACCTAAAGTTTCCGGGCCTACAGGCATTGAAATAGGGGCACCTGTATCAGTAGCTGTTTGACCTCTAACTAGTCCATCTGTTGTATCCATAGCAATTGTACGAACAGCATTTTCTCCTAAATGCTGAGCAACCTCTAGCATTAATCTTGTTCCGTTGTTGTCAACTTCTAGAGCGTTCATGATTGCAGGAAGTTCACCATCGAACTCTACATCAACAACAGCTCCGAGAACTTGTGATATTTTTCCAGTTAAATTGTTAGCCATATATCCCCCTTTATATTGATTCAGCTCCAGAAATAATCTCTATTAATTCTTTTGTAATGAACGCTTGTCGCGTTCTATTATACTTTAACGTTAAACTATCTATCATTTCACCTGCGTTTCGGGTTGCGTTGTCCATTGCAGCCATTCTTGCTCCCTGCTCCCCTGCATCACTTTCCAAAAGTACTTTAAATATTTGAATAGAAACATTTTTTGGAAGTAAATCCTTTAAAATTGTTTCTTCATCAGGCTCATAATCATAAATTGCATTTGAAGAATTTTCTTTTTCTTCTTCCTTTTCAGAATTTGAAACGTCTAATGGGATTAATTGTTGTTGTGTTACTTCTTGAGAAATAGCTGATTTAAATTTATTAAAAACTAATATGCATTTATCAAATTTACCCTCAAAGTATAATTCTTGAAGCTTATTAGAAATATTTAATGCAGACTCGTAACCAGTACTTGAAACATTTAAGTCGACAAAACTCTCTATAATTTGATCCTTCATTACTCTATTAAAAAAGTCTCTACTTTTTTTCCCAACTGGCATTAGTTGAACTTTTTTTCCATTACCCTCAAGTGATTTAACTAACTTAAAAGTTTCTCTATTTATGCTGCTGTTAAATCCACCACATAAACCTCTATCAGCACTTACTGGAACTACGATATAATTCTGATCATTGCCAGTGCCTGTTAAGAGTTTAATTATACCTTCCCCAGATGCAGCAGATGATGCAAGAGAGGAAAGCATCTCCTCTAGTCTTGATGAATATGGTCTTGCTGCTTCAGCTTTTTCTTGTGATCTACGTAACTTACTTGCAGCAACCATTTTCATTGCTGATGTAATTTTTTTTGTAGATCCAACTGAATTGATCTGAGTTTTGATATCTTTTAAACTTGGCATAGATTAGTTACTTGCAAACTTTCCAACCAAATCATCTAAGATTGATTTTAATTTATCATCATTTTCTTTAGATAATTCTTTTTCATTGGCAATTGCATCTAATAAATCACTATGCTTAGTTCTAATCTCATTTAAAACTTCTGCTTCAAACTTGACTACATCGCCTACTGCAACTTTATCAAGATATCCGCGTACACCTGCATAAATAGATACAACTTGCTCTGAAACCGTTAGTGGTGAATACTGACCTTGTTTTAAGATTTCAACTAGTCTTGCACCACGATCAAGTAATTGTTTCGTTGAAGCGTCTAAGTCTGATGCAAACTGTGCAAAAGCAGCCATCTCACGATATTGAGCTAATTCAAGTTTTACAGGACCAGCAATTTTTTTCATTGCTTTTGTTTGAGCTGCAGAACCAACACGACTTACGGAAAGACCAACGTTAATCGCAGGACGAATACCAGCAAAAAATAAGTTTGTTTCTAAAAATATTTGTCCATCAGTAATGGAAATAACATTTGTTGGAATATAAGCAGATAAATCTCCTGCTTGAGTTTCAATAATTGGAAGGGCGGTCAAACTTCCACCACCATGTTCATCACTCATTTTGGCAGCTCTTTCTAAAAGACGACTATGAATGTAAAATACATCTCCGGGATATGCTTCACGTCCTGGAGGTCTTCTTAATAATAGAGACATCTGTCTGTAAGCAACAGCTTGCTTTGATAAATCATCATAAACAATTAATGCATGCATACCGTTATCTCTAAAATACTCACCCATTGTACAGCCAGTATAAGCAGATAAAAATTGCAACGGTGCAGGCTCTGATGCAGTTGCAGATACAACAATTGTATATTCCATTGCACCATTATCTTCTAGTGTTTTTACAATTTGAGCAACTGTTGATCTTTTCTGACCAATTGCGACATAGATACAATATAACTTTTCTTTTTCATTATCTGATTGATTTACAGATTTTTGATTTAAGATTGTATCAATAGCAACAGCAGTTTTACCTGTTTGTCTGTCACCAATGATTAATTCACGTTGTCCTCTTCCAACTGGAACAAGAGCATCAAGTGCTTTAATACCTGTCTGCATAGGTTCAGATACACTTTGACGAGGAATAATACCTGGGGCTTTTAATTCAATTCTTCTCTTTTCAGAAGATTGAATAGGACCTTTACCATCAATAGGATTTCCTAAACCATCAACAACACGTCCTAACAATTCTTTTCCAACAGGAACGTCAACAATTTCTCCTGTACGTTTAACTGTATCACCTTCTTTAATTCCAGTATCATCACCGAAGATTGAAACACCAACGTTATCCATTTCAAGGTTGAGGGCCATACCTTTAATGCCGCCTGGGAATTCTACCATCTCTCCAGCTTGTACTTGATCAAGACCATACACACGTGCAATTCCGTCTCCAACACTTAGTACTGTTCCAACCTCAGCAACATCCGCTTTAGTTTCAAAATTAGCTATTTGGTCTTTAATTACAGACGATATTTCTGCAGCTTTAATTTCCATTATGCCCCCTTCATTGCAATTTTAAGTTTATTAATTTTATTAGCTATAGATGTATCAATCATTTTGGAACCAACCTTAACAATTAAACCACCAATAATGTCTTCATCAACATCAAAATTTAAAGATAATTTTTCACCTAAAGATTTTTTAAGTTGATTTGTAATATTATTTTTTTCATCATCAGATAATATGTTTGCTGATGTTATGTCAGCAGTAATATCACCTCTTTTTTCAGAGTTTATTTTTTTAAATTGTAAAATAATAGAACCGATATTTGAAATTCTTTTATTGTTATCAAGAACTTTTAAAAAAGTTGTCGTAAGATTATGTAAATTTGCTTTAGAAAATAATTTTAACAAAATATTAAGCTTCTCATCTGAATTTACTAATGGACTTTTAATTACTTGTCTCAATTCTGAACTTTCTTTCAATGCTTTTTGCACTAATTCAAAGTCATTTAGAATATCATCAATACATTTTTTTTCAGAAGCAAGATCATAGAGAGCTGCTCCGTACCTTTCAGATATTAGGTCTCCAGACAATGTATTAGATGCCATAAATTAAGTTCATAAGAAGTTTAGAGATAGGCTATTAACACATCAGAAAAAGTAGGTAAACTGTCAGTTTGTGCGTCAAATGAGTTAAATCGAAGATATTTTTAAAATTGTGGGTAAATTACATAAATGAGTAGGGATCGACATCAATAATTAACTTTACAGAAGAAGGTAATTTAGTCTTTTCGACAATTTTTTTTGTGAATTTATTCAGATTTTTTCTACTATTACTCTTCAATAATATTCTGTATCGATATTGTCCTCTAAGCAGAAAAATTGGAGCTTCAACTGGACCTAGAATTTTAATATTTTTACTATTTTGATCTTGTTGAGCCAGTCTTGAAGCATGTTTAAGAACTAAAGCTTTTGTATGACTAGAAAGAATTATTGAAGTCATAAAACCAAAAGGAGGAATATTAAAATTCTTTCTTTCTTCTAAAGCTCTTTCAATAAAAGCTTCTCTTTCTCGAAGTTGAATCGACTTAATTATTTCTTGATCTGGAAAATATGTTTGAAGAAAAACTTTACCAATTTTTTTTCCTCTACCAGCTCTTCCTCCAACTTGCTGAAGTAGGTTAAAAGTTTTTTCTATAGCTCTAGGATCACCACCAAATAAACCTGCGTCCGCATCAACGATTCCTACTAATGACAAATTTGGAAAATCATATCCTTTTGCCATAATTTGTGTGGCTACAATTATATCTATATCTTTGTTGTTTATATCAGTAATAAATTTTTTAATTTTGTTTGGTGTGTTAACATTGTCGCTAGACATGATGGAAATATTTTTTCCAGGAAAGAATTCTTTTAACTCCTCTGCAACTCTCTCAACTCCAGGACCAACAAATTTTATACTATCTTTTTCATTACATTGAGGACAATCTAAATTTAATTTTTTTATAGTTCCACATTGATGGCATAAGAAAACTTTTTTGTGTTGATGCATAACCATCCATGATGAACATTGATCACATTCATATCTAAATCCACAACTGTTACATAAGGTTAATGGAGAATATCCTCTACGATTTAAAAAAATAAGAGTTTGTTCCTTATTTTCTAAGCACTGAGAAATAGAATCTATAATTGATTGTGATATCCATTTATCTTTATCAAGTTTATTTTTATTTAAATCAATTATAGAAATTTCAGGTAATGGAGTTCCAGAAAATTGTTTTGATAAATAGACTTGATCATATTTTTTAATTTTAACATTATTTATTGTTTCTAAAGACGGCGTTGCTGAAGCTAATAATATAAAATTTTTTTCAATTTTAGCTCTTACAACTGCAAGATCTCTTGCTTGGTAACGTATATTGTCCTCTTGTTTATAACTAGAATCATGTTCTTCATCGACAACAATTAATCCTAAGTTTGTAAAAGGAAGAAACAAACTTGAACGAGCGCCAATTACAATTACTGGATCTCCAGCAAAACATTTATGCCAAATTTTTTGCCTATTTTTTTTTGTAATTTTAGAATGCCATAAACACACTTCCATTCCAAAACGCTTCTTTACTCTTGTCTCTAATTGCGGTGTTAAGCTAATTTCTGGAACCATTATTAATATTTGTTTTTTTTCTTTTAAAAATTTATCTATTATTTCAAAATATACTTCAGTTTTACCAGAGCCTGTTACACCTTCTAATAAAACAGGTTTATTTGATTTATTAAATGATTGGGTAATTTCTTTGAATGAATTTGCTTGCTCTTCACTCAAGGTCACTAAAGAAGGTTTGGTGTTATTGAAACTATCTAATTTTTCTTTATCAAATTCAACTATATCATTATTAATAAGAAATAATTTTAAAACTGCTCCTAGTGGAGCTAAAGTATAACTTGCGATCCAATTTATAAAATCGATTGAAGAATTCTGAAGGATAAGATCATTACAAATTTTTGTAACCTCTTTAATTTCGTATCCAGGATTTTTAACATTCTTCTTCCAAATAATTCCAGCTTCTATTTTTTTTCCAAATGGAACTAAGACTACTTGACCAATTTCAAGTTGCTCATTTGTTGAAGAATAAGTGAAAACTTTGTCGAAAGGTCTTGTTACTACTACATCGTACAACATTATATTTATGTATTTTTTATATGTTAACTTTCTAAATAACTTGTATATGGTATACAACAAACAATGAAATTTTTTATAGACACTGCCGATATACCTCAGATTGAAGAGTTAATGCCAAGCGGATTAATAGACGGTGTTACGACAAACCCATCTCTCATTGCAAAAAGTGGTAAGGATATGGGAGAAACCATTAAAACAATTTGCTCTATAGTATCTGGTCCAGTCAGTGCTGAAGTGACAGCAACTGAATATGACAAAATGCTTGAAGAAGGTGAATACTTAGCATCATTAGCTAAGAATGTTGCTGTAAAAGTTCCTCTTACACCTGCTGGTCTTCAGACATGCAAAGCTCTTAGAGAAAAAGATATCATGGTAAATGTAACGTTGTGTTTTAGTGCTGCTCAAGCATTACTAGCCGCTAAGGTTGGTGCAACATTTATTTCTCCATTTGTGGGAAGACTCGATGATATTGGTGAAAAAGGTATGGATCTAATTTCAGATATAGTAATAATGTATGAAAATTATGGATTTGATACTGAAGTATTAGTTGCTTCGGTAAGAAATACTCAACATCTTATTGATGCAGCTGTGATTGGTGCCCATGTTTCAACTCTACCACCTAAAGTTATTCACGAATTATATAAACATCCTCTCACAGATAAAGGGCTGAAAGCATTTCTCGATGATTGGGCAAAAACAGGACAGCAAATCTTGCCAAAATAATCGTCATGGCGCATGAAGATGAAATTAGTGAAAAACAAATAATAAATTTTTTAAAAAAAAATAAAAATTTTTTTATTAAAAATTCAGAATTAGTTAATGAACTAAATTTTCCAACCGTAGATAATAGTTCAGATAAGGTTGTTGATTTAGAAGCTTATAGATATAAAAAAATATCTCAACAAAATATAGATCTACAAAATCAAATGACAAAAGTACTACTTGCAGGGAAAAGTCATTTAAATGCTCAAAAAAGAATTCTTAAATCTACAATTAGAATTCTAAATGTAAAAAGTTTACAAAAATTAATAAGCTTAATTAAAAATGATCTTAAAACAATTTTAGGTTGTGATGAAATGAATTGTTTTGTTACAAATGAAAATATTAGAGCAGAAAACTTATCACAACTGGATATTAAAATTGCAAATAGTTATTTTAAAAACAAAATGGTTACAAATTTAAATCAAAATCCTAAAGGTTTACTTTTATTTTTTCCTAATAAATCAGCAACGATAAAATCATATATTTTATTAAAAGTTAAATTTCGTGAAGATAGTCTAATATTGGCTATGGGATCAAAAGATAAAAATAAATTCACAGTTGATATGCAAACTGATCTTGTTGAGTACTTAATTAAAATTATAGAAGTAAATTTATTAAGTATTAAATGAAAGGAAGGTAAAATGAAAGGTTATAGATTTATTACAGATGATGACACTGTTGATTTTTGCCAAAGAGTAACAGAGGCACTCTCTAATGGATGGAAATTACATGGTGAACCAAAAATGACTTTTGATCATAAAAGAAAAGTTATGAGGTGCGGTCAAGCAGTTGTAAAACAATCATCAAAAAAATACAAAAAAGGAATGGATCTAGCTAAAATTTAAATATGAATTGCTCTACCATCTACACTTAAAGCTGCTTCTTTTACTGCTTCACTAGTTGTCGGATGAGCATGACATACTCTAGCAATATCTTCTGCACTACCACCAAATTCTATTGTCGTAACAATTTCAGCGATCAACTGTCCAGCATCATGACCGATTATATGAGCACCTAAAATTTCATCTGTTTGTTTATCAACCAAAATTTTAACAAATCCTTCTGATGCGGAGGTAGTTAAGGCACGGCCATTTGCCATAAAAGGAAATTTTCCAACCTTGAAGTCTTTCTTTTCTTGCTTGAGTTGTTCTTCTGTTTTGCCTACAGATGCAATCTCTGGATTAGTATAAACAATCGCTGGTATAGCGTTATAGTTTATATGAGGTTTTTGACCGTTTATAAATTCAACACAAGCCACTCCTTCTTCTTCAGCTTTGTGTGCTAGCATTGGTCCTGGAGCTACATCGCCAATTGCGTAGATTCCTTCAACAGAAGTTTGAAAATTATCTTTAATTTCAATGGATTTTTTTTCGGTTAATTTAATACCAATTTTTTCGAGACCCAGTCCCTCTGTGTTTGGTTTTCTTCCTACTGACATTAAAACTGATAATTTAAATTCTAATCCTTGTTTAGTTAACATTTTCATAAACTCTTTTGCAATTTCACCATCCATAGTTGGAACAATTCTGTCAAGAGCTTCAACAACTGTTACCTTTGAGCCTAATCTACTCCATACTGATCCCATCTCTAGTCCAATATATCCACCACCAATAACTAGGAGTGATTTTGGTATTTTAGATAGAGAAAGAGCACCTGTTGAAGATACTATTTGTTTTTCATCAACAGGAATATTTGGTATCTCAATCGAAGATGATCCTGTTGCGATAATAAAATTTTTAGCACTGGCAGTAATTTCATTTTTTCCATTTGTAATAGAAATAGTATTTTTATCTACAAATGAAGCAATGCCTGGAATATGCGTGATTTTATTTTTCTTAAATAAAAAACCGATCCCTGTTGTAAGTTTTTTTACAATCTTAGTTTTGCGATCCATCAAAACATTTAGGTCTAAATCTATCTTTGATGTTTTTATGCCATGCTCTGCAGCATGATTTGAAATTTCAACAAATTTTTCAGATGAATTTAATAATGCTTTAGAAGGTATGCATCCAATGTTCAAACAAGTTCCACCAAGTGATGGCTCTTTTTCTATACAAGCAACCTTCATTCCAAGTTGAGCTGCTCTGATTGCAGCTACATATCCGCCAGGTCCCGCACCAATTACTATTAAATCAAAATCTTCCATTTTATATTCCTAATACTAATTCGGATGGATCTTCTAGAAGTTCTTTCACTTTCACTAAAAATCCAACACTTTCTTTTCCATCAATAATTCTATGATCATAACTTAATGCAACATACATCATTGGCCTAATTACTATTTCATCATTTACAACTACTGCTCTTTTTTGAATATTATGCATCCCTAAAATTCCAGATTGAGGTCTATTGATTATTGGGGTGCTGAGCATTGATCCGTAAACGCCACCATTTGAAATTGTAAAAGTTCCACCAGTCAAATCGTCCATGGTCAGCGTTCCATCTTTGGCTTTTGTACTAAGATCAATAATTTTAGTTTCTATTTCTCCAAAACTCAATTGATCGGCGTCTTTAAGTATTGGTACGACTAATCCTTTTTCAGTTCCAACAGCTATACCTATATCAAAATGATTTTTATAAATTATATTTTCATCTTTAATTTCAGCATTCACAGCTGGATACTCTTGCAAACTTTTTACTACCGCTTTTACAAAAAATGACATGAAACCTAATTTGACCTCATACCGACTTTGAAATTCTTGGTTTTTTGATTTTCTAATTTCCATAACTTTGGACATGTCAATTTCATTGAAAGTCGTAAGTATGGCTGCTGTATTTTGAGCCTCCTTTAAACGTTTAGATATTGTCTGTCTGATTTTAGACATTTTAACAACTTCTTCTCTTTCACCTTTGTTAGTGGTTGTTTTATTTGAAGAAGAAAGATGAGAAACTACATCTTCTTTATTAATTCTTCCATCAGAACGGGATGAGGTGACATCTTCAAGTTTAATATTATTTTCTTCAGCAATTTTTCTTGCAGATGGTGAAGATTTGGCAGGCGAAGATTTTGTTTCAACCTTAACTGCTTTTACTTCTTCTTTTATTTTTTCTTCTTTATTTTCAGTTTTTTTAGGACTTGGTGTTTTGCCTTTTGATTCATCTAAGATTCCTAAAATACCACCAATTTCAACGTCAGTGCCTTCAGAAACTTTTATTTCTTTTAGAGAGCCTGCATGAGGTGCTGGTACTTCAACTGTAATTTTGTCTGTCTCAATTTCAACTAAAGGTTCATCTGCTTCAAAATTATCGCCTATATTCTTAAGCCATTTTGAAACAGTTGCTTCCGTAATTGACTCTCCAAGTGTTGGAACTATTAATTCAGTGCTCATTAATTAAATGCTTAATAACATTTACGTCAATTTATTCAATTGGCAGATTAGTCTTTAATTTTGTTGAAATACCTGCCCAAGATTTGATAATTTTGCTAATCGAATCTTCAGTTGCCATTTTTATAATAGTTTCTTGGTTACTTAAGTGTCTTTCTAAAGAACCAGCGGCAGGAGACGCAGCTGGACTTCTACCAACATAGAATATTTTTTCTTGTTTAACTTTGGCTTCCTGCATAACACTTTCCAATCTACCTTTCACAAAACCCCAGGCACCCATATTTTTTGGCTCTTCTTGTGCCCAGATAATTTCAGCATCCGTATAATGTTTTAATTCATCTCTAAAGTTTTCATAAGGAAATGGATAAATCTGCTCCAATCTTATTATGGAGAGATTTTTAATTTTATTTTTTGCTATGTGATCTGCAAGTTCAAAATATATTTTACCAGAGCAAATGATTAATCTTTTATTTTTCCTTTTTTCTTTAACAGATAATTTATCAGTAAGAATTCTATGGAAAGTTGATCCATTAATATAATCCTCAATATTAGAAACATTAGATTTATGTCTAAGTGTAGATTTTGGTGTAAATATAATTAGAGGTTTCCTAAAGTTTCTATGTAGTTGCCTTCTTAAAACATGAAAATAATTAGCAGGACTTGTGCAATTAACAATTTGCATATTATCTTCCGCACACATCTGTAAAAATCTTTCTAATCTTCCACTTGTATGCTCAGGACCTTGGCCCTCATGTCCGTGGGGAAGAAGCATCGTTAAACCAGACATTCTCAACCATTTTCTTTCTCCAGAACTAATGAATTGATCAATCATAATTTGTGCGCCATTTGCAAAATCACCAAACTGCGCTTCCCATATAACAAGTGTCTTAGGATCAACTTGTGAATATCCATATTCAAAACCAAGAACACCAAACTCAGATAAAAAACTATCTATAATTTCAAAGTAACCTTGCTTGTTTTGAAAGTGTCTTAATGGAACAAAACGATTTTCGTTTTCTTGATCGTATAGAACACCATGTCTATGACTAAATGTTCCTCTTCCAACATCTTGTCCAGATATTCGAACACCGTATCCCTCATCAAGAAGTGTTGCTAAAGCTAAACTTTCAGAGGTTGCCCAATCAATACCTTTTCCGTTGATGACACTTGTTAATCGATCCCCATAAATTTTTTTTATTCTTCTATGAGCATTAAAATCTGCAGGTATTTCATGAATTTTTTTAGCAACGTTAATTAATGTTTTTTCTTTTACAGATGTTTTTCCTCTTCTTGCATCAAATGTTGCAGTAGATAAACCTGTCCAAGTTCCCTCTAACCAATCTACTTTATTTGGTTTATAATTTTTAGTTGATTCAAATTCTTTATCTAAAAAATTTTTAAAAGAATCTACAATGTCTCTAGATTCTTCTTCTGAAAGAGTATTATTCTCAATTAATTTTTTTTCATATTTTTTTCTTGTAGTAATTTGTTTTTTGATAGCCTTATACATTAGTGGCTGAGTAAAAGAAGGTTCATCAGCTTCGTTATGTCCTGATCTTCTGTAGCAAAACATATCTACAACAACATCGACTTTAAATTTATTTCTAAATTCCGTTGCAAGTCTACAAACATGAACTACTGCTTCTGGGTCATCGCCATTAACATGAAATATTGGTGCCTGAACCATTTTTGCAATTTCAGTACAATAAGGTGCTGATCGTCCATATTGTGGCATAGTTGTAAAACCTATCTGATTGTTAATTACAAAGTGAATGGTACCACCTGTTTTAAACCCTCTTAATTGTGACATAGCAAATGTTTCGGCCACAACTCCTTGTCCAGCTATTGCTGCATCTCCATGAATTAATAAACCGATAACTTTATCTGTTGTTTTATCTTTAGCTAAAGTTTGTTTAGCTCTTACTTTTCCTGCCACAACTGGGTTAACTGCTTCTAAATGTGATGGGTTAGAAGTGAGCGATAAATGAATTTTCTTTTTTTCAAATTCACGATCAGCAGAAACTCCTAAATGATATTTTACATCACCCGAACCTAGTACCTCATTTGGATCGTTTAAAGATCCTTGGAATTTTGATAATATTTTTTTGTAAGGCATTTCCAAAACACTTGATAGAAGTGTTAGTCTCCCTCGATGAGCTGTTCCAATAATAATATCTTCAATTCCAGACAAACATGCCTGTTTAACAATTTGCTCTATCCCAGGTATCATCGCTTCACCACCTTCGATACCGTATCTCTTTGTACCTAAAAACTTTTTATCTAAAAACTGCTCAAATAGTTCTGATTCAACTAATCTTTTATAGATTGCTTTTTTTCCCTCATTTGTAAAATTTGTTTTATTTCTTACTTCTTCAATTCTTTCTTGGACCCATTGTTTTTGATCAGCTTGTTGTATGTGTAAAAATTCAACACCAATTGAAGCAGAATAAGTTTCTTTTAATATTTTAATAATATTTTTTAATTTACCTTTTTCTAAACCCAAACTTCCATCAATGAATATTTCTTTTTCTAAATCTGATTCAATGAAACCATAGCTTTTATAATCTAATTCTTGAGGATACTCTCTTTCAGATATTCCTAAAGGATCAAGATCTGCAATTAAATGTCCATTAATTCTAAAAGCTCTAATTAATCTTAATGCTCTAATTGAATCTAAAGTTGAAATTCTAAATTCCTCAGAATTATAATTCGCATTTGATTTTATGACCTTGGTTATGTAATTTTTATCTATTATACTTGATGGACGTTCTTTCCATTCTGGTCCTCCAAAATCTTTAAGAACAGAGTAGTCATCTTCATTTAAATTATTAAAAAAATCTTTCCAAGTTGTATCCACACTTTCAGGGTCATTTCTAAATTTAGAATATAGTTCGGCTACATATGGAGCATTAGCACTATTTAAGAAAGTATCATTCATAGATTTCTATTAAACTAAAACCATTTCGCATAACAATCATACTAATGGAAACTAATTATTCCCATTTTGCATTGCTAATTTCATAGTTTTTCCCAATGATGCCGGGGATTTTGACACCAAAACTCCAGCATTTTCTAAAGATTTAATTTTGGAATGTGCTGTACCTTTTGAGCCTGAAACGATAGCACCTGCATGACCCATACGTTTTCCTTTTGGTGCCGATTGTCCAGCTATAAATGCTGAAACTGGTTTTTTTCTTTTTGAATTTGAAATAAATTCTGCCGCATTTTCTTCCTCCTCGCCACCAATTTCACCTATCATTAATATTCCCTCGGTCTCATCGTCTTCTAAAAATAACTTTATACAATCTACAAAATCCATACCATGTATTGGGTCTCCACCAATACCAACACATGTTGATTGACCTAATCCTACCTCTGTTGTTTGTGCAACAGCTTCATAAGTTAATGTTCCTGATCTACTCACTATACCTATTTTACCTTTTTTATGGATGAAACCAGGCATGATACCAATCTTGCATTCGGAAGGTGTTATTAAACCTGGGCAGTTTGGCCCAATCAAATATGTTTTATTGTTAATAATTCTTTTTTTTATATCAATCATATCTAAGACTGGAATACCTTCTGTAATGCATACAATTAATTCAATGTTTGCATCTAAAGCTTCGTGGATTGCTTTAGCAGCAAACTTAGCAGGCACATAAATGACTGTTGCGTTTGCTTCAGTTTGTTTAACTGCATCAGCAACGGTATTAAACACCGGTAAATTTAAATGGGTCTGTCCTCCTTTACCAGGCGTTACACCACCTACAAGGTTTGTACCATATGCTATAGCTTGTTCAGAATGATATGTTCCTTGTGAACCGGTAAAGCCTTGGCAAATAAGTCTTGTATTT
>LULI01001288.1_pt1 | contig 13366 bp, 12 predicted proteins | sample 728191 | NCBI WGS metagenome assembly LULI01 (sample SAMN03860293, study PRJNA289734) | marine metagenome | biome: seawater column; feature: ocean; material: water; isolation source: Red Sea water column Station 169 - depth 50m | place: Saudi Arabia: Red Sea | collected 2011-10-15 | depth 50 m | reverse complement strand
TTTCGCTTTCTCGAGGCTCTCTTTGCCTCCCTTATCTTGATGTCTAACTATATATTTTATAGCCGATCCTTCAGCAAATAACAACTTGTTTTTATTGATGAATTCGCTAGGTTGTATCTCGTATTTTTTGTAATGGTCGCCGCCGACCTGGTTGTCGTATGGACTAGACATATGTGCATTCTCCTGTTTCTACGTTTACATTTAAAATATTGACACCAAGACTTTTTTGTATTGGTGTGAGTGATCTATTTATTTTATAACCATCTCTCTTTCTCACACACACTGACTTGACATCTATCAACACAACTTCGTGTTCTCGTATTGCAACGAGATCAACAGCTCCTTGCTGTGACATGTTTCTGCAAACAAGATATCCCTGATCCCATAACCACATCGCAGCTATGTATTCTGCTTTGTCACCTTTTATGTGTTCATGAAACCTCACAACACATATGCCCTTTCATAATTTTTTGGTTCTAATATGTGTAAAGATTTTTTTGCACGTGTCACAGCGACATAGAATAGACGGTGTAATTCATCTGGATCAATATCATTGTGGTCAACAGCAGACTTAGTAATATCAGGAAGAATGAGTACATTATCCGCTTCACCTCCTTTCGCAGCGTGTATCGTTGATAAAGTTATTCGTGGTGTTTGTGTAATCTTTTCATTGTTAGCTAACATATTACGAATGTAGTTTTCTGTATCTATATCTAAACCTGCAAACGCTTTATACCAAACATCTTGTGTTTGTAATCCGTGATCCGCGCGACACTCTTCAATGTAATAACCCTCTTCGTTCTCGTCCATAGTTTTACCTGTGCGATAACCTTTGGTTACGTTGTCACCAAGATAAGAATAAATATTTTTTATTGACGCCACTGGTAATAATGTTTCACTGTTTCTCCACTTTTCCCACGTTTGTATTGCAAGAAGTAAATCTAATTTCACAGAGTTTTTTGTTTTGTGTGCGTAGTACCAACCCTGTAATTCACATAACTCTTTTATGTCATCTAAAAAATAATTAGCGCTTGACAACACTAACCATTCTGTAAGATTGATTTAATGTGTCGACGTAATCTACTTCTTCTTTAAGTGCAATAAAAGTATCAACATCAGCACCAGCCCATTTAAAAATAGCCTGGTCGTCATCACCAGCAATATATGTCTTGTCGGCTTTTCTCCATAACGTTCTAACCATTCTCCATTGTAGGGGTGAAAGATCTTGTGCCTCGTCAATAAATAACACGTCGAAAGACGGTGATATATCTTGTTCAATAAATTGCTCCAACATGTCATCATAATCGTACAATCCTTTTTCCGCTTTATACTTCTTAAGTTCTTGATCTAAAAGATATAATAAATCTCTTTCAATGTCCATATGGTGCTCATTCCTGTCATACAAATCTAAGACAGGCATCTCTAAAACTCGTGCCTTGTTAATCAATCTTAAATATTCGTTGTCAGAATTAAACACACCATCCTCGTTGCTGTACCACGCGGACTTTATTGGTATGCCACACCTTAAACCAAAATCTCTGTAGTCTGCATGACCCATCACACGTTCTTTGTTCATACCTAAAGTTCTAAATGCAAGTGAATGTAGAGTTCTAAAATATGGTATTTCTTTTTTGTCTATCATAAACTTTTCTTCTGCCCTGTAGGTGGCCTCCCACGCTGCCTTCTTTGTAAAAGAAAAATATCCTATCTTTTTTATGTCAACACCATCACGTAAAAAGTCCTCAACTAAACTTAATAGTGTTGTTGTTTTCCCTGTTCCTGGTGGTCCTAGTATAATTGTTTTCATTAGAATGGTGATTGCTCGTATTTAACTTCTGATATTTCTGGTTCGTCATCGTCTTTCATGGACTTAATCTTTATTACATGTGGAGTCTGACCTTTTAATTTCATACGAATTTCTTTTTCAAAATTTTTAAGATTCTTTATTAAAGTTGCTGTCTTTTGCCTATCCAACTCCCAGTTGTTTCTTTTTGCCCACGCATAAAAATCATCCATTCTAAAATAACAAAAATTATCTTCATCAGTCCACGCCATCTTTCTAAGTATGTCTTCTTTTTTCCTGCCCTGTGGTCTATTGACTGTAAAATCTTTTAATAAATTTATTATAAAATATTTAGGGTCTAATGATTGCAATGGCTCACTGTGATCAACACCCGCCATCAACTCTCTTAAATACAATTTTCTCCAATTTTTAGGTGTCACATCTGGTATTACTACATCTATTTGATCCAATACCGCTGTTGCAAATAAGTCTGGATTTCTTAATTCTACGGTTTTTAATTCTATTCTTGCATCGTCTACACTTAAAAACCACTGTGGAGGATTTGATGTTACTCTAACCAAAGCGCTCAACTGTGGCATCTGCTCATCACCAAAACCAACGCCATACATTTTTGTTGCACATTTAGCGGCGTCACATAGACTACAAATAGGTTGCTCTTTACACCTATACCTATCATAGTCTTTTCTTTGTAAAGATTTTATTAATTCTTGAACTTCTATGTGACCAAGAGGTGGGTCCATTAATTCAAAATTGTCAGCTGTCATTAAATTTTTCCAATTATCTGGATTAGATTTTTTTCTATACACACCAACATTAAATAAACCATTATTTCTAGAACCCTCTCCAAAACCCTGCTCTGCTAATTTATTTAAACAAGGCGGACCGTCTGGAAAATATTCTTTTTTCTTTGGTGGCTTTTGAACTTTTATGTTCTCTATTTGATCTACTGTCTGCACCCACTCGTCGTATATAGAATAGAATGATTCTAAACTAGCAGCCTCACCACCAGCTTTGATTGCATATCTTAAACCACGCATACCACCATGGTATGGTAAATTTAAAAAGTTACCTGTGTCGCCACGTTCAACTAATATTTCTACTTGTTTTGGAAAAATCTCACTGCCTGCATAACCTAATGCGTCTGCCATCTCTTTGAGTTTAGATTGCATTAGTGACGCAGGTATAAATTCTTTTGCGAATAAAAATAAGTGTGCGCCACCAGACTTGGACCTAAATGTGACCAACGGAAGACCAAGTCCTTTTATGTTTCTCATCAATACTAGGTGGTCTATGTTGTATACATCCACATCAATGCAACCCCATTTACATTCGTTGTTTTCGTTTATTGGTATAATACCAAGTGCTGGATCTTTACCTGCTATATGATCTTCCCAAAGATTATCACTTACTGCTTGTCTTTTTATAAAAGCTTTACCATCAGCTTTACCTTTGGCGCTTTTCGATCCAGACAGAATCAACTGGCCATAAGCACTGTTATTGCCCTCAAATATCTCTTTAAATTTCACGCTTGGGTCTCCCTGTTCTTGGCTTACCAGCGTTTGGTTTGAATCCTGGTTTACAAATATCTTGACAGTAAACCTTGCTCTTCTGCCACTTTGTTATTTCAAACTCTTTTTTGCATGTTGGACATATTCTCGTCATAATTATTCCTTTCTAATTGTGGGCCCGCAGCAACGGGGGAGTCTAACCACGGGCCCACCATGATTAAAACGGTACCTCGTCTTTCGACTTAGTATCTTCTTCACCATGTTTTGCAGTAACGTCACCCTTGTTAGCGCTTACAGCAAAACTCTTTGCCTGCTCGTATAACCCCTTGTCTTGAACAGGACCAACCTTTTCAACGCTCCAACCAAACCAAGTCCCCTTGTCATTTGATTGTTGAACTGTTTTAAGTTTGTACACGTGACTGTGCATAGCTGGAGTGAACATACCATTCTTACCTTTCAGCTTGATGCTGTTCATCATTGAGTTCCATGCTCTACTAATTTTTAATTGTGTAGATTTCATAGAAATCAAAGCAGCTTCACCTGACTCCAACAACACAAAGTATGATGCTGTGTTTTCCAAATAATTACCGTTAGGCAATCTATCTTTATAACTAGCATCACGAGTAGCCTCTTTTATTATGCCGCTGTCGACAGAGTGTATTGCGATGGGAGCACTTGTGCCCTCACCACGATCAGACCATTCAACATAATCACGTTTGTAATAACATGGTATTACGTTGACGCCCTCTTCGCCGTCGTAGAGTTGCTTCGTCACGGTATTAAATATCATACCTGGCTCTGCGCCATCTACATATTTTGAATCCCTTTTATTAGTTTCGGGAGACAATTGACCTAACACTCTTAAAAATGGCAACGCAAAGTCTTGCGAGTCCATATTACTAAAACTAGTGTTAGCATCTTCCTCAAACATGCTCGTTAAAGCAACATCTGATTTTTCTTTTTTAGTTACTTGGTTCATGCAACCTCCTTCACATCAGCTGGCGCTAATGGCTTTATAGGTTTATCGATTACTAATATTTCACCATTTCTAAATTTTCTTATAAACTCTGGTTCATAAATGTAATCACCATACTTACCCATTCGGTTTTGATTTACCACTCGGTAACGCGCTAGTCTTAAAGCTCTGCAATGACTTGGTAAAGCCACTATCTGATGGTCTCTAAGTTGCTCCAAAGAGGTGCTGTTTCGACCACTAAGTAGTTGTGAATGCACACTCCATAACTTAGTCATTTTATTTTTAATAGATGCTCTAAGTTTAAAAACATAGTCACCTCTTTTTATCTTATCCTGGTCTTCTTGATCAGGATATAAACCACCCAAAGAATAATCTCCTCGAGCGATATATTGATCAACCTTGTCTTGTCGAGAAAGGTTTTCAATATTTATTTCTTCTATTTCATGTGTCATGTTTCATTTCTCCTTATTCATGATTCATCATTTCCGGCCTATTTTTGTTTGATCTTTAATAAAAACATTAAAGAATTGCGAGGGCATGTCGAGGCCGGCCTCGACACGCTCTCTATAGAGTGCTTTCAAAGTCATAGGTTCTACCTTTTGCTTTTGCGAAGGCTCATAGCCCTCTTGCACTGCAAGGTTAAGCAATTGCTCAGCCTTGTTATCTTCGCCTTTACCAAACTGAACAGCGACCTCGTTTTTAATGATGTCCCCCAGTCCGTTTTCTCGAAGCCAGTTGTACGCCGACTCCATCTCATCTTTTTTGATGGTGCAGTTGTAAGACTTTCTTACGTCAATAGAACTGCCGTCAGCTAATTTCAAAGATGACAACCCCTGCTCCGCGAGCATATTAGGTATTATCTCTGATCCAATCTTGTCTGCCTCTTGTTTCTTTTTCTTCAACAAATCTTCTAATGATGATATTTCATCTTCTTTTTGTTGTAGCTCTTGACAATAAGAGGCTAGTGTTTGTATGTCTGTTTTTTCTATTAATTGTTGTTGATCTTCTTCAAAATCAATATCGTTTATTTCATTCATTAATTTAACTCCTCCTTTTGGTATAGTTTCCACCTAGTTGAAAAACTAATGTCTGGATTTTCCAAATATCTTTTTACCATGTTTCTTGGATTAAATGCTTCCGGCGCTTTCTGACCCATGTGTTTTTCAAAGTCTTTGTATTGAAATTCGACAATTTGCATTAGAACTTCAACTATAAGAAGCTCTGGAAACACAGGTAGCTTTTCTTCATATAAAACCTTTACATAATCTCTGTGTTCAGGTGATGTTAAAATCTCCTGTATTTTGTCACTTATCATTGGCATAAGTTTCATTACAACTTTGTCCACATTATCTTTTGCTTCGTTAGTAATATTAGACGCTGGTTTTTGTGTCATTTTTATTCTCCTTTATCGTATAAATTAAATGAAAGAGGATAGTATCTTGTTTCTTGTCTATCCCATTTTAGTAAATTAAATTTACCATTTGTTATGTCGCTTACAATTGCAGTAGATAAACCAATAATGGCCGGATCACCTGTGCAAAGTATGTAATCAGTCTCTTTAAAATCTTGTAAATTTTTACGCATTTTTCTAATAAATGGCGCAGGACTAAACATCATCTGTGAGTTTTCTGGTAAACAAATTACCAGATACCCATAGTCTGATGCCGACATAATATTTATGTTTTGTGGTGGGTGCTGTAACACATACACAAAGTTTTCTTCAGGATTATCTTTAATAAACTCTAAAAACTGTGTTAACTGTGTGCCGCTGTATAATTCAAAAAATCTATTCTTCATTCTTTTTGTTTGCTTTCTTATCTTCTTTCTTAAGTGCGTCGATCTCCATTGTCAACTTATCTATTGTCAATTGCATATTTATTTTTTCATTGTTGCTTTTTTGCAATAGTGATGATTATATAAATGTCAAGAAAGAAAATATGATAAAACATTATAAGTTTAAAACTAAGCCATACGCGCATCAGCTGGAGGCATTAGAAAAATCGTGGGCAGCCAGCACATACGCATTATTTATGGAGATGGGTACAGGTAAATCCAAGGTCCTCGTTGATAATATCGCTATGCTGTATGACAAAGGCGCGGTCCGCGGCGCATTGATCGTGGCTCCAAAAGGTGTGTACAAGAACTGGGATCAGATAGAGTTTCCTGTTCATCTTCCTGATCACATAACTCACACAAAAGTTTTGTGGGATCCGAATATCACGAAGAAAAAACAGGCGGAGCTTGACACATTATTTGATGGCGGTGAAGATCTTAAGATATTAAGTACCGTAGAATATTAACAGGCTCTCCAGTCACAAAGTCACCACTTGACTTATACACTCAGTGCAAGTTTCTTGACCCGTATCACCTTGATGAAGCATCTTACTATGCTTTTCGATCAAGATACGCAAACATGGTCAAGAGAAATTTTGGCGGCAGGACTGTGCAGCTAGTGACATCTTATAGAAGACTCGATGAGTTAACAGACAAACTAGAAAAATTTTCATATCGCGTGTTGAAAGAAGATTGTCTTGATTTACCAGAAAAAGTTTTTGTAACCAGAAACGTAGAGTTGTCTGACGAGCAAAAGAAAATGTACATCACTATGAAGAACGCTGCAATTGCAGAACAAGATGGCAAAGTTATGAGTTCGATGTCAGCCTTGACTACACTGTTGCGCCTGCATCAAATAACTTGTGGTCACATGAAGACAGATGATGGCGAAACATTGCCCATAAAAAATAACAGACTGACAGCTTTGATGGAGTGTTTGGAGGAGACCGAGGGCAAAGTGATAATTTGGGCAAATTACAGAGAAGATATAAAAAATATAGTCGAATCTTTGAAAAAAGCTTACGGAGATGCGTCTACAGTCGAATATCACGGTGGGGTGGACCCTAGGGTCCGCCAGGACAACATTGCTCTATTTCAAGAGAAAAACGGCCCTACACGCTATTTTGTAGGAAATGCACAAACTGGAGGCTATGGAATTACACTTACAGCTGCAAACACCGTAATCTACTATTCTAACAACTATGATCTTGAAAAAAGGTTACAGTCAGAAGACCGAGCTCATCGTATCGGCCAGACTGGCAGTGTTACTTATATAGACTTGGTTGCAGAAAAGACTATAGATGACCGTATAATCAAATCACTTAAGAACAAAGTAAACATTGCAAATGAAATTATGGGCGAAGACATTAAAGACTGGATTTAAATCAGAAGTATGTTTTCGTATTTGGTCCGGCCTTCTACTTTGCTTGCTTTTAATACTTGTGCTCTCGACCCTTCCCTCACCGCTGAACAGTGAACCCATCCAGAATTTGGATCTCCTGGCTCATAAAATTCCAGAATTAATTGATCAAAATCTGTATTTTTATTAATCCACATGGCAAGTTGCATATTGTCAACTCCCATTATCTCAAAGTCTGCTGCCTCACCCCTGGCATGCTGTGACTTAGACGAGGACCCGATAGCTTCGCACAGCTCTGGGCTACGATAGCCTGAAGATATAACGACCGGTTTACCAAAATGATCTCTTATTGGTTGCAGGACAGTCTCCGCTAGGTGAATAAGATTTTCTACGTGTGCAGTTGATGGTTCGTTTTTTATATTTTCATCCCCAATAAAGTTTCTATTACAATTAAACCAACGGCACCCACCGTGGTAAGAACTACCCAATAGATTTTGTCTATCTTGCCCCCCAAAGCTTCTACGTCTAGGTGCACATGTGAAATTTTTTCATCTAGATGTTTTAGATGGTTTGTCTTTATTATTTCTATTTCACGCTCTACGCCCTTAACATGTCCATACAGAGATATAATATGTTCTCTGTCGCCCTCTGGTGTTATGCCTTTAACTGTATCGTTCATTAATTACCCCCAAATATAGGATCAAGTGGTCCAAATACCGTCTGACCTTTTATAGCTGTATTCGCGGTCCCCGTTCCAATCGTAGTTGGAAGTTGTCCTCCAACAACGGATGGTAGATTACCAGGTGATATTGCACTAGGCAAGCTAATATCCAACCCACCGAATGGGTTATCAAACAATGGAAATCTGTCTGTTAAATAATTAACCTTACCATACTCTCTTGCAAGACGATTTATTTCACTAGATGCTGCAGCGTACGGGTTGGCCGAACCTATTGCCCTAGCGTTTTCTGCAAACGCTGCTTTAATATTTTCTGATGGTATAAAAGGTTTAAACCTACCAGCTTTCAAAGCTCTTAATTGAACTTTAGAAACACGATCATCAAACTCACGATCTATCTGTGTTGGTGTGGCGCCCAAGGTTAAAGCTGCATAATAATCTTTTGTCATTTCTCTTTGCACTTTGTACAGCTGTCTGTTTGCAACTTGATATCTGTCAACAATGTCCTCTGGCGACACAGCTCCACCTCTAAGTAATGGAGATGTAAACTCACGACGAGAGTTGTTTATGCCTGTTCTAAAGTCTGCTATTTTAAATTTCATACTGTTCACAGGGTTGACTTTAACGGTTCTAAAACCTAGAACACCGGCTAGCTCGTCACCAAATTCAAACTCTCTACCGTATTTGTCTGGGTTTTCTGTCACAGACAAACCTATTCTTTTAAATTGTTCTATTGACCCAGGCAGCTGTGACTCAACCAAGTGAGCAGCTGTTATGTAAACTTTCTCACCAAGTGGTGTTGCCTCTGTGTATAGTCTTCTACCATCTCTTGTTCTACCACCACGTAAAAATATATCTGTTGCTGCTTGTGTCCATATGGCCTCACTAACAAACGGGGACAATGTTTCTTGTGTGGCTTGAAACATACCAGTGAATATGTTTTGCACAACTGTTCTATCATTATCATCGTTTTGCACGTTGTTTATAATAGTTGTTATTGGTCTAATCATTGTGTCATAGGCGTTGGCATGAGAAAAATCTATATATTTTAATTCACCGTCATCACCACGAATAGGTACAAGTGTTGAGTTTTTAGACCATTGTGGAACAAATCTTTTTAGTGCATCCATTTCGTCCTCGCTCACGTTGTATAACGCTTTTGCCGCCTCAACAGTTCCGTATGGTATGGCAACAGCTGTCAAACCAAAACCAAACAATCTTTGATAACCTAGAGCCCTTAAAGGATGAGTTCCTGTGGCATCATCAAAAAATTTTATATCGTCGTAGGATCTTTTTAAAATGTTAGCACTTGTTCTCATTATTTCAGCAGGAAAAGACACAAAGTTACCGACAGGAAACTTACGTAAACCTTTTACAAAATCATTAACATAATCGTAGTTGGGTATATTGTTTCTAACTATGTCAGCAGCCAACTCATCTAACTCGTCCGCTGATTTTTTTATGCCTGCCCTTGCAAATGCTTTTTCATATCTTTGCCTTTCCATGGCAAAAGATGTAATTTTCCAAAAATCATCCTCAGCTGTATAAAATTCTTCTGCTCCTTTTTTTAATCTAGATCCAGCTTGCACCAATCTTTTTAAAGCAGGTACACTAGAGACCGTTGCACCAAAATTTACATCAGTAAGTAGTCGTTGTAAGTCACCTAGTCTAACATTTGAGTTAACCACACCAAGTCTTAATAGTTTTCTGTAAAACTCGTTCTGTTCTCTTGTGCCTTTCAACGGTGTTTGTAATGATTTAAACGCAGTTTGGAACGCTTCTAAGTTAGGCACGATGCCATTGCCAGCTGCAAACGCACCGGCACTAACAAAGTTACGAAAGTGCGTTATTGGACTTAAAACTGTTTTTGCTAGCTGTGATGTTGCTTTGGGGTACAAGATAAAGTTATTATAAATATTACTTAACGCGCCATTACCTAATACATTTTTACTAGTTTCTTCTAAAGCGTCAGCTATACCTTTTGATGTAAACTTACCATTCACAGGGTTTACCATCTCGCCAACATTTAGTCTGCCAGCTGGGTCCATATTTATTTTTCTAACATTTTCTCTACCATATTGCGCTATGGCGTCCACTTCACTGTCATAAAAAAACTTTTTACCACGAGGATTGTCGTTTGATGTTTTTACCAAAGCATCTAAAAATTCGTTTCTTCTTGTTAATAATGAAAGTTTAGAAACTGATGCAAGTATTGTTCTGTTTGGATCATCTGTTTTGCCAAGAAGTTCTTGCACCACTTTTCTTGGGTTGTATTTTTTACCATTGACAACAACCTCTTCTGTTAGTTGATTAACACCTATCTTGCTGCCTATTTCTTCTATGTCATCGATGACAGCTTTGCTTGATAAAAAAGCATCATCAGCCGCTATGGTCACACCTTGAGCTCTACCCTCTTTTGTTATTATTCTTTGTGGTAACTCTGCTGTATCTATAATTTTTTGAACATAGTGTTCTGCTGCTTCATCTGACAACTCTTTACCAAGTGGTTGAGATGCAGTTTTTGTTTTATCTCTGTATAAAGCTTTCACTAACTCCATCGCTTGATCTACTGCTTCGTCTCCTGGTTTAAAGTTTCTCAGTGCAGCCACACCTGCATTACCAAATATTGCGTATGATGTATCTAAATAGTCACCAACTTTTTTACCAAAAGTGTTTGAAAAATCTTTTAATTGTTTTTCGTTCATTCTACCACCAAGAGCGGTAAACATGTCACCAAACTGTGCACGAGCGTCTTCAAACGTATTTAACAAACCATCTATATTTTTTTGTGGCACACCTTTTGCTTTTAATTCGTTTGTTAACTGTGCAACTTTCTTTTTGTCCATGCCTTTAAAAAATCTAACACCAGCGATAGGGTTTGCCTCTAGTGGACCTGACAATAAAACGTCATTTAATTGTTTGTAAAAATCTTTTCTTGCTGCTTCAGGTGTTTTATCTATGGATTTTTTTATATACGGAAATATTGCATCTATTTCTTTGTCTACACCTCTTTGTATTTCTTGCGCTCTGTTTAAATCCGCGGACCGTTCTCCTATTTGACCTCTTTCTAGGTCAAAGAACTGTTGTGGTTTGTCACCTCTAGGTCTAAACTTTGACAATACTTTGTTAATTATACCGTTGTTATCCTGTAAATCGTCTGCTCTTTTTATTCCTGTTTTTAGAGCTGAACCTGTGGCACCAACAAGACCCAACAACAAAGAACTTTCTAAACCAAACTTCATTCTGTTCATCACTTCTCTTGCAGCGTCATTATCGTCGTTTGGTCTCAAAGCCGTGGGCCCTGCTTCAAACATATCACCTATTGTTCCAACTTGCTCTGGGTCACCGACAAAGATTGCATCAGCAACACCTATACCTGCGGCACCACCAACAGTGGTTAGTAGTCTACCTTGTGCGTTCAACGCATCGTCCATTTTTGGTTTTATTTTTCTACCTATTTTAAAATATTTATTTGCTTTTCTAGCGACCATTGCTTGTTTAGCTAGACTAGACCCTATTTTAAAACCTGCTGATCCAGGTATACCAAGATTAGTTATAATACGAGATAAATTACCAGCTAGTGTTTCTTCTGCTTTCTCATCTAAAGTTGTCAAGTCATCAAAAAACTTTTCTACCTTTGCAGCGTGGTCAGTGCCAAGCCCTAAATCTATTAGTGAAGCACCTAAAGAAAAAGCACCTTTTGGTATGTCAATCAAACCAGCCCCAATACCAGACAATATACTTTCTATTAAACCAATGTCATTAACAGTTGTTGTTATAGGAACTCCAGATTGACCACCACCGACCAATCCTCCAATATCAAAATCATTAAACATTCTTTCTATAATTTGATCTGTAGTTTCTCCCACACGACCACCATCATCAAAACCTTTGCCATATTTTTGCACAAATAGAGCGTTTAAATCTTTTGCTTTTTGTATTTGATCAAGTCTAGTTGATTCAAATAAAGCGAACTCTTTAGGGTTGAGGTCTGTAAATGGATTAAAGTCTTTAACTTTAGCCCCTTTTGTTAAATTAAGTGGGTCAACAACATATCTTTGATCGGCACCAAAAACACTTTTTGTTAACCTACCACTTTTATCTATGTTGTATAATTCTGTTCCTAGTTGACCTCTAATTTTTGGATCAAATTTACCTAAAACTATATCTGTTTTTTCTAAATTTAATTTTTCTAATAAATTTCTTCTTTTATCTACATCTTTTATATTTTTTAATATTGCCTCTTGCCTACCTGTTATTTCATCCAATTGGTTTTCAGCTTTGCTCATGGCTCCTCTGTTTAATCTACCTGGGGCGTAACCAAGCGTTTTACTGTAAACAGCATCTGCATCTCTGGCCATGTGTGATAATTCAACACCTTCTTTTTTAGCAACCGAAAGTTTTTTTTCAATTGTAGGATCACTTGTACCTTTTATTTTCTCTCTTCTCAATGCACTTAAAACTCTAGATGCTTCTGCCTTATCACCATACTTCAATGGTTTTTCTGGTATGTCGTATTTTTTTCTTAAAACAGAATTTACCTCCACCATTTTTCTTTGATTATTAATAGAAAACGGAAAATATTTATCTGCAAAAGCTTTATCAGTTAACCTATCTTTGTGTCTTTGTGGTAGTAGAGACCTAGCTTTTAAATCTTTAAGGTATTGTTTTTCTATTTCTTTAGTTGGAAAACTTACATCTATTGGTTGTTTTGTGGTTCCTGCAACTCTTGGATTAACAAGAGAGGGTTCTAATTTTTTATTTATGTTGTCAGAAATTTTCATGTTCATTTGGCCCATGATTCTTCTTATTTGAGATGCACCTAATTTACCTCCTAATAACCTAGCCATAAGAGTAGGTGAATCAACACCTTGCTCATATAACTTTTTCATCTCACTCTCTATTTGTTTATTAAACTTAGGCCCTCGTCTTACGACCTCAGACACTTCTTTACCTTTAAATGGTGCCCTAACATTTAAACCTTGAAAAAGACCTGCACCTTTTTTGTAACCTTTTTTTAATAAAAGTTTTGCTAATGGTGATAATAAAGTAATAGGTGCTTGTGCAACCACGTTATCTCCTAACTTGATGCGTAAGAAGCTGCCTCTGATACGTTATCAAACGCTCTTGGTTGTTTTGCAGAGTTAGTAGCTACATACATTTGTGGGAATACTCCTTCTAGGTCAGTGTAAATTCTATTTTTTTC
>LULI01003407.1_pt1 | contig 13384 bp, 12 predicted proteins | sample 728191 | NCBI WGS metagenome assembly LULI01 (sample SAMN03860293, study PRJNA289734) | marine metagenome | biome: seawater column; feature: ocean; material: water; isolation source: Red Sea water column Station 169 - depth 50m | place: Saudi Arabia: Red Sea | collected 2011-10-15 | depth 50 m | reverse complement strand
TATTTTTAAATATTTTGTATTACTAATTTTTTCTTTTGGAGATTTAGATAAAAACTCTGAAGGCTTTTCACCTGTCACATAAAATATTTCTAATAGTCTAATAATCCTATTTGTATCATTTGAAGATATTTTATTTGATGATCTTGGATCTATTTTAGCTAAAGTTTTATATAATGTATCGAGTCCTTTTAACTTAATTTTTTCAATTAATTCATTTCTGATCTTGTCATCTTTATTTATACCAGTACTCAGGCCATTCAAAAATGCATCAATATAAAGTTGAGTGCCCCCTGATATTATAAAAGTATTTTGATTAGATTCAGAAACTATTTGCCTTGCATCTTGCATGTAATTCCATGCATTATAATCAGAAAAAGGTTTTACTATATCAATTAGGTGATGGTTGATAATTTTTTGTTGTTTTTTTGTAGGCTTACCAGTTCCAATATCAAAATCTTTGTACACTTGCAATGAATCAGCACAAATAATCTCTTTGTTAAATTTATTTGCAATGTTGAATGAAATATTTGTTTTTCCAGAACAGGTTGGTCCTGTGATTATAATTAACTTCTTAAATTTCTCTATAGTTGTCAATATTTTCGTCTAAAGCTTCTTTTCTGCTTAATCTAATCTTACCATCTCTCTCTTTTGAAATACATTTAACTAGAACTTCATCGCCTTCTTTTAAGATATCTGTTACTTGTTTTACTCTCTCTTTGGCTAATTCAGAGATATGAATCAATCCATCTAAAGTCGGGCTTAATCCAACAATTGCACCAAAATCAAGAATTCTTTTTACTGTACCAACATAAAATTTATCAACTTCAATTTCTCGAACTATGTAAGCGATGTCTCTCAATGCGTTCTTACAATTTTCTTCATTTAAAGATATAACATTTAGTCGACCTGTATCATCAACATCAATTTTGACATCATTATCTTCAGTTAATTTTCTAATATTTTTTCCACCCGAACCAATAATATCTTTTATTTTACTAGGATCAATTTGAATAGTAGTGATTCTAGGAGCATAAGGAGAAATTTCATCTTTTTTTACCTCAATTGTTTTCGCCATCTCTGATAAAATATGGAGCCTGCCCTCTCTGGCTTGAGTCATTGCAGAAGCAAATAATTCTTTACTAATTCCTTTTATTTTAATATCCATTTGAAGCGCAGTTATTCCATCTGAAGTTCCACAAACTTTAAAATCCATATCACCCAAATGATCTTCATCTCCAAGGATATCAGATAATATTACAGATCTTTCACCGTCTTTTATTAAACCCATAGCAATACCTGCAACAGGTGCAATAACTGGAACGCCTGCGTCCATAAGAGATAAAGATGAGCCACAGACCGTCGCCATAGATGAGGAGCCGTTAGATTCAAGAATATCTGAAACAATTCTAATGGTATATGGAAAATCATCAGTGCTTGGCAAAATGGCTTCAACAGCTCTTTTTGCAAGTTCTCCGTGACCGATTTCTCTTCTCCCAGTGCCTAATCTGAAAGAAACTTCACCCACACTGAAAGGAGGAAAATTATAGTGAAGCATAAAAGGTCTTTTGTCCTCACCCATTAAAGTATCAACCCTTTGCTGGTCCTCTTTGCTTCCTAAAGTGCAAGCAACCAATGCCTGAGTTTCGCCACGAGTAAATACAGCTGAGCCATGAGCTCTAGGTAATAATTTAATTTCTGATGAAATAGGCCTTATTTGGTCGAAAGCTCTACCATCAATTCTAACTTTGTCATTGAACATCATATCTCTAACAAAACTTTTCTTAAGTGAGTCAAAAATTTCCTTAAATTCTTTCTCGTTAAAATCATCCTGATCTGATAACTCATCAAAAGCTTTTTGATATGCTTCACTAGATTTGGCACTTCTTTCTTGTTTGAGTTTAACTCTTATTGCTTCATTGAGATCAGAGGAAATAGATTGAATAATTTTGTCTTCTAAATCTTTATCTTTTTCTTTGACGGTAAATTCTCTTTTAGTAATTTCATCAGTAACAAGTTGATTTTGCAAATTTATAATTTCTTTAATTTTATCATGGCCGAACATCAGTGCTGCCAAAACTTCTTCTTCTGGGACAACATCAGCACCACCTTCTACCATCATAATAGCATCTGAGCTCCCAGCAATGATGAAATTTAAATCTGCTTTTTCAATTTCTTCATAGGATGGATTACATATTAACTCTTTATCAACCCTAACAACTCTGACCCCAGCTAATGGTCCTTCAAAAGGCACATCTGACACAGTTAAAGCAGCAGATGCGGCAGTTATTGCTAAAACATCGGGTGGATTTATATCATCTGCAGAATAGACAGTAATAATAATCTGAGTATTAAAATTATAGCCTTTTGGAAAAAGTGGCCTTAGAGGTCGGTCAATCAATCTTGATATTAAAGTTTCAGATTCAGTAGGTCTACCCTCTCTTTTAAAGTATCCTCCAGGTATTTTTCCAGCTGCAAATGCTTTTTCTTGATAATTAACAGTCAATGGTAGAAAGTTATCATCAACAGGGTCTTTGGCACTTACAACAGTAGCCAAAACTTGCGTCTCTCCAAGTTGGGCGAAAATTGAGCCATTAGCTTGTTTTGCGAGTAAACTTCAATATTTTTCTTTTTTATATAACTTAAAAGTTTTCGTCTTCTTTCAATCATTAGCAAAAGGCCACGCCTTGACGAAGTATCTTTTTTAAACTTTTGAACGTGTTTTGTAAGTAATTCTATTTTTTTAGTGAGAATAGCGATTTGCACTTTACTGGAGCCTGTATCATTAGGTTTGTCTGAAAATTCACTAATAATTTCTTGTTTGTTAATATTCAAATTTAAAATCCTTAAAATTTATAGCTTAATAATTAATGATTAATAGCAAAAAATCAAGTTTATAATTTAATAATTAAAGTATTTCAACGTGAGAATAGTCATACTTTCCATTAGTTGAAAAAAAACTCGTCATTAATAATCTTTCATCACCCGATTCTGAAAGAATTATATTTAATATTTTTTTTTCATCTCCTGAGGTAAGACTTATGATTTTATTATAAAGACTATCAGAAATTAATCGTATATTAACTTTTTTATAGTTATTTGAACCCAATATATCATTCAATAACTTGTTATTTATAGTTATCGTGTTGAATAATTTGCAAATATCATAATAAAAATTATTTTTAAACTTAACATCGTAAAGACTTACAGATTCATCAATTTGAAACGGACCACTTTTAATCCTCTCTAATTCGCTTAGAGTGGCACAAACACCTAGCTTATTCCCTATAGATTCAACTAAAGATCTTATATAGGTACCCCTTGTACATTCAACTATTAATTCAAATGAACTATTGCTAATATTATTTAGAATTATGCTGCTAATATTTGACTTAATCTTCTTGATATTAAAACTCTCTTTTTTTCTTGCTAAAGAATAATATCTCTCACCTTTCGATTTAATTGCTTCTCTGATTTTGTTATCATTTAAACAATTCAATTTATCTCTGGAATCATACGAAATAACATTTCCACAAATATCTAGAGTATCAGTTTTAAATCCCAATAAAGCTTTTAATTTATATACCTTTAGATTATCATCTAGATGCTTAATAACTTTTGTCATGTTCTCTGTAAAAATAGGCAATACTCCTTTTGCTAGAGGATCAAGTGTTCCTGAAAAACCAGCCTTTTTGACATTTAAAATTTTTTTGATTTTCTGTAATTGATTATTGGATGAAGTCCCTTTAGATTTATTTAGTACTAGAATTTTACTTTTCATCAATAATTTTATTATTCAAATCTTTTCTCAAATCCTCAATTTCTCCTGAGTATTTAAACCCTGCAGCATTTTTATGACCTCCACCACCAAACATATTTGCAAGTTTTGATAAATCAATATAACCATTTGATCTAAGGCTAACTTTCCAGTCCTAGAATCATTATCAAATAAAAAATTTGATAAAATTTTCTTCTCGAGATCTATCCTTTTTATTGATCTATCATTATATATTGAAGAATTTATAAGATTTAAGTCTGCACCAAAATCTAACAATTTTGAAGCAATTTCAAGTGATTGAGAATTAGTATTTGAATTTTTAAATGATGAAGTATCCGTAATAATTCCAGTTAATAAATTAGTAGCTATTAGTTTATTTATACTAATTTGCATATGATCAATAATTTTAAATATTAAAATAGCAGTTGCTGAACATGAAGTATCAATTAGTGAATTTGTTGAATTAATTTTTGGATTTTGGTGATGATCTATAACTAAAATATTATTTTTAAAGTTAATCATATATTTTTCCATTTCTGAACCAGCTCTTTCATAATCATTAAGATCAACAAAAATAATCAGATCTAAATCGTTTGGAACATCAGATAAGCAATTAATTAAATTCGGACATTTAATAAAAGATAGATAATCAGGAATTTTATCCCTGTTATATACATAACAATTTTTTTTAATTTTGTTAAGTGCTTCATACAGACCTATGCTCGAACCTAAGGCATCACCATCTGGGTCATAATGTGAGACTATCAAAATATTATGAGAATTTGATATAAGGCTTGATATTTTCTCTAAATTAAAAATAGACATTATATAGTTTGTGCAATTTTATCATGTGTGAATATTTCAAGAATGTCGCCTTGTTTTATATCTAAAGAATCATCGACTCCAATTCCACATTCAAAACCAGAAGCAACCTCTTTAACATCATCCTTGAACCTCTTTAATGAATCTAAAGGTCCCTCACTGATAGCTTCATTATCTCTCATGACTCTAAACTTATAGCCTCTAATTGCTTTACCATCCTGAACATAACAACCAGCAATTTTTCCTTTTTTAGTAAGATTAAAAACTTCTTTAATTTCTGCATGTCCAACAATTCTCTCCTCTAAAATAGGATCTAATAAGCCTTCTAACAATTCCTTTATTCGATCAAGAATCTCATAAATTATTTCGTATGTTTCACATCTTACACCTGATTTCTCTAATAATTTTTTAACATCATTTTCTACAATTGTTGAGAAGCCAAGAATTATTGATCCAGTTGATTCTGCCAACATATGATCAGACTCGTTTATTGATCCTACTGCAGAATGAACTATCTTTGATTTACATTTGTCTGATTCGAAATTATTTAATGCTGATATTAATGCATCGAGTGACCCTTGAGTGTCAGCTTTAACAATAACAGGCAACTCTTTAATCTTCCCTAGCAATACTTCAGAATTAATGAAATCTAAGCCAACTGTATGAGACCTGAATGACTCTTCTTCTTTAATTGCATCCAATCTATTTCTGATGACCTCTTTAGCTACTTTATCATTTTTAACAATATGGAAGGGCAACCCAGCATCAGGAACACCATCTAACCCCAAAATTTCAATTGGCAAGGAGGGTCCTGAATTTTTCACTTGAATGCCTATATCATCTATTACGGCTCTGACCTTACCAGAATTTGTTCCACAAATTATGAAATCCCCTCTTTTGATTTCACCCTCTTTGGGAATTAAGGTGGCTACAACGCCTCTGCCTTTATCCAGATAAGATTCCAAAACAAAACCATTGGCAGGAACTTTATTATTAGCTTTAAGTTCTAATAAGTCTGATTGGATTGATATTAATTCCAATAATTCATCAATTCCAGTTCCATCTAAAGCAGAAACAGGCACACAGGAAGTATTTCCGCCCCAATCATCTGGTGTTAGTTCATTCTCAGAAAGTTGAGATTTAATATTTTCAATATTCGCATCGGGTTTATCAATTTTGTTGATCGCAACAATAATTGGAACATTTGCTGATTTTGCATGATTAATTGCTTCAACCGTTTGAGGCATTATTCCATCGTCAGCTGCAACAACTAAAATTACTATATCTGTTAAGCTAGCACCTCTAGATCTCATTGCTGAAAATGCTGCATGTCCGGGCGTATCGATAAAAACTAATTTTTTATTTTTAAATTCAAAACTATAAGCTCCAATTGATTGTGTTATTCCGCCATGTTCACTGGTAGCAACTTTTGCTTTTCGGATATAATCAAGAAGTGAAGTTTTTCCATGATCAACATGCCCCATAACTGTAATAATGGGCGGTCTGGAACTAATATCATTATTATTAAAGCTTACTCCTTTATTAATAAATTCTTTTTCATTAAAAGTATCAACATCAACGTCGTAATCAAACTCTGAAGCTATTATAGTTGCTTCATCAGAATCTATTTCATCTTTAAAAGTTAAGCTTAAACCAAGATCAGAAGCTTTTTTGATTACCTCATTGATTTTGACGTTCATTTTATTCGCAAGTAGTGAAATCAGAATTTTTTCTTGTATCTTAATTTTTTTAGTTTTCTTTTTTTCCTCTTTAGAATCATTGGCCGATATATCATTTACATCTGAATCTTTTGTATTATCTTTTTGTTTAACCTTTTTTGGATAGTTATTGGAGACAAGGAATTCTTTCCTTGCACCGGGTAATTTAGCTTTAACTGCACTTCTTAAAGCATCCAATGCATCTTCATCAATAATTTAATATATTCTCTCTATCGTCATTTTTTTCTTTGAACTTATTATTTGTTTTTGGTTTTTTAGACGGCTCACTTGTATTGTCCAAAGTTCTAATAACTTTTCTATTTACTGTCTCCACGACTTGAGCTTTAGTTATAACTTTTTCTTTTGAGATTGGATTATCATCTTTATTCTTATCTGGTACATTTCCAGGATCTAAATTTTCAGTTTTAGAATCTTGTAATTGAGTTTCAGATTTTTTGATTTCCTCAGTTTTTTTGGACGGCTCTTTCTTTTTTCTACGAATTGTTACTTTAGATCCTGACCTTTTTATTATATCGTTTTCATCCTTAGGTTTTCTTAAAATTGGTTCCCCTACTAAGGCTATCTTGATTTTTTTAGCATCGTCTAAAGATATTGAACTAGACTGAGTTCTGGCAATAATTGACAATTCCTTACACTTGGAAAGTATGTCTTTTACCTCTAAAGACATTTGATCAGATAATTCTTTAATCTTTATTTTACTCATGAAAGTTTTTCTTCAGAATCCTCCTCGAAATCATCTTCATTATCATCAACTTCAATATTCCTTAACCTGTCTTTTAAGGCATTTCTCGCAGCCAACTGGATTTTGTTAATATCTTCCTCATTTGTTATGCCTGAAGACTTAGAAATCGAATCAATTTCACCAAATGCAATGTCTTCTAGTGTATGATATCCACCTGCAAATAATAAATTTGCATTAACCTCTGAAATATTTGGTAATGTAAGAAGAAGTTTGACTACTGATTGCTGCTCTTCTTTTAATTGTATATCTGTTTTTACTGTTATTTCCCATTGAGTTAATTCAGAAGCTAGTCTAACATTTTGGCCTCTTCTTCCTATACAAAGCGAGTACTGATCTTCATCTACTATAACTTCCATAATTTTTGATGATTCATCTAGTATGACTTTGTTTACTCTAGCTGGTGAAAGTGCATTACATGAAAATCTTGCAGGATCTGGGGACCAAGGGACGATATCAATCTTTTCACCTTTTAATTCTTGTATTATATTTTGAACTCTTGAACCTCGCATTCCAACACAAGCTCCTACAGCATCAATATCTGAGTCTGCTGAACTTACAGCAATTTTAGTTCTGCCACCAGGATCTCTTGATATCCCCATTATCTCTACTATTCCTTCATTGATTTCAGGGACCTCTGACTTAAAAAGAGAGTCAACAAAATTCTTATGGGCTCTGGACAAAATTAGTTGAGTACCTCTTTTGTCCTCTTCAATTCTAAGCAAAACAGCTCTTAGCCTATCTTTGGGTTGAAAATATTCTCTTGGAACTTGTTCATCATAGGGAATAATTGCCTCAGTTCTTCCAATATCAACTATGATTGCTCCTCGTACAATTCTTCTTACAATTCCATTTACTAATTCACCTTGTCGTGTTTTAAACTCTTCGAAAATGACTTTTGCTTCGGCTTCTTTAATTTTTTGTATAATTTTTTGTCGAGCATTTTGGATAGCTATTCTTGAGTACTTAGGACTAACTTTCTTGAATTCAAATAATTCAATCTCATTAAATTCATTGAATTGACATTCCAAATCTTTGTAAGATGGGTCAGTTTTCATCAATTTATGTGCAGCAGCAACAACTGATTCGTTAACAGCCTCGAGAATGGTTTCTTTTTCTATACCTTTATCTTTTGACACAGAATCTATAACTCTTGCCAGTTCATTAAACTCATTTGCCATAATTTTCCTCTATATGTTTAAATTTGCTTTTTCTATATCTGAAAAATCAATTTTATATAATTTCCCACTATCATTAATTTTTATAAAATTATTTTCGATATCCTCTATCTCTCCAATAAAAATATTTTTTTTATCCTCATAAAAAGAGGATGAAATTATTTTTATTTTTCTTCCTTTGTACCTATAAAAATCTTCAATTTTTTTTAATGGTCTTTTAGGACCAGGAGATGAAACTTCTAAAGTATATTCATTTGCAAAAAAACTATCGATTTCAGTTTTCTGTTCAATTAGATTATTAACCTTTACACAGTCGTCGATTGTAATTTTTCCTAAATTATCAATATAAATAGTCAATTTATCACCACTCTTAGATTTAGCAATATCAATTTCTACTAATTCATAACCAGCTTCAATACAGACAGACAAAATAATCTTCTCAAGTCTTGCAAAATCCATAAACATTGCTCCTAATAATAAAGAAGCGGGGCATGCCCCGCTTCTCAATAAATAAGATAATAACATTTGTTAATTACTAATCAATCTTAGAAATAAAAGATAATTCTAATTTTTTTAGTTTTTTAATTTGATCTCTTATCATTGCTGCTTGCTCAAACTTAAGATTCTCAGATAAATTTTTCATTTCTGCTCTGAGCTCATTTACCTTATCAGGTATTTCATGAGGTTGGATCTTAAGTTCATCAAGTAAAATGTCAGAATCAGCATCTATTTTATAAATATTATTCATATTTAAATCAACTTTTTTAATAATGGATTTTGGCTTTATCTTATTATCTTTATTAAATTTAAGTTGAATATTCCTTCTCCTATTACTTTCGCTTATCGCACTTTGCATTGACTTGGTAATTTGATCGGCATACATGATAACTCGTCCTTGGACATTTCTTGCAGCACGTCCAAAAATCTGAATTAATGATGATTCAGATCTCAAATATCCTTCTTTGTCTGCGTCTAGTATAGCTACTAGCGATACCTCGGGCAGATCAAGACCCTCTCGGAGAAGATTAATTCCAACTAGTACATCAAACTTATCCGACCTAAAATTTTTTATTATTTCCACTCTCTCAAGTGTTTTAATCTCAGAGTGCATATATTCTACCCTTAAATCTTTTTCTTTATAAAATTCTGTGAGCTCTTCAGCCATTCTCTTGGTTAACGTAGTAACTAAAACTTTATTTCCATCTTTTATGGTTTTATTAATTTCACTAAATAAATGATCTACCTGATTTTTTGAGGGCATTATTTCAATTGTAGGGTCTACCAATCCAGTTGGTCTTATTATCTGTTCAATAATCTCATTGTTGGATTTTTCTAATTCATATTTGGAAGGTGTTGCAGAAACATAAACAATTTGATTAATTTTATCTTCGAATTCATTAATGTTAAGAGGTCGGTTATCAAGGGCTGAAGGTAGCCTAAATCCATGATCAACAAGTGTTTGCTTACGGGATCTATCCCCTTCATACATCCCTCTTATTTGTGGAATTGTTTGATGGCTTTCATCAATTATCATTAAAAAATCTTTAGGGAAATAATCAATTAAAGTATTTGGCGGTTGACCTGGCATCCTTTGATCGAGGTGCATAGAATAATTTTCAATTCCTGGACAAAACCCCATTATTTCCATCAGTTCCATATCCCTGATTGTTCTTTCTTCAAGTCTTTTATATTCTTCTAATTTACCAATTTTTTTTAAATATTTTAATTGTTTTTTTAATTCTTTCTCAATTGATATTATTGCTTGCTCAGTAGTTTTCTTCTCAACAACATAATGAGAACTAGGAAAAATAACAGAGGATTTAATTTCATTTATTATATCAGCTGTATAAATATCAATTAAAAAAATTTTTTCTATTTTGTCATCATTAAATTTAATTTTTAACCCAATATCTTCTAGATTTGAAGGGAGAATGTCAACATAATTTCCTATGGCTCTAAAACTTCCTCTTCGAAGCTCAACTCTTGTTCTCTCATATTGAATTTCAATTAATTTTTTAAGAAAAGATTCTCTGTCAAGATTATCACCAACATTAATTTTAATTATCATTTCATAATACTCTTTAGGTGAGCCAATTCCATATATACATGAAACACTTGATACTATAATTACATCTTTTTTATCAAATAATGCGCTGGTTGCCGAATGCCTTAGATGATCAATATGTTCATTGATTTTTGAATCTTTAGCAATGTAAGTTTTAGAGGAAGGTATATAAGCCTCAGGTTGATAATAATCGTAATAACTAACAAAGTAATGTACTTCATTATTTGGAAATATTTCCTTAAATTCCTCATAAAGTTGGGCAGCTAAAGTTTTATTATGAGCCATAATCAAAGTTGGCTTTGAAACTTTTTCAATCATATTTGCAATTGTAAATGTTTTACCACTTCCGGTTACACCCAGTAATGTTTGAGCATTTCTTCCTGATATTACATTTTTAGCTAACCTATCAATCGATTTTGGCTGGTCACCTTGTGGCTTATATTCAACTTTTATTTTAAATTGACTCATATATATATTGTAACGGAATTGTTGAGAATTGACTTTTAAGAATCTTTTTGGTTTGCTTTGTTACTATGAAACCAACCGTTTATTTAGTTGGTGCTGGACCAGGTGATCCAGGACTTATAACTGTTAAAGCAAAAAAACTAATAAAATCCGCTGATGTAATAGTTTATGACTATTTGTCAAATCCAATTTTCATAAATGAGTCGAAACAAACGTGTAAATTAATAAATGCTGCGGTGACCCCTTACTCTTTGGTAGGGGAGGGGAAGAGGCTGAATATTTAAAAAAAAATAAAATTAAATTCGAAATAGTTCCTGGTGTGACATCTGCAATAGCAGTTCCTGCATATGCTGGGATTCCTATAACACACAGGGACAATACAAGTTCGTTGAGTATTGTAACAGGCCATGAGGATCCTTATAAAAATGAATCTTCAATAGATTGGTCCTCTCTATCTAAGTCTAAATCAATAATTTTTTTAATGGGGACTAAAAATCTTAGAAAAAATTTAAATAAACTTATTAGTAATGGTATGAGTGCACAAACTCCAATTGCAGCAATACAATGGGGTACTTATTATAAGCAGAAAACAGTTATGGGCAACCTAAAGAATATATGTTCCAAAATTAAAGAAAATAATATTAAATCACCGTCAATCATCATAATAGGAGATGTTTGTAAATATCGAACAAATTTAAAATGGTTTGAAAAAAAACCACTTTTTGGAAAAAAAATAGTTGTTACAAGAGCTAGGAAAAATTCAAGTTCATTGGTTGAGAAGATTTATGAAAATGGTGGTGAAGCAATTGAGATTCCTACTATCGAAATTAAATCAATTAAAAATAAAAAAAATAATACTATATTAGAAAAAAGTGAAGAATATGATTGGCTAGTTTTCACAAGTGTAAATGGAGTTGAAGAATTTTTTGAACAATATTTAGAATTAAAGAAAGATTTAAGATGTCTTGGAAATGCATCTATAGCGGCAATAGGTAGCGAAACGGCAAGAAGTATTTTAAAAAGAGGCCCCTTAGGGTTGATCTTGTCCCAAAAAAATTTATTGCGGAGTCTTTAATCCAAGAATTTAAGGATAGAAAAATTAAAAATAAAAAAATTTTAGTTCCTAGAGCAAGTAATGCAAGAAAAATTTTAATCGAGGGTTTAAGTAACTTAAACAATGATGTGAGAGAATTATGTATATACAAATCAGTGCTACCTAGTACAAAATTACAAGACCAAATAAAAGAAAAAATTATAGCAAATGATATATTTGGAGTAACTTTTACTAGCTCCTCAACTGTTGAAAACTTTTTTAAATTCCTAGATCCAAAAGAAGCTAAAAAAGAAAAAAATATTAAATATTATTGTATTGGGCCAATCACCGCTAAAACTCTAAAGACATATGGAATAAAACCTTTTAGAATTGCATCCAAATTCACAATTGATAACTTATTGGAAGAAATAATTAAAACAAGATGAGAAGATTTTACTTTCAAGGACAAATTAAAATTGATACAGTAATAAAAATTGAAAATGAGTTATTTAATCATATTATAAACGTAGTAAAAATCAAAAAAGATGAGAATTTCATTTTTTTTAATTCTGAATCAGGAAATTACTTTTGTGTTTTGAAGAATATTGAGAAAAGATTTGGTGAAGCAAAAGTTCTATATAAAATCCCAGAAAATGAAAAAAAAAGTTCTAAGATATCTGTTTATCAATGTATTCCTAAAGGAAATATATTAAATGAAATAATTGAAAGAAATGTAGAGCTTGGTGTTAAAGAATTTACACCTATCATATCCGAAAGAACTATAAAAAGAACCAAAGAACTAAAACAAAAATGGTTAGAAATTGTTAAACACTCAACGGAACAATGTGGTAGAACTGATCTCATGAAAATTAATTCACCAATAATGTTTAATGAAATTTTTAATAATGATATACAAGGAAAAAGATTAATATGTTATGAAAATTCTGAAAATCTGATAGATATTGAAAACTATAAAGGCTTTAACGATTTTCATATTATTCTTGGTCCTGAGGGTGGATTCACCATAAGTGAGATAGAGAGAGCAAGTGAAAAAGGATTTGAATCTGTTTCTTTGGGTCAGAATATATTAAAATGTTTAACGGCTAATATTTTAGTTGTTGGATTCATTTCAATATTCAAATCTTAAAAATATTTTTCTTATATAAATAAAAAGCTACTATTGAAAATAATATTAAAAAAATAATGAGAATCATTATTCTAGTAGATATATAATTTTCTAATGGTTTGGAGAAAATGAGTTCTAGATTATCATTCACAAGTATATTATCGAACGAATAAGTGACATAAGATTCATCTTTAAGTTCTTTTATATTTGATTGAGATTTTGTAAAATCTAAACCTTTAACTTTCATTTTGATTTTATCCTCAGGGATAATAATTGTTAATGATTCAATATTATTAGAAAAATTTTTAGCAAGTTTTGTAGTTAAAAAATCTAATTGTTTAGTATATGTAAACACAATCCTTCTCTTGCCGGGAGGCATCGGTATAGTTTCAACTATGGAATCATTGTTAATTATAAATGTTTCACCACTTCTATGTGGAAA
>LULI01000563.1_pt2 | contig 13520 bp, 15 predicted proteins | sample 728191 | NCBI WGS metagenome assembly LULI01 (sample SAMN03860293, study PRJNA289734) | marine metagenome | biome: seawater column; feature: ocean; material: water; isolation source: Red Sea water column Station 169 - depth 50m | place: Saudi Arabia: Red Sea | collected 2011-10-15 | depth 50 m | reverse complement strand
ATATATAGGTGTCGAAAAAGATACACCCAATTTTCCAAGAGTATGGGGAGAGGGTGAAACGCATACTGAAGCTAAATTACAATGTGAGATAGCTTTAAGGGAAAAGTTGTTAGGTAAATTAAAAAGAGGTTGTAGAGAAGATTTTGCTCAACCTGAAAGATATATTATTAAGGAAGAAAAAATTTAAATTTGGGGCAGTAGTGGGCTTCTGATAGTTCCTGCTATCTAGGTTGGTTCGGTTTTATTTGTTTACCCGTAAGCAAACCAACCACCACTACACTAAATCTTTAGCCTTACCTATTATAGGTTTGTATTTAGTTTTACCTTCAGATTTATACGCATGTAAAAATTGTTTTCTTGGTTGGTCAGATGTGTAGCTGCAATGTATCCACCCACTATTAGGTTCACCAGGAGTATAGAACTCTAATATTAATTGATCAAATTCTAAGTTTGCATAAATCCAATCAGCTAATTCTGCGTTGTCTGTTCCCATACACTCAAAATCTGCCGCCTCAGCTTTTGCATGTTGGCTGTTGACTGAGCTACCTATCTTTAGGCACAGCTGCTCACTACGGAATCCTGACGTTACTTTTACTCTACCGAAATGGTCACGTACCGGTTGCAGTATGTTTTCACAAAGTGCTTTTAATTTTTCTATTTGACCTGAGTTAGGATTGTTATTGATATCTAATCTAATCGCAGTGTCTGATTTAATTAATTCTTGAAGGGTAAAGTTACGTGATAAGTTCATTATTTCATTAAGTTCATGAGTAAAGCTAAAACAAGTGATCCCATCCCAGCTACAATCATATATTCAATTCTTTTGATACGATCTTTCATTTCTTTTATTTGTTCGAACGTTTGCTTTTGCATTATTCTACAAAGCTTTTCGTGATCCTCTATTTTTTGTAATGCAGATTTTTTAGCCATTATGTCCTCATTGCTATTTCTTGTTCTTCTGGTGATAATAGAGCTCTCTCGGTTCTACTTAAATTAGTCATAATGCCCGTGTTCGTTGGTGCTTGAGCCAAGAGATTTGTATCAACAGCTTGTGGTGCAGGCACATTACCTTGAGGCATTACAGTTTGATTAAATCTATTATCCAACTCTATGTTTTGAGCTAAGTTTATAGTCTCCTCTGCTTCCTTAACATTTTTTCCAATTAAATTTTTATCAATCAATTCAATCATAGTTGGTGTGTACTCATCGTCTTCAAACATTCTTGCATCAAAGATATTGTAACCAAATAATCTTTTAACTATTTCTATACCAGCTTTAGTTAAGAAACCATCTTTTTTATATTTTTGGTCTTTTAATTTTAATAACTCTTTTAATCTGTTTGGATCAACAATTATATCTGCTAATTGTCTATCTACATCTGCTCTAACTATTTTTTTCAACGCTGTAAATGTTCTACCAGCAACTGTGAATTGTCCTAATCTTGCTCTTATAATATCGTTAAGAGCAGTCTCTGTTCTACCTATAGTTGCTTGTGTAGATTTTCTAGTTGTGATTTCTAATGCATCTCTTATATTTTTTAAATCATTTACAAAAGTTTTATCAAAAGTTCTTGTTAAAATTTTTTCATTGTTTTTAAGATAGTTAGCCATTTGATCAAAAGATAAATTACCTCTATTTGTTGTAATCGCTTTTTGTAATTGATCTCTTGCTTCGTCTTGAAATGCTAATAATAAATTTTCGTCAGATTTAATAATAGCTAATACCTTATTTAAAGTTGTTGGACTTTTATTGTTATAAACATAAGCGTATATTTTATCAGGATCCATAGACTCTAATCTACCTTTGGTAGAGGTTCCTAATTGTTTCATAATTTTGTTATATTTTTCTCCTGTTGCTTTTACATTTTTAGCTAAGTCTCCTATGTTTTCTATTTGTTTTAAACCTTTTTTCCCTCCAAAAAATTTACTCAACGCATATTCATAATCGTTTAAAAATTTTTGATGTGCTACTAAATTAATTTTACCTGAATTATTCGGATCCACTGCATTTTTGTAAGATCTTAATATTTGTTCTTTATAATTTTGAATTAAATTTGGTCGTTTTTTTAACAAGTCATATATCTGATCTATTCTTCTCTCTTGACCAGCACCTTTCTTAAATGTTTGCTCAAAAACATTTTCATCAGCTATTTTTAATACTCCATCTTTAACTTCAAATAGTTTAGATATAACTCCTTTGTATAATGCTTTATTTTTAGCGTAACCCTTGTCTAATTTTATAAATTCTCTATACCAAACATCATCCTCTCCTAAGTCTTTAAGTTGTTCTTTTATTGCACCAATTAATTTAGAAACTGCACCTTCAACTGGAGCACCCTCTATAGGAATTTGACCTTTACTAATTTGTCTATCAAATCTTCTTAAATCACTTAAAGTGTTTTTTAACTCATTTACTCCAATCTTATCACCTTTAGGTATTTTAAAAAAAGTTTTAATTTCAGGGTATTTTTTAAATAAAGTATTTTTCTGTCTATCATTTAATGATTCAACCGCTTCAAGTATTTTGTCCGTTCCTACTGTTCTACCTTTACCTGTTTTAAATAGAGCTGTATACTTATTAGTATATTCTTGTTCAAAAGCTTGATAAAGATCATCAACAACTCCTCTTATCTCTTGACCTGCTTCTTTTTTACCACCATCTGGTAATTTAATAATTGCATTTGTTAAATTTTTTTCAGATTTTTCTAAAGCGTTTGTTAAAATTTTTTGTCTTGGGTCAAGTCTTTTGATAATGGTGTTTTGTATTAACTTACCAACTTGATCTGCACCAATTGGGTCTTTACCAGTTAGATTTTTGTAATTAAATCCATCAGTAATTAATTTAAAATATGTGTTTAAAGCATCTGCTTGTTCTTTACTGAATGTATCAACTACACCTTTTACTCCATATTTAGGGTTTGTTTCGTAAGCATGTTGTAAAGCTAAGAATAAATCATCGTTAGCTGCTTGACCTAATGTAAATTTTAATTCTTTTTCTGTTCCAAGAGCAGTGAGTCTGTCATTAATTTTACTAACTAACTTTTGAGCTTGTTCTGCATTTTCTATTTTACCACCTAAATCAGCCACATTTAATTTACCTTGAAATTTAAAATTTTTAAAAATATTATATAATTTAGGAACAGAATATCCTGTAGTTGTTAAAGCAGCATTTAAAGCAGCTATGTCTTTACCTTCATTATACAAATAATCTGTAAAGCCTTCATCTGTTTGATTGATACCATACATAGCATGACCTGCAGCTAACCTCGCAGTTTCTAATAAAGCACTAACTCCAGCTGATGTTATAACTGCACCCGTGGGTCCAACAGTTCCTGCAGCAAATGTAGTCGCCAAAATTTCAGGTATAACAAATAAAGAGTAACCACCAAACTTTGCTAAGTCACCAGAATCTATACCTACAGGATTAACAAATTCATATTTACCTGTTTGTGGATTTAAAAACTCTAGCCTTTCGGTTTCAGGTCCCATTCTCAATGGAACGTCTGTGTTAAAGTATTCGTTTAAAATTTGTTTTGTTACTATACCTTCATTAGTCTCATCTCTAGCCAAAGACTGTGCAAATCCTACTTCTTTCATATTGACATCCGTATTTGGATTTACATCATTCATTAATGCAATTTCTTCTATTGAATAATCAACATCAGGTAGATTTGGAAAATCAAAACCAATAACAATTTCATCTAAGTATTTTTTTTTATCAAAAGGTTTAGGGGCAAATACATTAACAAAGTCTTTAAACCTAACATTACCAATACTTGATAGTTCTTTGTACGCTTGTTGAATTACTTCTTTGTCATTTAAATTTTCATCTATTTGGTGATAGGTTTACCTAACTCAGCTTCTTTAGCAGCTAATTGTTCTGCAAATACTTGCTTGTATTCTTCTACATTTTTTTGTTGCAAGATAGCCATCTATATCTCCTAATTAAAATTTAAATTATTAGGGTCTACACTCCCATCACCCTCTACTTCAAAACCTCTAAAGTAGTTAAAATTCTTAATCAACTCATCATATTTTCTAGGGAACATGTCTAAAGCACCGATATCAAAATGTTGTTTATAGTTGTCAATTGCAAATTCTAAAGTTTCTTCTCCAGTTCTTTTTAGACCTTTAAGGAAGTTTGCTGTATTTGAACTTTCTCCAAGAGATCTTAGAGCTAGTTCAATATCAGTCACACTAAATCTACCGCCTGGTTCTCTAGCTTTTGCTATTAAATACGCTAAGTTGACTATACTTGATTTAGCAGCTTGAGTTTCTGGTGATTTTAAAAATGCAGTTAGTCTAGCATTAATAGTAGGGTCATTCTCTAGTCTGTTTACATATTGTTTAACCTCATTGTATTCTGAAGAAAATTGACCTGGGTTTTTATTTTTCTCTGCATTTATAAATGAATCTATGAAACCTGAAACACCTGTAATTGCTAAAACTGTTTCACCTGCAGCTCCTGTTTTAGCACCACCTTGAATATCTTTTCTACAGGTTTAAAGTTATTTGGACTTTCTAGTATTTGTTTTTTTGTAACAAATTTAGGATTTAAACTAAATTCTCCATTGTCTTGTAAAACATAGGCTTTAACTAATGTTTCTTCATCACCTACTGGTACATACCTATCTTTTGTTTTACCATCTAATTCATACGTAGTTGTTAATATATCAGATTGATTTACAAATCTTGTTATACCCTCTTTTGCATCATAAACTTTTACTGGTTTAACTGCATCTGCTTCTGGAACAGGTTGGTATAACATTTCGCCTTGTTGAGTTTTCGATAACATAGTTTGAATTTTGCTTTCAGGTTGAAACTCTATATTACCTGTATCTATATTTAAAACTTTTTTAGATGCGTAAAATTTCTTATCCCCCATTTTAGCTTCTTCTTCTTTTAATCTTTGATTGATATCCATCTTAACACCAGCTAATTTAAGATCTCTTTCAAAAGCTTTGTTTGCAGCTTGTTCAGCAAATAATGCTTGAGCTGGTTTTTTAGCAGCTTCTGCTGCAGTAGCTAAGATACCACCTCTTGGAGTTGCTGATGCTAAGTTTAATCCAAAGTTAATTAAAAATTGATTTAAGTCTGGTTTGATGCTTCTACCTTTGAAGGCTTCCTCTAAAGCTTTACTAGGCACAAATTTTTCTTCTTTTTTATCTCCTAAAAGATTTGTTAAATCACTCAAATTAAATTGTGTGTCGTCTTGTTTAGTTTCCCTAGTTCCTAGTGTTGGAAAAAAATCTGTTGGGTATTGTTGTAAAGGATTTACAGAACCTGCCTTTTGATAATTCTGTCTTGGCTTATCAAGACCTGATGTGATACCAGTCCCTGCAGAACCTCCCATTTTAAACATAGGTCTTCTTAATACTCTGTTCATTTATTTACCCAAATAATGGTCTAGGGTTAAACGCACCATATATACCAGCAAGTGTTGAACCAACACCTAATGCTGTTTGTAATGGAGTAGGGTTAGGAACGTTAGTTGTAGTTGTTCCTGTGCCTCTCATACCACCCATGATACCGGTTGTTATATCTGCAAATCTATTTAACTCTTCTTGTGGTTGGAATGCAGCCATTCTTGTAGCTTCTCTAGTTGCATCTTTTCTTGCTTGTTCTAAAGCTTGGTTAATAGATCCTAACTGACCTAATCTAGTTATGTCTGTTCCTTGTAGTCCTTGTTGTGCAGATCCTAATTGAGCTTGTTGTTGTGCTAAGTCAGATCTAAATCCACCTAACCCTTGTAGTTGACCTGCTATACCAGATTGTGCAGTTCCTAAATTAAATCTGTTTGCAATGTCTTGTTGTCTCTGTGAGGCTGCTTGATTAAAACCTTGTTGTAATAAACCAGCTTGTAACAAAGCTCGTTCTCTCGCTGCCCCTGTGCCAAACTCTGCGAGTTGCACTCCCGCTCGGCCTGCACCGAGCACTCCCAATTTTGCTTGTTGGTCTCGTAATTGTTGTTCTTGCATTTGTTTATTACGATCAAATTCTGCGAGTGACACATCAATAACTTGTTGTTGATATGGAGACATAAATTGAGATACGTCTTGTTGGAAAGCTTGTGCTCCTAATGGTACACCACCCACTGTTGCTGAAGCGGCTCCTAATTGTCCAAGAGCCGTGGTTCCTAATCCACTAGCAAGTTGTGCTTCTGTTTCTGCTCTTCTAATAAAAGGTTCAAATGATCCAACACCTTGTTGCGCTAAAGCTTGTGCTCTCGCTTGCAATGGATCTAAACCAGCAACCTCTGGTCTAAGTCCTGCTAAATTTTGTTGTCTTGTTGTAAATGCCCTTGCAGCATCTTGTCTTGCTTTAAAGCCAGCATCTGTTTCTCCAGCTTGTCTTGTAATACCACCAATACCAGTTGTAACAACTGGAACTTGTTGTAAGCCCAAAGCTTGTTCAGATAACTTTTGACCTATTTCTTCTACAAACGGTGCGGGTCTATTTATTACGGTTTCTGTTGCCATTATATGACTTCTCCTAGTCTTTGTGATGTTTGAAACATTTCTCTAGCGCCATCTAAGCCTTGCGATTCTTCTGATACTTCACCCCCGGCTTCGAGGTTTTTCATCATGTTATACATAACTTCTGCGCCTTTGTCCACATCTCCGTCACCTGCATTTCTGACTGCATCAGCGGTAAATACAAACTCATTCTTAGATAATCTAGCTGGCACATCGTCTGCTTTCTCCATACGTCCAATAGGTACAAATCCACCTTCTGCTCTATAGTCTTTTTCCATACCACCCATATCTAGTAATGGCATAACCTTTTTAGCTACTGGTTCTTTTCTAGGAGAGCCACCCTCTGCTAGATTGTATTCATAAAAATCAAACTCGCTACCTGCTTGTCTAGCTGTTGTTGCTGGTGATAATTCTTGAGATGCGTAATAGTCTTTCAAGATTTGATCTTTTTCTTCATCTGTTTTTCCTACTAATAACGGTAATATTGCTGCAAGAGTTATACCACCTTTTAATGTTGGAATTAAAGAACCACCACCTTTAGTTAAACCTAATTTTGTAAATAAACCCTCTTTAAATGGAACAAAAGCTTCACCAACTCTAGACCCTGCTTGACCAAATAATGTGCCTCTTAAACCTGCAAGACCCTTACCAAAGCTTGTACCGGCTAAACCTTTAAAAGGTCCCATGCCAGCTAAACCAAATCCTGCACCTATTAAAGCAGCTTTACCCAATGGAGACTTTGCAATTTTTTTAACACCTCTTACAGCTTTCTTTAATCCTTTTGCTATACCACCTAATAAGAATGCTTCTCTGTCCATTGCTGCTAAACCACCATCAGCCATACCTGTAAAATCAAACATTGAACCACCTATACGTGGTGTTAGTCCTGCAAGATTTCTTGTTACAGCAGCTTCTTGAGTTTCATCTGCCTTATCACCTATGAAACAATATGCAGGTGGGTTAGGTCCTTTACATGGATCCATTGGTGCATCGTCTCTGCCACCTGGTTGAGGGTTTTCTAATTTAAATCTATTTGGTTCATATGTTTCCATTAATTTATTAATATTTGTATCCTGTAAATTTTTTAAAGGACCCGTTTCTAAAGCTGTTAAATCTTCTACTTGTCCGAGTAATTCATTTAATCTTTCTTTGGTTACAGGTCCTGAAAACTTATCTCCAATAAAACCTAAAACTCCTGGAAGTTCTGTCGTTGAAAAATCAGGTATAGCTCCTTTTGCAAATCTGCCGTCTTTACTATAAAAACCTGAAGCAACTAGATCGTCAACACTTTGTACTTGATCAATATAATCTTGTAATGTATCAAAATCAGTAAGACCTTGTATCTGTCCGAATTTGTCTTGATATTGTACCAAACCTTTTCTTATCTTATCCATTTTTTGTTTTTTTAGATAATCAATGTAGTCACGTTTTTTTTGTCTATTGTATCTACTTAATGGAGAAAAAGTTTTTTTAATTTCTTTTTTCTTCTTTTGAAATTCTTTATCTTTTTTTTCTTCTTTTGTTTCTTGTCCTCCAGCAGCTACAAAACCTGCACGGATATCTTTTGCTTGTTCTTGACGATCAGAAGGAATACCACTAAAATCTCCTGCTTCAGCTCTGCTAACGTCTCCACCAGCCATACCAACGTCTTTACCACTATCATCTATGTCACCAAAACTATCTAATGACATAATACCTGCGGGACCCTCGTTAGGTCCATCTTTTAATGATCCATGTATGTCTTCTTTTAATAATAATTTTTTTTCTGCTTCTGTAATGTATGCTAATTCTGTAGGTGGTTTATCAGGACCTGATTGCCAGTTTCTAGGTACAATAACTTGTGGTTGATCACCAAGATAATTATCTACACCACCTTGTACAACAGGTTTTTTACTACCTTTTTTATACATCTGTCTCGCTTGTTGTGCTCTAGTTATTGCCATCGTTCTATTCTATTTTGTTTCTCCAAATAAATCAAGACTAGGCATCACTACATTTACGTCTTGAGCCATGTCTTCTTCCTTATAACCTTTAGCTTCCCAGTCTTTTCTCTCCTTAAAAAGCTCTCCAGTTTCCTTGTGTCTATATGTTGTTTCTACTTTTGTTGGTTTTATCTCTATCATTACGATACTACCTCTCTTGGTTGGATTTCTAGTACAGAGGCCACCACGTGTAATTCATTTGCATCTGATGCTTGTACTTTTAATGCTTCGTTTTCTTGCACTACAAGAGGCTGTGTTAACAGTTCTGTTGTAGTATTACTAGCCACTGCTTTGGTTTTAAATAAACTAAATATGTTTGACGATGCATCTACTAAAGTTACATCTATATTGCAGCTAGATCCTGAATCATTTGATATTAACAATGATTTAACTACAGCTGTTCTTGCAGCTGGCACTGTATACAGTGTTGTTAAATCTGTTGTTGTTAGATCTGCTTTTTTATTTATAAAACTATTTGCCATTACGATAAAAAGAAGTTTACTGCTTCTACCTCTTGTTTTAGTTCCTCTTGAAACGTTGTATTTAATTTTTCTACCACAGCATCTAAATCCCTAACTTGTGCTTCTGCTGTAGATAAATCATATTCTTCACTAGGTCTTGTTAATACTTGTACTATCTTTGCCATTATCGTCTCCCGTCTGGTTGTATATCTAGTCTAAAAGTTCCTAACTTCCAACTTTGACTTGTTGATGTGTTTTCTACTTTTAATGCAATAGCTCTTCCTCTTGCACGTGTATCTACTTTTTGTGTGCTAGATGTTATAGTAAATGGTCCAAGAGATGAACTTGCAGCTGTGTCACTTGGAAAATTTCTTACGTTAAATGTAATTCTTGTATCACCAGTTTGTGATATAAAGTCTGGTATAAATCTTCTTATCTTCATCATAAACTCACCATCTCCTCTAAGATCTGCTCCACCTGTTGTTTGACCTAATGCACTTCTTCTTTGACTAATATCAAAATCTCCTGATAATATATTAGCAGCAATTGCTGTCACTGTTCCACCTTTTACTTGATCAGTCCCTGTTTCGTGTTCATAGTATGTTGTTCTACCTTCGGTGTTACCTACAACATCAAAAGACGTGTCTGTATCTGCATCGTATTCTAATGCATGTGGTAAACCAAAGACAGCAGAATCACGCCACATAGTTCTAGCTAAAGTTCCAATTGTCCACACAGGTCTTTGTGGTGAAGAGTCAAAATAATTATATGCAACCATTCTATTTACAACTGATGATGAAGACGTTGGATAAAACCATATTACTTCACCAAACAAATTATTTAATCCTGCAGATACCATTTGATTACCAGAATCTAAATTTATATCATCGTATACGTGGTCTTCCACTAAACATGGTAATGATTCTAGTTTACCCGCATATCTAAAAAAACCGTTTTCTGACATCCAATATGCAGAACCATCAACTTCAACACAAGCATTTTGTCCAACGAGTCCACAGTTAGTTCCAACTTGTGCGAACGCAAACGTAAATGGTTGACCAACAAAACGTTGCGTGAATAACGCTGTGTCAGTCCAAACATAGATTGCATCTCTACCTCTGATTGCTCCTCTGATCTGTGATCCATCAGCCAATCTTTGTGTACCAGCTGTATTGGTTGCTGTAGGTGTATAAGTATTTATATCCTCTTGATCCGAGAATCTGATAAACATATCATCTTGGGTTGTTGGATCTCCAATAGTTGTTTCTGTTCCAAAAAATACTAAGTGACGATCTGGTGTAGATACCAACATATGTCTTGATGCAGTTGGTGCACCACTAATAATAGTTGCTCTTGTATTTGTTGCATCTGCTGCTGCAGAGTTCCATTCAAACACAGCACTATCATGAATTAAACAAATAGCTTTATCACCAAAGTTATCTAGTGACCACATACCTGGTTCAATAACCAAGTCTCCTGATGCAGCCTCACCCCATGCTACATAATCAGATGTATTTGTAACCGTTGCACCTCCACTGTGTGAATCAGCTGTAGTTCCTCTTACTTCTCTTGTAACACCTGTTAATTCTTTTGATGCGTTGATACCTGTGTAAGATATTTCTTCACTTCCTATCTGCACAAAGTTTGTACCTGCTGTAGGAAACAAAGCATCGTTGACTAATATGATACCTGTAGTTTGTGAACTATTGATACCTGCAGATAAAGTAGTTGTAGCTGAACCAACGTCTTCACCACCCCACGATCCAAGAGACCAACCAAAACCTTTTGCTTGCACTGCTGGACCCACAGGATAATAATGTTGTACTCTTATACCGCCTGATGTTGTTGCACCAGAACCAGATTCATTTGATGGCATTGTAATAGTTAGTGTCGTAGACGTTGGTACACTTGTTACCATAAATTTTTTATCGTTAAAATCAGAGGCACCAAAGTTAGAATTTGTTATTGCAGAAAAGTTATCTAATAAAATAATATCAGAAGCACTTATGTTGTGTGCTCCAGAAAAAGTTAAAGTTACAATCGCTGATCCGTTGGTCGTGCTGAATGCACTGGTAAGCGTTGTTGTAGATTTAATAGGATGTATGTCATAATATGCACCACCAGAGTATGCATATAAAATTCTGTTTGTGCCAATAATTGCATATTTTCTAGCTGAACTATTAACAAAGTGATGTAGTCCACGACCTGCACCTGTAAGATTATCAGATCCTAATTGTGACCAACCACCTATTTTTTCAGGTGTGCCGTATCTAAATCTTACATTATCACAATCAACCCACTGACCCTCTGCTCCGGTTTCTGTGATTTGTTTGTTAATACCTGGCTGAAAACCTATCTTTTGTAACATATGGCTCCATTATAATACTATTTTACAAATGATGGTAGACCCAACTTAGGTCTTCCGTCAAACTTGTTTTTATCAGCAAATGGGCCATTTACATGATTATAATGTAAGAATACTTGGCCGCAAATGTTTCCGTCAAAAGGCTCTCGCCAATGTTCGAGTTCACAGCCACTATATACTAACATATCACCTACTTCAAGCAAGACTTTCTCACCTTTTGGAGCATTGGGTTTATGTATTTCTTTGTATTCATCTATGACATTATTAGAGCCTGTAGGATCTATAAATATGGGCCATGGGTCACCACCTAGATTAAGTGTGGTAGATATCTCACAAGAAGGTCTATCTTTATGTCTTCTTAGTTTATCACCTCGTTTATAAGCTCTTGCATAAGAGTATGTTGGAATCAAATCTAGATTAGTATGTTGTTTCATAACAGGTAACATTTTAACTAACAAAGTATCCATGACAAAGTCACCATAACAAGAAAATGTATTAGGTATCTGTGTATCACCCCAGGTTCCTAATATAGAAGATTCAGAGTGTATATTGTTTTGATACATAAAACCAACTGCATCTCTTTTTAGTAAAAAGTAGTTGAAGATAAAATTAGCTAACTCGTAAGGTAAAGCATTTTTGATAACTTGATATTTCTTTATTTCAAACATATTACACCATAAAACATTTTTGCATAAAATTAAACGATACAGATATTCTAATATCATTAGAGTTATTAGGATCTACACAATGATTTAACCAAGATGGAAACATGATTAGTCTACCTGGTTTTGGATCATAACTTGCTTCTCTCCATAATCTTTGTGGTGGTTTACCTTCTTTCATTCTAGGTCGTACCATCAATGCTACAGATCTTGGATCTTCTACTTTTAATTGACCAGAGTTCTTTGGAGCTTTTACATAATAGACACCAGACCATAGAGAGTTTGGATGTATATGTGCTCTGTTCATACCACCTGGTGGATTAATATTAGCCCACATATTACCTAAGAATGGTTCACTATCTAAATGTTCTTGTTCATAAATTATATGTTGTGCTTCATACAAAGCATCAACTAATCTTTTGTATTCTGATTTTTGTTGCATATCAGTTGTAGAATGCCAACCTTGTATATTAGTTCTAGTTACTCCTTTATCTTGATTAGACCAAGCAACAATATCTTTTTCTAATTGTATATTCAAAGATGGATCGTTATGATCAAATATATAAATAGGTGTTGGAAAATGTAAGTCTCTCATTTAAATGGTGTCCCGCCAAACCACATAACTAAAGATTTTCTGTTACCTTTGATAACTGGTTTTACTCTATGTCTAATAAACGATGCAAAGAATACTGCATGACCTTGTTTTAGTTTTGCAATTTTACCTTCAGCCATCAACTCTAAATCACCACCTTCAAACTCAGACTCAGGTGATAATAAACAGGTCATGGATATTTTTCTAACAGGTGGTTCATGTTGCATGTTCACATCATTATCAACATGCCAATCATAAAAACCTCCTTCAGGATACTCTGTATATTGTGCCGGTTCTGTAAGCTGCATACCCTCAAAACCAAAATGATTTCCATTAGTTGCTTTCATCATTTTTTCAATATCTTTGTACATGTCAACCATTTTTTTAAATGGTATCCAACTAATGTGAGAAGTTCTAGTTTTAGTATCTAGCACACCACCTTTAATACCTTGTTTATTTCCAACTTGTGCATCCTGTTTTGGCTCTGCTCTTCCTGCATCAATAATCATTTGACATTGTTTAGGTGTAAACAATGGTGTTGTAGTTTCTACAATATAAGATTTCCAACGTGGTTCAGTTATCATATCGCCCCTCTATTTTTAATTGGATCAAACCGCACATCACAGTTTGCAGCTAAACTTCTTCTGGTTTCATTGGTGCCATTAAATGGATAAACGCAATGTCTCATATCATAAGGAAAAACATAAAAATCTCTAAGGTCCATAGGTGGTTGATAATCTATCTTTGCAAACTGACCATTGGCTGCACCCAATATTTGTAATCTACCGTTTTGTGGAACCTCTGCATTTGAATATTCTCTACCATAACTAGATGGTAATTTTAAAATCATCACAGATGATAAACCTGTATACAACATACCTCTATGAATATGTGCTGGATTATATTCGTGTTCTTTCATTTCATTAACCCAAATAGAATTAATGTGCATGTCGTAATCTCTAATTTTATTAAAAGGATCAATG
>LULI01001223.1_pt1 | contig 13536 bp, 13 predicted proteins | sample 728191 | NCBI WGS metagenome assembly LULI01 (sample SAMN03860293, study PRJNA289734) | marine metagenome | biome: seawater column; feature: ocean; material: water; isolation source: Red Sea water column Station 169 - depth 50m | place: Saudi Arabia: Red Sea | collected 2011-10-15 | depth 50 m | reverse complement strand
AGGCGAGCAGCATGGCGAGCTCGGAGTGCCGGGGGCTGAGCCGCAGGGTCGAGAGGCGTCCACGGCCGTCGTCGACGGTGAGCAGGGCCTCGCTGCGCCACGCCCTGCTCCGCAGCCGCGAGGCCGACCTGATGTCGGCCTGGACCCGCTCGGCGTGGGGCCGCGACGACTACGACATGTGGGTGGCCCAGCAGGCCGTCGTGCCGACGACCTCGCCGATGCGCGCGCTCGTCGACGGACAGGTCACCCGCCTCGACCGCGAGCTGCGCTGAGCACTCACCGTCCGACGGCTACGTCCACCTGGCGCTCGACCTCCGGCGGGCACGCGACCGCTGGGCCGTGCAGGCGGTAGTCCTCGTGGGACTGCCCGCGGGCGGCCTCCCCGAAGCGGCCACCTGATCCACCCGGACGGCTCCACCACAGGACCTCGCTGCTGCTGACCTCGACGCCGTCGGTGCCACCGGTCCCGCTCGGCCACTGCAGGCTCAGCAGCGACGGCACCCCGGGCGGGACCTCGGTGAGCCCGATGACCCGTCGCGCCGCCGTGAACGTCAGGTGGGTCAGGGATCGCGTCGCGTCGACGTGCCCGGCACAGAGCCAGGCGACCCCGTCCGGGTGCCCGACCTCCGACCCCCTGGTCGACCCCGCACCGTCGTGCTCCCCGGCGAAGTGAACCGTGACCACGTCCTCGCCGCTCGCGCCGCAGAGGTCGCACTCGGGTGGCCGCACCGCCCCATGCTGGCACGTCCACGTGGTTGCGGACCCGCAGCAACGTGCCCGCAACGTCGCGGTTCCTAGCGTCTGTGAGCGCCGTCACGTCGACGGCCCACTGCCACTGACGCCACCGACGCAAGGAGCGACCATGACCGTCTACGCACCGCCCGGAGCCCCCGACTCCCTCGTCTCCGTCCAGAGCCGCTACGGCCACTGGATCGGTGGGGAGTGGGTCGACCCGATCCGCGGCAACTACTTCGAGAACATCTCGCCGGTCAACGGCAAGCCGTTCACCGAGATCGCCCGCGGCACCGAGGAGGACATCGAGGCCGCCCTCGACGCCGCACACGCCGCCGCCGAGTCGTGGGGTCGTACGTCGACGACCGAGCGCTCCAACGTCCTGCTCAAGATCGCGGACCGGATGGAGGAGAACCTCACCGTGCTGGCCGTCGCCGAGACCTGGGAGAACGGCAAGCCCGTCCGCGAGACCCTCGCCGCCGACCTACCGCTGGCCGTGGACCACTTCCGCTACTTCGCCGGCGTGCTGCGGGCCCAGGAGGGCTCCATCGGCGAGATCGACGAGAACACCGTCGCCTACCACTTCCACGAGCCGCTGGGCGTCGTCGGCCAGATCATCCCGTGGAACTTCCCGATCCTGATGGCGGTCTGGAAGCTCGCCCCCGCCCTGGCCGCCGGCAACTGCGTGGTGCTCAAGCCCGCCGAGCAGACCCCCTGGTCGATCCTCAAGCTCATCGAGCTCGTCGGCGACCTGCTCCCGGCCGGCGTCGTCAACATCGTCAACGGCTTCGGCGTGGAGGCCGGCAAGCCGCTGGCCTCGAGCTCGCGGGTCGCGAAGGTCGCCTTCACCGGCGAGACCACGACGGGCCGGCTGATCATGCAGTACGCCAGCCAGAACATCATCCCGGTGACCCTCGAGCTCGGCGGCAAGAGCCCGAACATCTTCTTCGACTCCGTCGCCGCCGAGCACGACGCGTTCTACGACAAGGCGCTCGAGGGCTTCGCGATGTTCGCCCTCAACCAGGGCGAGGTCTGCACCTGCCCGTCGCGGGCGCTGGTGCAGCGCTCGATGTACGCCGACTTCGTGGGCGACGCCGTCACCCGCGTGGAGAAGATCATCCAGGGCAACCCGCTCGACGACGCCACGATGATCGGCGCCCAGGCCTCCTCCGACCAGCTCGAGAAGATCCTGTCCTACATCGACATCGGCAAGGCCGAGGGCGCCAAGGTCCTCACCGGCGGCGAGCGCACCGTGCTCGAGGGCGACCTCGCCGAGGGCTACTACGTGCAGCCCACCATCTTCGAGGGCAGCAACTCGATGCGGATCTTCCAGGAGGAGATCTTCGGCCCGGTCGTCTCGCTCACGTCCTTCGACGACGAGGCCGACGCCCTCAAGATCGCCAACGACACCCTCTACGGCCTCGGCGCCGGGGTCTGGTCCCGCGACGGCGCCCAGGCGTTCCGCGCGGGCAAGGAGATCAAGGCCGGCCGCGTGTGGACCAACTGCTACCACGCCTACCCCGCCCACGCGGCGTTCGGCGGCTACAAGCAGTCCGGCATCGGCCGCGAGAACCACAAGATGATGCTCGACCACTACCAGCAGACCAAGAACCTGCTCGTGTCCTACTCCCCGGACGCGCTCGGCTTCTTCTGATGGTCGATGTCACCGACGAGGCGGCGGAGCTGCTCCGCCGCCTCACGGCCGACCACGGACCGGTGATGTTCCACCAGTCCGGCGGCTGCTGCGACGGGTCGGCGCCGATGTGCTACCCCGACGGGGACTTCATGCTCGGCGACGCCGACGTGCACCTCGGGGACCTCGACGTCGGCCTGGAGCGGGCCGTGCCCGTGTGGATGTCCAAGGCGCAGCACGAGTACTGGAAGCACACGGTGCTGACGATCGACGTGGTGAAGGGCCGCGGCGCCGGGTTCAGCCTCGAGGCGCCGTACGGCGTCAGGTTCCTGACCCGCTCCCGGCTGGCGGACTAGCGCCGCCCGTCGAAGAAGTCCGCGAGCAGCGCGGCCGACTCCTCGGCCAGCACCCCGGAGACGACCTCGGGGCGGTGGTTGAGGCGTCGGTCGCGCACCACGTCCCACAGGCTGCCGACCGCGCCGGCCTTGTCGTCGAAGGCCCCGAAGACGACCCGCTCCACGCGCGAGAGCACCGCGGCACCTGCGCACATCGTGCACGGCTCGAGGGTGACCACCAGGGTGCAGCCCTCCAGGCGCCACTCGCCCCGGGCGCGCGCGGCCCCACGCAGCGCCACGACCTCGGCGTGCCCCGTCGGGTCGGCCTCGGCCTCGCGGACGTTGCGACCGGTACCGACCACCTCACCACCCGGGTCGAGCACGACCGCACCGATGGGGACGTCACCGGTGGCCAGCGCGGCGCGCGCCTGCTCCAGGGCGGCCCGCATCGGGTCCACCCAGCGATCGCCGATCACGCGGAGGTCAGGCCCACGACGTCGTCGAAGAGCTCGCCGAAGCCCATCAGGCGCGCCAGGTCGGAGAGCGCCTCGTCGGGGTAGAGGTCGACGTCGTCGATCAGCTCCTCCATGACCTCCTCGGCGACGCCGAGGTCGACCAGCAGCCCGAGGTCGCCGGCGGGCTCGTCCTCGTCACGCTCGTCGAGGTCGTCGGGGTCGGTCTCGTCGAGCAGGTCGAGCACCGACTCGGCGAGGTCCCAGTCCTCGGCGGCGCTGGCGTCCGAGAGCAGCACCCGGGTGCGGGGGCCCTGCACGCGGACGATGACGAAGAAGTCCTCGTCGATGCTCACCAGGGCGATCGCTCCGGTGTCGCCACCGAGGTGGCGCAGCGCCTCCGCGAGGGTCTCGACGTCCTCGCAGTGCTCCAGGGTCAGCTCGTCCACGACCCACTCGCCGGCACGGCGATAGGCGGCCACGGCCAGGTCGACGTCGTCGAGCTGGGCGTCGATCGTGTCCTGCATGCGGGAACCCCCTGGGCGGGCGCGGGCACCGGGCCCACGAGGTGGCGTGTGACCAGGGTGGCAGACCCGTGATCCGGGGCCAACCCCTTTCGCCCGCGGGCGCGATCGTCCCTAGGCTGGACCCCATGCGCACCCAGGTCGTGGACCACCCGCTCGTCACCCACAAGCTCACCACGCTACGGGACGAGACCACCGACTCCCCGACCTTCCGTGCCCTCACCGAGGAGCTCGTGGCCCTGCTGGCCTACGAGGCCACCCGCGACGTCCGGGTCGCCCCGGTCCAGGTGCAGACCCCGGTCGCGGTCGCCGACGGCGTACGCCTCGCCGCGCCGAAGCCGCTCGTCGTGCCGATCCTGCGTGCCGGGCTCGGCATGCTCGACGGCTTCATGCGGCTGCTCCCCACCGCCGAGGTGGGCTTCCTGGGCATGGTGCGCAACGAGGACACCCTCGAGGCCTCGACGTACGCCGAGCGCCTGCCCGAGGACCTCTCCGGCCGCCAGTGCTACGTGCTCGACCCGATGCTCGCCACCGGCGGCACCCTCGCCGCAGCGATCCGCTTCCTCACCGACCGCGGCGCCGACCACATCACCGCGATCTGCCTGCTCGCCGCCCCCGAGGGCTGCGAACGCCTCGCCGCCGACCTCGAGGGCCTCGACGTCCCCGTCACCGTCGTCACCGCCGCGATGGACGAGAAGCTCAACGAGAAGGGCTACATCGTCCCCGGTCTCGGCGACGCCGGGGACCGGTTGTACGGCGTGGCGGGCTGAGCGCGACGCGCGAGGTTCATCGGACGTCCGACAGACCTTGACGTGGGCCGATGGAACTCCATCGTCCAACGGCAAGGTTCATCGGCCGGCCGATGAACCGCCCGGCCCCTACAGCGCCTTCGCCGCCGACAGCAGCTTGGTGAGCGACTCCTTGGCGTCCCCGAACAGCAGCGTGGTCCTGGGGTCGAAGAGCAGCTCGTTCTCGATGCCGGCGAAGCCCGGGCGCATCGAGCGCTTCAGGAAGACCACCTGCTGCTCCTGGTCGACGTCGAGGATCGGCATCCCGTAGATCGGGGCGGAGGGCGTGGTGCGGGCCGCGGGGTTGACCACGTCGTTGGCGCCGACGACGAGCACGACGTCGGTGTGCTTGAACTCGCCGTTGATCTCGTCCATCTCGACCAGCTGCTCGTAGGGCACCTGCGCCTCGGCCAGCAGCACGTTCATGTGGCCGGGCATCCGGCCGGCGACCGGGTGGATGGCGTAGTCGACGCGGGTGCCGCGCGCCTGCAGCAGCTCGACGAGCTCGCGCAGCGTGTGCTGGGCCTGGGCCACGGCCAGGCCGTAGCCCGGCACGATGATCACGCGGTCGGCGTACCCCAGCAGGATCGCGACGTCCTCGGGGCCGGCCGACCGCACCGGGCGGTCGGAGGCCTCCCCGGCGCCGAGCGTCGAGTTGCCCTTGAGGGCACCGAAGAGGATGTTGGGCACCGAGCGCCCCATCGCTCTGGCCATGAGCAGGGTGAGGAAGGTGCCGGAGGCGCCGACCAGGGTGCCGGCGACCAGCAGCACGACGTTGCCGAGGACGTAGCCGCCGGCCGCGACGGTCAGCCCGGTGAAGGCGTTGAGCAGCGAGATGACGATCGGCACGTCGGCCCCGCCGACCGGCAGCACGAGCAGGACGCCGACCAGCAGACCCATGACGCCGAGGGCGACGCCGGCCCACAACAGCGTGGCGTCGACGACGAGCCACCCCAGCACCAGCGAGCCGACCAGGGCGGCGGCGAACGCCACCGGCAGCCCGGCGAAGACCACCGGCCGTGAGGTCATCAGGTCCTGCAGCTTGGCGAAGGTGATCACCGAGCCGGCGAAGGACACCGAGCCCACCAGGACCGTGAAGGCCGTCGCCACCAGCACGAACGTCCCCACCGCGGAGGCGGGGAGGTGGCCGAGCCAGCACGCCGCCCAGGGAGCCCAGCGCGATCGCCCCGATGATCAGCGGCAGGTGGTCGAGGTCGAGGTAGACGAAGGGCAGCACGACCGCCACCGCGGCGGCGCCGGCTCCGATCAGGTTGCCGGTGCGGGCGGTCCGTGGCCCCGACAGCCCCTTGAGCGCCAGGATGAAGCCGACCGCGCAGAGCAGGTAGACCAGCTGCGCCCAGGTGGGGACGGCGCTCATCGCTGCGCCTCCTTCGGGGCTGCGGGCTTCTTGCGCGTGAACATCTGCAGCATCCGGTCGGTGACGACGAAGCCACCCACCAGGTTGACCGCGGCGAGCACGATCGCGACCAGTCCCACCACCAGCGTCGGGGTGGACTCGGTCTGCCCGGTCACCAGCACGGCTCCGAGCAGGATGATCCCGTGGATGGCGTTGGCGCCGGACATCAGCGGCGTGTGCAGCGTCGAGGAGACCTTCGAGATCACCTCGACGCCCACGAAGACGCTGAGCACGAAGATGGTCAGCCAGACCATGCCGTCGGTCATGCGAGGCCTCCTTCGGGATCCGGGGCGTCGAGCAGCCGCGCGGTGGGCTCGTGGCGCACCACCCCGTCGTGGGTGACGCAGGCGCCGGCGATGATCTCGTCGTCCCAGTCCAGCGACAGGGAGCCGGCGTCACCGCTGAGCAGCGCCACGAGGTTGAGCACGTTCTGGGCGTAGAGCCGGGACGCGGGCTCGGGCATCTGGGCCGGCACGTTGCGCCCGCCCCACACCTGCGCCCGACCGACCCGCACGACCTCGCCGGGCACCGAGCCCTCGACGTTGCCGCCGGAGTCAGCGGCCAGGTCGACGACGACGGAGCCGGCGCTCATCGCCTCCACCATCCCCCGTGTCACCAGCATCGGGGCCGTGCGTCCCGGCACGGCAGCGGTCGTGATCAGGCCGTCCGCCGCAGCGACGTACGGCGCCAGCAGCTCGCGCTGGAGCGCGGCCCGCTCCTCGGTCATCTCGCGTGCGTACCCTCCCGCGCCGTCGAGCGTCGGCAGGTCCAGCTCGATCGACTGGGCGCCCATCGAGCGGATCTCCTCGGCCGCGGCGGCACGCACGTCGTAGGCCATCACCACGGCCCCGAGGCGGCGTGCGGTGGCGATCGCCTGCAGCCCGGCCACCCCGGCGCCGAGCACGACCACCTCGGCGGGCGGCACGGTGCCGGCGGCGGTCATGTTGAGCGGCAGGAACCGGCGCAGCAGCCCCGCGCAGACCACGGCGCAGCGGTAGCCGCTGACCAGCGACTGGGAGGACAGCGCGTCCATCGACTGCGCGCGGGAGATGCGCGGCACCAGCTCCATCGCCAGCGCGGTCACGCCCAGGTCGCGGTAGTCGCGCACCAGGTCGAGCTCGGCCGCCGTGGGCAGGAAGGAGACCGTCACGGTGCCCGAGGCCAGCCGCGGGGCCAGGTCGCGCGGCAGCGGCTGGACCGAGCAGACCAGCTCGGCGTCGGAGTAGGGGTCGTCGGTGAGCACGGCACCGGCGGCGGCGTACGCCTCGTCGGTGTGGAGCGCCCCTGCGCCGGCCCCCGGCTCGACGAGGACCTCGTGCCCCAGCGCGCTCAGCTTCGCGACCAGCTCGGGCACCATCGCCACCCGGGTCTCTCCCTCGCGCGTCTCGCGCGCGACCGCCACTCTCATAGGGACCTCCTGCCAGCAACCTAGGGGCTGGACCCCGGTCGGGTCCGTAGGCTGGCGGGGTGTCACCGAGCCACGACCGCTTCCCGAGCACCTTCGGCGATCCCGGCACCGCGCCCGACGAGGGGCTGCGCCGCTTCCTGCTCGAGCACAAGTTCGGCATGGAGGAGGTGCTGACGAAGCTGCAGATCCTGCAGGACGAGTACACCCACCTCCACGAGCACAACCCGATCGAGCACGTCTCCTCGCGCGTGAAGTCGCTGGAGAGCCTGGCCGACAAGATGGAGCGCAAGGGCATCGCCGTGGGTGGCGCCCCGACGTACGACGAGGTCCGCGCCCGGGTCACCGACATCGCCGGCGTGCGCGTGACGTGCTCGTTCGTCTCCGACGTCTACCGCGTCTTCGACGTGCTCTCCCGCCAGCCGGACCTGCGCGTGGTCGAGGTGCGCGACTACGTCCGCGAGCCCAAGCCCAACGGCTACCGCAGCCTGCACGCGCTGCTCGAGGTGCCGGTCTTCCTCTCCGAGGGCACCGTCCCGGTGGTGGTCGAGACGCAGTTCCGCACCGTCGCCATGGACTTCTGGGCGAGCCTGGAGCACAAGATCTTCTACAAGTACCGCCGCGACGTCCCGCCGGAGCTGCTGGAGGGCCTGCGCGAGGCGGCCGAGACCGCGGCCCGGCTCGACGCCACGATGGAGGGGCTGCACCAGGAGGTGCGCGGGCTCGACGACCTGCCCGACGAGCTGGTCGCGGGGCTGCGCCGGGCGGTCACCCCGGAGCCAGCGCTGCGCGAGTCGCTGCACCGGCTGGCCCGCACCGCCGGCGTCGAGCAGGCGTGAACCGGGCTCGTCAGCCGATCGTGGTGCCGAGCGCGGAGCCGACGAGGAACGTCACGACCATCGCGAAGACACCGCCGCCGACGTTGCGCAGCACCGCACGTCCGGGAGGGCCGTAGCCCAGCCGGGCGCTGGTCCACCCCGTCAACGCCAGCGCCACGGCGACCGAGACCATCGTGATCGGGACCCGGAGGTCGGCCACGACCAGCAGGATCGTGAGCAGCGGGAGCAGTGCCCCGACGGTGAAGGCGACCATCGACGCCCAGGCCGCCTGCCAGGCGCTGGTCAGCTCGTCGGGGTCGATGCCGAGCTCGGCCTCGGCGTGCGCTCCGAGCGCGTCGTGGGCGGTGAGCTCGACGGCGACCTGCTGGGCCAGCTCGGGCGAGAGGCCCTTGTCGACGTAGATCTGGGCGAGCTCGGCAAGCTCCTCCTCCGGCTCCTCCTCGAGCTCGCGGCGCTCCTTGGCCAGCAGCGCCTGCTCGGAGTCGCGCTGGGTGCTGACCGAGACGTACTCGCCCGCGGCCATGCTCAGCGCGCCGGCCACCAGGGCGGCGACACCGGCGACCATGATCGCGGTCCGGTCGGTGGTCGCGCCGGCCACGCCGACGACCACGCCGGAGGTGGACACGATGCCGTCGTTGGCGCCGAGGACGCCGGCACGCAGCCAGTTCAGCCGCGAGCGCAGGCCCTCGCCGTGCGGCTCGTCGTCGTGCAGCGCCGGCTCGACGTCGGCGGGGTCCACGTCGGGCGGGTCGATCAGCTCGGAGGTCACGGTGTCCAGTGAACTGCGAGCCGACCGACCCGGCAACGAAGGTGAGGCTGGGCTCAGGCCCTGCCGGGTGCCCCGGCTCAGAGGCCCAGATCGCGGCCGATGAGCTCCTTCATGATCTCGTTGCTACCCGCCCATATCTTCGAGACGCGGGCGTCGCGCCAGGCGCGGGCGACGCGGTACTCGTTCATGAAGCCGTAGCCGCCGTGCAGCTGGACGCAGTGGTCGAGCACGTCGTTCTGGACCTGGCTGCTCCACCACTTGGCCTTGGCGGCGTCGACCGGGGTGAGCTCGCCCTTGTCGTGGGCGATGACGCACCGGTCGATGTAGGCCTCGGCGACCTCGATGGAGGTGACGAGCTCGGCCAGGAGGAACTTGTTGTGCTGGAAGGTGCCGATCGGGGCACCGAAGGCCTTGCGGTCCTTGGTGTACTGGATCGTCTCGAGCAGGATCTGCTTGGCGTGCGCGACGTTGCTGATCGAGCAACCCAGGCGCTCCTGCGGGAGCTTCTGCATCATCGCGATGAAGCCGCCGCCGAGCTCACCGATGATGTGGTCCTCGCCCAGGCGGACGTCCTCGAAGAACAGCTCGGCGGTGTCGGACTCGTCCTGGCCGACCTTGTCGAGCTTGCGGCCGCGGGAGAAGCCGGGGGCGTCGGCGGGGATCGCGAAGAGCGTGATGCCGCGCGCGCCCTTCTCGGGGTCGGTGCGGACCGCGGTGACGACCAGGTCGGCGGAGTAGCCGTTGGTGATGAAGGTCTTCGAGCCGTTGATCACCCAGTCGTCGCCGTCCTTGACCGCGGTGGTCTTCAAGGCGGCGAGGTCGGAGCCGCCGGAGGGCTCGGTCATGCCGATGGCGAGCAGGATCTCGCCGGCGGCGACGCCGGGCAGCCAGCGCTGCTTCTGGTCGTAGATCTCGCGCTTCATGACGCCGATGCTACCGAGTGGTAACCACCTGCGGCAGGGGTCGCCCCGGTGGTTCCCGCCACGACGGGTGAGGCGCGGGTGCCCACCGGCTTGTTAGAACGTTCCAAGCACCACCCATCGCGATGGAGGGAGACCGATGGAGGTCTGGCCCGGGAACGCCTACCCGCTCGGGGCGACGTACGACGGGGGCGGCACCAACTTCGCCCTGTTCAGCGAGGTCGCCGAGAGGGTCGAGCTGTGCCTGTTCGACGACGACCCGGACGGCAAGGACGGCGCACTGACCGAGACGCGCGTGGAGCTGACCGAGGTCGACGCGCACGTGTGGCACTGCTACCTGCCCTCCGCGCAGCCGGGGCAGCGCTACGGCTACCGCGTGCACGGCCCGTGGGCGCCCGAGCACGGGCAGCGCTGCAACCCCTCGAAGCTGCTGCTCGACCCCTACGCCAAGGCGACGTGGCGCGAGATCGACTGGGACCCCTCCCTGTTCGCCTACACCTTCGGCGACGAGGAGTCCCGCAATGACGACGACTCTGCGGCCCACATGACCCTGGGCGTGGTCGTCAACCCGTTCTACGACTGGGAGGGCGACCGCGCCCCCCGCACGCCCTACACCGACACGGTCGTCTACGAGGCGCACGTCAAGGGGCTCACGATGCTCCACCCCGACGTGCCCGAGGAGCTGCGCGGCACCTACGCCGGTCTCGCGCACCCGGCCGTGGTCGAGCACCTGCGCAAGCTCGGCGTCACCGCCATCGAGCTGATGCCGGTCCACCAGTTCGTGCAGGACGACTCCCTGCTCGACAAGGGGCTGCGCAACTACTGGGGCTACAACACCCTGGGCTTCTTCGCCCCGCACGCGGAGTACAGCGCCGGCGCCCGCGACCTCGAGGACCCCTCGGCCCGCGGGCTGCAGGTCCAGGAGTTCAAGTCGATGGTCAAGGCGATGCACCTCGCCGGCATCGAGGTCATCCTCGACGTGGTCTACAACCACACCGCGGAGGGCAACCACCTCGGGCCGACGCTGTCGTTCAAGGGCATCGACAACGCCGCGTACTACCGCCTCGTCGAGGACGACGAGCGCTACTACATGGACTACACCGGCACCGGGAACACGCTCAACGTCCGGCACCCGCACTCGCTGCAGCTGATCATGGACTCGCTGCGCTACTGGGTCACCGAGATGCACGTCGACGGGTTCCGCTTCGACCTCGCCGCCGCGCTGGCACGCGAGTTCTACGACGTCGACCGGCTCGCCACGTTCTTCGAGCTCGTCCAGCAGGACCCCGTGGTCTCGCAGGTCAAGTTGATCGCCGAGCCCTGGGACGTCGGCCCCGGCGGATACCAGGTCGGCGGCTTCCCGCCGCAGTGGACGGAGTGGAACGGCAAATATCGCGACTCCGTGCGCGACTTCTGGCGCGGCGAGCCCACGCTCGGCGAGCTGGCCTCGCGACTGGCCGGCTCCTCCGACCTCTACGAGCAGTCGGGCCGACTGCCCTTCGCCAGCATCAACTTCGTCACCGCCCACGACGGCTTCACCCTGCGTGACCTGGTCTCCTACGACGAGAAGCACAACGACGCCAACGGCGAGGACGGCAACGACGGCGAGAGCCACAACCGCTCGTGGAACCACGGCGTCGAGGGGCCCACCGACGATGCAGAGGTGCTGCGGATGCGGGCCCGCACCCAGCGCAACATGATCGCGACGCTGCTGCTCTCCCAGGGCGTGCCGATGCTGCTGCACGGCGACGAGGGCGGCCGCACCCAGGGCGGCAACAACAACACCTACTGCCAGGACAACGAGATCTCCTGGATGCACTGGGACGACCTCGACCGGCCGTTGGTGGAGTTCACCGCCGCGGTGTCGCGGTTGCGTGCCGAGCACCCGACGTTCCGCCGCAAGCGGTTCTTCACCGGCTCCACGGTGCGCACCGGCCCCGAGGGCGCCGAGCGACTCAACGACATCGTCTGGCTGCACCCCGACGGCCGCCCGATGGAGGAGGCCGACTGGGACGGCGACGGCCGGGTCCTGGGGATGTACCTCAACGGCCACGGCATCCAGGGCATGGACGAGCGCGGTGGGCCGATCGTCGACGACCACTTCTGCCTGTTCTTCAACGCCGGCGCCGACGACGTGCCGCTCGTGCTGCCGCCCGAGGAGTACGCCGGGCGCTGGGCCGCGGTCATCGACACCGCCGGTGGCACCGATCCCGAGACCGCACTGCTGGCCGGCACCGAGCTGAAGCTGCCGGGCCGGTCGGTCCTGGTGCTGCAGGAGTGGGCCGAGCCGGACCCCGAGGTGGACTGGTCGGTGGACGCGTCGCTGCGCGAGCAGGCCAGCCGGCCCGGGCCGTGCCGGCCCGGGTGCCCACGTCGACGTACCGCCTGCAGGTCAGCGCCGAGCAGGACCTGCACGACGTCGCCGCGCTGCTCCCCCACCTGCACGACCTCGGCGCCGACTGGGTCTACCTCTCCCCGCTGCTGGCCGCGGAACCCGGCTCGAGCCACGGCTACGACGTCGTCGCCCACGACCACCTCGACCCCGAGCGCGGCGGCGAGGAGGGGCTGGCGGCGGTCGCGGAGACGGCCCGGCGCCTCGGCCTCGGCGTGCTCGTCGACATCGTGCCCAACCACGTCGGCGTCGCGACGCCGGCCGCCGACCCCTGGTGGTGGGAGGTGCTGCGCCACGGCCGCGACGCCGAGCACGCGGCGGCTTTCGACGTCGACTGGGACACCGCCGGCCAGCGGCTGCGCATCCCCGTGGTCGGCGAGGACGACCTGGCCGAGGACGGCACCATCGACCACCTGACGCTCGCCCTCGGCGAGCACGGGCTCGAGCTGCACTACTGGGACCAGGCCTTCCCGGTCGCCCCCGGGACGGCGTCGGGGCTGCACGACGACCCGCAGGAGGTGCACGCCCGCCAGCACTACGAGCTGGTCGACTGGCACCGCGCCGATGACGACCTCAACTACCGCCGGTTCTTCGCGGTCAACACCCTCGCCGCTGTGCGGGTCGAGGAACCGGAGGTCTTCGCCGAGACCCACGTGGAGATCGCGCGCTGGTTCCGCGAGGGGCTGGTCGACGGGCTGCGGGTGGACCACCCCGACGGCCTGCGCGACCCGCGTGGCTACCTCGACGACCTGGCCCGGCTCACCGGCGGCGCCTACGTCCTGGTCGAGAAGATCCTCGAGCCCGGCGAGGAGCTGCCGGCCTCGTGGGCGACCGAGGGCACCACCGGCTACGACGCGCTGGCCCTGGTCGACCGGGTGCTCGTCGACACCGCCGGCGAGGGACCCCTGGACGAGCTGAGCGGCGGCCTCGACTTCCACGCGATGGTCCACGACCTCAAGCGCGAGGTGGCCGACGGCATCCTGGGCAGCGAGACGGCGCGCATCGTGCGCGACCTGCGCCGCGACGTGCCGCGGCTGCCCACCGGGCGCGGTGAGGACGCCGTGGCCGAGCTGCTCGCCTGCTTCCCGGTCTACCGCTCCTACCTCACCCCCACCGACCGTGACGGCGAGGAGCACCTCGACCAGGCGTTCGAGGCGGCGCGCGACCGCCGACCCGACCTGGCCGCGACCTTCGACCTGCTCGAGCCCTGGCTGCGCGACGGAGGCTGCGACGGGGCCCGCCGCTTCCAGCAGACCTCGGGGATGGTGATGGCCAAGGGCGTGGAGGACTGCGCGTTCTACCGCTACCCCCGGCTCACCTCCCTCAACGA
>LULI01000387.1_pt1 | contig 13552 bp, 13 predicted proteins | sample 728191 | NCBI WGS metagenome assembly LULI01 (sample SAMN03860293, study PRJNA289734) | marine metagenome | biome: seawater column; feature: ocean; material: water; isolation source: Red Sea water column Station 169 - depth 50m | place: Saudi Arabia: Red Sea | collected 2011-10-15 | depth 50 m | reverse complement strand
GCTCACGGAGAGATGGCTGAGCGGTTGAAAGCACCGGTCTTGAAAACCGGCAAAGGGGCAACTCTTTCCTGGGTTCGAATCCCAGTCTCTCCGCCATTAATATTTTTCTTTAAATTCTCGCAATTTTATTATGACTTTGGATAAATTTTGGATATCTTTTGACTCAGAAATTTTAATTAATTCTTCATCACCAAGGTTAATTAATTTATTTAAATCTTCTAATTCTTCTAAATTTAAATTTTCAACAATTTCATTTACGAACTTATAAACAAATAAGTCCATTTCTTTAGTGCCTCTATACTGAGCTCTATATTTTATTTTATTAATAAGATTTTGCCTGTTTGAATCCATATAATATAGATTTATATATACTTTATGCAGGATTATGAATATTTTTTATCAAAAATTAGTAGCATTAAAGGAATAGGTAAAAAAACTACACAATTATTTTTAAAAAAAAAAATATTAAATATTTTTGATCTATTATGGCACGCACCTATTTCAAAAATAGAAACCTCAAAAACAGTAAACATTGATCAATTACAAATAGGAAAAACTCAATCAATACAACTAGTCCCAAAAAAGTATAATTTTCCTAGAATTAGAAATTTGCCCAATAGGGTTAACTGTTTATCTTCTGAAAAGAAAATAGATTGTATTTTCTTTAATAGTTTTGAAGGCTACATAAAAAAAATACTTCCTCTGGATCAAGAAATAATTATTTATGGAAAAGTAGGTTTTTATAAGGGTAAATATCAAATAACTAATCCAAAATTAGTGTCAGAGACAGAGGATGGAAATATAAAAGATATAAATACTTATAGTCTGACGGAAGGACTCACAGCTTCAAAATATAATAAAACTATTGAAATCATATTTAAAAATATGCCTGTACTTAAAGAATGGCATAACGCAGAAATTTTAAACTATTTCAATAATGTAAGTTGGGATCAATCCATTAGAAAGATTCATAGTGAGGAAATTGAAAATCTTCAGAATTCAGATTACCTAAGAAGATTAATTTTTGATGAAATTATCGCAAACTTTTTAATCTCATCTGAAATAAGAAAAAAAATTAAGAAAATAAAAAAAAAAGAAAAGATTTTTGATCCAAATATTTGTCAGAAATATTTAAAAAAATTCAAATTTATACTTACAAATGATCAAATAAAGGCAATGAAAGAAATAAATAATGACCTCAAATCAAAACAAAGAATGTTTAGGCTGCTTCAAGGTGATGTAGGATCAGGAAAAACAATAATTGCACTAATTGCTGCGTTGAATGTTATAAAATCAGGTTTTCAAGTAGCATTGATGGTTCCTACTGAAATACTAGCTAAACAACACTATAATTTTGCATCAGATTTATTTGGAAAAGATATATCAATAGAACTATTAACAGGAAAAACAGAATATAAACAAAAAAAAAGTACATTAGAAAATATAAAACAAAATAAAATAAAATTGATCATTGGCACACATGCCCTTTTTCAAAAAAAGGTAGATTATAAAAATCTTGGTTTAATTATTATCGATGAACAACATAAATTTGGTGTAAGACAAAGAAAAGAATTGTCCGACAAAGGTGGCAATAATTGCGATGTACTTGTCATGTCTGCAACCCCAATACCTCGTACTATGATAATGACAATCTATGGAGATATGGATGTTACTTTAATTAAAGAAAAACCAAAAAATAGAAAAGCAATAACCACTTATAGTAAATTAGAAACAAAAGTAGATGAAATTATAAAATTTTGTAAAAAAGAAATTTCCTCTGGTAATCAGATATTTTGGGTTTGCCCACTTATTGAAAAATCACAGAAACTTGATCATCAGTCTGCTGTTGAAAAGAGTAAATTTTTAGAAAAATATTTTAAAAACAAAATTGGCCTAATTCATGGATCAATGGAAAAAGATGAAAAAAATAAAGTTCTTGATGATTTTTTAAATAAAAAAATTGATGTGTTGGTGTCAACAACTGTTATTGAAGTAGGAATTGATTTCCCAAATGCAAATGTAATCATCATTGAAAATGCAAATAAATATGGGTTATCACAATTGCATCAACTCAGAGGCAGAGTTGGAAGAGGTGACAAACAAAGTACATGTATTTTAATGTTTAAGTCAAATTTAAGTGAAAATGCAAAAAAAAGAATAAATATTTTAAAAAGCTCAAATGATGGTTTTGAAATTTCAGAACAAGATATGGTTTTAAGAGGTTATGGAGATGTATTAGGATTTAAACAAAGTGGTTTAAAAAAATTTAAATTGGCAGATCCTATTTTGCATAAAGATCTTTTTATATTAGCAGAAAAAGAGGTTAAAAAAATTGAGCTAAAAGATAAACAGATTGGTGAGTATTATAAATTACTTAAACTGTATGATCGTGCTTCAATCTTAAATGATATTATTTAGCTTGAGGGTTTGAGGTACCTGCAGACACAATAAACTTAGACGCCTCCTCAAAACTCATATCTAAATATAAAACCTCTTCTTTTGGAAACATTAGTAAAAATCCACTGGTTGGATTTGGCGTTGTTGGAACAAATACATTAACAAGATTTTTGTTTGTTTTTTTTGAAATTTCTCCTTCATTGTCTTTAGTTGCAAATCCAACTGCCCAGCTTCCTTTTCTAGGATACTCTATTAAAACTACACTTTTTCTATCTCCCTTTTTAGGAGCTAACGACTCTGTCATCTGTCCTATTGCTGAATAAATAGTTCGAAGAATAGGAATTCTTTTAAATAAATCGTTTACGAATTGTAAAATTTTTTTTCCTATAAATGATAAAGATAAACTTCCAACTAAGGTTATAAAAATAATTGCAAGAACTATTTCAAGACCTGGGATAGCAAATGGCAAATATGTATTTGGGTTTAGCTCATAAGGTATTAGCTTAGAAGAAACAGAGATAAAAAATTTTGTTAAATAGAGTGTAATACCAATTGGAATTAATACGACTATTCCTGTGATAAAATAATTTCTTAATTTAGCAAATAAAGATATGCTTTTTCTTTTAAATTTTGCCATATTTTAATTATAACTTGAGTAAATTACAAATGATACTGCAAGAACAAATAAGAAAACTAAAATCTTGTTATTTAAAATCATATAGTTGTTTATTAGTTACATGTAATATAATTGTGAGTAAAAGTGAATAGAAGAAATTTCATATATTTAATGGGGTGTGGATGTGCATCTTTTGGTCTTCACGCCTGTACAAGTGTTCCAATAACAGAAAGAAAACAGTTAAGACTTATACCTGAGGCAAAACTTAATGCTCAAGCAGAAAAATTATACGAAAAAGTGAAAGAAAAAGAAAAGCTTAGCAAAGATATTACAACTTTAAATAAAATAAAAAATATCGGCTCAAAAATTGAAAATTCAATAACTGAATATTTTGCAAGAAGTAATCAACCGGATCCAACAGCTAATTTTAGATGGGAGTATATTTTAATAGAAAACAAAAAAGTAAAAAACGCATGGTGTATGCCTGGTGGAAAAATTGCTGTTTATACAGGTATGCTTGATATTACAAAAAATGATAATGGATTAGCTGCTGTAATGGGTCATGAAATAGCTCATGCTGTAGCAAAACACTCAGTTGAAAGAGCAAGTAGAGGAACGTTATTAAATGTGGGCACAAAAATTTTAGATATTGCAACTAAAGGTGCTGTATCTAATGTAAATAGAACAACTGGGATGGATACAGTTGGTTTGTTATCTCAAATTGGAATTATGAATCCTTTTAATAGAAAACAAGAGAGTGAAGCTGATTACTTAGGTTTAATATTTGCGTCATTATCTGGCTATGACATAAGAGAGACAGTAAAAATTTGGGAGAGAATGCGAGAAGCTAATAAAGGTAAGGAACCACCGGAATTCATGAGTACGCATCCTTCTTCAACCAATAGAATAAATAACATCACCTCTTGGATAAATGAGGTAACTTTAGAATATCCACCAATTTCTTAAAATTGGTGAGCCGTGATGGACTCGAACCATCGACCCATTCCTTAAAAGGGAATTGCTCTACCAACTGAGCTAACGGCCCAACGGGGGTCCTTATATTGATTTTTATCCATTTATCAATGGATAATTTTTACAGAATGTTAATATACTTATCGTGAAATTCTTCAAAAGTTCCATTTTTAATATTTTTTCTAATCTCACTCATCAACTCCTGATAAAAGTTAATATTATTTAAAGTTAACAGCATAGATGCTAACATTTCATTAGTATTAAATAAGTGATTCAAATAATTTTTTGAGTATTTATTTAAGTCAAATTTAGAAACATTTAAATCTAGAGGCGAATTATCGTTTTGATATTTTGCATTTCTTATTTGTACTCTTCCATTCCATGTGAATGCCAAACCAGTTCTGCCAGATCGTGTTGGTAATACACAATCAAACATATCAATACCTCTTTTAACTGCGCCAATAATGTCTGAGGGAGTACCAACGCCCATAAGATATCTAGGTTTATCTTTTGGTAAATAATCTTTAACTCCATCCAATACATCAAACATTTCTTTCTGAGTTTCTCCAACCGCTAAACCACCCATCGCATAACCATCAAAATCAATATCTATAAGTTGCTCTAGTGATTTTAATCTTAAGTCATTAAACAGGCCGCCTTGAACTATTCCAAATAAACCTTTGTGAGGATTGTCTCCAAATGCATTTTTTGATCTTTTTGCCCAATACATAGATAAATCCATTGATTTTTTAATTTTCTCAAAATCATCAGTTTTTTTTGGACATTCATCCATTACCATTACTATGTCTGAGTTGAGGCCCTTTTGAACTCTAATACTCTCCTCAGGACTTAAAATAAACTTATTACCATCAATATGAGATTGAAAAATAGCACCCTTCTCTCTGTCGATTTTATTAAATTTTGATAATGACATTACTTGAAATCCACCAGAGTCAGTTAATATAGGAAGGTTACAATTCATAAATTCATGCAAACCTCCAACACTTGAAATTCTATCAACACCTGGTCTTAACATTAGGTGATAGGTGTTTCCCAATATTATTTCGCTTCCAGTTTGAACTACATCTTTTATGAATGCGCCTTTTACAGTCGCCTGTGTACCAACAGGCATAAAAGCAGGTGTATTAATATCACCTCTATGGGTTTCAATAACTCCTACTCGTGAATGGTTTTCAGTATGATTAACATTAAAATTAAATTTTTTTAATGCCATTCATTTTTATTCAGACTTAAAACTAATTATTTTATCTGGTTCAGAAACTGATCCATTAGGACCATCACCTTTTTTAATTTTATCTACAAACTCCATTCCTTCAATAACTTTACCAAAGACTGTATAGTTTCTATCTAAATAAGAGGCTGACTCAAAACAAATAAAAAATTGACTATTAGCACTGTTTGGATCAGAAGATCTTGCCATAGATACAGTGCCACGTTCATGGGGCAAATCATTAAATTCTTGTTTTAAATCAGGTAAGTCAGATCCGCCCATTCCTGCTCTTTGCAGATTAAAATCGGATGATGAGGAATTTCCAAATTTTACATCTCCTGTTTGAGCCATAAAGCCATCAATAACTCTATGAAATACTACATTATCATATTTACCACTGTTAGCTAACTCAGTAATTCTTTTTACATGATTAGGGGCAACATCTGGAAACATTTCTATTTTAACATCTCCATCTTTTAATTTTAAAATCATTATATTCTCCTTTGCATTTAGTTTTGAAGTTAAAGTTAATAAAATAAAAAATAATATATTTATATATTTAAGCATATCTCTCCTTTAAAGATTTGATTGTACTCTTAGTTGTAAATTTTTTTAAATCTCCATTATGTTGAGCGATTTCTTTTACAAATCTTGAGGAAATAATTTGATTCTCAACATCAGACATTAAAAATATTGTTTCTATTTTATTGTAAAGTTTTCTATTCATTCCAGCTAATTGAAACTCATATTCAAAATCTGAAACAGCTCTAAGACCTCTTAGAATAATATTTGATTTATATTTTTTGCACAAATCTGTTGTTAGTGAATTAAATGTAATAACATCGATATTTTTTTTGGTAAATTTAAGATCAGAGAACAAAGCTTTCTTAACGATATCTACTCTCTCATCGATTGGAAATAAAAAATTTTTTTGGTTTCCATCTGAAATTGCTACAACCACTTTGTCTACAAATTTTAAAGCTTTTTTAATTACATCTATATGACCAAAGGTTATAGGATCAAAAGTACCAGGATATATTGCAATATTTTTCATTAAATTAAATTATCATCTAATTTAATAGCCGAAACTACTTTTTCATCTCCAGAAAGTTTAATAATTCTAACTCCTTGAGTGTTTCTTCCTGCTACTCTTATCTCTTTAACAGTAGTTCTGATAACTCTACCTTTGTCAGTTGATATTAATATTTGATCACCCTCAAAAACTGGGAAAGATGATGATACATTTCCATTTCTTGATGAGTTGACAATACCAATTATACCTTTTCCACCTCTATTAGTTACTCGAAAATCATAATGGGAAGTTCTTTTTCCATAACCATTCTCTGTAATTGAGAGTATAAATTTTTCTTTAGCCTTTACCTCTGATGATCCATCTTTTGAAGATTTTTTTGGAATTTTTTGATCATGATCAATTATAGATAATGATACGATTGCATCTTTGTCAGATAAATTTATACCTTTAATGCCTTTAGATGATCTACCTTTAAATACTCTTAATTTTTTAGACTCAAATCTGATGCATTTTCCAAACTTTGTACTTAGAATAATGTCTTGATCATCTTTACAAATTTTTACACCAATAATTTTGTCATCACTATCTAATTTCATAGCAATTTTACCTGATTGATTAATAGAACTAAAATCCTCTAAATTATTTTTTCTAATTTTTCCTTTGGCTGTAGCAAAAATAATATGCATTCCTTTTGTATCAACATTTTCATCAGGAAAAGGCATAATTGAGCTAATAGATTGGTGATTTTTAAGTGGTAGAATGTTGAATAAAGATTTACCTTTTGATGATGCAGATCCTTCAGGTATCTTCCAAGCTTTAATTTTGTATGCCAATCCCTCTGTAGAGAAAAATAGAACTGAAGTATGTGTATTGACTGATAAGGTTTGAACTACTGAGTCTTCATCTCTAGTTTTAATACCTGTTTTTCCTTTTCCACCTCTTTTTTGTTGTTTTACATTACTTAATGCACCACGTTTAATATATCCTTGTAACGTAATTGTTATGATTACAGCCTCTTTTTGAATAGTTTCTTCAATATCATAATTTAATACAGCATCAATTATTTGTGTTCTTCTTGGTTCAGAAAATTTATCTTTGATTTGTTGCAAGTCAGCACTAATAACTTTTAGTAACTCTGCTTTAGAATTAATAATTTTTTTATATTGAGTTATTAATTCAGCTAATTTTTTTATTTCTACTTCAATTTCGTTTATTCCTAAAGCAGTAAGTTTCTGTAATCTTAACTCAAGAATAGATACAACTTGCTCATTAGATAAACTATAAGTTCCTTTATAATTTTTATTATCAACTAATTTAATCAATTTTGCTGACTTGTTTATCTTCCACTTTGTTTTTAATAGAGAATTCTTAGCCTCTTCAGGATTTTTGGATTGTCTTATTATTTTTATTACTTTATCTATATTTTCAACACTGACAGATAATCCGATTAAAATATGAACACGATCTTCTGCTTTTTTTAGATCATATTTAGTTTTTTTTATTACTACATCTTCTCTAAATTTTAAAAAATTTTCTAAAAAATCTTTTAAATTACAAGTCTTTGGTTTGTTATCTACAATAGCTAAAGTATTGAAACCAAATGAACTTTCAATGGATGTATATTTATATAATTGTCTTTTAATTGTTTCAGGTTCAACACTTGATCTTAAATCAATTGCAACTCTAATTCCTTCTCTATTAGACTCATCTCTTATATCTCTAATTCCTTCAATTTTTTTTTCTCTTACTAATTCAGCTATTCTCTCATTTAAAACAGATTTGTTTACTTGATAAGGTATGGAGGTTATTACTAATCTTTCTCTACCCCCTTTAGCTTGCTCAATTTTAATATCGCCTCTGATTTTAAAAGAACCTCGGCCAGATTTATAACCTTGTTTAATAATATCTTTGCCAATAATAATACCACCAGTTGGAAAATCTGGACCAGGGACATGTTTCATCAATTCACCTAATTTTATGTCCTTATTTTTGATTAAAGCTAAAGTAGCATCTACAACTTCACCTAAATTATGAGGAGGTATACTTGTTGCCATACCGACAGCAATTCCTCCTGCTCCATTAACTAATAAATTTGGATACTGTGCGGGAAGGACATCTGGTTCTTGTTCTGTTTCATCATAATTACTTTTGAATGAAACTGTATCTTTTTCAATATCGTCTAATAAAAATTGAGCTATTTTTGCTAATCTTGTTTCTGTATATCTCATAGCAGCTGGTGGATCACCATCAATCGAACCAAAATTTCCTTGGCCATCAATTAATGGAAGGCTCATTGAAAAATCTTGAACCATTCTAACTAAAGCGTCATATACGGCTTGATCACCATGTGGATGATATTTACCAATTACATCTCCGACTATTCTTGCAGATTTTCTAAATTGTTTTGACCAATCAAAACCTCCCTTATGCATTGCATACAAAATTCTTCTATGTACTGGTTTTAAACCATCTCTTACATCAGGTAGAGCTCTACTTATTATAACGCTCATTGCGTAAGACAAGTATGACGAACTCATTTCATCATACATTGAAATTGGTTTGATATTTAAATCTTTAGGTGCCTCGTTTTTTTGCATAAAAACTAGAATGGAATATCATCGTCCATATCATTTTGAGCAATGCTATTTTCATCAAAATTTTGTTTATTATCTTGAGAAGGAATTGAATTTTGATTTCCACCACCTAACATTGTCAAAGAAGAATTATAACCTTGTATTAAAATTTCTGTCGAATACTTATCTTGACCAGACTGTTCATCTTTCCATTTTCTTGTTGAAAGTTGTCCTTCAACGTATACTTGTGCGCCTTTTTTGAGATACTGCTGAACGACATTAACTAGTCCCTCATTAAATACAACCACTCTATGCCATTCTGTTTTCTCTTTTTTTTCTCCTGTGTTTTTGTCTTTCCAGGATTGGCTAGTAGCTAGGCTTAATCTTGCAACACTTTTGCCATTTACCATTTGTTTTACTTCTGGATCTGCGCCTAATCGACCGATTAAAAGTACTTTATTTAAACTACCTGCCATAATATTTTATATCTGATATGTTTATTTATATCACTTATTAAGTTGAATATTAATTTTATTAATCTAAAGCAACAAAAATTATGCTTAAAAAGATAGTTATTAAGGGTGCAAAAGAGCACAATTTAAAGAACATCTCACTAGAGATTCCAAAAGATAAATTTGTTGTTATTACTGGTCTGTCTGGTTCTGGAAAATCATCTCTAGCATTCGATACCATATATGCTGAGGGGCAAAGAAGATATGTAGAAAGTTTATCTGCATATGCAAGACAGTTTTTAGATAAAATGAAAAAACCAAATGTCGACTTGATAGAAGGATTAAGTCCAGCCATTTCAATTGAACAAAAAAATACATCAAAAAATCCACGATCAACCGTTGCAACTGTAACTGAGATTTATGATTATATGAGAGTGCTTTATGCAAGAGCTGGCGTGCCCTATTCACCATTTACTGGTAAACCAATTACATCTCAAACTATAAGCCAAATTGTTGATAAAATTAAAGAACTGCCAAAAAAATCTACAATCTTCTTATATGCTCCAGTCGTTAGAGGTCGTAAGGGTGAGTATAAAAAAGATATTTTAAATTATAAAAAAAGAGGTTTTAGAAAAATTAAAATAGACGATCAGCTTTATGAAATTGACAATGTACCAGAATTAAATAAAAAAGTTAAACATGATATATCTATACTAGTAGATAGAATTGTTATTAATTCATCACTTGGAAATCGATTAGCTGAAAGTGTAGAAACTGCAGTTAATTTAGCAAATGGTTTATTGTTTGTTGAATATGAAAACGAAACATTACCAAAAAAATACCGAAAAGTAGAAAAACTAATTTTTTCTACAAAATTCGCTTGTCCAGAAAGTGGATTTACCATTGAAGAAATTGAGCCTAGACTTTTTTCATTTAATAGTCCCTACGGTGCTTGTGAAGAGTGTGAAGGTATTGGTGTAAAACTTAATGTAGATCCAAAATTAGTGGTTCCTAATGAAAAAAAAAGTATTGCAGATGGAGCAATTGAACCTTGGTCAAAATCTTCATCTATGTATTACGCGCAAACTTTAGCATCTTTAGCAAAACATTATGGATTTTCACTTGATGAAAAATGGTCAAAACTCTCAAAAAAAATAAAAGATGTAATCCTTTTCGGATCTGATGATGAAGAGATAAAATTTACTTATGATGATGGTTATGAAAAATATTCTCACAAGAAAACTTTTGAAGGTGTTGTTAATAATTTAGAGAGAAGATATTTAGAGACTGATAGTGATTGGAAAAGAGAGGAAATAGCTCAATATCAATCTGATACAAAATGTGAAAGATGCAATGGCCAGCGGTTAAAAGATGAGGCTTTATGTGTCAAAATTAACGAACTTAACATTAGCGAAGTAACAGAAAAATCAATTTACGATGCAAAAGATTGGTTTAGATCTTTAAATAACAATCTCGATAAAAGACAATTAAAAATTGCACAACACATATTAAAAGAAATAAATGAAAGGTTAGATTTTTTATTAAACGTTGGTCTTGATTATTTAACACTTTCAAGAGAGTCTGGAACTCTATCAGGTGGTGAAGCTCAAAGAATTAGACTAGCATCTCAAATTGGTTCAGGACTTACAGGGGTTTTATATGTTTTAGATGAACCATCAATTGGATTGCACCAAAAAGACAATGTTAAATTAATTGATGCTTTAAAAAGATTAAGAGATCTTGGTAACACTGTGATTGTTGTTGAACACGATACTGAAACAATGGAAAACGCAGACCATATAATTGATCTTGGGCCAGAAGCTAAAAAATGGAAGATTTTTAGAAATCAATGGTGCAAGTGGTAATAACTTAAATAATGTTAATCTTAAAATTCCATTAGGTAGTTTTACTTGTGTTACAGGGGTGTCAGGAAGTGGTAAATCAACTTTAGTTCTTCAAACTCTTTACAACGCTTTAAATCTTACACTAAACAATAATAAGTCTAGAAAAATTCCTCAACCTTTTAGAGGTTTTAAAGGTATTGAGTTAATTGATAAAGTTATCGATATTGATCAATCTCCAATTGGACGAACACCAAGGTCAAATCCTGCAACATATACTGGTGCATTTGGGCCAATAAGAGACTGGTTCACAAACTTACCAGAGTCTAAAAGTCGTGGTTACAAACCAGGTCGTTTTTCTTTTAACGTTAAAGGTGGAAGGTGTGAGGCTTGTGAAGGTGATGGAGTAATCACATATGAGATGCATTTTTTACCTGACGTATATATTACTTGTGATGATTGTAAGGGAACAAGATATAATAGAGAAACCTTAGAAATTAAATTTAAAGATAAGAGTATTGCTGATGTGTTGAATATGACAGTTGATGAATGAGAATATATCAAATATTAAAACAAAACTTCTAACACTTAAGAAAGTTGGACTTGGGTATATAAAAATTGGACAACAAGCAACTACTCTATCAGGTGGGGAAGCGCAAAGAATTAAATTAGCCAAAGAACTATCAAAGAGATCTACTGGAAGAACGATGTATATTTTGGATGAACCTACAACTGGTTTACATCAACATGATATTAAGAAACTATTAGAAATTCTACATACATTTGTTGCTACAGGAAATAGTGTAGTTGTAATTGAACATAATCTAGATGTAATTAAAACTGCTGATTATATTATTGATATGGGTCCAGAGGGAGGTGTTAAGGGAGGAAATATTATTGCTGAAGGAAAACCTGAAGATGTGGCAAAAGTTGACGGTAGTTACACTGGAAAATTCCTAAAACCTCTTTTAAATACAAAATTTAAAAAAACTGCTTAATATTGTAAAAAAAACATTGTATAATTAATTTTTATGACTTCGATTCTACAATCATTATCAAAAACAGTTCATTTATCTTTAGGAATATCTGTAATTCTTTTTTTAGGTTTGTACTTTGCAAATGGAGGATTTGATATTGATGTTTTATTCTGGAGCTGGGTATTCAGATATATTCATGTGATTGTAGCAACTATGTGGATTGGATTACTGTGGTATTTCAATTTTGTTCAAATACCTAATATGCCAAAAATACCAGATGAACAAAAACCTGCTATTGGAAAAGTAATAGCTCCATCCGCCCTATTCTGGTTTAGATGGGCAGCTTTAGTTACAGTAGTTTCAGGTTTAATTCTTGCATATTTAAATGGATATGTTCACCAAGCTATGACTTTAGGTATTGGTTCTGGTGGTGGAAAAAATACTGCAATAGGTATTGGTATGTGGTTAGGATTGATAATGGCATTTAATGTATGGTTTGTTATATGGCCTAATCAAAAAAGAGCCTTGGGTATAGTTGAATGTGAACCTGAGCTAAAAGCAAAGTCCGCAAAAACTGCAATGTTATTTTCTAGAACAAATACTCTTCTTTCATTGCCAATGCTACTTTCAATGGTGGCTGCTCAAAATTTATATTAATCTTTATCTTCTTTTACTATAGTTCGTTGCGATACTTTTAAGATAACTAAAATTGGGTTTGCAATATAAATTGAAGAATAAGTTCCAAATATAACACCCAAGATCATTGCCAATGAAAATCCTTTAAGAATTTCACCTCCAAAAATAAAAATTGATAAAAGTGCTAAAAGAGTAGTAGCAGATGTAATAATTGTTCTAGATAATGTTTGGTTAATTGAAATATTTGTTAATTCAAAAATTTTAATATCAGAAAATTTTCTTAGATTTTCTCTAACCCTATCAAATATTACAACCGTATCATTCATTGAGTATCCAACTATGGTAAGTACTGCTGCTACAATTGATAAATTTATTTCTAATGAAAAAAGGGAGAAAACTCCAAGTGTAATTATTACATCATGAAAAAGTGCAACGATTGCTCCCAAACTAAATTGCCATTCAAATCTTATCCAAATATATAAAAGCATAGCTGCTAAAGATAAAGCAATAGCTATAATGCCTGATTGTAAAAGTTCAGCACTTACCTTTGGACCAACATTTTCAACTCTTCTAAAATCTACCGTTCCAATTGAGCCAGAAAGTTTAGTTTTAATATTATCTATAAATTTTGGATCGTTTGAATTTTGTTTTTCAAATTTAATAATAAAGTCAGTGTCATTTCCAAAGTTTTTAACAGACACATCTCCAAGATTTAATTGATTAAAACTGTCTCTAATTTTTTTAATATTTGCAGAATTTAAATCAGTTCTTAATTCAATTAATGTACCTCCTTTAAAATCAACACCATAATTTAACCCTTTAAA
>LULI01000869.1_pt1 | contig 13577 bp, 13 predicted proteins | sample 728191 | NCBI WGS metagenome assembly LULI01 (sample SAMN03860293, study PRJNA289734) | marine metagenome | biome: seawater column; feature: ocean; material: water; isolation source: Red Sea water column Station 169 - depth 50m | place: Saudi Arabia: Red Sea | collected 2011-10-15 | depth 50 m | reverse complement strand
AGGACGAGGACGAGGACGAGAGCCAGGAACACCACGCAGTAGGCCACGAGCGCCCCGGTGCCGACCGCGAGGAACACCGGCACGTAGACCCCGATGTTGTCTCCGCCGTTGGCGAAGGTGACCGCAGCCACCGCCAGGGCGCTGATCGGCCTGTCGGCGAGGCTGTCGTCGTCATCATCGTCCCCGTTTCGCCAGACCCGCCAGCCCGCGTAGACACCCAGAAGGAGTGGGATGAGGCCGAAGTACGGGATGGCTTCGTCGGGAAGGAACAGTCCCGCGCCGAAGGTCACCGCGACGGAGGCCAGCAGAATGCCACCGAATCCGAGGTACTGCCCGGCGATGATTCTGGTGGTGGTACCTCGTTGCCCGGCTCCGCGTGCGAAGAACAGGGACAAGACGATGATGTCGTCGATGTTGGTGACTAGAAACAGGCCAATCGCCTGCAACGCGGGGCCGATCATGTCTATGTCTCCTTGGGTTCTGCAGTGTCGACGCACTGGTCGTCTTGTGTCGCGAGAGCACGGCCCCTGAGTTCGCCATCAGCAACCGTCGTGGCTAGCAGGCTGAGCTGGCTGAGCCTCGGGTGCTGCGGGCACTCAGCGCAGCCGGCCGGTCCCCCTCGAGCGCCGGTCAAGGCTCGGAGATGGAAGGTGCGCCGGAATCGTCCTTCACCGACGCTGGCGTGCTCGATGCGCGTTCTGGGCGGGCGTACAGCAGAGCGATTGCGATGCATCCGGTGACGATGAAGGTGTCGGCGAGGTTGAAGGTGGGCCACCAGCCGGTGTGCAGGTAGTCGGTGACCACGCCGTCGCGGGCGCGGTCGACCACGTTGGCGACCGCGCCGCCGATCACGGCGCCGCCGGCGATCCGCTCGACCCACCCCGCTTGGGGGGCCCGGTGCCATGCGTAGACGGCGAATAAGATCGAGATCGCTGCGGTGATGGCCACGATCACCCCGGCGGGCAGCTTGACCGCCACGCGACCGGCTCCCGCTCGCGTCGGGGCCTGGCTCGAACCGGCGGTCACCTCGCGGCGGCTTCCGCCGGCATGTGCGCCGGCGTCGGCTGTGTGCCCGCTGGTGCGGGCGGTAGCGGTCGGGCGCGGCCGGCGCGGACGCCGTTGCCGATCACCAGGATCTCGGCGATCTCGTGGACCAGCACCACCGCGGCGAGCCCGAGCACGCCGAGGGCAGCGAGCGGGATCAGGATGGCGATCAGGCCGAGGGAGAGGCCGACGTTCTGCAGCATGATCGACCGGGCGCGGCGGGCGTGGGTCAGGTTGTGCGGTAGGTGGCGCAGGTCCTCGCCCATCAGAGCGACGTCGGCGGTCTCGATGGCCACGTCGCTGCCCATCGCCCCCATCGCGATCCCGACGTCGGCGGTGGCCAGGGCCGGGGCGTCGTTGACCCCGTCCCCGACCATCGCGGTCGGCCGGCTCTCGCGGAGGCGGGCGATGATGGTGGACTTGTCCTCGGGACGGAGCTCGGCGTGCACGTCGGCGATGCCAGCCTGGGCGGCCAGGGCGGCGGCGGTGCGGTCGTTGTCGCCGGTGAGCATGGCGACCTCGTAGCCGCCGTCGCGGAGCCGGGCAACCACCTCGGCGGCCTCGGCACGGAGATCCGCCGGCGGGGATCCAGCCGGGCCGTCCGAGCCGGGCGGGCCGCCCGGCGACCGTTCCGGTCAGGCCGGCGCCGGTGACGGCCTCGACCCCCTCGGCGTCGCGGTGCTCGGGGACCGCGGCGAGGATGGCCCGGGCCAGCGGATGCTCGCTGCGGGACTCCAGGGCTGCCGCGACGTCCAGAACGTGGTCACGGGTGTGGCCCGCAGCGGTGGCGACGTCGACCACGGCCGGCTGGTTGCGGGTGAGCGTGCCGGTCTTGTCCAGGGCGACGGTTCGGATCCGGCCGAGGGCCTCCAGGGCGGCACCGCCCTTGACCAGGGCGCCGATGCGGCTCGCGGCGCCGATGGCGGCGACCACGGTGACCGGCACGGAGATCGCCAGCGCACACGGGGAGGCGGCGACCAGGACGACCAGGGCGCGCTCGATCCACGTCGCCGGGTCACCCAGCAGGCTACCGATGATCGCGATGATCGCGGCGAGGATCATGATCCCGGGCACCAGCGGCTTGGCGATCCGGTCGGCGAGGCGCTGAGCGTTGCCCTTGCGGGACTGCTCGGCCTCGACGATGGTGACGATCCGGGCCAGGGAGTTGTCCTCGGCGGTGGTGGTGACCTCGACTTCGAGGACTCCGGTGCCGTTGATGGAGCCGGCGTAGACGGTGTCGCCGGCGCCGGCCTCGACGGGGACGGATTCGCCGGTGAGCGCGGAGACGTCCAGGGCGGTGCGGCCGGTGCGGATGACGCCGTCGGTGGCGACGCGCTCACCTGGGCGGACTAGGAGCAGGTCGCCGATCACCAGGTCGGCGGGGGAGACGGTGACCTGGGCGCCGGCGCGGAGGATGGTGGCCTCGGCCGGGACCAGGGACAGCAGGGCGCGCAGCCCGCGGCGGGTGCGGGCGACGGCGTACTCCTCCAGGCCCTCGCTGATGGAGTAGAGGAAGGCCAGCATCGCTGCTTCGGCGACCTCGCCGAGGATGACCGCGCCGATCGCGGCGATCGTCATCAGGGTGCCGACGCCGATCTTGCCCTTGGCTAGTCGCTTGAGGGTGCTGGGGACGAACGTCCAGGCGCCGAGCGCCAGCGCGACGGCGTTCAGTCCGGTGACCACGCCCTGGCTGGCGTCGTTGAGGTCGGCGATGTACCCGGTGATCAGGAAGAGACCGGCGAGAGCGGCGAAGCGGAGTTCAGTGACCTCCCAGAGCCGTTCGGGCTCGTGTTCCTCCAGCTCGCCGTCGTCGTTGCGGGGCTCGTCGTGGCCGCAGCCGCAGGCGTCCGTCACGGTGCTACTTCCTCCGTCGTGGTGGGAATGGTCTCGGTCTGAGGATGCGGGTGGGTGTCCACTGGGCCGTAGCGGGGGCAGATCTCCACGGCCTCGCCGGTCAAGCCCAAGAGCTGCTCGGCCGCCGCGAGGAGGTCCATCAACTCGGGGTGGGCGATGGAGTAGAACATCTGCCGACCCTCGGGTCGGCCGACGACTAAGCCGCAGTCGCGCAGGCAGGCCAGATGCCCGGAGACGGTGCCCTGGGCCAGGCCGAGCGTGTTGGTCAGGTCCACCACCCGGCGTTCGCCCGCGGACAGCTGTCGGACGATCGCCAGCCTGTTGCGGTCCGCGAGCCCGTGGAACAGTGCCGCGCCGCGCTGCAGCGCCGGGTCAGCCTTGGGCGTTGTCATTGGCATGCGCCAATGATAGCGTCCGCCACATTGATCGTCTAATCCCGCTGACAGCGAAGCAGGTTGAGGAGCGTTCTACGATGGCGACGACAGCGGTGCGCCGCGAGCGGAGCGGGATGAGCGAGTCGGGTCCGGAGCCCGGGTGGTTCGTCGGTCTGCTGCTCCGTCGCCGCGGCGTGGTGCTGCTGGTGGCGTTACTGCTGATGGCTCTGGCTGGCGTGGCCGGGCGGGATGCTGGCGACAAGCTCGTTTCTGGTGCCTACCTGGACCCCTCGGCAGAGTCACAACAGGCAGCCGAACTCCTGACCCACCAGTTCCCCGGCGACCCCCCGAACCTGGTCCTGATCGTCGAGACAACCACTGGCACCCTGAACTCTTCCGAAGTCGCACAGTCAGGCCGCGCGCTCACCGAGCAGCTGGCCGAGACGCCCGGAGTCGCCGGTGTGCAGTCCTACTGGACGACACCGGACCCGGCGCTGCGCGGCGCCGACGACCGGTCAGCCGACGTCACCGTGCTGCCGATCGTGATGAACACCCGCGAGCAGATCACCGCCGACATGACCGCCAACGGAGTCACCACACCGTTCCTGCTCGACGACGGCACGGTCTCCGAGGCCTACGGAACCCTCGGCAAAGGCATGCATGCCGGACTGCCCGGGCACAGCTTCGTGCTCATCGACAGGCAGGGTCGACAGCGCTGGTACGGCGAATACCCCTCCATGTGGCTGGCACCCCAGGACCTGCTCGACGAGATCCGCAGCAACCTCAGCGCCTGACCACCGAGGCAGAGTACCGACCTCGATGAAGGTTCGATGAAGGTCTCTCCAGCCACCTTGTGGGAGTACCCCATGGGGGTATAGTCAAGTGCGAAGGCAGACACCCCGTCCGGGTACAGGCAGAGGAGGGTCGCGATGGCAGCCGAACCGGGATACATCACCGAGAAGCAGGCAGTGCTGACCCGGCTGCGCCGCATCGAGGGCCAGATTCGCGGCCTGCAGCGCCTGGTGGACGAGGAGCAGTACTGCATCGACATCCTCACCCAGGTCTCGGCGGCGACGAAGGCCCTCGAAGGCGTGGCGCTCGTTCTCCTCGACCAGCACCTCGAGCACTGCCTGACCCACGCCACCGACCCCGCCGAGGCCCAACAGAAGCTCAACGAGGCCTCCGCAGCGATCCGACGACTCGTCCGCTCATGACCGACCCGACCAACGAAGGAGCACCCATGCCCGCCCCACACACCAGCCACGAACTCCAGTTGGCCGACAGCCCCCCGAACGGCGGTGGCTGCGGCTGCGGAGGATGCGGCTGCGGCTCCAACACCGAGACCGGTAGTTCCACCGGCACCACCATCGAATCGACCGCCACCGCCGCAACGAAGGGAAACGAAATGACCACGACCAGCTACGACGTGACGGGGATGACCTGCGGCCACTGCGCCAGCGCCGTCACCAGCGAGCTCAAGAGCCTGGACGGCGTCAGCGACGTCTCCGTCGACCTCGTCGCCGGCGGGACCTCCTCGGTCACCGTGACCAGCGCCCAGCCCCTCGATCGGGCACAGGTCGCCGCAGCCCTCGACGAGGCCGGCGACTACCACCTCGCCTGACGGGCCAGGTCCCTCACGTCCGAAGCGCGATCCATCCCCCAGGAGGCACAGTCATGACCCAGCAGACCACCGCGTCCGACACCGTCAACGACATCGAGCTCGCCATCGGTGGGATGACGTGCGCCTCCTGCGCCGCGCGGATCGAGAAGAAGCTGAACAAGCTCGACGGCGTCACCGCCACGGTCAATTACGCCACCGAGAAGGCCAAGGTCAGCTACCCGACAAACCTCAGCCCCGACGACCTCGTTACGGTGGTGGAGGCCACCGGCTACACCGCGACTGTGCCGGCCCGGGCGCCCAGCGGTGACGAGGGCGTGGCCACCACCGAGCCGGACGATCGGGACCGCGAGGCCGCGGGGTGGTGGCAGCGCCTGGTGGTATCGGCCGTGCTGACGGTGCCGGTGCTGGCCATGTCGATGATCCCGGCGCTGCAGTTCGACAACTGGCAGTGGATCTCGCTGACCCTGGCCTCACCCGTCGTGGTCTGGGGTGCCTGGCCGTTCCACCGAGCCGCGGTGACCAACGCCCGTCACGGCGCCGCCACCATGGACACCCTGATCTCGGTCGGCGTCACCGCCGCCTGGCTGTGGTCGCTGTGGGCACTGCTGTTCACCCACGCCGGGATGACCGGGATGCGGATGCCGTTCGACCTCTTCCCCGACGGCGAGGCGGACGTCCACATCTACCTCGAAGTGGCGGCCGCGGTCACCACCTTCATCATCGCGGGCCGCTACTTCGAGGCCCGCGCCAAGCGCCAGTCCGGTGCGGCGTTGCGCGCCCTGCTCGACATGGGCGCCAAGGACGTCGCCGTCCTCCGTGACGGCGCAGAGGTGCGCGTGCCCGTGAGCCAGCTGGCGGTCGGGGACCGGTTCATCGTGCGTCCGGGGGAGAAGGTCGCCACCGACGGTGTCGTCGAGGACGGCACGTCGGCCGTCGACGCCTCCATGCTCACCGGAGAGCCAGTGCCCGTCGAGGTCGGGCCCGGCGACTCCGTCGTCGGTGCCACCGTCAACGCCGGCGGTCGCCTCGTCGTCCGGGCCACCCGCGTCGGAGCCGACACCCAGCTGGCCCAGATGGCCCGCCTGGTCGAGGACGCCCAGAACGGCAAGGCCGAAGTCCAACGCCTCGCCGACCGAGTCTCGGCAGTCTTCGTCCCCATCGTCATCGCCCTCTCCCTGGCCACGCTCGCCGGGTGGCTGCTGAGCGGCCACAGTGTCACCGCCGCGTTCACCGCCGCAGTGGCGGTCCTGATCATCGCCTGCCCCTGCGCCCTCGGGCTGGCCACGCCCACCGCCCTGCTCGTCGGCACCGGCCGCGGCGCCCAGCTCGGCGTACTCATCAAGGGCCCCGAGGTGCTCGAATCCACCCGGGTGGTCGACACCATCGTCCTGGACAAGACCGGCACCGTGACCACCGGACGGATGGAGCTGGTCGAGGTCGTCCCCGCCGACGGCGTCGACCCTGCTGACCTGCTCCGACTGGTCGGGGCCCTCGAGAACGCCTCGGAACATCCGATCGGTCAGGCCATCGCCACCGGTGCCACCCAACGACTCGACAGGCAGCTGCCCGACGTCGAGGGGTTCACCTCGACGCAAGGCCTCGGGGTCGCCGGTGTGGTCGTGGTCTCGGATGCGATCAAGCCCACCAGCGCCCAGGCCGTGGCCGAGCTGAAGGAGCTGGGGCTGGAGCCGGTGCTGCTCACCGGCGACAACGAACGCGCCGCCCGGGCCGTCGCCGCAGAGGTCGGCGCGTGAACGACGCCGCCGCCCTGGCCACCTCGCATCTGGGGATCGCTATGGGCACCGGCACCGACGTCGCCATCGAGGCCTCCGACCTCACCCTGGTCCGCGGCGATCTCCGCGCCGCCGTCGACGCGATCCGGCTGTCCCGGCGCACCTTGCGCACGATCAAGGGCAACCTGTTCTGGGCCTTCGCCTACAACGTCGCGGCACTGCCCCTGGCCGCGCTCGGCTTGCTCAACCCGCTGATCGCCGGCGCCGCGATGGCGTTCTCCTCGGTGTTCGTGGTGTCCAACAGCCTGCGGCTTCGCCGGTTCCAAGCGGTCTCCACGCAATCAACCGAGACACCGCACCTGGATCACGACTCGACCAGGACCAACCCTTCCAAGGTGGAGGCAGGACGATGACCACGCACCAGCACCCCAGCGGCCGCCACGACCACGACGCGGACGCGCACCGTGACGGCGCCGCCACCGCTGTCCTCGAGGTCTCCGGCGTTCAATGGGCGACCAGCAAGAACGTCGCCGAGGCCGTGCTGTCCCGTCAGCCGGGCGTGATCTCCGTGGACGCCAACCCGGTCGCGCAGACCGCCACCGTCACCTACGACCCGAAGCGCACCAGCATCAGTGAGCTGCGGGACTGGGTCCGCGAGTGCGGCTTCCACTGCGCGGGACAGTCCGTTCCCAGCCACGTGTGCGACCCCATGCTCGAACCAGGTCATGACCACCCCGTCGACCACGCTCGGCGGGGCACGGACGGCGCACACGACGCGCACGCCGGGCATCACGGTCACGCCGGAGCTACCGGTCCGGAGTCGCCCGTCTCGTCACCGCACGACGCGATGGGTCACGGCGGTCACGGGGAGATGTCGATGGCCGACATGGTCCGCGACATGCGCAACCGGTTCCTGGTCGCCGTGCTGCTTGCCGTACCCGTCTCGCTGTACTCGCCGATGGGGCGCGACATGCTCGGCTTCGACGCCGCCGCCCCGTTCGGCATGCGCGACGACATCTTCACCCTGATCCTGTCGCTGCCTGTCATCTTCTACTCCGCGTGGATCTTCTTCGACGGCGCCTGGCGGGCCCTGCGGGCCCGGACCCTGGACATGATGGTGCTGGTGGCCGTGGCCGTCGGCGCCGGTTGGCTCTATTCCCTCGGGGTCACTATCACCGGCGGCGGCGAGGTCTTCTACGAGGCCGCGGTGATGCTCACCGCATTCGTGCTGCTCGGCCACTGGTTCGAGATGCGGGCCCGAGGCGGTGCCAACGACGCCATCCGCACCTTGTTGGACCTGGCCCCGCCGATGGCGGTCGTGCTCCGCGCGGGTGAACCCGTCGAGGTCCCGACCTCCGAGGTCCAGGTCGACGACCTGCTCCTGGTTCGCCCCGGCGCGAAGATCGCCACCGACGGCACCGTGGAAGAAGGCGAGTCCGAAGTCGACGAGTCCATGGTCACCGGCGAGAGCCTCCCGGTGCACAAGGCGCCGGGCGACCAGGTCATCGGCGCCACCGTCAACGCCAGCGGCACGCTTCGAGTGCGCGCCACCAAGGTGGGCTCCGACACCGCCCTGGCCCAGATCGTCGCCCTGGTGCAGCAGGCACAGAACTCCAAGGCCCCCGGACAGCGGCTCGCCGACAAGGCCGCGTTCTGGCTGGTCCTCGTCGCCCTCGTCGGAGGAGTCGGCACCTTCCTGGTCTGGCTCGCGGCAGGCGCCAGCGTGCAGACCGCCCTGCTGTTCGCCATCACCGTCGTCGTCATCACCTGCCCCGACGCCCTCGGGTTGGCCACGCCGACAGCGATCATGGTCGGCTCCGGTCTCGGGGCGAAGCGCGGAATCCTGTTCAAGAACGCCACTGCGATCGAGTCCTCCGCCCGCATCGACACCGTCGTGTTCGACAAGACCGGCACCCTCACCAAGGGAGAGCCCGAGGTCACCGAGGTGGTGGTCGACGACTTCGATCACGACCGGGTGCTGGCCCTCGCCGGCGCACTCGAACGCGAGTCCGAGCACCCGCTCGCAGACGCCGTCGTCCGGCACGTCGACGCCACCGACGTCCCGCGGCTGCGGGCCACCGGGTTCCGCAACGTCACCGGCATCGGCGCCCTCGCCGAGGTCGACGGCCACCAGGTGGCCATCGGCAACCGACGCCTGATGGAGTCCGAAGGCGTCACGATCGGCGACGTGGGCGCGCGGCGCGACGAGATCGCCTCCGGAGGCCGCACAGCGGTGTTCGTCGCCGTCGACGGCCGAGCCGTCGCCGTGATCGGCATTGCCGACGCGGTCCGTGAGACCTCCGCCGCCGCTGTCGCGGCACTCCACGAGGCGGGCATCAGAGTCGCGATGCTGACCGGTGACAACCGCGCGACTGCCGAGCGGATCGCCGAGGAGCTGGGGATCGACGACGTCATCGCCGAGGTGCTGCCCGAGGACAAGGCGCACCAGGTCCAGCAGCTGCAGGCTCAGGGACGCACCGTCGCGATGGTGGGCGACGGCGTCAATGACTCTCCCTCGCTGGTACAGGCCGATGTCGGCATCGCCGTGGGCGCGGGCACTGACGTCGCGATCGAGGCCGCCGACGTCGTGCTCATGCGGTCCGACCCGCTGGACGTCCCAGTGGCGCTGACGATCGGCCGGGGCACGCTGCGCAAGATGCGCCAGAACCTCGGCTGGGCGGTGGGCTACAACGCGATCGCCCTACCGATCGCGGCGGGCGTGTTCGAGCCCGCCTTCGGGCTGGTGCTCCGACCGGAGGTTGCCGCCTTGTCGATGTCCGGGTCCAGCTTCCTGGTCGCGGTCAACGCGCTCCTGCTCAAGCGCCTGCGGTTGCCTGCACAGCCCGCGGATGCTGAGCCGGTAAGAGACGAACGCCTTCAGCCCGTGGGCTGACACTCATCCCCTGCGAGGGCTTGTCGAACTGTGTGCCGGCAAGCCCTCGCATGTAGTCACTGCTGACCCAGCTCCTTTGGCAGTGGCAGGGCCAAGAGCGCCCGCAGGAACTCTCGGGCACTCCATTGAGCATCCTGGAGGCTCGAGGCCGAGCCTTGGAAATCGGGGACGGGTCGTGCGTCGGCTTCTTCCTTCGTCGTAGCCGGTCCGTTCTCCTCGATGTCCTGGACCAGCCAGTCCATCTCCTTGATCTCCTTGCGCTGCGTCGCCGCGATGCCGTCCGCTAGCTCGCGGACCCGGACGTCCTCGATTCCGGCTCTCTCGCTGGTCAAGATGGCGATCGAGTGGTGGGGGATCATCGCCTTCATGTAGCTCTCGTCATCGACGAGGACCTGCGAGCGCGACAGGTACAAAGCTGTACCGCCAAGCACGATCGCGCCCAGGACGATGCCGACGTTCACCACACGGTTCCGGTACATCATCCCCCACATGAACGCCAGCATGATGAGGGCCATCGCCGCGCCCATGAGGAGTGCCATGTACACGCGCTCCTCGCTGAAGCGGACATGATCGGCGCTGAACGCGTTGGTGTAGGTGAGCCCGAACATGACGACAGTCGACGTCGCGATCATCAGTCCGAAACGCAGATACATCTTCGCCTCGTGGTGTCCGCTGGAGTTGCCGTCGTGAGCTCCGTTGTCGCTGTTGTGCTCGGAATGTTCGTCCGGCTCGGGGTGGGTGGCATGCTGCTGTTTGTTCTGCTGACGCTGGTTCATCTCGTTGTCCTTCAAGGTCGAAGTCGGTGCGTGCAGGCGGCATGGGATGACCGAACCTCTCGGATCCGGTCATCCCAAGCGGCCGCGTTAACCGATGGCGCTCAGGACGCGGTTGCAGGCGTCCTCGCACCGGCGGCACGCCTCGGCACAGATGCGGCAGTGCTCATGCATCTCGGCGTGCTTCTCGCACTCCTCCGCGCAGGACCTGCAGGCTTGAGCGCACGCCTGCAGCACTGCGCGGGTGATGTTGGCGTCGTAGCCCGTGTGGCGTGACAGCACCCGGCCAGTGGCCTCGCAGATGTCGGCGCAGTCTGAGTTCGTGCGGATGCACTTGGTCAGTTCGGCGACCATTTCCTCGCTCAGGCACGCGTCGGCGCACGCCGTGCACGCCTGAGCGCACTCCACGCATGCTTCTACGCATTGCGCCAAGAGCTCGCGGTCGGTGTTGATCTCCGCCGGGTAGGTCTTCATCATGTCGCTGATCGTGCTGGTCATGAGCTTCTCCGTATCGTCGTGATGTGGTCCTGTGGGCTATCGAGTGCGCAGCAGCGGGCACCGTGGTGGTGTCACAGGCTGCACAGAGCCCTCAGGTCCGGATCACCGGAGACGCGCGTGGCGGCGAGAGGGGCGGGGGACTTCCGCGGGCGGTTGCCCTCCAGTGGGCGACGAGGAGCCGCCGCGAGGGCAATGCCCTGAGCAGGCGGGTCGGTTCACGCCACATTCCGCCCCGGCGTAACAGCAGAATGCCGACGGCAAGGATGGAGAGACAGGCGCCCAGCAGGTGCAGGAGCTGTGCACTTCCGTTCTCGCTACCAGGCCCGTGGTCAGAGCCGGCGCCGCGCAGACCCTCGCCGTCCCTGCCAGACCCGACGGAAGCCGCCTGCATGGCTTCTCCTGTCGCGGCGGAGGCTCCCGCCGGCGCGACCATGGTCATGCCCACGTGTCGGGCGAACAGGTTGTCGCCTGAGGCACCGGCGAGCACGAAGAGAGCGGCCAGGACACACCCACCGAGCGTTCGAGCTCGGCTGAAGGGCGGTCGCTGGCGGCGGTCCATCACTCCACCTGTACCCCTATGGCGCTGAGGTCATACGCAAGCTGCTGTCGGCCGTCCGAACCATGGTGCCGTCAGTGGACGAGATCTACTCGCGACGGCCACGGGTTCGGCCGACAACCGGCCAAGCCCTTGGTCTGCTGCAACATCACTGGCGCGAGCCTTCCCGGACCGGGACACCCGACGTGGGGATAGCCCAGGGCGTGGCCAGTCTCGTGGTTGACGACGTAGCGCCGGTATGCCCGCAGGTCACCGGCGTATCCGTATGCGCCGAACTGCCAGCGCCAGGCATTGAGAACGACGTCGTCGCCGTTGCGGCACGACAGCCGACCGCCCGTGTCGAGCGGTGCGCAGAGTTCATCGGCCGTCTCTGGGGTGGCCAGGACGATCCGGAGGTCGGCATGGCCATCGACGCGGACGAGCGTGTGTCGCGTCGCCCAGCCCCGCTGATCAGACAGGGTCTCTTCGACCAGCCGCGCCACATCCGCCGTGTTGAAGGGCAGGCCCTGCTCGACCTCGACCCGGTACGTCACCCCGTTCTGCGAGCCGCGCGGCGCGGCGGCGGCGACTTCAAAGGTGCCTGCGCCGCGCTCCGGAATGCGAGTGGCGGGGGAGGGGGGCCCACTCGGATCTGGGTCACGATCTCGACGGACCTCCACCTCGCCGTCGGTCCGCTCGCGCCTGACAGCCTGTTCAGCGGAAGGAGATGCGGCAATTGCAGTGCGGCCGCCCGCGTCTTCGGTGTCCGTCGGGCGGGGGATGAGAAACGCGACGGGTCCAGCCACGGCGGCAGTCGTCGCCAGCGCCGCCAGGCCGGTGAGCCCTGCCGTGGCACGCCGACGTGGCGCGCGATGGGAACCCGCTCGTCGATGCGTGGCTTTGCGCCTACTCATCGTCCCGGCACCGTCACAGCACGCGGGACCAGGTGTCGCCGCCATCGGTGGACTGGTAGACGGTGGTCTCGGTCGCGGCGAACCAGCGCTGGGCGCTGATGGTGAATGCGGCCGGTTGGCCATCGATCGAGCCGACCTCGCGCCAGGTTCGACCGGTGTCGGTGCTGACCCGAACGACGCCGTCGGGGTCGACACCGGCCAGGGTCCCGTCGGGAGTGGTGTCGAGGTACATCATGTTCGGGCCGCCGAGCTCACGGGTCTCGCCGGACCTGGTGTTGATGCTGACGAGCTGGCCGTTGGCGTCGGTAGCGATCAGCGAGTCGTTGTCATCGACCGCCGCAACGCTGATCAGCGGACCTCGGTATGTCTCGTCGAAGCTCTTCCGGTCCTCGGTGCGCAGCAGGCTTCCGGACGTGGCGTCGTATGCGTAGAGGGCGTCGCCGGCGGGCTCGAGGATGTGGAAGTCCGCCTCACCCTGGAGGGCGAGGGGGGTCCAGGTCTCTCCGGCGTCGGTGGATTCGATCAGGCCCAGGTGGGCGGGCAGGTCCTCGCGGAGGTCCGGGTGCCCGCTTCCCAGGAAGTGGCCAGGGCCGACAACGGTGAACGCCATCGTGTCCTGATACCGGTCTGCGACGCGGCTCGGCCGGCCGCTCTCGTCGACGTGGAAGAGGCCGAAGTGGGTGGCGACGTAGAGGCTGTCGTCGGCCGGATCGACGCCGAGACCGTGGATGTGGCCGACGCTCGTGTCCTCATCGGCGGGCGGCGCTGTCGCTGGGGTGTCCTTGGCGCAACCGCCCGAGACGAGGACGGCACCGAGGAGGATGCCTGTGAGGGCGACATGGGGTCGGTACATAACAGTGGCTCCGAGGTGAGGATGGCGCCGGGCTGGCGGAGTAGCTCCGTCCTGCCCGGCACCAGGGACGAGATCAGGACTTCAGCAGGTCCTGCATCGTCTGGATCTCCTCCGCCTGTGTCGTCTCGATCTCCTTGGCCATGTCGACAGCCTCGGGGAACTCGCCCTCGGACTGCTCGGTCTTCGCCATCTCGATCGCACCCTCGTGGTGCTCGATCATCATGGTGAGAAACATCTGGTCGAACTCCGCGCCGGACGCCGACTCGAGGTCGGCCATCTCGTTCTCGGTCATCATTCCGCCCATGTCGTCGGAGGACATGTCGCCGTGATCCATGCCCGACATGCCCTCATCCGGGACGTCCTCGCCCCATGACTCCAACCAGCCGGTCAGTGTCTCGATCTCGGGGCCTTGGGCTGCCTCGATGTCGGTGGCGAGGTCCTTGACCTCCTGGCTTTCAGCTCGTGACTCGGCGAGGTCGGCCATC
>LULI01000444.1_pt1 | contig 13577 bp, 13 predicted proteins | sample 728191 | NCBI WGS metagenome assembly LULI01 (sample SAMN03860293, study PRJNA289734) | marine metagenome | biome: seawater column; feature: ocean; material: water; isolation source: Red Sea water column Station 169 - depth 50m | place: Saudi Arabia: Red Sea | collected 2011-10-15 | depth 50 m | reverse complement strand
TATCTAAGTGATTTAATACATTACTGTAAATTTGATTAGCTAATATTTCTGTAGGTGCCATGTAGGCAACTTGTTTATGTTTTTGAATAAAAGGGATTGCTGTTAATAAGGATACAATAGTTTTGCCTGAACCTACATCACCTTGTAATAGTACTGTTTCTCGATATTGAGTATTATTATAATTATTTATATCGTTTATTATTTTATATTGATTTTTTGTCAACTCAAAAGGTAGTTCATTTATCAATTTTTCTTGTAAATTAAATTTAAGATTTAAACTTTCATTTTTTCTTTTTGTTTTTTCTTTTAAGTATCTAATAGCAAAATAATTTGATACTAATTCATCAACTGCCAACCTTTTTCTAAAATTCTCTCTATTTTCAATATCTTCTTTTACGGAGGGAAAATGCATTTTTATTAATGATTCATTGAAACTTGAAAAATTATATTTTTTAATAATATTTTCGTTCAACCATTCATCAAATTTATTTAAATGATTTTTTGCGTCATTTAAAACTATTCTGATATCTTTTAATGTGATACCCCTTGTTAAAGGATAAATATTTTCAAAAGTTCTTAACTTATCCTCATTTTCTATCTCTTCTATGTAATCAGGGTGTGCTACACTAAGATTGCTTTTATAAAATGATACTTTTCCACTAATAATTAATTCTTTGTTTTCAGGATATTTTTTTCTAAGAAAATTCCCTCTTATTGAAAAATAAATTATGTTTATAATTAAAGATCCTTTTTCACATTCAATCACGTAGGGTAGTTTAGGATTGAAAGGAAAATGATGTTTTTTTACCTTAACGAGAGTGGTGATAGTTTGTCCTTTTTCAAGATTTTTAAAGTCAATATCCTGAGTACGATCTATTGATCTAGTCGGTAAATTATAAAATATATCAATAACTGTGTTTATATTTAGATTTTTAAAATAGGACGCTTTCTTTGGACCTATTCCTTTAAGTTTTTCTACATTCTGATATAAAAAATCGAAACTATTGTCGTTCATGAATAATTACTACAAAGATAAATTAAAAAAAATAAAATATCGATGTCAAACATTAGGTATAAAAGAATTAGATGTAATTTTTGAGAGAATTTATTCAAAACTTGAAAATACTAATGATGAGGCTCTAATTGATCAATTAGATGATTTATTAAAAAATGAAACACAATACATATTTGACGTATTTTTTAATGAGTCTTTCAAAGAAGATAGAATTAAGTACCTTAAAATTATAAATTTATCAAAATAATATTGGAAAATCCTATTTCTAAATTTGGCAATAAATCAATTTTATTATGTGAAGATGATAAGATAGCTCTAGACTATGAAAATATTCTAAATATACATTATCCCCATAAGAAAATATGTTATTTTCCAGCACATGACTCTTTACCGTTCAGTTCTGAAAGTTCATCATCTGATATTTTACTTGATAGGTCAGAAAAATTACAGACATTAACTCATAATGATATAATAATAATAACTTGCAATAATCTTTTAAAAAAATTTCAAATAAATAAAGATGCTAATCATTTTTTAACATTAACTAAAAATCAAACTATTGAAGCTAATACAATTTTAGAAAAATTAGTTGAATTTAATCATTCAAGCCAAGCAAATGCTTATAATAAACTCGAATTTTCTCTAAGAGGGGATATTTTAGATATTTATAACAGTAATAATAATCCTTATAGAATTTCATTCTTTGATAATGTGATTGAAACAATAAAAGAATTCAATCCTCAAACACAACTTACTTTCAAAGATGAGAAAGAGAGGATTGATATATTTAACCCTAATATTGAGTTATTAGAGCCAAGCACTAAAGATAGTTATTTTGAGGATATCGTTATGGGATATTCCATTTATACAATTAATAGAAGTGACATAATATTAAAAGAAAAGCTAAATTTTCTTAAAACAATTTTTGATCAAGTCCAACCTGAGATCCCTTTTTCAAATTATTATTTAGAAGATAACAAAATAAAAAATTTTAAATTTACAAATATATTATCAAGCTCACCTAAATCATTAAAAATTACATCAAATACCTCTTTAGATGAATTTTCTAAAATGAGTAATAAAATATATTTTCATAGTGGAAAAAATTCCTCATTAATAGAAAACGAATTTCTTCAAAAGAAAAATATTGAACCAAATTATGGTAATAATTTATATTTCTATAAATCTGTAATCTCAAAAGACTATCTATTTGATGCAGTCGTACACCTCAATAAAAACACTCATACTACAAAAAAAACGAATTTAGACACTATAATTAATTTTAATGATCTTTCATTAGGAGATGCAGTTGTTCATCAAAAGCATGGTATTGGTAGATTTATATCCATTGATAATATTGAAATTAATAATCGAATTAGGGAGTTTATTAGATTAATTTACCGCGGTAACGACAAGCTTTTACTACCAATTGAAAATTTAAACTATATTTCAAGATATGGGTTTGATGATAATAATCTACTTCTTGATAAATTAGGCACGAATGATTGGATTTTAAGAAAATCTTCAGTTAAGAAGAAAATTCGTTTTCTAGCTAATAAACTTTTAAAAAATGCAGCAAAGAGATCCACTATAAACATCAAAGAGTTTCAATATAATAATTCTGATCTTGAGAAATTTAATCAACAATTTCCATTTGTTGAAACTGAGGACCAATTAAACTCAATTGAACAATCTTTAAATGATTTAAAACAAGATAAACCATCTAATCGCCTTATATGCGGCGATGTAGGATTTGGTAAAACTGAAGTGGCTTTAAGAATTGCATGTGCAACATATTTATCAGGTTTTCAATTTGTAATAGTCGTTCCAACCACATTACTAGCAATGCAACACACTAATACATTTAGTGAGAGATTTTCAGTTTTTAACATTAAGGTTGCGTGTCTATCTAGATTTACTTCATCAAAAGAAAAAAAAGAAATTTTAATTTCATTAAAGTCAGGTGATATTCAAATTCTTATTGCAACACATAGTCTTTTTAAAAAAGATATAGAATTTAATAATTTAGGCACACTGGTAATTGATGAAGAACAAAAATTTGGTGTCGATCAAAAGGAATATTTAATCAACAAATACCCAACTATTCATTTATTTTCATTGTCTGCCACACCTATTCCTAGAACACTTCAGATGTCTTTATTAGGCTTAAAAGATTTAAGTATTATTGGAACACCTCCATCAAATAGAATTAGTATAAGAACTTATGTTCAAAAATATGAGTCTGTTGCCCTTATTTCAGCAATAAAAAATGAATTAGAGAGGAATGGACAAATTTTTATTGTTGTACCAAGAATAAGCCATATTCCTTTTGTCGAAAATGAAATTAAAAAATTAAATATAGATCTTTCTTACGGAGTAGGTCACAGTAAAATGAAAGAAAAAGATATTGAGGATGTGTTCATATCTTTTACAAAAGGTGAGATACAGTGCCTTATTTCTACAAATATTATTGAGTCTGGAATAGATATTAAAAATGCAAACACACTAATAATATTTAATTCTAATTTATTTGGTTTATCTCAATTATATCAATTGCGAGGTAGGGTAGGTCGTTCAAATAAAAGAGCATATGCCTATTTATTTCATGACAGTGAAAAATTAATCAATAAAACAGCTCTAAAGAAACTTCAAGTTTTAGCTAATTATGAAAATCTAGGATCAAATTTTCAGTTAGCTAATGAGGATTTAGAAATAAGAGGCGCAGGTAATTTACTTGGTGATGAGCAAAGTGGTCATGTGAAAGATATTGGAATAGAGCTTTACCAAAGTATGTTAAAAGATGAGGTGGAAAGACAAAAAAATAATAATGCAGAAATTGAAGATGATTATGATGAATTTGAATTCGATGCATTTTTTGAGTATTACATTCCAAAGAATTACATATCTGATGATATTTCCAGGTTGATTATTTATCGTAAATTTACTAATTCAAAGAATATTCAAGAGCTCAAAAATGTTTTAGATGAGATATATGATCGATATGGTAATTACCCAGTTGAAGTTACTAATTTATTTAATTTACTAACTATTAAAATTAAATCTCTTACCCTTGGTATTTCAAAAATAAATATAAAAAGAAATTTTATTGATATTACTTTTAAAAAAGCAAGTCAAAAAATACTAGATGATTTAATTCAAATGGCACAAGAAAATATTATAAAAATGCAAAGTTCTAGTTCTATTCAGATAAAAAATAATGACAGTAAGGACTTATTTTACACTATAAATCTATTCTATAAAAAGTTAGGATTAAAATGATGGAAGATCAACAACTCCCAAAAACTAATGCAGAGTGGGCAAACTATTATGAATCTATAATAGCCGAACTTACTGAAAATCAAAAAAAAATAGGTGAACCTATTTCAATAGATGAGTTTTATGAACTTCCTATAAAAAGGAAACAGAAATATATAAAAAAACTATATTTTAAAATTGGCGATGCAGAGTAATTATATTCCAAATATAGATTTAGCGGATATTATTAATAAAGATCTTAATAGTGATGCTGCTATACAAGTATCAAATAATATTAAAAAAGCATCTGAAGAAATTGGTTTTTTTACAGTTACAAATCATGGTATTCCAATTTCAAAAATTGATAATCTTTTAAAGACTTGTAAAAAATTTTTTTATTTAAATGAGGAAGAGAAACTTAAAATTGCACCAAAAAAATGGAATCCCAATACAAACACAGTTTATAGAGGTTATTTTCCTAGTTCTGTAAATGGTAAAGAGGGTTTAGATATAGGAGATCCACTTTTAAAGCAAAATATGGTTGATTTGTTAAAGAAGGAAAAATTTGAAGTTAATCATGATATGTCTTTTCTAGATCCAGACTGGCAAATTACGATAAATAATTATTTTGATGACCTTCATAATTTGGGAATAACAATATTTAAATCTATTATATCTTCATTTTCTTCAGACTTATCATTAGCTGAAAAGGCTTTTCAAAGACCTAAAACATTGTCAACTCTGAGATTTAATTACTATCCCAAACAAGAAAAACCTGTTGAAGTCTCTTCACAAGACGGTGTTGCTTTAGGTTGTGAAACCCATGTAGATAGTGGGATAATGACTATTTTATATCAAGATAAAAAAGGTGGCCTACAAGTACAAAATAGACATTCATTGGATTGGTACGATGTTCCTCATGATCCAAATGCTTTTGTAATTAATACAGGTTTAGCTTTAGAGTATTTAACAAATGGTCAAATGAAAGCAACTAATCACAGAGTTCTTTTTAATCAGGAGGAGCGTATTTCAATACCTTTCTTTTTTGAACCCGCTTATGATTTTATTCTAGACCCAAAACATTTGGATATTTATGAAAATATCAATTATAATATTGATAATTATGAAAATTTTCTCACCAATTCACTTAAAAAATTTGTTGAATATGATAGGCCTACCTAAATTATCTTTTTTATTTTTATTTGCATTCATAACTGCATGTGGTGGCTTTAATACTGGTGTAAAAAAGTCAGACACACAAAAAATTAATACTGTAAAATATGGAACACTTGTAGCAGCTGAACCAGTAAAAATAACCGGTGAAAGCACTGGGATAGGTGCTCTCACAGGGGGCCTTATTGGTTTTGTTGTTGGATGTGGAGAGGGTATTTTAGATGATGACTGTAGAGATGCTGCTGCAGTTGTTGGTACAATCGGAGGTGCTATTGTTGGATATGTTGCAGGTTCTAAATTAGGAGATCACACAGGTTTTCAGTATGTAGTTGATGTTGATGACACTGATGATGATATTTCAATTGTACAGTCAGGCAAAGAGCAAATTCCAATAGGTTCTAGAGTAACTATTGCTATCGGTGCCAATACCAGAATAATTATATCTGAATAGATATAGATAAATAATGTTTATTGCTATGAATCGTTTTAAAGTAAAATTAGGAGAAGAGATTTATTTTGAAGAAATATGGAAAAATAGAGATACACACTTAAATGAAGTTCCTGGTTTTAAAAAATTTAATTTAATAAAAAGGGAGTCTAATGAAGAATATACACTGTATGCATCGCATAGTGAGTGGGGGTCAAAACAAGATTTTATAAATTGGACTAAATCAGAAGCTTTTAGGATGGCTCATAAAAATGCTGGTGAACATAAAACAGTATATTTGGATCACCCGCAGTTTGAAGGTTTTGAGGTAGTAATTTAAGTAAATATCACCTATTTTTTATCAATGGACATAGTTAATCACGAGATATTATTAAGTAGTAATATGTTAGGGACAATGTTCTTTGCTTGCACTATTTATATAACATTGGTTATAGCTAGGTATGCAACTCTTGCAAAATTAATTAGAGACTCTCGATCTAATATTGAAACAAATAAATTAAGATTTAAAAGTCAAAGTGAATATTCTTTTCATATCTTGCATTATGAAAAAAGACTTAAATTATTACGTTACACACTTTACTTATCTCTTTTTGGAGGGATAGCATTGTGCACAAGCTTATTATTTTTGTTATTAAATTACAGCCTCATCTCTGCTATAAGTTTTGGTATTCATCTTATTTTAGTATTATTGGCATTAGTCACTCTTGTATATGAACTAGCTGTATCTTTTGAAGCTTTAACTGAGCATTTAGACATAATGAGAACTTTAAAAGATAAATTTTAATATATAAATAATATTCAAACTGTTCGACTATTTAATTTCTGTCTTTTTTTTCTTCCCTTTTTATCTTATAGAAACATATACACTGCCACCCATACTTAAGACTTTACCGTAATCCTCTAGTAACTTTGCAAAATCTGGGAAATAATCATTTTTACTGGCATTTTCGACATGTCTTTGAACACTCTCCATAGATGCAAATTGTTCATTTATTGTAAATAATGTGTTTCCAGTTTCGCCCTTACTAGGATCGGTAGGGTCTTTAAACTCTGGTGCTTTAGTAAAGTAAGCATTTAATAAATGATCTGTTCCATCAGAATAAAATTCAGTCATCCATTTTCCATGGGTGCTAAAAATATTTTCAACTTCAGCAGCTTTATCATTTGGTACAGCATAGGAAAGATTTATACATACACGATCAGTCATTTTTTCTCCTTTTAAATAAAAAATAATAATAATTATACATTTTGAAAATTGAAAATAGATCAAATGGCGGAAGGACTGGGATTCGAACCCAGGAAAGAGTTGCCCCTTTGCCGGTTTTCAAGACCGGTGCTTTCAACCGCTCAGCCATCCTTCCGATGTCATAAACGTCTAGAATGTATATATTACGTTATTTTTAAATCAATCGTAATTTTATATTATTAGTTGATATATTCTTTGGCCACTCATGTTATGTTTTTAAGTGATTTTAAGTAATCTTCCAACATTAACTTTTTTTTATATTTTATTAGCATATTTTATTGGTGGCATTACCCAAGGTATACTTGGTGTTGGACTAATCACAGTTGTAATTTCTTTACTCTCATTTGTCGTGGATGTAAAAGAAACAATAGCTCTTGTGATAATACCAACAATTATTACTAGTTTTTTTCAGATGATAAATGGAAATAATTTGAGGAAAATTTCTATTGATACAAAATTTTTTTTAATTTTTTCAACTCTAATCATCATTCCAGGAGTAATATTACTTAAAACACTACAATCGGATTTAATTTTAATATTTATAGCGATTTTACTTTTTGTTAATTCTTCACTTTTTTTATCAAATAGAATTATTTCAATACCTAATCATAAAAGTTCAATAATTCAATCGATAACAGGATCTTTTAATGGATTTATTATTGGTCTAACAAGTATTTATACCATGCCTTTTGTATTTTTATTACAATCACTAAAATATGAAAAAGAAAAAACTGTTCAATTTATGGGATTGGCTTTTTTACTTTATAGTTTAATGCAATTTTTTTCTTTTACATTTTTAAAGCTAATTGATATGAGCACAATTATTCCTTCATTAATTGTATCCATACCAGTTGTAATAGGTTTTTTTTTAGGAAAAATAATTAGAGGATACGTTTCAGAAATACTATTTAAAAAGTTATTTTATATTATGTTATTATTGATGAGTGGGGTAATTTTAATTAATGGTGTTTTGTAATTGAAACGAATTAATTACCAGTGGTTCCGTCTATTCTATTAGTGCTGTAAATAGCACCTAACATAAATACAATAACTGAAGCGGGAAATAAAAGATAACCAATCGTGTATGTATCTGGATAATACTGCATACCTATGTACAGAATTATTGCTTGGAGTAGGCAAAGTAATAGAAATATGTAATTGGTTCCAATTCTACTTAAAAGTACAGCTAAGGGTTTCAATACAACTATGACTGCTGCACAAACAAAAATTATTGCTGGGATAACATTTAACGATAAGCCCATTGACTCAGCATATGTGTAGTCCTCTAGGGACTCCCAAGGCAGGACCATGGATAGGAACATCATAATAATAGCCGAATAAACAAATTTTTTGCCTGTATTAGTCAAAATCATGTGTTATTTATAACAAATACAGGCTTTTTAGCAAAATTATTATGAGATTAGATAACTGCTTAAATTTTAAAGATTTCAGGAAGTTAGCCAAAAAAAAACTTCCATCTCCCGTATTCCATTATATCGATGGTGCTGCAGATGATGAAGTAACATATAGAAGAAATACATCGGCCTTTGATGATGTTGATTTAATACCAAACGTATTAAAAGGTGTAAAAGATGTTGATTTATCGACAACTATTTTTGGAAAAAAAATAGATTTACCTTTTTATTGTTCACCAACGGCTCTCCAGAGAATATTTCATTACGAAGGAGAAAGAGCAGTAGCTAAGGCAGCTCAAAAATTTAATACTATGTTTGGTGTATCTTCTTTGGCTACAGTAAGTGTAGAGGAAATTTCAAACCTCGTGGAAACGCCAAAGATGTTTCAATTTTATTATCACAAAGATAAGGGATTAAACAATTCAATTCTTCAAAGAGCAAAAGATGCTAATTTCGATGTTATGGCTTTGACTGTAGATACTATAACTGGCGGCAATAGAGAAAGAGACATAAGAACTGGTTTTACATCACCTCCTAAATTTACTTTATCAAGCATATTCAGCTATGTTACTAAACCAACATGGGCAATTAATTATTTAACTAAGAGTAAATTTGAACTTCCACACCTTCAAGATTATGTTAAAGAGGGTACTAATACAGCTATCTCAATTGGTAATTACTTTTCTACTATGCTCGATCAAGATATGAATTGGAAAGATGCTGAAAAATTATGTTCTGATTGGGGTGGTCATTTTGCATTAAAAGGAATACTGAGTGTTGAAGATGCAAAAAGAGCAGTGGATATTGGATGCACTGGAATTGTCGTTTCTAACCACGGAGGAAGGCAATTAGATGGTGCAAGATCACCTTTTGATCAGTTAGCTGATATAGTTGAGGCAGTAGGAGATAGAGTAGATGTAATTTGTGAAGGGGGTATCCAAAGAGGTACTCATATGCTTAAAGCTTTGTCATTGGGAGCTAAAGCTTGTGCTGGAGGAAGACTTTATTTATATGCATTGGCAGCTGCTGGACAAGTAGGTGTAGAAAAAGCTTTAAGTATTTATAAAACAGAGTTGGAACGAGATATGAAGTTGATGGGCTGTAAAAAAATATCTGACCTTTCTACCAATAATATTAAATTTAAGTAAATTAAATTATAGTAGCTGTCGTTGTCACTAATCTTAAAGATTTTATAATATAAACTGTTTAATAGAATCTTATGTTCATCAAATTATTATTAAAATCAGTATTTATATATTTATTTACTTTAAATTTGCATGCACATGATCCAAAAAATTGTGACGTGCTTCAAAACTATGATTTTTCTGGTTTTGAAAGCTGGAAAATTGAAGTTGTAAATAGATCGAACGAATTTGGGCTAGATGAGGATTTTGTATCAAAATTAATTGCACCATATGAGGTAAATAAAAGAGTTATTGAAAATGATAAGTGCCAGCCAGAATTTACTTTAACTTTTTCAGAATATATTGAAAAAAGAAATTCAGATACAAGAATTCAAAATGGAATTAATAATAAAAGTAAATACAGTAATTTATTAGATAAAATTGATAACTATTATAATGTTCAATCAAGATTTATTTTATCTATATGGGGTTTAGAAACTGCTTACGGAAAGAGCAAGGACACATTAATGTAATTGATTTCAAGGGCTCTTGGGCAGGAGCTATGGGTCAAAATCAATTTATGCCTTCAAGTTTTTTAAACTACGCTCAAGATTTTAATAATGATGGCAAGAAGGATATTTGGACTGACACAGAGGACTCACTCGCTTCTATTGCAAGATATCTTCAAGGAGTAGGTTCAAACAAATGGGATCCAAATTACACTTGGGGTAGAGAAGTTATCCCCCCAGAAAATGTAAAATCTTTAGAGCCAAAATTGTTTGTAAAAAGAGAAAAAGGTTGTTTAGCAGTAAAAAAATTATCAAAAAAATTACCTTTAAATGAATTTAGACTAATGAATTTTAAAAAGATGAATGGTAATTCTCTAGATAATTTAGATATTAATAGCTATTTATTAAGGATGGGTAGGGAAGAGGGTGATTACAGGTATTTTATTGTTTATGATAATTATTTAAATATTCTCTCTTACAACTGTTCTAATTATTATGGTCTTTCAGTTGGATTATTAAGTGATAAATTTAAATAATATTAATAAAATACTGTTTTTACTGTTTTTATCATCATGTACAATTACTTCTATTGAAACTGTCGATGATAAAAAAATAGATGAAGAGGTCGCAACTCAAGAATACTTTAAAAAATCAGAAGTTATTATATCACCACTTGATGACTACAATATTGAGCTAAGTGTTATGGAAAAGTTTGTTATAGATGAAAGAATTAAAGGCAATAATATCCATCATTCTAATTTGCCTATACCAAGTGTGGTAAAACTGTCAGATCCCAGCAACCTAGATAACAATATTATTGTTAGAAACATTAAGTTAGATACTGAAAATAGACTTTCATTAAGTCAAGAAGTTATTGATAAAATATCACTAAATACAAAAGTATATTTAGAATATCTAAAAGATGAATCAATAATTCTAAGAAATGTTGTTGACTCAAAAGAAGAGAGTAAGATAAAGATGGATGATACAGAAATTTCATTTGAACAGTTAGATCAAGATCAAACTGAAATTAGTGAAAAACTTGATTATGAGAAAATTAAAACTCTAGATATTAAAAATTCTAAGAAACAAAACACTATATTAGTTGAAATTTATAAAGATATAAAAATAGCAAAGCTTAAAACTAATAAAATCAAGAATTTAGGATTGTTTTATGAAGAAAATGAAGAGGGAGTTAAGGTTTTTGCTGGCCCATTTCTAAAGAGTGATATAAATCTTAAGTTAGATTTTCTGATTAAAAATGGATATTTGAATGCAAAAAAAACCCCTTAATTTATTATTTATAGCAATTATTATTCTATTTCCTAAACAATCTCTTACTATTGAAAGTTTGGCAAAAACGGCGCTTGTAATCGATTTATCAACAAACGAAGTTCTTTTAGAAAAAAACTCTAAAGCCAAAACATATCCATCAAGTATGACCAAGATGATGACCGCTCTTGTAGCCTTTGAAAAAATCAAAAATGGTACTTTATCATTAGATCAAGAGTTTTTAGTAAGTAAAAAGGCATGGAAAATGGGCGGTTCGAAAATGTTCATAGAGGTAGACAAAAGAGTCAAAGTTTATGATTTGTTACTAGGAATTATCGTTCAGAGCGGAAATGATGCCTCGATTGCTTTAGCAGAGGGTATATCTGGCTCTGAGGAAATTTTTGCTATTGAAATGAATAATTTAGGCAAAAAAATAGGACTCACAGATACTAATTTTACAAATAGTAGTGGCTGGCCTGATGACAATCATTACACAACAGCTGAAGATCTTGCTAAAATAGCTCAGTACACGATTGAAAATCATTATGAATTATATCAAATGTACAAATTAAGTGATTTTACATACAGCGGGATCAAACAAGATAACAGAAATCCACTCCTATATACATTTGAGGGGTCTGATGGCTTTAAAACAGGTTATACAGAAGCAGCTGGCTACGGTTTGGTTGGATCTGCTGAAAGAGGGGATAGGCGCCTGATTATTGTTCTAAATGGACTAGACTCTTCCAAATCAAGAGCCCAGGAGTCACTAAGATTAATGGATTGGGGTTTCAACAATTTTCAATTAGTAGATTTTTTTAAAAAAAATGAGGTTATTCAAGAAGCTGATACTTGGCTAGGTAAAGACGACAAAGTAGACCTAGTTGCTTTAAACGATATAAGTGTGAGCATTCCAAAAGCACAATTATCTTCTGCTAAAGTTAATGTGATAGTAGAGGAGCCTATTGCAACTCCTATTCAAAAAGGCGACCAAATAGCCAAACTTCAAATATCGTTTGCTGATAAGAATACTGAATTTCCTTTATTTTCAGGTGAGGACATAGAGCAAAAGAATTTCTTTTCAAGAATATTTTCAGCTATTTATTATATCATTCTTGGATCTAACTAAATAATATCATATAGAATGAAAGTAATCAGTTTTGAAGGTTTCGAATATTCTGGAAAATCGACACAGATAAAACTTTTAAAAAAATATTTTATAAAAAATAATATTAAATCTACTTTTACTAGAGAGCCTGGAGGTAATAAAGATCTAGAAAAGATAAGAAATGTGATTTTAAAGTCTAATTTCAATAATTTAAGTTTAATAATGTTTTTCTTTGCATCTAGATTTGCATTAATATCTTCAATTAAAAAGAATGATTTCATTGTATTTGATAGATTTTTTGACTCTACTTATGCTTATCAAAAATATAATTCTAAAGAAAAAAAACTTATTATCAGTTTAATTAAGTTAATTGATAAGAATTTTATCCCAAAGATAACTTTTTATTTGAAGTTAGATAAAAAAAATTTAATAAGAAGGAAAGATAAAAGATTATATTCAAATAAATTTGATAAAAAATATTTTGGACAATTCTCAAGAATTCAAAAAAATTATGAAGAAATATCTAAAATAAAAATAGGTGAACGTAAGTTTGTTGCTATTGATGCATCACTATCTGCTAATGAAGTACATGACAAAATCATATTAAATCTAAAAAAATGCAAATTGATAAAGTAGTAAATACTATAAAATCTGAGAGTAGTGGCTTTTATTTATTAGAGACTACTAATAGTGAGAGTATTTCATATTTAGAGGAACAAATTTTAAATAGTTTCTATGAGAAACAATATGAAATAGACTCAAGTTTTATTGTTCTAGAGCCCGAAGAAAAATCAAAATTTATAACAATTGACCAAGTAAGAAAAATGAAAAAAGAGTTTCTACATACAAACGTATTAAACCTTAGCAAAGTAATATTTGTCAGAGAGGTAAATTATTTAAATATTAATGCTTTAAATGGACTTTTAAAAATCATCGAAGAAATACCATCAAAAACCTATTTTATTTTTTGTTCTAAAAACTTAATAAGTTTACCTCAGACAATAATTTCAAG